>Ga0233425_10001367_pt1 | contig 55425 bp, 54 predicted proteins | sample Watercolumn_Towu_2_FD_181712 | JGI IMG/M metagenome (GOLD analysis project Ga0233425, IMG submission 181712) | Freshwater microbial communities from Lake Towuti, South Sulawesi, Indonesia - Watercolumn_Towuti2014_140_MG | ecosystem: Environmental > Aquatic > Freshwater > Lake | place... | reverse complement strand
TTCCAACCTGCTTAGTTCTTTTGTGCTCATCTTCAGTAGTTCGTCCATTTCTTGTCCCTTTCACGTTTTTTCTCGAAGGGGACATTTTAACTTTGGTAAAAGGGGACTCTACTACTTTGGGTTAACACATTTAATCTGGCTGTTGACGCCTCGAAACTGGCATGTTATCATCCCTTTTATGAACAACAAGCCATTCGCGGAAGATTTGCCCGGCTCTGACAGGGGGAACCAGACCAGCGCCGAGGAAACTCCTCCACAACCGAAAACAAGCCCCCTTGCACGCGCCCTGGAAGCCCTGGCCCATCTCGGCTTGGGAGAGATCGCGCTGCGGGTCGGCACCAACGTCCTCGCGGTGGGCCTGATCCTGACCGTCGTCTGGTTGATGCAAAGTTTCTACCGGCAACCGGTAGCCGGGAACTCAGGCGCGCTGGCCGCATCCGAGCCTGCGCCCACGCCGACGCTTTCCCCCGCCTCCCTCCCCGCGCCGGAGGCTGTCTCCATGGACAGCATCCTGCGCCTGGCCACGCTGCACACCATCATCCCGTCGCGGCCGCGCATTGACGTGATCAAGTATTCCGTACAGACCGGCGACTCGGTCTTCGGCATTGCCGATAAATTCGGGCTGAAACCCAGCACCATCCTTTTCGGGAACTATGCCACGCTCAAGGACACCCCTCACAGCCTGCGCCCCGGCCAGGAGTTGAATATCCTGCCAACAAATGGTACTTATTATGAATGGCAGGCTGGCGATGGCCTGAATGCTGTCGCGCAATTCTTCGGCGTCGAAGCAGATGCGATCGTCAACTTCCCCGGCAACCACCTCGACCCGGATACCCTCGGCGATTACGCTCACCCCAACATCCAGCCTGGCACCATGTTGGTCGTTCCCGGAGGCAAGCGCCAGTTCATCAGTTGGCAGGCGCCCATCGGTGTAACGCGCAGTCAACCAGCCATCGCCCGCATGTTGGGCGTCGGCGCGTGCGGAGCGGTAGCAGGCGGCGCGGTCGGCTTTGGCACCTACGTCTGGCCGACGACCGAACACTGGATCTCCGGCTACGACTACGCGCCAGATTCGAACCACCCCGCCATTGATCTGGCCGGGAGATTAGGCAACGCCATCTATGCCACCGACGCGGGTGTGATCGTCTACGCCGGCTGGAACGATTATGGCTACGGTAATCTGCTCATGATCGACCACGGCAACGGCTGGCAATCGCTCTACGCCCACCTGGATGCGATCAACGTGATCTGCGGGCAGAGCGTTGGCCAAGGTGAACTGATCGGCCTGTTGGGCACCACCGGCAACTCCTCCGGCCCGCACCTACACTTCGAGCTGATGAACACCACGCTGGGCAAGGTCAACCCGCACCTGTATTTACCGTCGCCATAAAATTGGCAATCGCCCGTAAAAAGCTTGCCAAAGCCTCCCACCTAAATTATAATCTCCCCACCTCGGGCGCGTAGCTCAGTCGGTCAGAGCGCATCACTCACATTGATGAGGTCGAGAGTTCGAGCCTCCCCGCGCCCACAAAAACGATGCCTCCCGGCCTCGTTTTCGCGTCACGTTGAAGTCCCCAAATGGGGATGGTAAGGTTGAGAGTTCGAGTGCTGCACGCGAAGTCCCCGAAGGGAGACCCGCGCCCGCAGAAGCGAGACCTTCCGGCCTCGTTTTTACGTCACATTTGCTATATCTCACGCTATCTCAAATATTCATCGAGAAAATCACGCGGTTTGAGGATTTCGATGTTTTGATATCCCGATACTTTGAGCAAATGTCTGTCACCGCTGACGATTAAATTACTATTGCCTGCCAGCGCACAAGCGAGGAATTTATCGTCATCTGGATCCTCACAAATGGGTTCAGAAAGCGGAGGCGCGGAATAGACGACAGCGTTTTGGGTCACAAATTCGAGCATGGGTTCCAGGTCAATTGCGGGATGCTCCTCGGCAAGGATCCTACCCACATGGCGGTATTCTTCGAGAATATCAGGGGAGATGACCTGTTGGATTTTCCCATCCCTCCATGCCTTCAGAATCTGAAATGGCGGCCCACTAAAAAAGACGCCTGACACGAACACATTTGTATCGAGAACCACTTTCATGTATGGTCTCGCGCTTTTGCGACTGCATCAGCAACATCGGTTCTTTTCAGGGAGGCGCGCCTTGCCTGCTGGCGCGCTTGATCAATAAGGGCGTCGAAGGCCTCTATGTCCGGAGCGGTAATTGTCTTGAGGATTACCACGCCTTCTTCACCTACCACCACAAATTGCGCCCCTGCCCGCAGGTTCAATCGCTTGCGGATGATTTCAGGGATGACGATTTGCCCTCTGGAGGACATGCGAGTAGTAGCAAGAGTATCCATAGGCTTCTCCTTCTGGTTTCTTACCAATAAGATTATATCACTTTCCTAAGTTGGCGAGCCTCACCTCTCATTCTTCACCTTCTCGGCCACCTTCTTCACCACCGCCGCCACGGCTGCGCCCGGTCCGCTCAGCGCGGAGAGCGCCACCTCGGCGATCTCGGGCGCCATGCGCTTCAGGTTGCGCAGGCAGCGCCTCAGGAAGCCCTCATTGGCTGCTTCCCCCTTTTTCACCTCAACCTCCACCTCCTGCACTTCGGCCTTCAGGTCTTCCTTCTCCTGCGCCGGGCGGCTGGACTGCTCGATCCGGCGGTACACCGGCGCGAAGATATTCGTGGTTTTCGTCACCACGTTGCCAACGCCGGTGATAATGGTAGAGCCGGAAACGCTCCCCACCACCACCACGCTGCGCTCCCCGCCTCTCAGGGTCTTATCCCGCCCGACGAAATCCCCCCCGCTGGTAGCTACATTCCCACCGACATACGCCCCGCCCCCGCTTTGCGCGCCCCCCTGCCCTTTTTCAGATCTGGGTTTTTCTTTCTTCTCTTGTTTTGCCATCTCTTCTCCGTCATCCGTGTCATCTCTGTACCAGATTTTTCAGGATTCAGCGCCCAGAACTCAGCAGCCAGAAGTCAGTCGTCAGAAATAGCCAGGGAAACCACTACTCGAAAACCGATGTTGTAGCTGAAGTAGCCAGGAAAGCACCTGTCCCGGGAAGCACAGCGGGCGTTCCTCCGAAGGTCGAACCACGAGCCGCCGCGCAGGACACGATTTTCTTTTTCCTTCTCCCACCACGAAGCAGTCCATTCCCAGACATTGCCGCTCATGTCCCAGACCTTGAAGGGGCTTTGTCCCTGCGGGTAGGTGCAGACGGCGGTGGTCGCGTTAGTATCACTCTCGCCCGTGTTGGCAAAACGGGCTTCGAACACATCGCCCCAGGGATAGATGCGCCCATCATTCCCGCGTGCCGCATACTCCCATTCCTGTTCCGTGGGCAGGCGGACTCTATAGCCCTTTGGCCGGGAGAATGGCAGCTCCTGGCTGTTCAACCAGCGGCAGTACGCCTCGGCTTCGAACCAGGTCACACCTACTACCGGGAAGAGCGGGTTGGCCCGCTCATGATCCTCCCAGTATTGAGGCCGGGTGCGGCCGCCCTCCTCGCGCCAGCGCCAGCCATCCTTGCTCCAATAAGCCTGCTCCTGGTACCCACTGCCTTCCACGAAACGGGCGAACTGGCGGTTGGTCACCGGGTATTTGCCAATCCAGAAACGCTGCGGGATCTCCACCACCCGTTGTGGTTTTTCATCATCATAAGCCTGTGGGTCCTTGTCCGTGCTGCCCATGCGGAATTTGCCGGGCGGGATCTCGACGAACTCATCCAGATCGTCCGGCGACCAACCCAGGCTGCCTAAGGTCAGGCCGGCTCGCCGCCGAAGGGGGGGCGGGGTGTTCACATCCTGCATGGCGGCCACCAGGGCCTGCATGGTTACCCGCTGGACCTTTGGCGGCACGCCGCGCGGCCGGGTGTCTAGCACCGCATCACCTGCAAAGAGCACCGCCTCGCCCGGCTCGCCAGGCTGTTCATTCACCAGGGCTTCCAACAGGTTGCCGGCCACCTGATCATCCAGCTTGATCAGGCCGATGTAGCCGATGGTCAGCAGCAGGACCTCGCGCCAGGCCGGGTCGCCGATGCGAGTTGTGATCTCGTCCAGCACCACCTTCCAATTCAATTGCCCCTTCTGGGCAATGGCGATTGCCGCCAGGTATTCCTCGAAGGTCAGGTGGATAAAGCCGTACATGCCCGGTCCTCGTTCAAGCAACAAGCCTGTATAGTCGTGCACGTCGCGCATGAAGCGAACAGCGGCCTCCTGCGGCCCTTCGTCGCCGCGCTCCCGGAAAAGCGCTTCCAGGCGGCCCTCCAAATCGGGACGATTGACCAAGCCGACGCCCGGATTGACCTGGTGCATCCACAGCGCCAATGGGGCCAGCAGGCGGATGGTCTGACGCTCGTCCAGATCCCTGCCAGGCAGGTCCTCCTCGCCCAAGCTGCGCGCCCGGTTCCAGGTGGAGAGCAGGGTGCGCAGCGAAAGATCGTACAGTTCGACCCGCCGCTCTGGAAGAATCACCCCCTGGCGCTTGATCAGTGCCAGAATAGTAAGCAAGAGCGGGTTGGCCGCCAGCGCCCTTACGCCAGCATTCCGCTGGATGGCAGCCCACAAAGTCTGGCGCTCGCGCTCGGCATTCCTGCGGGCAACCTCGCTGTCGCCGTGGACTTGCTTTTCCAGGACCAACGACCAGTGCTCCAGGAAAGCCTGGATCTGCTCATCGGTGAAATCGGCTAGTACGCATTCCACTAGGTCTTCCACCTCCAGCCGCACCTCGCGGTAGCCGATGATCCGGCTGGTGAGTACAAACTTGTTGCCCGCACCTTTATGAAAAGCACAGAAATCGGCGATGCGCTGGACAACCCGCCTCCGCAGCGACTGGCTACCGACCTCGTCGAGCCCGTCCAGCAGGATGAGGGCATTGCCCTCCTGCAACGCCTTACGCAGCATGTCCGCCACCGGCAGGTCGGCGCCGATATCATGGAAGTAACGGGAGATGAAATCGTCCAAGCGCAGGCCGCCCTGCCTGTCCAGTGCATTGGCGTAAGCCGAGACCGGCACCAGGATCGGCAAGCGCTCACCAAGTCCCAGCGCCCGTCCTTCGCCGGCCCCAAGGCGCAGGGCCAGGTACTTCAGAAAAGTGGTCTTGCCCGAACCGGGATCGCCCAGAACGACCAATCCGGCTTGCTTTTGCAACAGATCGAGCACCGGCTGCAGCCCGCCCATGCGCATTTCGGCCTCTCCCTGTCCGGCAGGCTTGCGGCCAGCCAGGATGGCCTGGCGTTCCCAAGTGTCGCCACGCGGCGTCTCCAGGCGGGCGATGAGCGGGACGTACAGGTTCAGGAGCGGTAAGCGTAGGGCCAGTCGGTCGTGAACGGCAAGGCCGCGCATATCCAGGTAGCGATGGCGGGCAACAAGGTAGTCGAAGTAGCGCTGGGTCGCATCGCGCAAGTCAGGGGATGGCTCTTCCTTTCCCAGGGAGGCCAGGAAGTGGTCTGCGGCCAGGCGGATGGTCGCGTTGTTGATACGGATATCATAATCCCGCAGAACGTTGCCGCTGCCGGTCACGATCATGCTTTCGGTCACGCCTCCAGCGACCGCCACACCGCCTTCGCCTGCCTGTACTTTCATGTCCCGCCCGATGAAATCGCCGCCGCCGGTTGAGACGTTGCCCTGCACAAAGGCGCCGCCGCTCGTGACGATCTGACCGGGCAACTGCTCCTCATCCCTTTCCGACTTTGATCTACCATGTATTTTCTTCTTTGGATTCTTTTTATCGCTCATGGATATACCTCGCAATAGCACTCCTGCTCACCGCACATTCACCTCAATCTGGAAAGCCGGCGTGGTGGGCGAACGCCAATCTGAAATGTTCTTTTCAGTCAGAATCAGGGGAATGACTGGCTTCACCTTTGCCCAGCGCTTGCTGCCCATCCAGAGTGCTTCAAGAACAATCTCATATTCTCCCGAATAAGGAACATAATCTAGTTCTCTGGGCTTGAATATCAGGTAATACTCCTGTACCTTACCTTTCTCAAACAGGCCCACGCCGCCAAACGGAAACCAGTCCGAATCTTGATAAGAAGCAAATATGCTGTAATCCTTGCGCATTATGTGAGGATAAAAGGAGACACTGGACTCCACCTTCGTATTACTGACCTTCAGCCGCAGCTTGTCCAGTCTGCCCGGCCTCGCCCCTTGGTTTTCCAGAAAACAGGCAAGACCGATAACGGGAATATTATCTTTGTCCGGCGTACTGATCTTCGTGAGGACGATGGAAGTGACCGGCCAGATCTTGCCCTTGAACCTTGCCATCAGCGTCAGGTAAGCCACTGTCACGCTGACAGCAATTGAAAGCAGGGACAGGACGAGTGCAAGAATGTCCGACAATTGCATTGAGCACCTCCTAGTATCTTAAGTTGTCCCCGCGCCGCGCTTCGCGCAGCACGCCCGCAGGGCGCGCCGGGCAGACAGGGCGCGGGGACGCTTCAATATTCGGCCGAGGACCTCACCCCTCCCCTCTCCCAAAGGGAGAAGGAGTATCCTGCGACCAGGACCGGGCTGGGCTGGCTATTCTGACAATGCTCCGTCCTGCCTCCGTAAAGGTCAGGATTTACCGGCAAACCGCTTGGATAACTGCCCGCAGGCTACGCGCAGAATCGCTATGGAAACCACTACTCGAAAACCGATGTTGTTGTTGAAGTTGTCAGGAATGTTCCTGTTCCGGTTTGCACAGCGGGCGTTCCTCTGATTGTTGATCCACGAGCCGCCGCGCAGGAGTAGCGGCAGCCCGGCCCTTTCTTCTACGATTTCGTCGCCGATTTCATCCAGCCGCCCAGCAGGCGGCCAACCTCGCTGACCATGCGGCTGCCGTGCTCGTACTGGCCAAGGCTGAACAATTCCAGGTCGCGGCACAGGCGCAGACAGAAGCGCAGCTTGGTCAATGATACATCAGCTTGCTTCAAAACGGGAAGAGGCAATTCGGCGTAACTGGCTTCGATCAGCCGTTCATGTAATTCGAGAGCGGCGCGCTGCAGCGCCTCGGCCAGCACAAAACGCTGCTGGCGCGGGAATTTGAGCGTCGCCGGAATGAGCCAGCGTAACAGGTCATACGTGCGGGTAAAGATCGGCGATTCCTTCATGCTTCCTTACACTACATAACAGCGCCCGGCGCAGTCCCCAGGTATCGCCATGTTTTGCATGCGCTACCCATCCCAACACCCTTTCGTTCAGCTTGGCGTGGTCAAGCTGGCCGCGCTGCATCTCCCGCTTCCAACGGGAAAAACGCTTTTGGAACGCCATGCCGTTCTTGCGCTGCAGCAGGATGTGGCTGGGATAAATCCGAAAGCCCAAAAAGGGGATGCCGGCGCGGCTGGGATACACCGTGCTTTCCCGCTCGTGCAGCGTCAGGCGCAGCGCGGCAAGCGTATTCTCGATGGCGCGTTTCCACTCCCACAGCCTGTTCTTGTCGTCGTCGAAAAGCAGGAAATCGTCCACGTAGCGCAGGTAGGCGCGCGCCTGCAGCTTGCGCTTGACGAACTGATCCAACTCATTGAGGTACACATTCGCCCAAAATTGCGAGGTGAGATTGCCAATCGGCAGCCCGCGCGGCCGGCAGGCGGCAAAGAGGCCTTGCCCTTCGCCTGTCGCAGGGTCGTCGCCCGGGAAGAAGACCATCTGGTATTCCTCGGCCAGGACGCCCTCCCCACTGGCCAGGATCTGCTCGCACAGCCAGAGCGTATCCGCGTCGGCGATCTTCCGCTGCAGGATGCCGCGCAGGATGGCAATGTCAATGGATGGGAAAAATTGGCAGACATCGCAATGCAGCACAAAAGGATATTGCCTGGCAAATTCTTGCGCCCGCCTGACGGCGCGATGGTTGCCCTTGCCAAGCCGGTTGGCGTAGCAGTCGCCGATGAACGTCCGTTCGAAGATCGGCTCCAGCACGTTGCACAGCGCATGGTGCGCCACCCGATCGCGGAACGGCGCCGCCGAGACCAGCCGCCGCTTCGGGTCGAGGATGTAGAATGAGCAATAGGCGCCCGGGCGGTAGGTTTTGTTGTGCAGCTCCTCCTGCAGGGCAAAGATGTTGTCCTCCAGATCGAAATCGAAGCGCGCCACCGGCGGCTGGCCGCGTTTGCCGCGTGCCGCCTTCTGGAACGCGGCGAAGAGATTCCCGCTCGAGGTGATCCTTTCGTACAGATGATCGAATTTCTTTGCCATGTTTTTCAGGATTCAGCGCCCAGAATTCAGCAGCCAGAAATCAGATGTCAGAAATAGCCAGGGAAACCACTACTCGAAAACCGACGTCGTCGTGGAAGTTGGCAGGAATGTCCCTGTACCGGGATGCACAGCGGGCGGTCCTCTGATTGGAGATCCACGAGCCGCCGCGCAGGAGGCGGAGATCGCCGCCGGAAAGATCGTTGCGCCCATCGTTTTCTCTATAAGGGTAGCGATAATCTGGCGTAGAGAAATCCTTGCCCCAGCGGCTGGCCGTCCATTCCCAAACGTTGCCGGCCATGTCTAGCGCCCCGTACAGGCTGGCCCCGGCGGGGAACATGCCGACCGGCGAGGTCTGCTTGAGGCCGGTTTCACCTATGTTTATGTTGGCGTGGTCCGCGCCCCACTCGTCCCCCCACGGCCAGCGCCACCCTTGTTCACCTCGCGCCGCCTTCTCCCACTGGGCTTCGCTGGGCAGGGACACGTGCAGCCTCCCCTCCGCCAGCCCCTGCCAACGCAACACTGCCCCCTGTTCACTGCTCCCTGCCCCCTGTTCATTGCTCACTGAACACTGATTACTGATTACTGAACACTGATCACTGACTACCGGCCACTGCTCCTCCAGCCATCGGCAGTAAGCCAGCGCCTCGTACCACGAAACGCCCATTACCGGGCGGTTGGGCGCGCCCCACTGCGGGTGGTTCCACCAGTAAGGTTGCCCGCGTTTTTCGACAGGCCGCGCATCCAGCGCATTCTGATAGGTATCTCGCAAGGATTTATCTTTGATAGCTGAGAGATCAAAATTCGCGCCATTGCGCCAGCCCCAACCTTCCAACGTCCAGTATCGTTCCTTGTCATAGCCTTTGTCATCCAGGAAAAAACGGTACTGGGCATTGGTGACCGGGTAGCGGGCAATGTAGAACTCCGCCAGCTCCAGTGTGTGAGCCGGTTTTTCATCCTCATAGGCCTGTTCATCCTTCTTGTCGCTGCCCATCCTGAATTTGCCCGCCGGGACATGCACGAAGCCAAGCAAAGGCTCGGGCTGGCCGTGCAGCAAAACCGGCAGGCCGCAGCGCCTTTCATCGAAGCGCGGGTCGCCCAGCGCGCCCAGGGCATCGCCCGCTTCGAGGCGCTGGCGAGGCGTCAATTGGCCGCCTTCGAGCAGGGCGGCCAGCCGCTCACGCACTCGCTGCAATAGGCGCCTGCCCCGCTCGCTCTCCCGGCAACGGTAAAGCCCCAACTCCAGCAATACTTCTCCCGCCAGCCAGGCGCGTTTCCAACCGTCTAACGTGTCCTCTATCTCGGCAGGGCATAATTCCTCGGCCAGCCAGAGCGGTTTTTCGTAATCGTGTGTGCCGGAGTGAACCAGGTGTCCTACCGCCAGCAAAACGACAATGCGCCAGAAATCGCCTTGCGCGAGGCACTGCTTCGCCTCTGCGGTAAAGTTGGGTTGCCGCGCCAGGTGCACCCCGGCCAGGTATTCCTGGAAGGTGCGGTGTGGGAAGGTGAACACGCCGCCCGTGCGTTCCAGCAGCAGACCGGCGCGCAGTTTCATCGTTTCGACCACGGCCTCGGCCCAATCCAGGCTGCGCGCCGGGTGCAGCTCCCGCAGCTCCTTCAACAGGTCGTTCTGGGAAATGCCGGTGATTTCTTCTTTGCTATCTTCCTCGCGCACCTGCTGCTGGGCCAGGAAAGCTAGTTTCGCCAGCCTGACCAGCAGGTCGCCGCGGTCGCGCCCGGCTTCACGCAGCAGGGTGATTATGCGTGACTCTTCCCCCTGCGCCTTGCTCTTTTGCTGATCCCAGCGCCAGAGCAGGATCTCCACCGCCCGTTCATACAACAAAGCGCGCGCTTCCGGCAGCTCGCCATCCGAAGTATGCACCAACGCCATCACGGTCAGCAGCAGCGGGTTGGGCGCCAGCCGTTTCAGGTCCTCCCGGCGGGAGACTTCGCCACGCAGCTTGCTTTCCAGCTTTTCCAGCTCGCGCCGCGGCTGGTTCCATTTGGCCGCAATTTCCGTGTGCCAGGCATGGATGAATGCGCTGATTTGCTCATCGTCGAAGGGAGCCAGCGTCAGGCAAGGGAATTCGCGTTCATCCAGCCGCCATTGGGCATCTTCGTAGGAGAGGATGCGGCACGTTGCCAGATAACGGCTGGTCGGGTAGCGTTCCGCGAATTCCTCCACGAAGCGCAACACCGCGCCGCGCCCTTCCGGCGTGGGCGTCACTTCATCCAACCCATCCAGCAGCAGGAAAGCGTGCCCCTCCTGCAAGGCCTTTTCCAATTGCGGCGCAATGAAAGCCAGGTTGCGCATTTCTAGGTCATGCTCGATGTATGCCCAGAGCGCCCGGCTGTGCTCACAGGTTCGCTTATCCTGTCCTGCCAGCCAATAGGCAAAGTCGCGTAAGGTGACCAGCACCGGTAGGATATCCTGCTCCGTTTCCGGCCAATCTCGCAGCCGCTCCCAATCGCGTGCGGCCACGCAATAGGCAATGAAATTGACGAAGGTGGTCTTGCCCGAGCCTGGGTCGCCCAGCAATACCAGCTTTCGCTTCAGGATGGCTGCCTGCAAAGCGGCCAGCGGTTTGCCCTCTGCCATCTCTCTCCCCATCATTTCCTGCTTTCTCGTCGGCAGCAGCTCGTCGAGCGATGCAAGGCTGCCTTTCTTATAGGCGCTGGCCAGTTTCTTCTCATCCACTGTGAATTTCGTATCGAGCTGGATGTAAACGCCCGGCAGGCTCAAGCGCGGGCGGCTGGCGGTGGCGTCGCTGGTCTGGTCCGAGAGGCCATGCAGCGGCAGCAGCCCGCAGCGGTCTATCAGCACGCCGCGATAGATATCCAGAGCTTCCTGGTCGGTGCGGGGTGCAAGGCCATGGTATTCACCCTGGTAAATGTTGTTGGTGATGCTATCTCGCCCGACGAAATCGCCGCCTCCGGTGCTCACATTCCCGGCAACCACCGCGCCGCCGCCGGTTTCGATACCCAACTCCTGGAGCTGGCCCTCAAGCTTGGCCATCTTCTGGCTGAAAGTCTCTTCATCTAGCTCATCCTTGAGATTGAGCAGGCTCTGGATCTTCGTGCGCAGCTCGTTGATCTGTTCCTGTTTCGCGTTCATGGGCAGCTCCTTTCCGGCAAGACTTGTCGGATGACAGGTTACGAAAGCAGGATTTCCAACCTCTCCGGAAAGATGCGATACTCCAAATCCTGGATCGCCGTCGAAAATATCTCGCCATCGGTGTGCGCCGGCGTCGGCGTCTCGCTGTGAACCTTCAGCCAGGTCATGTGGTAGGCATAGACCTCCGGCTCATGGATATAGCTGTTCGGCTCCGGCTTCATTGTCTTGGGCAGCATCGCCAGAAGTTGCATGCGCGATTTGCGATAGGCGTGAACAAAGGACAGCTTTTTATCGAACGGGTCGGCGTGGGGGATCATGTAGAAGCCGCCGGTGCGCGGCGCATTGCCCACCGTCACGAGTGAAACCGGCCCTTCGAAGTGACCATCATCCCACTCCAGTTTCACATTCCACGACGGGCCATCCATGATCCCTTGCACTGCGGCGACCAGGTAACGCGCCACCCCCTTGATCCAACCGATGCGCTGCTGCTTGAGCGTGACATAAGGCTCCAGGCCCATCGCGGAGTTGTTGGCGAAGTAAAAGCCGTTGACGCAGCCCACGTCCATCCGCCGCGTCTTTCCAGAGGCGATCACACGCGCCGCTGCACCCAGATCGCGCGGCAAGCCCAGGTTGTCCACCAGGTCGTTGGCTGAACCCAGCGGCAGGATACCGAACGGGCCGAGCAATGCCTCATCCGGTTTGGCCGCCTTCGCCAAGCCATTGACCGCCTCGCCGATTGTGCCATCCCCGCCAGCGGCGATGACCGGCGAAAAACCGGCGCGTGCTGCCTCGGCAGCCAGCTCGATCACGTGCCTGGGCCGTTCGGAGATGGCCAGCTCGAAATCCACGCCAGCAGCTTTGAGCGCAGCTTCAGCCTCCGGCCAGCGCGCCTGCGCATTCCAGCGATTGGCATAAGGGTTCAGGATCACTTTGGCGGTCATGGTTTAGCTCCTTGAATGGGATATGAGAATTATAGCATGATGAGATTGGTCAAGACGCGACTTCCACGTAGATGCGTTTGTTGATTGCCCCCTTGCTCTTATAGTCCACCACCCGGATGTGCCCGACCTCGGAAGTGTTGCGCACATGCGTACCGCCATCCGCCTGCAAATCCAGGCCGGCGATCTCGACCGTGCGCACCTGGGCAATGCCTTCCGGCAGGAGGTTGATCTTGGTGCGGATCAAGTCCGGGATTTGGAATGCTTCGCGACGCGGCAGGATCTTTATCCGGATCTCGCGGGCGTTCTGGACTTCGAGGTTGACCGCCGCTTCGATCGCGTGGACCAACTCTGCGCGCATCGTCTCGAACTCGAAGTCCATGCGGCCTTTGAGCGGCTCCATATCCCCACCCGTGACCGAAGCGCCGTAATCACGGAAGATGACCCCGCATAAGATGTGCATGGCGGTATGCGTGCGCATCAGTTGATAGCGGTGTTCCCAATCGAGCCGGCCATGCACCGCCGCGCCAGTGGCAAGCAACGGGGCATTGCCTCCAAGGAAATGGAGCGCATCCTCGCCCTGCTTCTTGAGACGCTCGACAGGGTAAGTCATTCCTCCAATGGTCAGCTTGCCGGTGTCGCAGGGCTGACCTCCGCCGCCGGGGTAGAAGGCCGTCTGGTCGAGGATTATGGCACGCGTTTCGGGTTGGACGGCAACGACAGTGGCGTCGAATTCCTGCAAGTAGCTGTCTGTTTGATAGAGCAAGTCGGTCATGGCTGCCTCCAAAGGCAAAAATTGGCTCAGAGAAGTTTACAACAAAACAGCAGGTTTCACAATGAGGTCTATTGTAAAATGATCGTGATTTGACTATACTCACATTCAAGACGCTGGTTCCTCAAGGTACCATGAATAAGAGCGCCCGATAGGAGAATGCAATGGCATTGAAGACTCGCGACGACTACATCGCAAGCCTGCGCAGGATGAAAAAGCAGGTCTTCATCATGGGCGAGCAGGTCAAGAACCCGGTTGACCATCCCTTGGTGCGCCCCTCGCTCAACGCCTGCGCAATGACCTACGAGCTGGCCGGGCAGCCCGAATACGCCGACTTGATGCTGGCCGAATCGAACCTGACAGGCCAAAAAGTCAACCGCTTTACACATCTGCACCAGAACTCGACTGACCTGGTGGCCAAGGTGAAAATGCTGCGCCTGCTTGGGCAGAAGACCGGCTGCTGCTTCCAGCGATGCGTGGGCATGGACGCGCTCAACGCCCTCGATTCGGTCACCTACGAAATGGATCAGTCGCTGGGGACAGGTGTTCACGCCCGGTTCCGCCAATACCTGAAATACGTGCAGAAGCATGACCTGGTGGTGGACGGCGCGATGACCGACCCGAAAGGCGACCGGCGGCTGAAGCCTTCGCAGCAGGCTGACCAGGACCTCTTCGTCCACATCGTGGAGCGTAAGCCAGATGGGATCGTGGTGCGCGGCGCCAAGCTTCATCAAACCGGCGCCCTGAACGCGCACGAAATCCTCGTCATGCCAACGCAGACACTCGCAGAGCAAGACAAAGATTACGCCGTCGCCTTTGCCATCCCGGCGGATGCATCTGGCGTGCTCATGATTTATGGGCGGCAGCCTTCCGACACGCGCAAGCTGGAGCAGAGTCAGCGCGACGTGGGCAACAGCCAATTCGGTGGGCACGAGGCGGTGGTCATCCTGGAGGATGTGTTCGTGCCGTGGGAACGGGTTTTCATGGCGGGTGAATTTGCCTTCAGCGGGCTGCTTGTCGAGCGTTTTGCCGGTTATCATCGCCAGAGCTATGGCGGCTGCAAGACAGGAGTAGGCGATGTGCTGATCGGCGCGGCACAGTCGCTGGCGCAAGTTCAAGGGACGGAGCAGGCAGCTCACGTCAAAGATAAGCTCATCGAGATGATCCACCTCAACGATACGATGTACGCTTGCGGCATCGCCTGTTCAGCGGAAGGCAAAGCGACGGCCTCCGGCACTTTTCTCATTGACCAACTGTTGGCAAATGTCTGCAAGCTCAACGTAACGCGCTTCCCCTACGAGATCGCGCGCCTGGCGCAGGATATCGCTGGGGGATTGCTCGTCACGCTGCCTTCAGAAAAAGATTTCACCAACTCCGAGACAGGACCTTTCCTGGAGAAATACCTGCGCAGCGTGACCCAGTACACGCCAGAGGATCGCCGCCGGATGCTCCGCCTGGTGGAGAATCTCACGCTGGGGCCGGGCGCGGCGGCCTATCTTGTGGAGTCCCTGCACGGAGCCGGGTCGCCGCAAGCGCAACGCATTATGCTGGCGCGGCTGGCAAATCTGGAGGAGAAGGTGCGACTGGCAAAGAGGCTGGCAGGCATCGAAAGTTGACACATTGCCCGCCCCCCGACTCCGCGCTATAATAGCTTCCATCAAGAAGGAGTGTACGTATGGCTGAACAAACCGCTCGTAAACACAAACCGTTCGAAGGGAAGATCCCCGAAGAAGTGCAGCAACATGCCAAAGCCGCCCATCAAGAATTGCATGCCAGCATGGAGGCGCTGTTCCCACCCGAATTCCTGGAGCACCATCGTAAGGCGCGCAAGGAGATGCTGCTCGCCTGGCGCAGCATGATCGACTCCGCCATCAATAAAATGGACGAGCACGAGAAGAAGGGCAAGGCGGCGTAGCTACCAAACACGGTACTCCACGAATTGCTGTGCTGGATTGCCAAATCCAGCACAAGCTTGGCGGATTTGACAATCCGCCATGGCGTTTCGTGAACTACGGACAAGAACCCGTTTCCTTGAAGGAAACGGGTTCTTTGATTCTAACTATGCCCGCGTGCGAAGAAGATCATCCAAACGAGTACCACGCCGCCCGCAGCGAGCAGGAACCCCGCGAAAAGCCCGTTCCCGGCATTATAGAGCAGCACGCCTCCCAGCATCAGCGCGACGAAAATGAGACTGCCGGTCAGGCGATTGATGGCCTGCTCCAGGTAGGTTAACTGGCGACCAAGCTGTGGCGACTGCACGCGCAGGTCGCCGCGCTCCAGTTGGGAAAACACGCGCCCTGTTTGGGCGGGGATGGCGATCAGCGCTTTCAGCACATCGCCAGCCTCGTCCAGCCAGACGCGCCAATTGGAACCGGCCTCCTCGGTCACCAGCTTTTGCGCGTACGGCGCAAGCTGCCCCCACAGGTTGAAGTCCGCGTCCAGCCCGGTGCACATGCCGGAGAGGATGGCCACAGTCCGCCCGAGCAGGAGCAGGTTGTGGGGAAGCTGGAAAGGCATCGAGTACATCAGGTCGCGGAATTGGTAAGCAAAGCGGTGCATATCCTTATGGCTGATCTGGCGCAGCTCGCTCATGGATTTGCCCCAGAACAGATCGAACATTTTTGCTTCGGCTTGCTCGATCAACTTCAGATCGGCGCTGGGCAAGAGCATATCCAGCGTCTGGTAGGCGCGGATCAGGCGCGAGGCATCCCGCGTCCCCACACCGACGACCATCTCGCGCAGCCCTTCGCGCAGGTTGTCTGGCACGCGCGCCACCATGCCAAAATCCACGAAGGTCAGCTTCCAGTCGGGCGAGCCGTCCTCGCGTCGGGTAGGCAGCGGGGTGACGAACAGGTTGCCAGGGTGCGGGTCGGCGTGGACGAAGCCATCTTCGAAGATCTGCTTCAGGTAGGTATCCAGCAACACGCGGGCGACCTCGCCACGCGCAATGCCGGCGGCGTCGATCGCGGCGTAGTCGGTGATCTTGATGGCGAAGACGTCCTCCAGGGTCAGGACGCGGCGCGTGGTGGTATCCCAAACGACGCGCGGCACGTGGACGCGCGGGTTGTCTGCGAAATTGGCGTTAAAGGTCTCTGCATTGCCCCCCTCCGCCAGGTAATCAATCTCTTTATAGGTGGTGGACGCAAACTCCTCGATCAGGGCGCGCACGTCCACCCGTTCGCGGATGGGACGGTACTTCTCCAGCCAGCCACCCACCCGCCGTAGGGCGGAGATATCCACCTCGACCAACTGCTCGATGTGCGGACGCTGTACCTTGACCACTACATTGCAAAACGGCTGCATCTCGGAGTCATGCGCGCACAGGCGGGCGCGGTGCACCTGGCCAAGCGAGGCCGCGGCCAGGGGCGTCGGGTCGAAGAACTCAAATTTCTCCTCCAGCCGACTACCAAGCTCCGCTTCGGCGAGGAGGCGGATCTCATCGAAATCTTCAGGTGGCACCTCGTCCTGCAGGCCGGAAAGCTCTTCGGTGATCTCTGGAGGCAGCACGTCCAGCCGCGAGGAAAGGAATTGGCCGACCTTGATCATCACCCCGCCCAAGCGGATGGCCAAGGCGCGAAATTGGGCCGCCGTCTTGTGGTAGCGAGCCGGACGCGTGCGCCGCGTCAGCCCGCGCAAGCCAAGCCGCGGCAGGAAAAGCTCCCAGTAGATGAAGCTTGCAGTAGCCCGAGCAAAGAAAGCCATGATGCGCCGGTAACGGGCGCGCAGTCGTGATGGGTCCATAGAGCCAATTCTATCATCCCCAGCGAATTACAAGCTATAATAATGGCATGGACACCGAAGCGCTTACCGCCCACATCATCCACCGCCTGGCAGACGCCGTTCCCCCAGGCGACATCGTGCTCGAAATCTGCAACAAGACCGGTCTCTCCTGGCCGGAGGTCGAGATGCTCGTCAAGCAGGTGCAGACCGAACACGAGAAAGACATAACCAAGAAGCAATCCCCGCTACTGACCATGCTGGCCTTCGGCATCTTCGCAGGGGGCGTCGGTTTGCTGGCTTACGCAGTCTACACCATATATCTCGTTACCGGCGCCTACACCGGCGCTGCGCTCAACCCTTGGAATCTGCCCAACGTTTTCAACTTCATCTTCAATTACGCCTCCTATACCTTATACGCCATCCTGTTCGGCGTTGCCATGATCCTGGGCAGCCTGCTGGGGATGCGCGAGGTTTGGGCAGCCATTCTCAATATTTAATAAAGGTGCTATCACAATCTTGTTAGAAATCATTGTAATTAATGACAATTTAAAAGTATAATCGAATCAACTATTAAGGAGTTGCTCATGAATGAACTTGTCAACCTGATTGTCAAGAAAACCGGTATTCCGCAAGCGACCGCTCAGAAGGTTGTCAATATTGTTGTCGACTACATAAAGAAAAAACTGCCAGGACCTCTTGGCGCGCAAGTGGATGTTTTACTCAGTAACGACGCCGCGATCCAGACAGCCGAAAACGTCCTCGGCAACTTGATGAGCAAGAAGAAAAAATAACCCTTGGAGGCAAAAATGAGACTCAATCCACCTAAGAAGACCACTTTTTGGGCCAGCATCATCATCGCAGTTATAGGTTTCATTGTTTTCTTCCTGCCATATCTTGTAAAGCTCTCATGGCTGGGATTGATCGGGTTCCTGCTGGTCGTTGTAGCTTACATTTTGCTCGTTCTGGGTCTGACACTCAAGGGACTTTAGCTCTTGTCGGTAATTTCCCTCCTGTGTAGTAGGCTGGAGGTATAATATTACCTAAGGTTGAACAAGTTCTTTTGGAACTTGTCATCTATTTATTTCTTTCCACACGAAAAGGAGATATGTCATGAACGTCGTTGAGATTGAAGGTATCGGAAAAGCATATGCCGCCAAACTGGATAAGGCGGGTATCCGTACCACAGAAGCGCTCCTGAAGAAAGGCGCAACTCCCAATGGCCGCAAAGAGATCGCGGCTGCGTCCGGAATAAGCCATGAATTGATCATGGAATGGGTGAACCATACAGACCTGATGCGGGTCAAAGGCGTCGCAGGCGAGTATTCCGATCTGCTCGAAGAGGCCGGTGTAGACACTGTGGTCGAATTATCCAAGCGCGTCGCCGAAAATCTATACAACAAGCTCTCTGAAGTCAACCAGGCCAAGAATCTGGTCAACAAACTTCCCGGTCCCAAACAGGTCAAAAACTGGATTGAGCAAGCCAAGAAACTACCGAGAGTCGTTACATATTAATTGAATCGTGCTCGTAAGAAAGAGGCTTCCTTTACTTTCAGCCTCTGAAACCAAGTTGCCTCTTTTGGCAGGCAAAGATCATTATCGATTCGCCCAATCACGACGGAGCGAAGATTGTTGCTTCTCCGAAAAATCTAGGAGATTCTTATGCCCCCGCAACCGTATACTCATTTCTCGGACAAGTTGACCCAATCCTTAGCAAACATCAATAAAGTCATCAATGACAACAAGACCACGCTAGACTCGATCCAGGATATGGCAGTCGAGTTGACTCGCGCCATTCGCTCGTTGCAAGCTGTAGTGATGAGATACATAGAAACGGCCGATAAGATTCTTGATACTATTGTCCCTATTGTTGAGGGACTGCCAATTATTCCAGCGAAAATCAAGGAATTTGCCAAGGATGCGCAAGCCATGTCCCAGAAGATCACAGCGGCCAGCCAAATGGCCGATAGAGTTTTGCCGTCTGTGGAGGCAGGGTTGACATCCGCAGATATGACAAAGCTGCAGGCCTCAACCAAAGATGTATCAGAACTCACTAAATCATTGCAAGCAATGATCCCAATAAAGAAATAACAAAAAATGTACGATAGTAATTACCGGAGGTCTTTATGGCGCAACAATCCAATCAACTCAATCTGGCAAGTCTTTTTCGAACTGTCGCAGGTTCGCTGGCAAACCAAAGGGAGAGCTTGAACCAAGCGGATACTTACAACCATGACCATGGTGATAACATGGTTGAAGTCTTCAACGTGATCTCCCAAGCAATGCAGGCAAAACGTAATGCAGACCCAGCGGATCAACTGGAATATGCCAGCCAATTATTGCGGCAACAAAAGAGTGGCTCTGCACAGATTTATGCACAGGGACTAAAGCAAGCCTCCAAAGAATTTCAAGGCCAAAAGCATGTCACCACGGATAGTGCTATGCAACTTATCCAGGCATTGATGGGAGGTGGACAAGCTTCCAGCGCGCCAGCTCAAGCAGGTATAGGTGACCTGCTCGGTTCACTTTTAGGTGGAGCTGGCGCAGGAACCCAACAGCCGCAAACTGGAGGCGGAGACCTGTTGGGGGCGCTCTTAGGTGGGGGCAGTACAGGAACCCAGCAACCACAAGCTGGAGGTGGAGACATGCTGGGTGCGCTGCTCGGTAGTCTCACCGGAACCCAAAGCCCCACGCAAAATCAACCGTCTTCCACAGGTATTGATGCCGGAGACCTGTTGAGCGCCGGAATGGCCTTCTTGAATACTAAATCCCAGGGAGGCAGCAACATGGAAGCGATTGTCAATGCAGTTGTCTCCGGCAGCTCGATGGGAAACTCGGCGCATCGCTCCCAATCCGGAGCACTCGTCGTCAACTCCCTGCTGCAAGCCATAAGCGGTATGTCGGGCAAGAGATAACTACCCCTGCTTGACAAGTAGGTTCATCTGGAATCCGACGATTATCAGGTATAATTCCTCTTGGTGAGTCAATTTTCTTGGGCATTGATCCACCTCATTTCACAATCTATTAGAAAGGAAAAACTATGAGCATCTTCCAATCACTTCTCGATAAGCTTGGGTTTCATAAGGACACAGAGGTGAAACCACCTGCTACGCCTGCTCCCAAGCCTGCAGTTCCCCCCAATACGCCTGTTGTCAGGCCCACTCCCACGAATGTCCCACCGCGTCCAGTCGGCTATCCACCGGCGGCGGCCGTCAACCCACCCGCACAACAATTCACACCAATGTCAATGGTGGATGTGGTCAGCAAACTGGATAACCTGGCTGCGAAAAATCCCCAACAGACGAATTGGCAAACTTCGATCGCAGACATGATGTTCCTTCTCGGAATGGACAACAGCTTTAAGGCTCGCAAGGCATTGGCCGTTGAGTTGGGCTGCCCCGAAAAACTGATGGCAGACTCCGCTCAGATGAACACTTGGCTCCACTCGGCCGTTCTGAAGAAGCTCGCCGAAAGAGGAGGCAATATTCCTGAAAGGCTTCTCGTGAAGAAAGCATAAATAACGCACGAGATCACCTCCTAAAGCCATTTTACACCAAGCTTTGACCAAATCCTACAAATCTCATCCCGAATTTCCCTTCGGGATGATTTTTTTATTGAAGTAACCGGCCCGTGGAAGTTTTTCATGCCTCCTGAAAAAGCAGTGGAAGTCATCCTGCGCGAGGCGATCGCGCGTGGCGAGTTCGACAACCTGCCCGGCAAGGGCAAGCCCGTTGACCTGAGCGCCTATTTCGACACGCCCGAAGACCTGCGCATGGCCTATTCGATCATGAAGAACGCCGGCGTGCTGCCCAAAGAGGTGGAACTCCTGAAAGAGATCGAGGCTTTGAGCAGCGAGCTTGAGACCGCAGCAGATGCTGGTCAACGCAAGCGGCTCGAAAAGGAGATCGAAGAGCGTAAGCTGAAGGTAAGCTTGCTCATGGAAAGCTGGAGGAAGCGACAAGGGAAATCATAGCATTTGTTCCTCTGTCGGTGTTCATCTGTGTTAATCTGTGGTTTCCGGCGATTTTTGAATGGTCGGTGAGCGATTTGACAAATACCCCTACTCCGGCTATACTGACGGCCATCATGAAAGACCCTACAGGTTTGTAAAACCTTTAGGGTCCGGTTCAACAAGACTTTAACTGTCCGCAAAATGCGGCAGTATTGGATGTTCAGAACAATTTGCTGAGGCAAATGAAACCCCGGCGCAATTCTGCATGGGGTATTTTTGTATTTTCAAAGGAATAAGATAAATGAGTAATGAAAAACTGCGCATCATCCCCCTCGGAGGCCTGGGGGAAGTGGGCAAGAATATGATGGCCTACGAGTACGGCGAGCATATCCTGGTGGTGGACGCCGGCATGATGTTCCCCGATAACGACATGCTGGGGATTGACTACATCATCCCCGATTTCGAATACCTGCTCGATAAGATCGAGCGCGTCAGCGGGATCGTGCTCACGCATGGACACGAGGACCACATCGGCGCGATCCAGCACCTGGTGGGCCAGGTACCCGCTCCCGTCTACGCCACGCCCCTGACGCGCGGCCTGATCGAGGTCAAACTGGCGCGCAACAGTCTCTCCAACCGCGCCGACCTGCACACGATCCAGGCCGGCGACATGATCCAGGCCGGGTCATTCCAGGTGGAGACGTTCCACGTCTGCCACTCCATCCCCGATGCCGTCGGGCTGGGCATCAGCACCCCGGCCGGGCTTGTGGTCCACTCCGGCGATTACAAGTTCGACCAGACGCCGGTGGATAGCTGGCCGACCGACTTTGCCAAGTTGGCTGAGTTCTCGCGGCGCGGCGTGACCGTGCTGCTGGCCGATTCGACCAACGCCGAGCGTCCCGGTTGGACGCCCTCTGAGCGGGTGATTGACCCGGCGCTGGATGATGTCTTCGTCAGCGCCCCTGGGCGGATCATCATTGCCACGTTTGCCTCGCTCGTCTCGCGTATGCAGCAGGTTGCCAACGCCGCCGTCCAGCGTGGACGCAAGCTGGCTTTCGTCGGCATGAGCATGGTGGACAACGCCAAGATCGCGCAAAAATTGGGCTACCTGGATATCCCCGCAGGGACGCTGGTCAGCCTGGAGGAAGCCCTCCACCTGCCTGCCAAAGAGGTGGCGCTGATGTGCACCGGCTCGCAGGGCGAACCTTCGTCCATCGTTGGGAGGCTTTCCACTGGCACCAACCGCCAGTTCGATATCAAGGCGGGCGATACGGTGGTGCTTTCCTCGCATCCCATCCCCGGCAACGAGGAGACCATCTTCAAGACCATCAACCGCCTGTTCCAGCGCGGCGCCAACGTCATCTACGACGCCATCTCGCCCATCCATGTCTCCGGCCACGCCAGCTCGGAGGAGCAGAAACTGCTGCTCAACCTGGTGCGCCCCAAGTACTTCATCCCCATCCACGGCGAAATGCGCCATCTCAAACGCCACGCCGCACTGGCGCGGCAGGTGGGCGTGCCACAGGAAAACATCGTCGTGGTCGAGAACGGACAGGTGGTGGAGTTATCCGATGGGAAACTCTCCCTCGCCGAGCGCGTGCCGGGCGGCTATGTCTTCGTCGAGGGCCAGAGCATCGGCGAGATCGGCAAAGACATCATCAGAGAGCGCGAGCAGCTCTCACGCGCTGGCATCCTGATGATCACCGCCATCGTGGACAAGTATTCCAACCGCCTGCGGCGCGAGCCTGAGATCACCACGCACGGCTTCATCTCCACAGAAGACAGCACCTCCCTGATCCCGGCCGTGCGCCGCAAGGTGACGGACATCGTCAACGGCGGACTGGATGACGAAAAGATCATCACGGACGCGGTCAAGTCGCTGCTCTACAATGAAACCGGGCGCAAGCCGATGGTGTTTGTCACAGTAACGAAGGCATAGAGTTCTACTGTTCCCCGGAATATTAAGAGCGAGTCGCCCTCAAGCGGCTCGCTCTTTTGTTGATTGGTCAAGCAATACTGCCTGCCCGAATGCTAAGGCGCAACGTTGTGATCGCCGCCTCCCACTTCCTGTTGGTCTTGTTCGACCGTCTCTGTTCCAGACGCTGAGGAAAGGCTGGTGACAGAAGTGGTCAGTTTCGCCCAATCCACCAGCAATTTACTATCGCATGTGCCCACGGCATTCCGGTACATGCCGATGCCAACATGGCCGCTGGAGAAAGTGGAGTCGCTCCCGGACCAAACCAGGATGTTGTTGATATAGAACTTCAACGAACTGCCCGTAGCAGTCACCTTGAGGGTGTTCCAGTCCCCGGCCAATACCGCGCCGGTGGTCGTCCAATCCTTCAGACGGGTGTAGACGCCATTATTATCCTTGGTGATGATAAATAGAGGCGAACCATACCCGCTCGTATTGGTGTAATTGAAAGTGTATTCCTGGTTCCACCAGCCGCCGCTATCCTGGACCGCGTCTCCGCGGACAATGATGGCATTGGCGCAAGCATCCATGCCGGCTCTCTTCATGCGCACCTCATAGGTCAACGTGGAGAAATGCGCGTCGTAAGTAATGGTGGAAGCCTTGCCGGGGACACCCAGGGTCGTGAAGTAAGCAGAACTTTCATGGATCCAGGTGCCCTTCAAGATATTCCAGCCGGCATGATCCGTGTTGAACGAGGAGTTGAACCCGGTACCGTTGCCGGTGCTAACGACGAAAGCCTGCCAGGCGCTCGCCGTCTGCCACACGCCGCCGACATAGGCTTTCATCCTCCAGGTATAGGAAGCATCGCCCAGGATATTCCCGGGACGCGCAAGGCAGTTGTCGCCAGCACAAACCGTGGTGTCGTAGTAATATTCAAGGAACACCACGGAATTCAAAGCAACCTGGATTTGGTACTGCCCGGCGTTGGGAACAGGAGTCCAGATATAGGCCAGTGTCGAGATTGGAACTGTGCCTTTGGGGAACACCAGCGTGGGGACGGTCACCGCCGCGACGGAGCGATTGCCATTGGTGCCTCCCGATTGTGCTTTGGCTCCCGGGGCCGCGAATGCGCCTCCGAGAAGCGCTACGAGCACTGCCGCGACGATCAATTTACTTGCCAGGGTTGGTTTTAACATAACATTCTCCTTTCGAAATGAATAGTTCATCTTCCACCGAGACGTTATTAGAGGCCTGAAAGTTCCCGGAATCCTGGTGGTTCAGTACACCCTTTTCATAACGTAATTCTGGTTGGCCTGGTTCGTCTGCACGTTGGTGTAGACCCTGCGGAGGGGTGAAAATGTACACACCGTGAGTGAATTGGGACCAGTGGGACACCTTTTTGTAGGTCTCACTGTACCCGACCAGCCATAGGGCACCGTAAACGAGTAATTTCCTTTTTGGTCGGAACCGGCCGTCTTGGTTACACCACCACCAGCGTAGGTCAGGGTCACACCGGCGCCCCCGGCATTGCCGGAGATGGTCACAAGAACAGTATAGTTCTCGCCGTTAGGACTGGTCATAACATTGGAATAGTCCCGGTGGTCAGGCAAGAAAATGTAGCCCGACTTGGAGGGGGTAACTATCCCGCTCCATCCATACGAGACCGTGATAGAGTAATATCCACCGCCATTAGCAATTGTAGAGCCTCCTGTATAACTCAGTATCGCTCCACCTATACCCGCATTACCTGAGATCGTCACAAGAGCATTGTAATTCTCGTTAGTAAGGTTTGCGGTAACGTTGGAATAGTCCCGATGGTCAGGCGAGAAAGTGTAACCGGCCTTGGAAGGTGTAACCGTACCAGTCCAACCATATGCGACAGTAATCGAGTAGTTTCCGCTACCATTTGCAACCGTTGATCCGCCAGTGTAAGTCAAGGTCGCCCCACCCACCCCGGCATTACCGGAGATCGTAACTAGAACTGCGTAGTTCTCACCAGTCAGGTTGGAAGTGACATTGGAATAGTCACGGTGATCAGGAATGAATGTATAGCCTGCTTTGGATGGCGTGACCATACCAGTCCAATCGTATGTAACCCTCAATGAGTAATCCCCGCTGCTATCGGTACTAACGGTTTTAACCGTGCCATCTGTATAGCTTAGCGTTGCTCCACCCACATTAGCGTTGCCGGAAATAAAGAAGTATGGGGACAGTTTCGCTATAAAAGCATCCCACTGGCCCATATAAGGATTCTCAGGTGTTCCCCACGAGTCCCCACTAGAACCAACCACATAGACGTTTCCATTCTCATCTACTGCGATGCCATAACCATCATCATTTACTACCGACCCCAGAAAATCGTTCCAGACCTGAATACCTCTGATGTCCAATAAGACGACAAAGGCATCCTGTCTACCTGCATATGCATTCACAGGTTTTCCCCATGTGGAATTACTTCTTCCCACAACGTAGATATGCCGGTTTCCGTCTACCGCGATGTCTAAGCCCAGATCATTATTATCCACCGACCCTAGGGAGGTGTTCCACAAACGAACGCCGTTGCTATCCAAGTTGGCTGTATACGCATCCCATGTGCCGTTATATTCGTTCATTGGTACTCCGTAACCGACAACATAGCTGTTCTCCCCCTCTACTGCGATAGCACTACTGCAAATCCACCCCACAGACCCCAGGAAAGTGTTCCACAAAAGAACCCCATTGTTGTTCAGCTTTGCGGCGAACGCATTTCTGTTCTCTGTATAAGCGTTCACGGGTGTTCCCCAAGTATTATCGCTGCAACCTGAAACGTAGACATTCCCACTCCCGTCAATTGCGATGCCAAAGCCGTCATCATAATACTCCGACCCCAAAAAGGTGTTCCACATCAATGTGCCGTTGCCGGACAACATTGCAGCAAAAGCATCATTCACGCCTGTATATGCATTCACAGGTGTTCCCCAGGTGTAAAAACTCCTGCCGACAACATAGATATTTCCACTCACGTCTACAGCGATGCTAAAAGCATAATCATCTTTACTCGCAGACCCCAAAAAGGTGTTCCAAACCCTTGCGCCATTGCGGTCCAACTTGGATACAAACGCATCTCTCCAACCAGAATAAGGATTAACCGGCGTTCCCCAAGAACCCCAACTTGTGCCAACCACGTAAATGTTTCCACTACTGTCCACCGCGATGCCAAAGCCCTCATCATCATCCACCGTCCCCATGAAAGTGTTCCATAAAAGCGTGCCGTTGCTATCTAGCTTGGCGACAAAAACATCACTTCTGCCTGCAATTGCATTCACTGGCGTCCCCCAAGTGGTATAACTTACGCCTACAACGTAGACATTTCCATCCTCATCTACAGCGATATCATAACCATAATCTGGATTAATTGACCCGAGAAAGGTGTTCCAGGTTATTATCGGGTCAATATTCAATTGGGAGGCGGGATCATGCATACTGGTTTGTAAGCCAATCTGACGATTCTCGATTGCGGATCGGGTCGTGTAAATTATGGCGTTGGTGGATTGCGTGAACTGTCCATCTACTCCGCTGTCAGGAGGAGTCTGCAACGCTTCCTGGGGACGGTCGGCAGGTTCCTCGCTTGATCCTAAAGTAGCCAAAACCATCATAAATAACAACATCCCATATAAGGCTTTACGGACGTGGTTGGTGGATCGAGTGGACATGTCTCCCTCCGCGAACTGAATAAGACAAGATGACCGTCAGGGGATGTCATCCCTGATGACAACATTATAGCGATTCCAGAACAGGAATACAAGTGGGTTCCGGCGCTCAGCATTCTTGGTGAGTGTTATAGTATTACAGCGCAAAGTCGCGCAACTTTCTTTTGTGAGAGATGGTCAGCGGATGTGATAGCGGATAAACGGATGAACCTGCGCCTCATTCGGCTCGATTCCCATCCGTTTATCCGCTTTGCCGAAGGCATCCGTTGACCATGATCTTGGCGCATCGCCAACCTTGCGCTGTAATGATAGAGGACGTGGTTAATATACCAGCGCAAGGTTGATTGACTGGCTTGCGTACCGTCCACGAATTTTCACGAATATACGAACTTTCGCTGACCATTCGAGCATTCGTGGCTTTATTCGTGGATGGTTTTGGCGCGACGCCTACCCCTTTGCCGACTTTGCGCAGCAATGTAATCGTTACTCAACAACCAAGCCGGTGCAGGCTGATGGTGTTCGTGACGGTGACGAAGGCGTGATACCAGTATTTATCGGAACAAGTCGGAGTGAGTGCCTGTCCTGAACAAGAGGACCTCATCGGGGAAAGACTTGTAAATCAACAACCAGTCCGGAGCCAGATGGCATTCGCGCAAGCCTTCGTACTTTCCCCTCAGTGGATGGTCGTGATATTGCGGATCTTTCAGATCCCCCTCGCCTAACAAACGGATGATGGCGCTTAGTTTGCTTAACTCGTATTTGCGCTTCCTGGCGCGTTCCACATCTTTCTCGAACCGCGCCGTTAGCGTGACCTTACGCATGTTCACAACCCCAGGTAAGCGAGCGCGGCTTCAGCGTCTTCGAAGGTTTTGATATTGCGCCTTTTCAAGCCATCCTCGATGGCCTGGATGGTCTCCTCGTTGGGGATTTCCACTGCGAAGGGCAAGCCTTTGTTCAAAGAGATCTGCTTGAAGAACAGGCTCACTGCCTGCGTGGTGGTCAACCCCAATTCATCCAGCACGACCTGGGCTTGTTTCTTTACCTGCGGATCCAGGCGCACGGTAATTGCAGCAGTCTTGCTCATGACATCTCCATTTCTCTTTGTGTATTGCAATTGTAACACATTATTTCCACCCATGTTCCCCTCGCAGCGGCACAAACGCCACCGCAATGCTCGGCTCGTGCTCGATTTTCTTTCCCCGCCGTTCCCAAATCTCCAGTTGTTGAAATCCCCGGCTGCCCACCGGCAGGATGATCCGCCCGCCATCCGCCAGTTGATCGAGCAGTGGCTGGGGCAGGCGCGGCGCAGCAGCCGCCACCAGGATGCCATCGTAAGGGGCCGCCTCCGGCCAACCCAGCGAGCCATCCCCGCTATGAACATGGATATTGGCGTAGCCTAGTTTTCTCAACACAGCCTCGGACTGCGCGGCCAATTCTGGAATGTACTCAATCGTGTGGACTTCGGCGGCCATCTGCCCCAAAATAGCCGCCTGGTAACCCGAACCGGCGCCTACTTCCAGGACACGCTCGACACCGGTTAGTTTCAGAACATCGGTCATGAAGGCGACGATGTACGGCTGGGAGATGGTTTGCCCGTAACCGATGGGCAGCGGGCCGTCGGCGTAGGCCCAGGGGAGTTCGTCGAGGGGGATAAAGCGGTGGCGAGGCACAGCCTCCATGGCGGCCAACAAGCGCGGATCACACAAGCCGCGCCCGGCGATCTGCTCGGCCACCATCCGCTTCCGTATGTCTACGTACTCATCTTCCATACTATCGAGCGGCCTCCCGACCAATTGTAGGTTAACCGCGAAGAGACGACACTTGCACCTGCGGCAAGTGCAGGTGAGGTCACGAAGGTTAATAAACCTTCAAAAGGAGGTGATTTCCTTCGCGTTCTTCGCAGCTTCGCGGTCTAAAAAAGCGCTCGCTCATTTGTAGCCAACCTCTGCGCGATCTGGCGATCCACCTTGCCCATCGGGTAATCCGGCAATTCCGATGGTGAGACCCAGTTCAACTCTGCCGCTTCCAAGGGGCGCGGTTCGTCGCCATTCAGAGTGCACCAAAAGGCGTGGAGTGTAAAGCGGAAATGGGTGTAGGCATGGCGGTAAACACCGAACAGCGTGCCGACTCGCGCCTCCACGCCCAGCTCCTCGCGCATCTCGCGCTGCAACGCCGCTTCGAGCGATTCGCCCGCATCCACCTTGCCGCCGGGGAACTCCCACAAGCCGCCCAGCAGCCCCTTCTGCGGACGGCGCGCCAGCAGATACCTCCCCTCCCGCTCGATGACCGCCGCCGTGACCATGACATGCGGCGCAGCCGGCTTCGGCTTCATCACCGGCCTTTCCTGCTGGACGCCCAGCGCGTAGGCGCGGCACTCCTGATGCAATGGACAGGATGCGCAATCCGGGAGGCGCGGCGTGCAGACCAGCGCGCCGAGGTCCATCAGCGCCTGGTTGTAGTCGCCGGCGCGGCCGGCAGGCAAGTGCTCGGCAGCCAAGGCCCAAAGGATTTTCTCACCCGCTGGGGTATCAGCTGGCTCTTGCACATCGAAGAGACGGGCAAAGACACGCCGCAGGTTGCCATCCAGGGTCGGCTCGTCCAGGCCGAAGGCGATGGAAGCAATGCCGCCCGCCGTGTAACGCCCAATGCCCGGCAGACGGCGCAAGGCGTGGATATCGCTGGGCAAATGCCCTTCATGCTCATCCACCACGATCTGTGCGGCGCGCCGAAGGCTGCGCGCCCGGCTGTAATAGCCCAAGCCTTCCCACGCAGCCAACACTTCCCGCTCGGAGGCGGCAGCCAGGGCACGCACGTCCGGAAAAAGCTTCATCCAACGCTCGAAGTAAGGGATGACGGTTTCGAGGCGCGTCTGCTGAAGCATCACCGCGGCCACCCAGACCGCGTACGGATTCGGGTCTCCGCCCCAAGGCTGGAGGCGGGCGTGGGTGCGGTACCAGCGGAGAAGTTTGGAAGAGATGGGGGGAAGGCTAGAACTGGAAGCCGTTGCGCGCTGGCACGAGCTTGTACGAGTAATTCTTGACATAAGCGAACAGCTTCTCCTGCAACTGCTCCCAGCTATCTGAGCGCAGGATGCGGCGCGCGTTCGCCAGGTCCGGCGCCAGCATCCCCACCTGGATTTGCGGGTAATCGCCGTACAAGGTGGCCCAGGCCTCCACAGGCTCGAAGCCGAGGCGCTGCACGCCCGGCACGTACTCACCGAGGACGAACTCGAAGTAATCCTGCTCGCGCTCGGCGGAGATATCCCAAGTCATCAACAATTTGACAGGCATCGCAGCATCCTAACCGTGCTGGTATTCCAGCACCATCACTTTCGTCTCATCAGGCAGGCCAGATTTGCTCACCTTCAACGAAGCCTGGATCTCGCCATGGCCGTGCAGACCCATTTCTTTCAGGAACTTGTCCAGCGAATCGAGCGGAATCTTGGCGCCCTTGGTGGCATAGTGCATCGGGATGACGATGTTCGGCTCCAGCAGGCTGACGACTTCCGCCGCCTTTGCCGCGTTCAGGCCACCGCCTCCGCCCACCGGGATCAGCACCACGTTCACATTTCCGAGCGCCTCGACTTCGGCCTGCGTTGGCACTTGGCGTAAATCGCCCATATGCGCCACGGTCAGCCCGTCGTAATCGAACACATAAAGGGTATTGCGCGGCTGTTCGCTGGCCTTCTTGCCGTGGCCATCGGTCTGCACACCGGTAATGAAAACGCCACCGATCTCGAACTCGCCCGGCCCTTTGATGGCATGGGAGTAGCCCTTGACCGCGCTGAGATGGTTGTGTCCCGCAGCCTCGTGGCTGACCGTGACGATATCCGCCCGCAGCTTGAGCGGCTCGTAGCCCACCGCCTCGGTGTCGAACGGGTCGGTGACCACCGTCGCCAGGCTGCGCTCGGTCAGGCGAAAGCAGGAATGTCCGTACCAGGTTATTTCCATGAGTTCCTCCGTACACCTCAATTATAACCGGATAAAGCGGGGGGATTAAACGCGAATGCCGCGAATGGACGAATTACACGAATAAGTCTTTTCATTTACGGCATTGGATGCGCGGAGCACCCTGTGGTCATTCGCGAAATTCGCATTGCTAAGCACCCTGTGGGCATTAGCGTAATTCGCGTTGAAGAATTGCCGTAAACCACCTGTATAATACAAGTTGATGAACCCCAACCTGACTCCGCGCCACACCCCTGGCGCAAGTGTGCAGAAAACTACCGAAGGCTGGCGTCTGGACATTCCTAGCGGACCGGGGCGCGCCTATCGCCTGGCGCAGGTGGATGACTACATTTCCTTGCCGCGCCGCGCCTTTCCCTGGAATCCCCCGTTGAAAATCAGCCTGCGCGCCCGCCTTTCAGCCTCCAACCTGCCCGGCACCTGGGGTTTCGGTCTTTGGAACGATCCGTTCGGTCTTGCGATTGGCTTCGGTGGGACAGCGCGCCGCCTGCCGGCCCTGCCCAACGCGGCGTGGTTCTTCCATGCCTCGCAGGAAAACCACCTGTCATTGGGCGACGCGCCGGCCAACGGCTTCTTCGCCGGGACGTTTCGCTCACCGCGCCTGCCCTCTCCCCTGCTCGCGCCTGCGCTGCCGGCCCTGCCGTTCCTGGCTTTGCATCCGGTCTCCCGCTGGTTGCGGCGCATAGCCGGTCGCATCGTTCAGCAGGATGGCCGCGCAGTGGGTGTGGATGTCACGCAATGGCACACCTATTTCATCCATTGGCAGCCCGAGGCCGTCACCTTTCTCGTCGACGGCGCAGAGCTGTTGCGCACGCCCCTCTCCCCGCGCGCTCCACTGGGGCTGGTGATCTGGATGGACAACCAGTACGCCGCCTGGAGGCCAGATGGCTCTCTCGGCTACGGCACGCTGGCAAACCCGTCCGCCTGGATGGAGGTGGAGTGGATGGAAAGCTCACCAGCGGATTGCCCTCGCCAACAGTCGACATTGTCAAGGTAGGCAGTCCCTACGAACAGCAGTAGAATTCAGCGTGGAGGATGCGCGCATGGCAATAAAAAGATCGGTCTCGAAGTGGGATGCCGCCAAAAGGAGCGCGTTGCTGATCGCGATGGTACTCCTGGCTGCCTGCGCTTTTTCCACCGCACCCACAGCCGCGCCGGGGTTCCAGATAGCCACCTCGACTTCGGCTGCCGAGCGTTGGGACGAGCTTTTCGAGCGCACACCCTACCCGTTCACCACGCCGCTGCCATCCGCACGCAACAGCCCCATAGACGGTACCTATATCAAGGTTAACCCTCGTCAGGCAACGCCCTTTCCCTGCCGCCGTTGCCCCGACTATGCCATGGAGGGTGGATTATGGAAACTCAGCTTCGAGAAAGGCATCTTCCGCATCATATATTCCGTCAACGGCTGGCGCAGCCTGGGCTCGTTCACGGTCTCCGGTGACCGGCTGACGCTGTTCAACGACCCCAATTGCATCTATGATGTCGGGGTTTACACTTGGCAAGTTGAAGAAGGCCGGCTGATCCTGACCGAAATTGACGATATCTGCTCCATTCACCTGCGCGCCGAGAATCTCACCCACCAACCCTGGCTCTCCTGCCAACCGCCCGGCATCGTGGATTTGATTACGGGCGACTGGATTGCGCCGGCTGGTTGTGAAGAGTGATCAGTCATTCTGGGTTTTCTTTACTTTTGTTATCTCCTTTGATATACTCATTTCAAGGCGTTCCAACAATAAATATCCTAAAATCCTAATTTGGTTTAGTAATTGTCCCCATAGTGGTTTGCCCGTTCGGTTATCCACCAATATTGGTCGACTTATCAATTAAGGAGAAATCAAATGAGTATTTTGGAACAGCTTTTCGAACAGTACAATGATGGCAGCCTCGATTTCATGGGATTGTGGAAAAGAAAAGAGGAAGAGATCAAACGGGGCAGTTTTACCGACGAGCAATATACAGCTAGAGAAAGAAGGAACATGGAGGATATTATGCGAGAACTTTTCCCATCGCATGATCCTTACGAAAAATTACGAACTCGCGTGAATTCACTTTGTTCACAATCAATAGATTATCTCGCTGAAAAACTCTACGATGATCATACCCCGAATAATCAGGTCGCGGATTTCATTTTAGCGCTGGGGAAGGATGGTTCTGTTAAAGCGAAAGAAGTTCTTGGAGAAGTCTATACTAGGAAATTTCCTCGCAGCATTGATAACACGCCTGTCCAGCACTCAGAAGGAACAGCTCGCTTTGTTAGTAAAGTATTGAAGAAACTTGGACCTCCACCGCCCCAAACCCTTATCAATGCTATTTCGGATAAATACTATTGTAACTGGGATAGAGAGCGAATGGAGCTGATCTATGATGTAGTCACCGCTACCGCTGGTCCAAATATTGAGGATAGACTTAAGGCGTTTCTCAGCAGTAATAACTCACCTAAGAACCAAAGCCGTGTCCGTGAAATCATTTTTAGAATCAAGAAGAATGAAGAGGACCGCAAGAGGAGGCTGAAAGAAGTTCTATCAGGAAAATCGCTTGAAGAGCTTACATGGTAAACCCATGTGAACACGATCCCGAAAGTACGATTAGATTCACTCTCCGGGGGATAAGGGGATAATGCAAAATGACGAATAAATATCGCCCAATCAAGCAACTCTTCCACAGCCAACCCACCCTCGAAGGCGCGGGAGTGCACCTGAAACGCGCCTTCGGCTCCCGCCAGCTTCCCATCTTCGATCCATTTCTTCTCCTCGATGATTTCCACTCTAACGAACCGGAAAAGTACCTCCCCGGCTTCCCCTGGCACCCACACCGCGGCATCGAGACGATCACCTACATGCTCGAAGGTCAGGTCGCACATGGCGATAGCCTGGGAAATGAAGGGACGATCGAAGCGGGGGATGTTCAGTGGATGACAGCGGGTAGTGGCATCATCCATCAGGAAATGCCGCGCGGTCAGGCTGATGGCAGCTTGTGGGGTTTCCAACTTTGGGCCAACCTGCCTGCCAGGCACAAGATGATGTCTCCCCGCTACCGCGGCATCACCGCGCAGGAAATTCCGGTCATCAGCCTGGATAATGGAATCACGATACGATTGATCTGTGGGACATTCGAGCGGACGAGCGGCCCGGTGACAGATATCATGATCGACCCGGAATATATGGATGTCAGCGTTCCCGCCGGGGTGAGCTTCACGCATCCGACAAAACCGGGATATACCGTCTTCGCCTATGTTTTGGAAGGGCAAGGCTGGTTCGAGGCCGATCGTGACAGGCTGCTTGCCGCGCAGACGGTCGCCCTCTATGGGGAGGGTGGAGCGGTCTCGATTACCGCCTCCTCAACAGGTCTGCGCTTTCTCTTGGTTTCCGGTCAGCCCTTGAATGAACCGGTTGCCTGGGGCGGCCCGATCGTGATGAATACGCAGGAGGAATTAACCCTCGCATTCAGCGAATATCGTCGTGGAACATTCTTGAAGGTTGGAAGGAATAAATAAGCCGCTGCCGAATTCATTCATCGGTTACAAAAAGGAGGCCAAAATGTTCAGATCTGGTTTGATCATTGGGATCATCGCCCTGCTGCTGGCCATCGGTTCAGCGTTGCTCAGTCCGCTGTGCGTGCCATGCCTGGCCCTCTTGCTGGGACTGGGCGCCGGTTACCTGGCGGGTACGTTTGACAAGCCTTCCGACCAGCGCGGCGCGGCGCGCGTCGGCGTCATCGCTGGCGCGCTCAGCAGCATCGGCGCGCTAGCCGGACAGAGCATCGGTGCGCTCATCAATAGCCAGTTGGTCAGACCAGCAGACGCCCTCGAGCTTCTCCGTCAATTTGGAATGCAAGTACCGTTGGGGACAACCCCAGCCGAGTTTGCCAGGATCTTTGGGGCAAGCATGATCATCAGCACCTTCTGCCTTGGGTTGTTCGACATCTTCCTGATGGCCGGCCTGGGCACGCTGGGCGGCCTGCTCTGGTGGCAGGTGAGCGGCAGCAAGCGGGTTGTCTTGCCACCTTCGCAAACCTAAAAGCTTCGACCAATTCGTGTCATTCGATGCGATAGAGGAAGAAATGGCAAAAAGGAAGAAGAACCACAGCCGGAAGAAGCAGCCGATCGCCGTCACAGTGATTGCGGTGGCGATCGTGGTGCTCTTCCTCATCCGCCTGTACCAGGTCTTCGAGCCACTATTCCGGCAGCAAGTTTTCCAGAACGGCATCACCGGGCGGCTCTTCGAAGGCTGGAAGCTGACCTCCCTGAGCATGGCTCTACTCTCCAGCGTCAGCTATTTTATCCTGTCGCTGGCTGGCATCGTCGTCCTCATCGGCTTCCTGCGCTTGCGCCGCTGGAGCTGGATCCTTCTGATCGCGTGGACCGGGCTCTCGCTGCTCATTACGCTGATCAATTACTTCTACGGCCAACCCAATTACGCGGTGATGCTCTCCAATGTGATCATCGCCTTTGCCCTCAGCAACGCCGATGTGCAGCGCATCTTCGGGATCAGGAGTGACGAAAATGTCCCCGGCCTCTGAGCATCCCACCGCGCCCGCGAACACATCGGACTTGGAGTTGCTGCGCCAGTTCGAGCCGGTCGTCTACTACACCAAAGGCGAACCGTTCTTTCCCACTGACGTAGCTCATTACGTCCAGGACTGCAGCCTGTGGGAACACTATCCCGATGGCCACGAGGATCTGCTCGTCAAGCAGGGCCAGTTGACCGTCGAAAAGCTGGTCGAGCCGCGCCCAGCCGCTTTCGGCACCATCCGCTTCCTGCGCTACATTGAGAACCTCAACCTGGCCGAGGCAGCCCAGGTGTTGGCGGATCAGAGCCGTTTGCGCGCGAAAAAGCGTAACTACTTCCACACCGGCATCGGCCGCCTGGCGCGCGGCGGCTTCCTGCCGCGCCTGGTGGATGGTCTCTTCTCGCTCTCATTTCTGCTGCGCGGCCGCGTCTCGCTTGCTACCGCCGCCGCAGCCGAAATTGATTACTCCGAGTTGTTCAAGGAAGAGCCAAAATACATTTACTATGGCCGCGTCGCCCGCCAGAACGGCTGGGTGATCCTCCAATACTGGTTCTTCTACTGCTTCAATAGTTGGCGTTCCGGCTTCCATGGGGTCAACGACCACGAATCAGACTGGGAGATGATCAACATCTACCTCTACGAGGAGGACGGGCGCCTCGTCCCGGAATGGGTCGCCTGCGCTTCACACGACTTCAAAGGCGATGATCTTCGCCGCCGCTGGGACGACCATTCCGAGTTGGATATCGAAGACGGACACCCGGTCATTTACGCGGGCGCCGGCTCGCACGCTTCCTATTTCCGGCAAGGGGAATACCAAGCCGAAATCAACCTGCCATTGCCAGATTGGTTTACCGGCCTGGAGCGCGCCTGGAACAAGTTCTGGACCGAGACGCTCAACCAGCCGGCCGGCAGCCCGTTCCGCATCCCGTTCATAGACTTTGCGCGCGGCGACGGCCTGCGCATCGGGCCGGGCGGCCCACAGATCTGGTCGCCGGTGCTGATAGATGAATCCACGCCCTGGGTCAGCCAATATCGCGGCCTGTGGGGTCTCTTTGCCCGCGACCCCATCTCCGGCGAGAATGCCCCCGCCGGCCCGATGTACAACCGCGATGGCTCACCGCGTGGCTCATGGTACGATCCGCTCGGCTTCGCCGGCCTAGACAAAGTCCCCCCGCCGCCGCAGGCGTTGGTCATGCTCAAGGATAATTGCGCTGCCATCAGCCGCCGCCAGGAAGAGTTGGAGCAGTTGACGGCCGAAAAAGCTGTGGGACTGCAATCGCTGGGCGTAAAGATGGAAGGGATGGAAGGCAACCCGCACTTGGCCAAGCAGCACGCCGCCCTGGAAAAGACGCTCCTGGAGCTTGCCGCCGAAGTGCGGGCATTGCGCCGCGAACGCTCCGAGAACTCCGCCCTGCTGCAAGGGCTGACGCAGCAACTGGCGCGGCTGGAAGCAGGCCTCAAGGACGAACCCCACGCCCACATCCGCCACCTGGCCGTACCGGATAAACCGGCGCAAACCTTCCGCTTCGACCGCGCCGCTGAAACCTGGGCGGCCATCAGCCTGAGTTTGCTGCTCTTTGCCATCGCCGCGCTAATTTTCATCGCCCCCAAATACATTTGGGGAGGCCTGACGGTCATTGTCCTCCTGTTCCTGGTGGCCGAATCCATCCTGCGCGGCGCGTTCGTCCAGACCATCACCCGCATCACGCTGGTGCTGGCGATGATCTCCGCCTTGATCCTCTTTTTCCATTTCTGGAAATGGATCATCCTCGGCGGGCTGGTAGCCATCGCCGCCTTCCTGATGTTCCAGAGGCTGAGGGAATTAACAGGGTAGCCCAATCGTGAAGGAACAAAGTAGGGGCGGGGTAATCCCGCCCGGGGTAATCCCGCCCGGGGTAACCCCGCCCCTACAGGTGGTATAGCTTTGGCGGACACTTGCACCGAACGCAAGTGCGGTGTTGGCAAATCCGCCCTGGCTTGGGGCCGGTTGAAGAGCATCCTGTCACCCTGAGCGGAGCGAAGGGTCTCCTCAACAAGAAGATGCTTCGCTGCGCTCAGCATGACTATTTGGACAACCTGTCCTTTTTTCGTTACTTGACCCAAAAATTGGGGAACACCAACCGAATGATCACATCCAATATCAGCCCCAGCATGAACCAGGTGCCGAATTTACGGTTATTGACGAAACCGATCGGCGCGAAGTAGAGCGGCCAGCCGCCCTGCCCCTCGGGGAAATCGGCGGGGCGCGTCTCCGGCTTGGGCTTGAGGAACTGCGGGTACAGCTTGAGAAAAGTCGGCAGCGCGACAAAGACCACCAGCAGCACCGGTGTGAAGTATTGGATGGCGATGAGGTAGAGCACCAGCAAATATGGCAAGATCATCATCGCCAGCACGGCGTAACGGGCAGCCTTCTCACCGATCAGCACCGGCAGGGTGTGGATCTTCTTGGCCTTGTCTATCGCCAGCTTGTCAATATGCTTGCCGAAGATGACCGTGGTCACGCCCAGCACATAGGGCAGGCTGGCCCAAACCACATTCCAGACCCATTGACCGGTCAGCACGTAATAGCCGCCGCCGATCATCAGCGGCCCCCAGACGATCAGCACCGCCAACTCGCCCATGGCAATGTACTTCAGCGGCCAGGTATAGCACAGGACGAAGAACGCGCCCAAGCCAAGCAGCAGCCAGACGGCATTGTCCCCCCCGGTGACGAACAGCAGGTAAACACCACAGGCAAGCGCTAAGAGGCCGGTCACGCCGAAGTAGAGCAGGTGCTGGGTCTTGGTCAGCAGGCCATCGGCCACCGGCTGCGGCCCGTACATTGTACGATAGTAGTTATCCTTGTCCACCCCGTGCACGTAGTCGGTGTAGTCGTTGAAAATGTTGTTGGCAGCGTGCGCCAGCACCAAGCCAAGCACCAGCACCAGCCATGTGAGCGGTTTCACGCGTGCGTGGTCGTGCAGGGCAAAAAGTCCGGCCAGCACCGCCGAGAGGAAGGTCATGACGAGCACCGCGGCGCGCGTCGCGATCAGCCATTTCGAGATAACATCCAGCTTGTCCCATTCCTCCTTCGATACGTTGGGGATCACCTGTAAAGCTTTACGCCACATTGCAAAGTTCATTGGAATACTCCTTATACGGATAAGATTGGGGTGATTATACCTGGAATTGTGATAACGACACCTTTTGCTAGTAAAAAGCATCATTAATACTTGTGATATTAATCACACCAAAGTGTGACTTCTCCCACTGGCAAAATAGAACCAATAAAACCATACTGAGGGTGGTTTTTTTTCATGACTTGGATTCGCCACCAGGTAACCACTTTGCAGAGGAGGAGCTTGTCCATGAGTATTTATCGCCGGATCGCGGCATTTCATAAAACATCAAAAAGAGGTGATTCATGACCACCATCGCGCCTGTTGAGCTATCCATTTATGACAGGATGCTGGAAGCCGCGCCCGAGGGCGAGCGGCTGCGACTTTGCCTGCAATGCGGTAACTGCAGCGGCATCTGTCCCTTTGGCTACCTGATGGCCTATCCACCGCACCGCATCATCTCCTTCCTGCGTGCGGAAAGGTTCGAAAAGGTGTTGGAGACCGATACAGTTTGGATGTGCGTCTCCTGCTACGCCTGCACCCAAGTTTGCCCCTCGAAGATCCCCCTGACACCCGGCCTGATGGCTCGCACGAAAGAAGAGCTGATCCTGGCCGGTAATGTTCCCAGTGAGTTGCAGAGCGCATTGGAGAATTCTCAGCGCTACGGCAACCCGCTCGGCGAATCGCCGCGCAAGCGCGCCGATTGGGCCAAAGATATCCTGCCGGCGGTCAAGGTGATGGGGCAATTCCGCCAGCCGGTGGATGTGCTCTGGTTCGTCGGCGATTACCCCTCCTACCACCCGCGCGTCCAGCAGACGGCGCGAGCGCTGGCCAAGGTGTTGAATGCCATTGGGATCAACTTCGGCATCCTCGGCCCGGACGAGAACAGCGATGGCGACTCGCAGCGCCTGGCGGGCGAGCGCGGCTTGTTCGAGATGCTCGCCGAAAAGAACGCCAAATCGTTCAGCCGTTACAAATTCGGCGAGATCATAACCACCGACCCGCATGCCTACAACGCCATCAAGAACGAGTATCCGGCGCTTGGCATCTCTTACCCCATCCGCCACTATACCGAATTCCTGGCCGAGAAGCTCGATGCGCTTAAACCCCTGCTGAAAACAGAAGTCAAAGCCAAGGTGGCCTTCCACGACCCCTGCTACCTGGGCCGCGCCAATGGCATCTTCGATCCGCCGCGCGAGCTGCTGGCCGCCATCCCCGGCGTGGAATTGGTCGAGCTGGCGCACAGCCGCGCCAACAGCCTGTGCTGCGGCGGAGGCGGGGGTGGCATGTGGCTGGACGGCTTCCAATGGGAAAAGGCGCACGTACGCCTCTCCGAATGGCGCGTGCAGGAAGCAATGACAGCCGGCGCCGACACCCTGGCCGTGGCTTGCCCGTATGAGACGCCGCGCTTCGAAGATGCTGCCAAGACGGTCAAAGGTGCAGGCCAATTGCACGTCAGAGACATCTCCGAGCTGTTGCTCGAAGCAATGGGAATGTAGGAGGCATCGAGATGAATATCGTGGTTTTAGTCAAGCTCGTTCCCGATCTGGTTGAAGAACTCAACATTGACCCCAGCGGCGCAGCGCTGGATATGTCGTGGCTGCGCTTGATCATCAACGAATTCGACGATCACGCTGAGGAGCAGGCCATCCTGCTCAAGGAGCGCGGCGGCGGACAGGTGACAGCCATCGTGCCGGAATACGAAGGCGCAGATGAAGTGCTCTTCACCGCTTCGGCGCGCGGCGCCGACCGGTTGATCAAGCTCGGCGGCGATTTTCTTGTAGCGAACAATCACGCCCTGGCGCGCGCCTGCGCAGCCGTTATCAAAGAGCTCAACCCCGACCTGGTGCTGACCGGCGTGCAGGCTAACAACGACCTGGATGGGCCGGTTGGGCCAACGCTGGCAGAATGTCTCGGAATGCCCTACGTGGGCTACGTCTCCGGCGTGGCAACTGGCGACGGCAAGGTCACAGCGATGAAGGAATATCCCGGCGGGTTGAAGGCTGAAATGCAAGTGAAACTACCGGCCGTGCTGGGCATCCAGGCTGCGGAACAACCGCCGCGTTACGTGGCTGTCAGCAAGGTGCGCATGGTCATGAAGACCGCCACCATCGAGACGCGTGATGCCGGCGCGCTGGACGGGAGCGGAGCCCCGGCGGTCGGACGCATGTTCCAGCCCGAGGCAGCCGCCCACGCCGAGATGATCACCGGCAGTGTGGACGATGTGGCCGATAAGCTCGTGAACATTTTCAAAGAAGCAGGCGTGCTTTAGAGGAGGATCGTGATGAGCCAGGATATTTTCGTCGTCATCGAACACCTGCGCGGGCAGGTTGCAGATATGTCCTATGTGATGCTGGGGGGCGCACGCGCCTTGTCGAAAGCCATCGGCGGGAACGTAGTCGCCGTGTTGCTAGGCCACAAGGCCGAAGGGTTGGCGGGCAACTTCGCGGCTGATGGGGTCCTTTATCTCGATCACCCCGCGTTGGCCGAATTCACTTCGGACGCCTACCAAAAGGCGCTGGTTGGCCTGATTAGCGAGAAGCAGCCGCGCCTCGTACTACTCGGCAGCACCTCCATTGGTTCGGACGTGGCTGGCGGGCTTTCGGTCAAGCTGGGATTGCCGCTGGTCAGTTCCTGCCGCAATTTCACCGCGGATGGCAAATACGTCAGCCAGATCTGCGGAGGCAAGATCAACGCCGAGGGTGACCTGCCCTCCCCCACCGCGCTGGTGACAATGGTGCCGGGCGGGTACAAGCCCGATGCCGGGCAGAGCGCCCAGGCTCCCGCGCTGACCAAAGTCGAGGCTGCCGGTCTCGACGCGCTGCGCGTCAGCTTAGCCAAGTACGTCGAACCAGAGTCCGGCGACGTGGACATCGCCAAGGAGCCGGTGCTCATCGCGGTTGGACGCGGCATCCAGCAACAGGATAATGTCCAGCTCGCTGAGGATCTGGCGGCGGCGATGGGCGGCGTGGTGTGCGGCTCGCGCCCGGTCATTGACCAGGGCTGGTTGTCCACCTCGCGGTTGGTGGGTAAATCGGGCAAGCGCGTCAAACCCAAGGTCTACCTGGCGCTGGGCATCAGCGGGGCGCCGGAACACGCTGAGGCCATCACCGACAGTGACATGATCATCGCCGTCAACACCGACCCGAAGGCGCCGATCTTCGAGTTCGCCAAGTATGGCACCGAGACGGATCTGTTCGATTTGATCGACCCATTGATCGCGAAAGTAAAGGCCGCGAAAGGTTAGTCCGATAGACCTCACAGGTTTTAGAGACCTGTGAGGTCTGTACAACGAAACAAGAAGAGGAGCAGATCTCATGCCAGAGCGAGTTGACTTTTGGGGCATTCCATCCACGTGGGGCTCACCAGCCATCTACGTGTATACCATCATGTTCCTGGCAACGGCCATCGTGCTGGTCCGCTTCTTCTTGCGCGCCAGGCTGTGGTGGAAAGTTGGCCGCCCGGAAGTGCGCTGGGATAAGCTGCACATCCGGCTGTGGAACCTGGTCAAGTATGCCATTGTTCAAACCAAGGTATTAGGCCAGAACTATCCAGGCATCATGCACGTCTGCATCGCCTGGGCCTTCTTCGTTTTCCTGATCGGCACAGGCCTGGCCACAATTGACTCTCACTTCTACAAGATCCTGGTCGGTTATCCATTCCTGCTGCAAAAGCTGGCAATGGACGCCTTCACCATCGTCTTCTTCGTCGGCGCGGGGATGGCAGTCTACCGCCGCTTCATCCAGAAGCCGCCGCGCCTGACGCTCTCGGCCGGTTTCACCTTCTCGCTGGTGATGATCATCCTCATCGTGCTGGGCGGGCTGCTGACCGAGTCGCTGCGCCTTGCGGTGGAAAAACCGGCCTGGGCGTGGTGGTCGCCGGTCGGCTGGCTGGTCGCGCAACTGTGGATCGCCACCGGCGCTTCAGAGGCGACGCTGATGGCCTGGCACCTGGGCATCTGGATCGCCCACCTGCTCATCGTCGCCGCGACGCTGATCACACTGCCAGTTGGCACGCTGCTGCATGCTCTGACCGGGCCGCTCAACCAGTTCTTCTCCAAGCTCGATCGTCCTATTGGACAGCTCGCAGCGATGCCGGTGAATGCAAAAGGCGAGCCGCTCTACGCCAGCACGCTGCGTGACCTGACCTGGAAACAGCTCCTGGATGGCGACGCCTGCACCGAGTGCGGACGCTGCCAGGATGCCTGCCCGGCCTTCGCCGCCGGCCGTCCGCTTAGCCCAAAGCAGGTCATCCTGGGTATCCGCGACGCGCTGCGCACCGATGGCCCCGCCTTGTTGGTCAAGGATGCCAAAGCCCCGTTGCTGGTCGGTGAGAAGATCAAGGACGAGGTGCTTTGGTCTTGCACCACCTGCGCCGCATGCGTGCGCGAGTGCCCGGTGCTGATCGAACACTTGGACACAATCGTGGACATGCGCCGCTACCTGGTCATCGAAGGTCGCATGGACGCCGAGCTGCAGGCTGCGCTCGAGAATTTTGGCCGCTATGGCAACTCCTTCGGCCAATCGGAGCGGATGCGCGCCAGGTGGACTCAGCCAATCCAGCCGCCCATCAAGGATGCGCGCCGCGAGGAGGTTGAGTACCTGTGGTTCGTGGGCGACTACGCCTCCTACAGCCCCACACTGACCGATGTGACGCACAGCACCGCAGAAGTCTTCCGCAAGATCGGCCTGAGCTTTGGCCTGCTCTACGACGCCGAGCGCAACGCCGGCAACGACGTGCGCCGCATCGGCGAGGAGGGCTTGTTTGAGATGCTGGTCGAAAAGAACATGGCCGCCTTGAGCAAGAGCAAATACAAGAAGATCGTCACCACCGACCCGCACTCGTACAATGCGCTCAAGAACGAATACCCGAAGCTAGAGACTTCTGAAGTCTTCGCGAAGCACCCCGATGGGGCCAAGACTTCGGAAGTCTTACACTACACCGAGCTGCTCGATCAACTGATCTCTTCCGGCCAGCTCAAGTTCAGCAAGAAGCTGGGCTACAAAGTCACCTACCACGACCCGTGCTACCTGGGACGTTACAACGGCGTTTACGATGCGCCGCGCCGTGTGCTCCAAGCGCTGGGCTGCGAGCTGATCGAGATGCCGCGCCACGCAGACCGCGCCTTTTGCTGCGGTGCAGGCGGCGGGCGCATCTGGATGGCTGAAGGCGAGATCAAAGAGCGCCCCAGCGAGTCACGCATCCGTGAAGCGGCCGCGCTCGAAGGCGTAGGAGTCTTCGTGGTAGCCTGCCCGAAGGACGTGACCATGTTCCGGGACGCGATCAAGACCACCGGTAACGAGAGCCGGCTCCAGGTCAAGGATTTGATCGAGCTGGTCCATGAAGCTTTGTAACGGTTATGGCAGAGGCATCCGCAGCGACCCGTAAGCAACGCTCCCGCAAGGATGATCGGGTTGAAAGGAAGGGGCTGCGGATACCAATTGCCACCAAGCTCATCCTGGGCTTCCTGCTGATCATCATCATCACCAGCGCAGTATTTACGGTGGTGGGCATCCAACTCATCGCCAACCGCCTGGTGACGGAAGCTCAAGAGACCGTACGGCTCGACCTGAATGCAGGCCGAGAGATCTATAACAGCCACTTGAACCACGTTTACGATGTGGTTCGATTGACAGGCGAAAGATTCTTCCTTTCGGAAGCGGTGGTTGCTGGAACCATCGACGCCACCGTTAGCGAATTAACACGAGTAAGGATCGCAGAAGGCCTCGACCTGCTGACTGTCGCAGACAGCCAGGGAAAAGTTCTCCTGCGCACCGATAATCCGGCGGTCTTCGGAGACGACCAAAGCCACAACGAACTTGTGGCTGCCGTCCTGGAAAGAAAGACAGCCGTTTCCGGCACCACAATCGTTTTAGCGGATGACTTGCGCAAAGAGTCAACCGCGCTCGCTGACCAGGCGTACTTTAAATTCATTGATACACCCCTGGCAAGACCCCGGCCAGAGACGGAAGAGACAGCCGGCATGATGTTGATGGCCGCCGGCCCGATAAGAGATGACAACGGGCAATTGATCGGAGTACTATACGGCGGTATTCTGCTGAATAGGAACTTTAGAATCGTTGACGAGATCAAACAAACCGTTTTTCAAGGCCTTGAATACAAAGGACATGACATCGGCACGGCGACGATCTTCCAGGACGATGTACGCATTTCAACGAACGTTAAGAACACGGATGGCTCACGGGCGCTCGGCACCCGGATCAGTGAAAAGGTGTACGAGCAGGTGTTCATCCAGGGCGAACCCTGGATCAGCAAAGCGTATGTGGTCAACGCCTGGTACATCACCGCCTACGAACCCATCGAAAATATCAACCAGCAGCGCATCGGCGTCTTGTACGTTGGCGTCTCGGAACAAAAATACACCGATATAAAGAGAGAAGCCATCTTCGTCTTCCTGGCGATCACGCTGGCCGGCGCGGTGGTATCCATGCTCTTGTCGTTCTATATCGCCCGCACAGTTTCCGTGCCGATTGGCAAGCTGGCATCCGCCTCACGGGAACTGGCAGGCGGTAACCTGGATACGCAAGTGGCCGTTATTTCCAACGATGAAGTTGGCGAGCTGGCCAGCTCCTTCAACAGCATGGCAGCAAGGCTGAAGCAGCGCGATGACATACTCAAGGAATTCACCAGAAGCAAGCTGATGGAGTCCGAGCGTCTGGCGCTCATCGGTCAGTTGGCGGCCAATGTGGCTCACGAGTTGAACAACCCGCTCACCGGCATCATCACCTACTCTTACCTGCTGCTGGAACAGACAAAGGAAGAAGACCCAACCAGGAACTTCTTGCAAAAGATCGTCAACCAGGCCAATCGCTGCAAAGAGATCATCAAAGGTTTGCTGGATTTCTCCCGCCAGAAGAAACCGGACAAGACGCTCTGCGATGTCAACAATGTCCTCAAGGACTGCATCTCACTGGTGGAGAACCAGGCGCTCTTTCACAATATTCAAATCCATAGCAACCTGAAATTGGATCTGCCACGCGCGGTCATTGACCCTTCACAGATCGAGCGTGTGTTCATGAACATGATCATCAACGCCGCCGAGGCAATGGAAGGGAACGGCAACCTGACCATCACGACCAGGTTCGATGAACTACACAATCGCGTTGAGATCGAGTTCACCGATACCGGTTCAGGCATCGCCAAAGAGAACATGGAGAAGATCTTCGATCCCTTCTTCACCACCAAAGACACCGGCCATGGCCTGGGCCTGGCCATCTGCTTCGGAATCGTGAAGGAACACAAAGGCAGCATTTCCGTAGAGAGCGAGGTCGGCAAGGGAACGACCTTCACCATCCGGTTGCCCGTGAACCTCGCTGAAGAAAACAACAAGGACCTTTCTCAATAAAAGGGAATTGGGGGTGTGCGGACGGCTTCGCCGCCCGCACACCCCCGCCCCTCCCAAGTTTAACGGTGTTACACATCAAGAATGAAAAAGAAATATAAGATACTAATCATTGACGACGAGGAAGTCGTGCGCGACTCCTGCGCGCTGATCCTGGCAGGCGGCAATTACCAACTCGCTTCCGCCGAAAACGGGATCATGGGCTTGAACCTGGCCAAGGAGTTCCAGCCCGACCTTGTCTTCGTTGACCTAAAAATGCCCGGCATCTCCGGCCTCGAGGTGTTGGCGAAACTGCGCGACCTCGACCCGAACATCGTCAGCATCGTCATCACCGGCTTCGCCACGGTCGCCTCGGCAGTGGAGGCGATGAAAAACGGCGCCTACGATTTCCTGCCCAAGCCTTTCACGCCGGACGAATTTCGCCTCATCACCCAGCGCGGCCTCGACCGGCGCCGGCTGGTGCTGGAGACCATCGCCCTGCGCCGCGAAAAGGAGATGCTGCGCGAGAACTTCGCCGCCATCGTCTCCCATGAGCTGAAGTCTCCCCTCGGTGCGGTGCAGCAGAACCTTTTCAACCTGGAATTCGAGCTGGAAGATAAGCTCGACGCAGATCAAAAAGAGAAGATCGCCCGGATGAAGGCCAAGATCGCCGACCTCATCAACCTCATCCACACCTGGCTGCGGGTCATCTCGGTGGACGTGAATAAACTGCGCGAGGGCTTCAAGCCCACCTCCCTGCACGCGGTGGTCGCCAAAGCGGTCGAGAACGTCCAACCGCAGGCGGTGCGCAAGAACATCGCGATCGTCCCATCACTAAGAGAACCACTGAGCCTGGTCAATGGCGATGAAGGCACGCTGGTGGAAGTGGTTGGCAACATCCTCGGCAACGGCATCAAGTTCTCCCGCGAGGGAAGCATGATCCTGGTGAACGCCGAAGAAAAAGACAAGAACCTTACTATCACGATAGCGGATTCCGGCATTGGCATCTCAAAGGAGGACCTCCCTTATATCTTCGAGGATTTCTATACCGGCGATACCGGCCAGATCGCCCAGAAGAGTAGCGGCCTGGGTCTGGCCATCTCGAAGCGCATCGTCGAGGCGCATAACGGTACGATTTCAGTAGAAAGTGAATTAGGCAAAGGCAGTACGTTCATCATCTGCCTGCCTGTGTAGGTCGAATTGCCAACACCGCACCTGCGGTTCGGTGCAGGTGTTCGACCTACTCGACCTACAATCGGACTGCCAGTCCGACCTACAAAACGAAGAAACGAGTTTTCGAAAATCTTGCAAGCAAGGAGATAAGTTATGACCACTCAAAAGCAATTGCTGATCATTGATGATGACCCCGATTACGTCGCAGGGATCAAATCCATTCTGGAGAAGGCCAATTACAGTGTGGATGTTGCACACAATCCCAAGGACGGCTTCGCTGCGTTGCAAGCCAAGCCCTACGACCTGCTGCTGCTCGACATCATGATGGGGCGCGGCGCCGAAGGCGTGGCCGTCGCCCGCAAGCTGCGCAAGGACGCGAAGCTGCGCGAGCTTCCCGTTCTGATCATCACAGGCATCCGCGAGCAGATCGCTTTCCTCTTCCCCGGCCAGCCGGTTCATCCGCACTTCGTTGAGCTGGATGAGTTGGTCGAGAAACCGGTGGAACCTAAACTCCTGCTGGAGAAGGTAAGCTACCTGCTGAAACTGGCCGAAGAGAAGAAATCCCAGAAGAAAGGATGACAGACAGGAGAATATCTATGGCTGTTGAACTCTCGTTTAGTAAAGAAATCGAGAACATGATGTACGCCAGCCACGGCAAGCCGATCAAGGACTGCCTGCAATGCGGTACTTGTTCTGGCACCTGCCCGGCGGTGGAATTCATGGACAACTCGCCGCGCGAGATCATCGGCTTGATCCGCGCCGACATGAGGGACGATGTGATGAAAAGCAATACCTACTGGACCTGCGCCTCCTGCTATCACTGCACGGTGCGCTGCCCGGCAGGAATTGACATCGCCGACATGATGTACTCGCTGAAGCGCTACTCGATGTGGAAAGGCACCTACAAGGAAGGTCTGCTCGGGCCTGACTTCTCCGAGGCCTTCGTCAAGATGATCGTCAATTCCGGGCGCTCCTTCGAGCCGATCCTGGCCGCCACGTACTTGCCCAAGTACAGCGCAGGCGACATTGTCCGGGAAGGGTTGATGGCCACCGGCCTGGTCTTGAGCGGTAAGATGCCCTTGCTCCCCAAGAAGGTCAAACGACTCAAGAATGTCCAGCGAATGGTGCGGCGGATCATCCCGATAGGAGACACAAAATGAAACAATATGCCTATTTTCCGGGATGTTCCCTCGAAAGCCTGAGCAAAAATTACAACATTTCCACCCAGGCAGTCGCGGCCGAACTGGGTGTGGGATTGCAGGAACTCGAGGACTGGAACTGCTGCGGCGCAACTGCCTACTTCCCTGTGGACGAATTGCTGGCTTACACGCTCGTCTCCCGCAACCTGGCCATCGCCGAAAAGACCGGCCTGACGGATTTCGTCGCTCCATGCAGCGCCTGCTACAAGAATGCCTACGCCACCAACAAATACCTTAAAGGCGATCCCGACCTGCTCGAACACATCAACTTCGCCCTGGAAGAGGATGACCTGCAAGTGGAAGGCAAGATGAAGGTGCGCCACCTGATCGAGGTGTTCATCGAAGACGTGGGGCTGGAGGCGATCAAGGAAAAGACCACCAACCCGCTCAAGGGTCTGCGCGTCGCCCCATACTACGGCTGCCAGATCGTCCGCCCGCGTAAGGATAAAGAGGATGTCGAAAATCCGCAATTCTTCGAGCAGCTCTTGTCCGCCATCGGCGCCGAGCCAATCGACTACGCCTCCAAGACACGCTGCTGCGGCGGCTCGCTGATCATCACCAATCGCAAAGCCGCGCTGGACATGGTCTACAAGCTGCTGCAAGATGCCGTCAAATCCGGGGCGAACGTGATCGCCACCACCTGCCCGATGTGCAATGTCAACGTGGAAGTGTACCAGGGCCAGGTGAACCGGGAATTTGGCACGAACTTCTCCATTCCCGTGGTGTACTTTACGCAGCTTATGGGGATGGCGCTGGGCGTCGAGCCGAAACGTATCGGCGTGAGCGCCTCGATGCTATCCCTTGCTCAAAGCACAGTAGGTTAATGAGGAGATAACCTTATGACTGAAAAGATTGGTGTTTATGTTTGTCACTGCGGCACGAACATTGCAGGCGTGGTCAACGTCGCCGAGGTCAGCACTTGGGCGAAAGACAAGCTCGGCGAGAACGGCGTCGTTGTCTCCCGCGATTACAAGTTCATGTGCTCCAGTCTGGGTCAGGAACTGATCCAGAAAGATATCAAGGAGCTGGGGCTGACCCGCGTGGTCGTAGCCGCCTGCTCGCCACACCTGCACGAGAAGACCTTCCGCAACGCCTGCAAGGGCGCGGACCTGAACCCCTACCTATGCGAATTGGTCTCCATCCGTGAACAGGACTCTTGGGTGCACACCGACAAGGTTGCCGCCACTGAGAAAGCCAAGGCCATCGTCTCCGGCGGGGTGGCGCGCGTCGAACATCACGAGGCGCTCACACCCTTGCGCGTGCCCATCCATCCCGATTCGCTGGTGGTGGGCGGCGGCATCGCCGGCATCCAGGCTGCGCTCGAGATCGCCGACGCCGGCTACCATGTTTACCTCGTGGAGCGCGAGCCATCCATCGGCGGTCACATGGCGCAGTTCGACAAGACCTTCCCCACCCTCGACTGCTCGGCCTGCATCCTGACCCCCAAGATGGTGGATGTGGGCAACCATCCCAACATCACCTTGCTCACCTGGAGCGAGGTGACCAAGGTGGATGGCTTCGTCGGCAACTTCGCGGTCACCATCAAAAAGAAGGCCCGCTACATCAAGGAAGCCGATTGCACCGGCTGCGGCATTTGCCAGGAAAAATGCCCCAAGAAGGTGGTGGATGACGTCTTCGAGGCCGGCATGGGCAACCGCAAAGCGGTCTACGTGCCATTCCCGCAAGCCGTTCCTAAGTACCCGGTGCTCGACCGCCCGAACTGCACCTACTTCATCAAAGGCACCTGCAAGGCCTGCGAGAAGTTCTGCCCGACCGGCGCAATTGACTTCACTCAGCAAGACCAGGATATCACCGTCCAGGTAGGCAATATCATCCTGGCCACCGGCTGGGACCTGTTCGACGTAAAACGCATTCCGCAATATGGTTACGGGCGGCTCGCCAATGTCTTCACCAGCCTGGAGTTCGAGCGACTGAGCAATGCGGCCGGGCCGACCGGAGGTAACGTTGTCCTGCGGGATGGCAAGACCGTGCCGAAGACAGTGGGCATCGTCCACTGCGTCGGCAGCCGCGACCAGAACTACAATCCCTACTGTTCAGCCATCTGCTGTATGCAGAGCCTGAAGTTCGCCCACCTGGTGCACGAAAAGACTGGCGCGGAGGTCTACAACTTCTACATCGACATCCGCACACCCAGCAAGGGCTACGAAGAGTTCTACCAGCGCCTGCTCGAAGAGGGGACGCATTTCGTGCGCGGCAAGGTGGCTGAGGTGAGCAATGTCGCCCGCACACCGCAGGAAGAAGGCCGGCTGGTCGTCCAGGTGGAGGATACGCTCATCGGCAAGCAGCGGCGCATCCCGGTGGATATGGTCATCCTCTCGGCTGGCTTGCAAGCGCGCCACGACGCCAAGGAAGTCGGCAAGCTCTTCGGCATCTCGTGCAGCGCGGACGCCTGGTACATCGAGCGCCATCCCAAGCTCGACCCGGTGGCGACCATGACCGAGGGCGTCTTCATCGCCGGCTGCGCGCAAGGCCCGAAGGACATCCCGGCCAGCGTGGCGCAAGGCGCGGCGGCTGCCGCCCGCGTCCTGGGCAAGATCCAACAGAAAGAGATCGCCCTGGAACCGGTGCGCGCCACCGTCAATGCGGATGCCTGCTCCGGCTGCCGCATCTGCAACGACCTTTGCCCGTTCAACGCCATCCTCTTCCACGAGGACACGATGGTGTCGGAGGTCAACCCGGCGCTTTGCCAGGGCTGCGGCACCTGCGTGGCTGGCTGCCCGGCAGGCGCCATCAGCGGCACCGGCTTCAGCAACGAGCAGATCCTCTCGCAGATCGAGGGCTTGCTCCTGCTCAATATCAAGGCGGAGGCTGTTCCTGCTTGAGAGTGAACAGTGAACAGTCATTACTGATGGATAAGAACTAACACGAATAACTATTGACTGATCACTGATAACTGAAAACTGGAGATGAACTATGACTGAAAAATTCGAACCCGTAATCATCGGCTTCACCTGTAACTGGTGCAGTTACCGCGCCGCGGACATGGCTGGCACTGCCCGCATGAAGTATGCGCCTAACATCCGCCTGATCCGGCTGATGTGCTCCGGGCGTCTCGACCCGACCTTCGTGTTCAAGGCCTTCGAAGGCGGCGCTGACGCGGTGATGATCTCCGGCTGCCATCCGGGCGACTGCCACTACGTGGAGCAGAACTACAAAGCCCTGCGCCGCTTCCACCTGATGAAGCGCGTCCTGACCCAAATGGGCATCGAACCCGGACGCCTCAAGCTGGTGTGGGCAAGCGCAGCCGAAGGCGCTATCCTGACGGATACCATCAACAAGTACGTCGAGGAAGTGCGCCTCCTCGGCCCGCTGAATTGGCCTGCCAAGAAAATTGGAACTGTATCTACACCCGTAATGGAGGTGGCTGCATGAGCGCCAAACCGAAATTTGCAATGTACTGGGCCGCTTCCTGCGGCGGCTGCGAGATCGCTGTGCTCAACATCCACGAGAAGATCCTGGATGTAGACGCCAACTTCGACGTGGTCTTCTGGCCGGTCGCCATGGATGCCAAATACAAGGATGTGGAAGCCATGGAAGATGGCTCGATCCTGCTGACCCTCTGGAACGGCGGCATCCGCAACGACGAGAACGAGCATATCGCCCACCTGCTGCGCAAGAAATCCAAGATCCTGGTGGCATTCGGTTCGTGCGCCTGTGAGGGCTGCATTCCTGGCTTGGCCAACTTCGTGCCGGTCAAGGAACTTGTCGATACGGCCTTTACCACCATCTCGACCGACAACCCGCAGAACCTCCGCCCGCAGACCACCTACGCCATGCCGGAAGGTGAAATTCATATCCCGACCCTTTACCCGCAACTACGCACCCTTGACCAGGTGGTGGACGTGGATTATTACATGCCCGGCTGCCCGCCTGAATCGCACCAGATCGGCGCAGTGATCGACCTGGTCGTCCAAGTGCTGCAGGGCAAAGCGCAACTGCCGCCCAAGGGCGCGGTCATCGGCGCAGGCAATTCCACCGTCTGCGACGAGTGCAAGCGCAAGCGCAACGTCAAGACCATCAAAGAGTTCGGGCGCATCCAACTGACCCACGCCGACCCGGAACTGTGCCTGCTCGAACAAGGCATCCCCTGCAATGGCGTGGCGACGCGCTCGGGCTGCAACGCCCGCTGCCCAACCGCCGGTGCCCAGTGCATCGGCTGCTACGGCCCGGCCGAGGGCGTGATCGACTACGGCGCGCGCCTCATCTCTGCTTTTGCCTCGGTCATTGACGCCGACAAGCCCGAAGAGATCGAACGCATCCTCGACGGTCTCGTTGACCCAGCCGGCCAATTCTACCGCTTCAACCTAGCCGGTTCGCTGCTCCGTGCGGGCAAATCCGCGTGGAAAGGATAGTATTCAGTGTTCAGTAGTCAGTGAACAGTGACAGAACACTGAATACTGAAAACTGCAATGGAGAACACCTATGCAAAGAATAACCATTGACCCCATCACCCGTTTGGAAGGCCACGGCAAGATCGAGATCTTCCTGGATGACGCCGGCAACGTTGCCAACACCTACTTCCAGATCCCCGAATTGCGCGGTTTCGAGCGCTTCTGCGTCGGGAGACCGGTCGAGGAATTGCCCTTGTTGACCAACCGCATTTGCGGCGTCTGCCCGGAGGCGCACCACATGGCCGCCGCCAAAGCAACGGATGCTGTCTATCACGTGGAAGTGCCGCGCACCGGCAAAATGCTGCGTGAGCTGCTCTACAGCGCCTTCTACGTTACCGACCACACCACTCACTTCTATGCCCTGGCCGGCCCCGATTTCGTCATGGGCCCCGATGCGCCGGTTGCCGAACGCAACATCTTGGGCGTCATCCACAAGGTCGGGCTGGAGATCGGCGGCAAGGTCATCCAGTGTCGCAAATATGGCCACACCGTGGTCGAAATGATCGGCGGGCGGAAAGTCCATCCCTGCACCTCCATCCCCGGCGGCCTGACCAAGGGCATCACCGAGGAGCAGCGCAAGGAGATCGAAGAGATGGGCAAGTGGGCGATCGATTTCGCCCTATTCAGCCTCAAGCTCTTCAACGATATCGTGCTGGGCAACAAGGCCTACGTCGACCTGATCCTGGGTGACGTGTACACCCACCAGACCTATTACATGGGCACGGTGGACGAGAAAAACCACGTCAATTTCTACGATGGCAAAGTCCGCGTCGTCGACCCGGACGGCAAGGAGTTGGTCAAGTACGCTCCCAAAGATTACGCCGAGAATATTGCCGAGCATGTCGAGCCGTGGACCTACCTGAAATTCCCGTATTTGAAGAAGGTCGGTTGGAAAGGCTTCGTCGACGGCAAGGACTCCGGCGTCTACTGCGCTACGCCACTCTCGCGCCTCAACGCCGCGGATGGCATGGCCACCCCGCGCGCCCAGGAAGAATACGAAAAGTTCTACAAGACGTTGGGCGGCAAGCCCGTCCACCAGCGTCTGGCCACCCACTGGGCGCGGCTGATCGAGCTGCTCTACGCGGCCGAGCGTTGGGTGGAACTGGCTACTGACCCGGAGATCACCTCATCGAACTACCACGCCATCCCCACCGAGAAGCCGACCGAGGGCGTGGGCATCGTCGAGGCGCCGCGCGGCACGCTGACGCACCACTATTGGACCGACGAGCGCGGCGTGGTGACCAAGGTCAACCTGATCGTTGGCACCACCAACAACTACGCCCCGATCAGCATGTCCATCAATAAGGCCGCCCGTAACCTGATCAAGCAAGGCACCGTGGTGACCGAACCCCTGCTCAACATGGTCGAGATGGCCTTCCGCATCTACGATCCTTGCTTTGGCTGCGCCACCCACTCGCTGCCCGGCCAAATGCCGCTTGAAGTCACCATTCGCAACGCGGCCGGCGAGCCGATCAAAGTTTTGAAGCAGTTCGTGGACTAAGTCCGACAGGTCTAACAGGTCTGACAAGCCGCGTTCGACTTGTTAGACCTGTTCTCTTGTCCGACTAGTTAGACTTGCTAGACTTGTTAGACTTATCGACATGAAGACTTTGGTCATCGGCCTCGGTAACCCCATCCTCGGCGACGACGGTGTTGGCTGGAAAGTCGCGGAGGAAGTAGAAAAGCGGTTGGCAGGTGGCGGATGGCAAATGGCAGATGGCAATACGCCATCAGCCATCAGCCATCAGCTATCAGCTACCAGCCATCAGCCATCGGCTATTGAGGTTGACTGCCTTTCGCTGGGCGGCCTGAGCCTGATGGAACGCCTGACCGGTTACGAGCGCGTCATCCTGGTCGATTCGATGTTTACCGGTAAAAAGCCAATCGGCAGCGTGATAACATTCGCTCTCGATTCGCTGCCGGACTTGACCGCCGGCCACTCCGCCTCGGCGCACGATACTTCCCTGCGCAACGCGCTGAACGTTGGGCGCAGTATGAACCTCCCACTCCCCACCGATGACCAAGTGCAGGTGGTCGCCATCGAAGCGCAGAACGTCTACGATTTCTCCCAAGAACTGACCCCCGCCGTCGCGGCCGCGCTACCGCAGGCAGTTGATGCCGTTCTGGATTTGCTTCGTACAACTGTGTAAGGCGGGATTCCACTCCCGCCACAGTAGGGCGGGATTCCACTCTCGCCGAAAGTAGGGCGGGATTCCATTCCCGCCACACCAGGGCGGGATTCCCTCCCCGCCACAGTAAGGCGGGATTCCCTCCCGCCGGAAGGAAAGAACCTATGGTTTCCCACGAACTCCTCCGTCGTTATCCTTTCTTCGGGTTGGAAACAGAAGAACAACTCAAGGCAATCGCCATGATTGCCGAAGAAAAGACCTTTCCAAAAGATACCTACCTGCTCAAGGAAAATGCCCCTGCTAACAAGCTGTGGCTGCTGCTGGAAGGCGACATGGACCTGATCTACAGTGGAGGCGGCGAGGGCGCGGTGGCAAACATACTGGTAGGCTCTATTGCGCCGGGCGAGGTGCTGGGCGTCTCCTCGATGATCGAACCCTACAAGTTCATCTCCACCGCCAAAAGCACCACACCCATCAAAGTCATTGAAATTGACGCCAATGGTCTGCGCGCCTTGATGGAAGTGGATTGCAGGCTGGGCTACGCGCTGATGCGCAACATCGCCTCGGCAGTTCTGGAGCGGCTGAAATATACCCAGGTGGAATTGGCCGCTGCCAGAGCGTAACGCACACAATCCATTCCACAAAATTACAAGAACCCGTTTTCTTCGCACAGCACCCCAGAAGGGGGCGGAGAAAACGGGTTCTTGTCGTTAACGTTTCACCCGCAGCAGTAGGGCGGGTTTCTTACCCGCCCTGTTGTACTAAACATGCAACAAGCCCCCGTCTTCTCCAAAGAGGCGGGGGCTTGTGATTTTTCTTATAGTCCGAATTTTCGAGGATTTGTGTCCGCTCTCTAGCACACATACGCATATTGATTTATGTGCGCTCTCTAGCGCACTTGCGCATCTAGATTTGTGTGCGTTCTCTAGCAGTTTGTCGGAGAGGATAATATTGCTGGCCTGGATTGCCAAATCCAGGCCGAAATCGAGCCAAAAAGGTCGTCAAGCGCCGGATTTGGCAATCCGGAGGAGCAAGAAGCAGTTACTGTTTCTGTTCTCCGAAAACCTGATAGCGCACAATCGCATATAGATTTCTCAAATTTATTCTCGTTTCCGCTCATCACTTGTGATTATTGGTGCAAACAACCCAATAATTGATTGTGCAATTTCCCCCAATATATGTTATTATTAGGACTTACGCAAGACACATTTGAACGGTTGGTGATTTGAGTTGTTGGCGCAAATAATCATCCATCAGGTCATGTTTTACTTGGTAAATAGTTCTTCCAGTTTCAACGGCTACTTGTTTAAGGC
>Ga0233425_10001366_pt1 | contig 55539 bp, 62 predicted proteins | sample Watercolumn_Towu_2_FD_181712 | JGI IMG/M metagenome (GOLD analysis project Ga0233425, IMG submission 181712) | Freshwater microbial communities from Lake Towuti, South Sulawesi, Indonesia - Watercolumn_Towuti2014_140_MG | ecosystem: Environmental > Aquatic > Freshwater > Lake | place... | reverse complement strand
GCAAGGCATTCTTGTCCGAATGTATTTCTTCCGTATTTAACTCGAAGGTCTTCTTTTTCCTTGGATAAATCAAATACGTCTTTTCCTTCTCCAAGAATTAAATTATATGCTTGTTTTTCTGCATCAGCAGAAGCAGCAACTTGAGGATTATGGGCCATTGCATTTCCTAGAGTGTTCATTCTCCCCAAGAATTCTCTTCTTGCTTTCTGTCTCTCATCAGTGATTCCCTTTGCAACAACTCCCTCAACTTCAAATCTTGCAGAGTTTGGGTCGCCGCCCGTTGCAAATGGTTTATATTTTCCTGGAAGGAATCCTGCTTCTGAAAATCTTCCTGCAGGCTGAGTCATGACGACAAATGGAGGAATAAGTCCTTTGTATGTCTTATCTTTGGATAAAGCAAATACTGCACCGACGCTTGGATATGCAAGTCTTTCTCCAGGAGTGTGTCCAGTCTGCATTAAGTAAGCAGCAGTCTCATGTCCAAAGTTTCTGTGAGTCATGCTTCTTATTAATGAGAATTTATCTGCTTGTTTTGCAAGTTCTGGGAAAAGCTCTCCAAGTTGTATTCCATCTACTTTTGTCGGAATTGCAGTCTTCAAAGCTCCAGTGTAATCATATCCTGAATCAGGTTTAGGATCCCAGGTATCATTGTGAGACATTCCTCCCCAGAGGAATATTTGAATAATTGATTTTGCTTTTACTTTTGAAGAAGGAGAATAAGATGCTGCAGGTTTTGGAGACGATGGAGATGCAAGAGTTTGCAATGCGGAAACTGGAATTCCTAGAGCCATTGCTCCAAGTAATCCCCTTCTAATAAACTCTCTTTTGGTTATTTCATCTACCATCTTTGTTGTTTATAGATGGAAAGTATTATATTTAAACCTTATCAATAATGAATATGGGACATTGTCAAGTTAGCGAGATATTTGACTGGATTAAATAACTATTAGAGGTTTATAAAAAGTTGCTATCTTATGTCGATGATAAAATAGTTAAGCCTAGCGTTCTAGAGATAATTAAAGTTAAAGAATTACATATAAACCGTTAAGATGACAGTATCTGAATATGGCAAGAATATCCTTAAGAACATTTTTAAATAACATAAACCTATAATTTTAATGAAAAAGGGGATAGTTGGAGTAGTATTAATTTTGATTTTTGCGATGAGCTTTGTCATTGCAGCAGACAATGCAACAACAAATATAACCTATCAGAGTTCTACGACGACTACAACTGCGGCAGATACAACAACCTCTGCTGATAAGGCATATAAGTGTTTGGAGAATGAGATTGGAGATAGAAAGGATTTATCATTGCAAGACGCAATATTTGTTGAGTTGGCTTTGGGATATAAAAAAAATGCAGACGATAAAATAGAGAGCGAAAGAAACCCAAACAATGCATGTTGGCCCAAGGCTGGATGTACATTAAGGGATACTGCACTTGTTGGTTTGGTCTATAATAGATTAGGAAAAGATACTCAGGAAATAGAAAATTGGATAATTGCAAGAAATGCAACTCTCACCGATTTAACTTGGTATCTTGAAACTGATATAACAAAACATATTCCTGCTTCATGCAATATTAAATATGATTCAACTGAAAGAAGAGTTACCGTTGGAGAGAATATGAAATTGGTTGGAGACCCCGGAGTATGTTTGGATATTATTCCTTCAGGATACTGGATGAGCATAAGACCTTCATGCTACAGTAAAATCTTCCAAGTTTCATGCACTGAAGATTTCATTTCTACATTATTATATAGTAAGAATATAGGAGAAACAATATACGTTTCTTCTTCAACACATTCTGCTGCTTCACTTGGAACTACTAGTGAGCAGATAAATGCAAAATGTTTGAAGACTGGAAGTGGATGTGATTATGAGGGAACATTATGGTCTACATTATTTTTGCAGAAAACTGGAAATGATATAAGTACATATCTTCCTTATTTGGTTGCTTTGTCTTCGGATAATCCCCAGTACTTCCCAAGCGCATTCATATATATTATAGCTGGAGGAGAAGATCAGTATAATAATATAGTACAAGCACAGAAACAAAGCAGATATTGGGAAGCTCCTGGAAGCAGATATAATAGATATTATGACACAAGTTTGGCAATGCTTTCTCTTTATGGAAGTTCAGCGAATGAGCTTGAGAGCGCAAAGAGTTATTTGGTAAGCACGCAAACGGACAAAGGCTGTTGGAATAATAATAATGTAAGAGATACTGCATTCATTTTATATGCTGGATGGCCAAAGGATGTTCCGGGAGCTCCTGGAAGCAGAGGTTCAGGAACAACATTCCCATGTGAGCCAAGTAAGTCGTGTGAATCATTATTTTCATGTAGTAATGCTGGAGGAAATGAACTTCCAGGATTTGCATGTTCCGGTGCAAAGATATGCTGCTCTGTGAAAGTTCAACAGCAGAGTTGTCAACAGCAAGGAGGAATAGAATGTTCAGCAGATCAGGAATGCGGGGGAAGAGTTGTATCTTCATCAGACGGAAGTTGCTGCTTGGATGGAGCTTGCACTGCAAGGCAAGTTGAGGAAACTTGTATAACTAGTTATGATGGAGTTTGCAAATCAACATGTACTGCAAGCACAGAGAGCGAGGAATCTGGAGGAGTTTGTTCTGACAGTGAGAAAGTATGTTGCGTAAAAGTTACTACAACAAGTTCTGGAATAAGTTGGTTCTGGATAATAATATTAATTATTCTCATCATATTGGTAGTATTGGCAATATTATATAGGGACAAGATAAGAGTTGCTATTTACAAATATAGAAGTGGTGCTTCAAGTGCTCCTGTGAAGAGACAAGTGTCTCCTCCTGGGCCTCCTTCTTCAATGGGAAGACCAATGCCTGTGCAGCAAAGACCGTTCTCTGGAATGAGACCAATGGGAAGACCAATGCCCCCAAGGCCAACAGCAGGAAGACCAATTAAGGACAATGATATGGATGAGACTCTGAAGAAATTGAGAGATATGAGTAAATAATTTACTCATATCTAATTTTAATATCTACATACCTAAAGCAATAGATATCTTATGCGAATACTTGCATTATCTAATATTTGCTAATTATTAATTTAGATTATTTTATTTTAAAATTGTAATCATGTTTTGCCCTATCCATATGAAGAGATTATGACATAAAGAAGATTTATATAACTCCATTCATTAAAGGAATAATGAAAAAGAGGATTTTAATCGGAAGTTATTTGATTGCTATATGCTTTTTATTACTGGTTAATGTAAGTGCAATTAGTACAAATATGGGGGGAGATTATAGACCTGGGGAAACTGCAGTTGTTGAATTATCGGGGAATATACTTGAGCCAATTGCGTTTGGAAATGTGATGATAAAAAGGAATAATGTTCTTATGGCTCAGGATTACGATGTGAAGAAATTGGGAGAGAGATATTACATTTGGTTTTCTTCTCCCAGAGATGAGGGGAATTATACTCTCTGGATTAAAAATTTGAAAACAACTGTTAATGGTGTTCCTTCAGTGACTGACTTTTCACAGAACTTTAGCGTTAAGGGAAATTTCATCGATTATTCTGTTTCTCCAGGATTTATGATGACTGGAAATAATTTTGAGATAAATGTTAAGGTATATGGAGACAATGACATTCCAATTGCTGTTGATTTTCCATATCAACAACAGGTTCTGTTGAAGCCAGGAGATAATATAATTGATTTTGATGTCTCAAGTATAAATGGAAGTAAATTTTCTACCATTCATCTTGGGGTTTATGCTCTTCCGATATATGTAATGAAGAATTTAAGTATTGAAAATCCAGAGATTACGTTTTCTCCTCTTTCAATATCCAGAATAATATTAATTAGTGAGAAGTTGCCCGTTTATAATATTATTTCAGTTAGAAATTTGGGGAAGAATACATTAAATAATGTTTATTTTGAATATGACAACTCTTCCGTTTCCATTAATTCGAGTAAATTTAATATTAGAGGAAATGAAACATTGAAATTCAATTTAAGTATAATAAAGGGAAGTGATTTCAATACGCAGGTTAATTTAATATATGGCAATTATTCGTTTGATTTCCCAATTGGTGTTGTGTTTGAGAAGAATAATGCCAGCGGGAATACAAGTACCGGGAATAATTTGTACAGATGTTCTGAATTGAGAGGGAAGATATGTTCTGCGAGTGAGGTTTGTTCAACATCACAAGAAATGAGTCTTGATGGACCATGCTGTACTGGAGAATGTTCTATTCCCGGTTCGGGAAGTTCGAGCTACTCTTGGTTAGGATATCTTGTTGTTCTAATTGTTCTTGTTGTGGGGGGATATGTTTATATGAATTATAGAAAGGCAAAGGGCGTTACAAATCCGGTTGCTGCGGCAGCTCATGCTGGGGGGCATCCTCCTGTTCAAAGAAAACCCGGACCTTAGATAACGCTTATTCGTCCTTTGAACAAACACGATTATTTAAAATATAATTATCTTGTCGATAACTGTTTAATCCTTGGGCAGAAGATATCTATTCCTTTTATTAATTTATTGTATCGGGGATATAGAAAATTATCTCTCTATGATTAAGTATTTATATACATTACATTTATGCTAAAAAGCAAATATTTATATATTATGTAATGTATAGATAACTATGAGAATTGTGAAAAGAAAAACTGGAACCAAAGAATACTTTTATTTGCAACATTCGCTTAGAAAAGAAGGAAAAGTGATAACAAAAGAAAAATATCTTGGTTTAGAAATGCCAAAGAATATAGAAGAGATAAAGACAAAGTTTAATAAAGAAATTAAAAAAGATACTAACAGAAAGCTTGAATTAATAAAAGATAACTTCCAAAGAGAATGGAATAAAATACCTGAAAGTGTAAAAAAGAAAGAATTGGAAGAGATATCTATTTCATTTACTTATAACACCAATGCAATTGAAGGGTCAACAATTACTCTTGAAGAAACGAGAGAGATAATTCATGATAAAATCGCCCCAAACAAATCATTGAGAGATGTAAGGGAAACTGAAGCCCATAGCGAAGTTTTTTTAAAAATGTTGAGCAAGAGAGAGAATATCACGGATAATTTATTGTTAAAATGGCATTTAGAAATTTTTGGTATAACAAAACCAGATATAGCTGGAAAATACAGAGACTACTTGGTAAGAGTGGGTCCACATCTTGCACCAGATTGGCAGGAAGTTGAGAAGATGATGTCTGAATTCGTAGAATTTATTAATAAAAACCAAGATATAAATCCTGTTGAGCTTTCTGCAAGGGCGCATTATAAATTTGAAAAGATTCACCCATTTGGAGATGGAAATGGCAGAATTGGGAGATTAATAATGAACCAGATATTATGGCATAAAGGATATCCTATGTTAATAATTGAAAAAAAGAAAAGAAAATCTTATTATAAATCATTACAGAAAGATGAAGAAGGATTCGTTTCCTATTTTATAAGAAAATATCTCTTGGTTCATAAAAAGAGATTAAATTGATTACATCTTAGAAGATAAAAAAGAAGAAATTTATTTCTTCTTTTTCTTATTTGTTTTTGCTTTCTTTGCGTTTGACTTGCTTTCTTTTTTTACATTCTTTGCTGGTTGTTGAGTCTGTTCTGGTTGTCTGAATAGATGAGGTGCGACTTCCTGAAGCTTCTTAGCAAACATATCTCTCTCAAATACCACATTCTTTGTTATTGCATCATAATTGTGAAGCCTTTGAAGAAGAGCATTTGAAAGCTCATTCAATTCAAAATTATTAAATGAAATGCTTTCTGGAGAAACAAGTTCTATGTTTGCAGGCATGTAGGTGAATATTATTTTGAAATAATCCCCCATTGAATCTAATTCTAGAGTAACTTCTGCGAATGCCGTGTATAAATCATTTGCCTTTGGGTCTTCTACTTTTTTAGGTTCATGATATTGCTTTGAAAGGATTTTGACTCCCTTCTCAGAACCCATTTTTATAACTAATGTATTAAGCGCTTCTTTTATGTGTTCTGGAGGTCTTCCCAGGATTTCAAAAATTAAATTGACTTGTATTTTTTGCATAAAGATAGATAGAAAGGGGATTTTTAAATCTGTGGATGATGGAGATTTAAACGATAAGAAAGAAATAATGAAAAGAAATAATAAAAAATGACAATATAATTATAATTTGTTTAGTTTTATCATAGATAAAACTTAATATTAAAGAGATATTTATTGTATTTATTTTAAGTTGGGAATATCAGATTTATTGTATATGGCTTAATCTATACCGTTAGTATCCGTAAGTATGATAATGAGCGAGATTATTGTTATTGTCAAAGAGATATAAGGAATCTCTATCATCGTTCCAAACGTTTGTCTTTTGATTCCAATGGAGAATATTGTTATTATCTGCTCCAACTCCAGAGTATAATATAATTTCGTCAGTTATTATTGTACTAAAGGCATATTCTTTTCTGCTTTCATCTTTTAATAACCAGCCGGAGAGATTAATTGCTTGGCAATTGTTTTTGATTATTACCTTTTCATTCTTTTTATCTATAGACGATGAAAAACAATTGTAGTAAATGGATTTGTTCCAAATCCCTTTTGATTGTTCTATTGCTTGCTTTTCTGCATTTGCAAAGAGATTTAATTCGTTATCTTGGACTAGAAACTTTGATGCTAAACCTAGCGAGATGAGCTTTAGATTAAGATATTCAGGGGTGTAAACTCGAGAGAGATATCTATTGTAATTGTCCTTCCCAGTTATTTCTATTTCTATTGATTGATTTTCAAGAAGTTTTACAAGAGCAAGAGATTGTTTGGATAGAGGAGTGTTTTTTTCTGGGGCATTGATATTAAGAAGACGGAGAGTTCTTCCATCGTTTAAAACTAATGTATCTCCGTCGATAACTCTCCCCATAATTACTTTTTCTCTTGGAAGATTGGAGTTGTGAGAAAAGGAAAAAAAGAAATAAACTGAAAGAGTTATAATTAGGGCTAAAAGAAGAGAGATTTTTTTATTCATCTAGGTTTATCACTTGGTATTTTGATTTCAAGGAAAGCAAGAATTTTTCCAGTTCTCTATGAGGTATTTCCAATGTTGAAGTGTTTATGTTTGGATGAGAACCAATTATTGGAGCATCCCAGACTTCTTTGTCTAATAATAATATAACTTCCTTGGAATAAATCATTCCAAATATGGAAACGCTTCCAGGAGTTAGATTAAGGTGTTGTTTTAATTCTTCCTCTGAACCAAAATGAAGTTTTCCTGTTAGATTTAATTTTGCCTTTAGAGATTTTATGTCAAGTCTCTTGTGTGCATTCATGCAAACAAGATAGAAATTTCCTTTTTCATCTTTAAGGAAGAGATTTTTTGTGTGCATCCCTGGAATATTGAGTTTTATTTTCTTTGATTGCTCAACTGTGAAGACTGCGGGATGCTTATGTTCTGTGTAATTAATGTTGTGCTTCTTTAGATAATCAAAAAGAGTTTTTTCCATCTGAAAATTAGAGCTATTGAGAATAAAAAGGTTTTTATATCTGTGAAATTGAGATTGTTATGGGAAGATTAATAAAAGAGGCATTGTATTCTAATGAACTTGTTGAAGAGCACATGCTTAGAGCAAGAAAGTTTAGATATCCTTATGATGCCGACCCGGATGGAGAATGGAGAAATCTTCCTAGAAGAATAAGAGAGATTGATCCTGATGGTGAGAGAAGTTATGCTTTATTGCAGGAATTAGAAGCTAAGGCATAGGCGAATAATTTAATAATACTTGTTTTTATTTAATAATATGGCAAATAAAGAGAGTAAGATGAAAAATAAAATTGGGAGTGAAGAATATGATTTCATTGTAATTGGAGCCGGAGTAACGGGGCTTGCTGCTTCGATGTATGCTGCGAGATTAGAGCTAAAGACATTGTGCCTTGGAACAAACTCTGGAAGTGAACTTCCTGTTGGGGGGGTAATAACCACTACAGATATTGTTGAGAATTATCCGGGATTCATTAAATTAACTGGAGAAGAACTTGCAGGGAAGATAAAAGAGCATGCTCTGGCTTATGATAAAGTTTCAATTAAGGAAGAAAAAGTTATTGATATTAGAAAAAAAGATAATTTGTTTGTTGTTAAAAGTGAATCTGGAGAATATGTGGGAAAGGCAATACTTTTTGCTACTGGGACAAGATGGAGAAAATTGGAAGTATCTGGAAGCAAGGAATTTGAGGGAAGGGGGATATTTTATTGTGCACTTTGTGATTCTCCTTTTTATAAGAATAAAATTACAGGAGTTGTGGGGGGAAGCGACAGCGCAGCTAAGGATGCTCTTGTTCTTGCAGAACATGCGAAGAAAGTTTATATCATATATAGAAAAGAACAACTAAGAGCAGAGCCAATCAATATAAAAAAAATAAAAGAAAAAGGGAATATAGAAATAATAAATAACACAAATGTTGTTGAGATAAAAGGAGATAGTAGAATTAGAAAGGTTGTTCTTGACAAAGATTACAATGGAAAGAAAGAACTTGAATTGGATGGACTTCTAGTAGACATAGGGCACTTGGCGATAAGTGAACTTGCTGCGAAGATAGGAGTAGAATTGAATGAAAAAAAGGAGATAATAATAGATCATAAAACTTCTGAGACTAATATGAATGGAGTATATGCCGCAGGAGATGTGGCAGACAAGCCATTTAAGCAGGCAATAACAGGAGTTGCAGAAGGATGCACTGCGGCATATTCTGCATTTGAATACATAAAAGAGAATTTTGTAAATTAGAGTAGTCAGCTAATAACTATTAAAGAATCGTTATCTCTCGTAACTCTCTTGTTCAGCAATATTATAAAGACTATATGAGCTAATTACTCATTTCTTTTATATTAAGTAGAAACAAAAGTGAAGGTTATTAAAAATCTTCGAGAGAAGATTTTTAAACATCAATTTACTATGGATAGAATGGGAAAGGTGAATAAAAAAGGGTTGTCTCCGGTGATAGCTACGGTACTATTAATTTCCATCGCTTTAGTTCTTGCAGTTATAATATTTCTTTGGGCTAGATCATTTGTGGGGGAGGCAGTAAGCAAGGAAAAGTATGGAAGAATAGAACTTGCATGTGCAGATATTAAATTTAGAGCTGAAGCTTTTGCAACATCCCCAGGTTATGCGCAGACAATTGATGTTGTGAATGATGGAAATGTTCCGATATATGGTGTGGATATAAGAAGAAAGGATGTTGGGACTATTGAAAGCGTGAAGAAGTTTGATAGTACAATAGGAAATGGAAAGACGCAAAGTATTAATGTTTCATCAAGTTCGTTTTCAGTAAATGATGAGTTACAACTCACCCCTATAATTGTTGGAACTGCGGGAGAAACAAAGAAAACATACACCTGCACAGATTATTCTGTTGATGTAAAAGTGCAAGAAGCACAGTCATCTTAAAATGAAATTTGAAAAAAAAGGATTATCAGACGTTATTTCTACAGTTTTAATAATTATGTTAACTGTTGTTTCAATAGGAATTTTGGCAGGATTTGTTGTTCCTTTTGTGGCAAATAGTCTTAATCAAGGAAGTGAATGCTTGGGGTATAATAATTATTTTAAATTCCAAGAATTTTTAGAATATAAAGGGAACAAGGGATATTTTAATTGCTATGAGGAGAATTCAAAGCTCCATGGCACATCGGTGGGGGCGCTAAAAATAGGAGATGTTTCAGATTTGGATTTGAATAAGACAAATGCAACTCAGATTGATTTAAACCTTGTTTTTGTTAGTGCAAATGGAGAATCTACAAAGGTTGAAATAAGAAAAGGACAGGCATCTTCAACGGCTGTTGGAGGAGTGAGAATGCTTAAAACAAGTGATGCTTTTCTTAAGGTTCCGGAAAATGGAGGGGTGCAAACATATGTTTATAACTCTGATAAGATATATAGTGCTGTTGAGGTTTATCCTGTTTTGAAAAATGGAAAAGTATGTGAGAAGAGCGATAGAATTACATTAACTAAATGTGCGGTATCATTAAATGTATAAAAAAAGAGATAAAAAAGGACAGGTTTGGATAGAAACGGTTTTGTATACTTTGATAGGTTTGGCATTGATAGGACTTGTTCTTGCTTTTGTAACTCCTAAAATAAATGAGAGCAAAGATAGGGCATTGGTTGAGCAGACAATTGATTCCCTTTCCAGTTTGGATGATAAGATAACTGAAGTTGCAAACTCACAGGGAAATAAAAGAATTGTAGATTTTACAATAAAAAGAGGAGCATTATATGTTAATGCTAGTGGAGATAGTTTAACTTTTGAGATAGATAAACTGACAAAACCCTATTCTGAAGCTGGTGTTCCAATTGATATGGGAAGGGTTCAAATTATCACTCTGAAAGATCAAACGCAAAGCAGAGTCTATGTTACTTTAGGATATTCCGGAAAGTATGATATCACCTATACTGGGGGAAGCGAAACAAAGAAGCTGACTGCAGCAGCGACTTCCTATAGGCTTGCGATAACGAATAAAGGGATAATTGGCGGGAGAAAACAGATAGATATAGAGGATGTTTCAGGCAGATAGTTTTAAATAATAAGAGGTTAAATTATTAATGTAAGATGGTGAGTACTATAAATATAAACGTTAATCCGGCTATTCCTGCTCTTCCTAGGATAGAGGATAAGAAAAATATAGACATTAGATATATGCTTATCTCTCCATATGCTTCGGCGCACATATTTTGGGATAAAAGTGTTAATGAACTGGTGTATGAATTGGAAGAGCCCATACTGCAGGATTATGAAAAAGAAGCATTAAATCAATTGGAAAATGCGATGATGGAATTGATTAATGTAAACGTGGCATTGGATAAAACAATAGAGTCAATTACGTTGTACATAGATAAAACTGCAAGACTTTTAATTGATGAACTTAATTTGAAAATAAGCCCAGAGACATATATAAAGATATTTTACTTTTTATTTAGAGATTTTATAGGATTAAATGAAATAGACCCATTGCTTAGAGATTATTTTATTGAAGATATTGAATGCAATGGAATTGACACTCCAATTTATATTATTCACAGAGTTTACAGAAATCTTAGAACTAACTTAAGCTTTAAGGATATAGATAAGCTTGCAAGTTTCGTTGAAAAACTTGCACAGAGATCTGGAAGATACATTTCATATGCTCAACCTCTATTGGATGGAACTTTGCCAGATGGTTCAAGAGTCAATGCAACATACACAAAGGACGTTACCTCTAGAGGACCTACATTTACCATTAGAAAATTTACCAAAGTGCCATGGACTCCAACGCAATTAATTTCAATGAATACTCTTTCTCCAGAGATGCTCGCATATTTCTGGCTTCTTGAGCAATATAAGACAAATATTCTCATTGCAGGAGGAACTGCTGCAGGAAAAACAACATTACTCAATGGAATTGCATTCTTTATTCCTCCTGAGGCAAGGGTAGTAAGTATAGAAGATAGTGTGACAGGAGATTCTAGAATAATTATAAAAGAAAATGATAAAATAAGAAATATAACAATAAAAGAATTTGTTGAAAATAAAATAGTTGCGGAAATTATGACTGCGGACGGCAAGGGAAATATAAAATGGGTAAAACCATCAGATTATATTAAACACAACGTAAAGAAAGATATTTATGAGATTACCACAGGCACTGGAAGAAAAATAAAAGTAACTCAAGACCATTCTCTTTTTGCCTTGGGAAAGGATAATTCTATGCAAGAGATAAAACCCACAGAATTAAAAGAAGGTAAATCATTTATTGCAGTTCCAAGATTACTTCCGATTCAGGGCAATAATCTGAATGAAATTAACTTAATGAACTATTTAGAAGTATTCAAAGATGATTTTCTGCATGGAGAGCCACTGAAAAAGATTATTGAAAAATATTCTTATCGAGATCTTGGAGTTAAAAAAGAAAGAAGAAGATGGTGGAAAAATCATAAAGTAATAAAAATAAATGATTTCATGAAACTGAAAGTTGATTTTAGTTATGAAGAATTAAAGCAATTGAGAATAAAAAGCAAAAATAAATCATCAATACCGGTTATATTCGAAATCAGTAAGGAATTTGTTGAATTTTGCGGATTATGGCTTGGAGATGGAAGTTATGACAATCACAATAAAAACTCTGTCATTTTGTCCAATGTCGATAAAGAGTGTATTGATGTATTTAAGACCCTTGATAATTATGTAGGCTCTAACTATTCTGCGATGAATGACGGAGGGGTTTCTTTAAGAATCCATAATAGGGTTTTATATAAGTTTATGAAAAAGGTTATCGGACTTGATGGATACTCGGATACAAAGAAAGTTCCGGATTTTATATTTAATTTAAGTAATGAACAAATAAAACATTTTATTAGGGGATATTTCAGTGCAGATGGATGCATAAAGAGATATGAAGCATCATGTGCGTCTCAAAGTTATGGCCTCCTGGAAGATATACAGACAATGCTGCTTAGGCTGGGGATAATATCAAGAATAAACGATTTTGAAAGAAAAGATAAGTGCATTAATATGTCTATTTCAGGACATGAGAATATTGACAAATTTAAAGAGATAGGATTTTTACAGGAGAGAAAGAATTCTAAACTCAGAATGATGAATGCAAAAGCTCATCATTCCAATAGTGACGTTATTCCATTATCTCATGAGAAAATAGTTGAGCTTGGAAAGATGGCTAGAGTTAAAATACAATATGGATATCTAAAAGGATTACAATCTCTTGGAAGAGCTTATATGCAAAGAATAGCTCCGACTGGAAGTGAATTTAATGATCTCTCCCATAATGACTTGCTTTGGGATAAAGTGAAACGAGTAAAAAAAGTAAGTTCAGATGAAATTGAAGTTTTTGACCTTAGTATTCCAGGATATGAGAAATTTATATGCAACAATGTAATAGTGCATAACACGAGAGAATTAAATATTCCCAGAGAAAATTGGTTGCCTGCGGTTTCCAGAACTTCCATCGGGATAGGAAAAGTTGGAGAGGTAGACTTATTTGCACTCTTGAAAAGTTCATTCAGACAAAATCCCGATTATTTGATTGTAGGAGAAGTTAGAGGTAAGGAAGCATTCGTATTATTCCAGGGAATGGCCTCTGGACACTCAAGCATAAGCACAATGCACGCAGATTCTGTAGATACACTTATTAGAAGACTACAGACTCCACCAATTGAACTCTCTCCAACACTAGTAAATTCTCTTGATTGCGTTGCAATTGCTACACATGCAGTCGTTGGAAAGGGAGAAACAAGGAGAGTAAAAGAAATTGTTGAGATAGTGAATGTAAACAGAGATGGGACTGCTTTGATAAATACTCCATTCAGATGGGATCCTGGAAAGGATACATTTTTCTACAAAAAACAAAGTAAGGTATTTGAGAAAATTTCTTCGAGGACCGGGGTTCCTGTTGAAAAATTGCAAAAGGAAATGATGACTAGAGCAAAACTTCTCTATGAATTGTATAAAAGAGGAATATTTGGATTCAATGAAATACAGATAATTATAAATGAGTATTATAAAAATCCAGTTGAAGTTCTTAATAGGTTTAATGTCATTGAAGAGATATAATGTTTAGAATATAATTTACGGTGCTTATATATTCTCTAAGGTTAAAAATAGAAAAGAGGAACTATCTAATACTGATGAAGACATTTGTATTGGGAATATTTGAGTTGATGGCGCGATGGATTGATTATATCATCTATTTTAATGTATAAAAGTTTTGTGTGAATTGTTAGACACACCCCATTAGTGGAAATATTTATAATCTTGGGTTCTATAGATAATAATGCAAAAAAGAGGTTTAGTTGTCGCTTTAGTTCTTGGTGTTTTAATTATATCTTTAAGTTTTGCATCTGCGTTTTCATTTTCTGATTTTTGGAATGAAGTTTATGGAAAGATAACTGGAAATGTTGTTAGTGAAGGTTGTCCTTCAGGATTAGTTGCATATTATAAGTTTGATGGGAATGCACAGGATTCAAGCGGAATTGGAAAGAGTGGTGAAATTATCGGAGGGGTAACTTCTGTTGCTGGGAAGATTGGGCAGGCTTACCAGATTGGGGGAAGTGGAAATTATCTGAATATGGGAAGACAGTCTGCTCTTGAGACAAGTAGTGGAAGTTATAGTCTATCCTTCTGGGTAAAGACGGGTTCGATTGGTGGCAACGAATTATTGTTTAGTTATGACAGAGATAATGTGTTAGGTAATGATGGTAATAATTATGATATCTTCTCTAGGACTAGAGATGATGGTTGTTTAAGTTATCAGGTTATAACTGGATGCGAGTATAATACTAACGTTTGTAATTTTGCTGATGGAAATTGGCACCATATTGTTTTTGTTTCAGAGAGTTCTTCTTCAGGCACTAGAGCGATTGTTTATGAAGACGGGATTCAGAAATATGAGGGTGGTAGGGGAGCATGTGGTAGAAAGTATAATTCTGTTCAGGGCGATTACAGTCTTAAATTTGGATTTGGTAGTAATATTGATCTATTCAGTGGCGCCGTTGATGAGGTTTCTGTCTGGAATAAAGCATTGTCTGCTTCAGAAGTCTCTGATTTGTACAATTCTGGAAATGGAAAAGAAGTCTGTTCCTCTGTTGTTCCTCAAACTTGCACTGAAAACTGGACATGCTCTTCTTGGAGTAATTGTTCTAACTCACAGCAAACAAGAACATGCATAGATAATAATGCTTGTAATACTACAACAAATAAACCTGCATTGACACAAAGCTGTGTTGTAAGCAATGTAAATCCTAGTCAGACAATAAATACAACAAGTGTGGCGGCAAATATAAGTACAACCACATTAACCGTATCTAATCAAACTAACATTAGTACTCAAATTGTATGTCCTAATGTTGTCTCTCCTTCTTGTGCTGATGGAAGTTTAGTTCAGAGAGGAGTTGATGTAAATGGATGCCAATTGGCTCCTGTGTGTGTTGCAAATAATATTAGTTCAAATACTGAAACTGAAAACGGGATTACTACAACTAATACTCCTTCAACCTGTAATGGATGTTTGTTTAATAATACCTGTATTCCTATTGGGTATAGATTTGACGACAATGAGGTAAATTCATATTGTGATATTTCAGGAATCCAAGCTCAGAAAGTAAACACTGAAAACATAACGCAAAGCTGCCAGAATAATTTTGAATGCGAAACCAATTTGTGTTCTTCTGGAGAATGTGTCGCTGCATCTGGATTAAAGGCAGGATTGATAAAATTAATTTGCAGAATTGTCAATCCTCTTAGCACGGAGGAATATGATTCTTGCGTAAATGAGTATGTTTATGGGGTTAGTACAAGTACTTCTCAGAATGATGCGAGTCTTATTCAAGGAACAGGCACAATAACTATTAATGACACTGAAGTTACTGGGATCGGAACCAATTTCTTAAGCGATATTCAACCTGGTGATGAAATTGTTTTCACTGCAGCTAATGGAAAACAAACAACAGTTGTTGTTGCTGGAGTTCAGAGCGATACAAAAATGACATTGCAACAACCTGTTGCTGATGGTTGGGTGGATAGGATAACTAAATGGTTTAAAAAGATGGGATATTACTGCCAGGAATCCGCTATCGGAACAATAATTTATCTTAATGAAAAAGGCAAAGGAGAAGTAGCCCCCAGAGAGTGTACGAGTTCTGGGAAAGGAATTATTGTCCGATCTTGTAGCGGTACAAATCTAATTGAGGAGACGGGAGACTGCAGAAAGGGATATGTTTGTGATTCTCGAAAGAAAGAATGTGGTTGTCCATCTGATTCGGCGGCGGAGTGCAAACCCGGAGATGTTGCAGATTGTAACTATTGGACTGGTGCACAGTATGTTGCTGGAATAACTACTTGTGGAGACGGAGAGAACAGTATTAGTTGTGAATGGGGTAGCTGTATTCTGAAGCCTTGTACCCCTATAAAAACAGCATGCGCACCAGGGGAAACAGGCTCAACATACGATAATTGCGGTAATTTAATTGTATGTAACAATCCTTCTCCTTCTTGTGGTCTTTGCCAGAGACTTGATGAAAAGGGGATATGTGTAGCGGATTCGACATTGCCCGGATGTGAGCTTCCTTCTTGCTCGAATGGAGGCATTCCTTCCAGTGATCCTATTTGCAGTGGAGGATGCACTTCTAGCGGATGCGTATCTTGTAATTATAATGGTTGTGAATACACTGAAGCCTGTAATTATCTTTGTTCAACAATCAATAATTGCGGTAATCAAGTTTGTTCATCAGATTCATGTATAGACGGAGTGTGTGCATAAAATGGAAAAGAAATGGATGATTGCCCTTGGAATTATTGTCTTGATTTTGATAGCGGGGATTGGATATTATTATTTCCATTCTACTCCGAAAGAGCAATCATTTGATATGAGCAAGGCAAATTCATTTTTTGCCCAGAAAAATACGACGAGAGCTGCGATAATTAGTTTTTGTAATGAGAATAGAAAAGAATGCTTCTATTATTGCGAAAATGTGAATAAAAGCAATGGCTTCTGTAGGGTTCTTGGGCTTGGAGATTATAGGGCAAATGTTAGTGCAGTTAATTTAACTAAATAAATCAATTACTTAATGAACTAAAAATATTTTCCTAAGTCTTTATAGGGGATTATTATAACTCTATCTGTTTCAGGAGAAATCATTTTAAATCTGTCTCCTTTTCTTGTTTCTTTTGCTAGTACCTTTTCAGCCATATAAGCTTCATCTTTATCATTTTGATAAGTTACTTGTATTATCTTATCTTTCCCGGTTATATTCTCTCTGATATTAAATTGTAAATAGCTCGGACTTCCGCGCACTATCACCGGTTCACTGACTATCTCTCCGTCTATAACTCTCGGTTTATGTTTGGATATATCTGCGCACCCATTAGTTAAAGCAAGCAAAGCTAAACCTGCTAAACCCAAAAAGGCTCCTCTTGTTAGACTTTTTATATTATATTCCATAGTTTTCCTGATTTATTGAAGTATATAAACCTTTCCTTTTGTTACTACCTTATAGTTACTTTATTTCTTCCAACTTTAAATTTGGATTTGACTTTAGACATTGTATTATCTCATAGGTATGATATACTCCGGTTGTAGCAAGAAGAGAATCAATTTGAGGGTGTCGCATTAATAAATCGATTTCCCTTGCCATTTTTATGCTTCTTTTTGTTCCATTTTCTTCCTTGAACAATATCTTTTTTTCTCGCGCATATTCCTCGGTAAGTTTAGGTTCACTTTTTCCATTATAATATTGTAATGGGGCAAGAGGAAGTTTTACAGCGCTCATTGCAATTGTTGCTAATCTTTGAAAAGTGCTTAAATCTTCCAGAGAACTTCTTCCAGTTTCTAAGGCAAAAACTTCTTTCTTATTTTGATAGGCAGTTCTAAGCATATTAGAGTACTCTCTCCCGCTCCCGAGATGATAATAGAAAGACGGCAGAGCACCAAGCTCAGATAATGTTTTGAGGTATACTTTTTCTGGAACATTCATTTCATAGAAAGTATTTGCATTGCATTCATTGGCAAAAAAATGATTTGAGGATATTAACTCTTCGGCTTTCTTTTTATCCTCTAAATTATGGGTATGTATCTCTCCTACTAAAGTTAATCTCTTGTGCTTTCCTTGGACTTCTACATCATAGTTATGAACTTGCAAAGTTAATTCTGGCTTCTTGGGGCCATTTACATTGTAGTCGTAAATTATGTGCGCGTTTATAGCTAAGAATGCTGAAGCATAGGCTATCCCTGCCCATTTCAATGCTTTCTTTATTTTTCCCTTTATTTTCATAATTTTTCGCGATTAATTGCCTATTTAAATCCTTTTATGAAAGATATTTAAACAACTTTTCTTTAAAAGGAACATGGAAAGAGAGGAGATTATAGCTTTAGCCCAGCTTCTTACTGGAATAAAGGATGCCATAGATAAGTTGGAGAAGGCAAAGAAAAGCAAAGACTTGGAAATGATGGCAAATGCAAAGAGAGAGATTCTTGCTTTACAAAAAGAGGTTGAGAAGAAACTATGATAGAAGAGTTGAGAAAAAATGTAGATATGCAAATAGAAATCCTTAGAGAGATATCTACTTATAGCAGAAGAGCTGAAAGTGCAAACCTTAGCGAGGCTAAAATTTTGCGGGGAATGACAGAATCCCTTAAAAATAGAATGAAGATAATAAATAATTCAATACCTCAAATTTTAGTTAATGTTTCTATCTCCCAAAGACTTCCTGGAAGAGGAGACGGAACTAATCTTGAAAAGATAAAATATGCTGGAGCAGATAATGTAGTACAGGTAACTTTGGTTAAAAAAGATAGAGATAAATTCTTTGAGGAGCTGAGCATAAGTGAGGGCCTTATGAAAAAAATAAAGGGAAAGGCATTCTATGAACAGGAAAAAATAGTAAATGAGGAATTTAAGGCTGCTAGAGGATATGTTAAAATGTCAAATAGGTTTTTCCTTAATACTGCCACGGATATGATAAAAAGGGGATATTTTAGAGACCTTTCGGGAGAAATAAATAAATCGAACATGGATATTCTTTTTGAGGCATATGTTGCAGTAACTCTATTTACCACTGTGCTTTCCGTTTTTGCAGGAATATTAATATTAATGTTTTTCACATATTTTAGCCTTGGAATAACTCCGCCATTCGTAAGTTTATATTCCGGGGGCAATATGATGAGATTTTTCAAATTAATTTGGATTCCATTTTTAGTTCCAGTGCTTACTTTGGCAGTTATGTACTATTATCCCTCTACTGAGAAGAATACTATTGCAAGAAAGGTAGACCAGGAATTGCCATTTGCAGTTATTCATATGAGCGCGATATCTGGTTCTGGAATAGAGCCAATGGAGATATTCAAAATAATTGCGACAAGTAGAGAATATCCTGTGCTCAGAAAAGAACTAAGAAAAGTTTTGAATCAGATAAACTTGTATGGATATGATCTTGTTACTGCGTTAAATAATGTAATAAAAAGTACTCCTAGTCCTAAACTTGCGGAACTTTTTGCTGGACTGTCAACTACCATAAGCTCGGGAGGAAGTTTGAATGAATACTTCCAAAAAAGGGCAGAGGGCCTTTTAATAGATTATAGATTGGAGAGGGAAAAGTATACAAAAGTTGCAGAGACATTTATGGATATTTACATAAGCATAGTAATTGCCGCACCAATGATTCTAATGCTTTTGCTGATAATGATTTCCATATCGGGTTTTGCTCTTCCATTTCCCCCTAATCAGATGGCATTAATAATAGTTTTAATAATTGGTCTAATAAATATGATATTCATAGGAGTGCTGCAGGTAAAGCAGCCTAGCTACTAATGAGATTAAAAAAATTAAATATAATAGGAATTGTGTTTGGAGTAATTATATTGCTTATAGATGTAATCTTCTTTCTCAATATGGAGGACAAGAATCTATTCCTTTTTGTATTGGGAATTGCTGTTGGAATAATAACCATACCTTTCATAATACAGCTTGCATTGGAAAATAAGAAAGATGAGGAGATAGGTGAGAGGTTTTTGGAATTCTCAAGAAACCTTGCTGAAAGCGTAGTTACTGGAACCCCTATAAGTAAAAGCATTATAAATATGAAAAAGAAAAATTATGGGCTCCTTAGTCCGTATATTGAAAAACTTGCAAATCAGATAGAACTTGGAATTTCTGTAAATAGGGCGTTGCATAATTTTGCAAGAGATGTTGATAATCCAGTTATAAGCAGAGCAGTTGCACTTATAACTGAAGCGGAGAGAGCAGGAGGAGAGATAGATTATATCTTGGAGTCAGTTGCTAAATCAATATCTGAAGTTGAGAAGTTGAAAAAAGAAAGAAAGGCAGCAATATACAGTCTGGTTGTTCAGGGGTATATTATATTTTTCATATTCATAGGAATAATGCTGGTGATGCAGTTTAAGATTCTTCCATTGGCTGCGGGAGCTAGCAGTTTATCTGTTGGTGCGGGACTAAATCCTCTTCAGGGAACGGGGGTGGCGAAAGCGACGGCGGGAGGATTAACTCCAGAGGATTTGGCAAGGCAGTTCCTTTATCTTCTTCTTGCACAGGGGTTATTTGCGGGACTTACAATAGGAAAAGTCGCGGAAGGAAGTATTAAAGCAGGAATAAAGCATTCATTTATACTTACAATAACTGCGTTTCTCATATCTACTGGAGCGAATTACTTTCTCTCGGCGAAGGTCGCCTGATGTTATAGAAAGAGGTTTATAGGAAGTCCTTTGAGAAAGGTTTAATTTTAATTCGTATAATTTTGATTAGGCAAAAGTTAAAACTTATTATTTTCTAGGATTTGCTCTTTCCTTCCGTTTAAAACTCCCAACAAACATTACGCTTCGCTATTGCTCGCGTTTAATCTTTTTTAAACGCAATTTTTAAGGCATTAAATTAAGTTGTCTTTCCCACCCAATAGGGCACGCTTACAGGGGGCTGACTGACAAACAGGAAGCAAAACTATTTATTAGATAAAACGACAGAGTAATCTTCTTTTAATTCATTAAAAATTATTATTGTTTCTAATTCATTTATAATTGAAGAAAATTCAGAACGAATTTCTTTTATAATTTCTTGGTATTTTTCTTGAGTATCAACTTCTATTCTTAATTCAAAATCATGTTCTCCTAAAGTTTTAAAAAACCAAGTTATATTTTTATGAAATTTTGAGAAAGAAATTAACTTTTTATAAGACTCTTCCGATTTATCCTTTGTCTTAATAAAAACCTTATAATTTAACATTCCAATCTTGTTTAAATCAAATAAAAGAGAATATCCGACAATAACTTTATTTTGTTCAAGACTTTTTATTCTGGCTCTTATTGTCGAAAAAGGCTCTTTCAACTTTTCACTTATATTTACGATAGACTCTCTAGAATTTTGAGATAATTCCTTTAAAATTTTTACATCTAGTTCGTCTATTTTAACTAAGTGTTTCTCTTTAGTCAATATCTTTTTATTTTCTTCCCGTCTTTCTTGGAAGAGATACTTTTTATAGAATTTTAACCCCTCAGTTCTTAAGGAAATAATATATTCTCTTAATTCGTCTGGAAATTCTTTTACTATCTCGTTTAGATGCTCTTCTAGCTCTTGGATGTTTTTAGCAACTAGAACAATAGATAAATCAAATCTTCCTCCTAAGAGTGCAACATAGCCTACATTATTGTCCTTGATCAGAAAGTCAATTATTTCTGCTTCCCTTTTTTTGTTAGCCCCTACTATTTTAAAGTAGATATTGGCGTAGATGCTTATTCCCTGAGATTCCAAGTTTAAAACGCTTTGAAATTTTTTAATAACTCCTTCGCTTTCAAGTCTTTTTATTCGGTAGTTTACTACTTGTTTACTCGTTCCTAACTGCTTTGCTAAGTCGGGCTCTTTCATTCTAGAGTTTAGATCTAGTAAATAAAGCAATTTCTTATCCTTTGCGTCCATATTTAACTTATAGCCCTTTTAGTATATAAATATTGCTATTTGACAAAAATTAATATAAAAAGATTTATTATTAACCATATTCATTACTCTATTGTGACAAAAAGTCACAAGGAAAACACAAAAATGAAACAGGAAACAATGGAAAAAGCAAGAAAAATTGCCTTGACTGGAGACGAGATTTGGAAAGCAGCAAACAGAATTAGAAAATATTTTGAGACGGATTATATAATGTATTTAAAGGCTGAAGAAGAAATGCATAAAAGACTAAAAGGAACAAAACCTATTACTTCTAGGGAAATAATTGATGATTATAGTAGAACCACTTTCCATTATCAAAGAACATTGGAACTTGCTACAAAGACAAAAATAGCGATAGAAAGATTAATGCATAAATTTGAAGCAGCACTTTTAGAAAGTGAAGACCATATAACTGCTTCGGGAAAAATTGCAGCAAAGTTAAATCGCGCTTATGACACATATGTAAAACTAGTTAGATGGGATGGAAGAGCATACCGCCCCCCCATAAGGTCACTTGATCAATTTGTAATGTAGTGAATCATTTTCGGGCTCATTACTTTAAAAAACAAATAAAACATCAGTCAGCCCCCCTCAAAAACAAAAAAGTGCGTCAGATTAATCCTTCCACCCATAACTTCCTCAAATAATTAGAAATTACACTCGGGAAGGCTTTTCGAACACAGAGTAAATTTTCAAGGTGCTTCGTGCACAGCTTGAATCCTTCGGAGCCGGTTAATCTCTCGTAAATGGCAAATCCTTCATTCTTTGACAAGAATGTTCCTCTTCGTTCGGAAATCAGGATATTGTCCTAATTTTCGTTTTATATCTGCCGAAAACTTATTAAGCTTATATGGCTTGATTTTATTGAGGTGAGAGATGACTTATATTCTTAAATTTGGAAAGAAGTTTGATAAAGAATTTTCGAAAATTGATAAATCTATTTCAGAACAAATAGTAAAAAAGCTTTCAAGATTAAAAGAAAATCCTGAAAACATCGGAAAACCTCTTTTTCACACTAATCCGGCTTTATGGGAATTTAAGGCAGAGGTTTTCAGAGTTTTTTACATAATTCAAGAAAACACAAAAGAGATATGGATCTTATCTGCAAAACACAAAGATGAATGCGACGAATACATAAGAAAAGGATATTCTAGAGATATTAATGAATTTTGACTTTGTGTTTTCTTTCAAACTCTTCCTCAGACAAAAACTCTCCAGACTCGATATTTTTAGCTTCCTCATTTAGCTCATTTATCAATTTTCTATTCATTAGTATTGCCATTCTCTCAACTACTTCTTTTAGGTTATTTACATCATTTCTCAATTGAGTTATTTCTCTTATTTGTTCCATATAAGATAGATATTAAGATAACTTAAATAGTTTTCGGAAACCATTTCTATATTGGCTGAAAGTTCGTTTAGCCTGAACGATAATACGAATTAAAAACTCTGGGGGGCATCCTTTTTAAGGGGATTTTTTGACAAGATAAAATATCTCATTGCTTGAATGAAGGGTTTCGAACTTCAAATTAAGGCGAGAGAGCATTAATTCGAACCAATGCCTTTCTGGGAATTTCATTGATTTCCCCGAAATCTTTTTTGTGGCAAAGCTCACTAGGAAATATTTGCAAGGGACTTTAGTTATGACTTTTTCTGCAAGTTTGTGCCCTTTGTTTTCAATTATGTCTAAGACCTTGAATATTATACATAAGTCTGCTTTTGGTAATTCCTTGAAGTCTATGTTTCTTAAATCATATATGAATGTTTCTCCGGGGAAACTATTTTTTTCGAAATATCTTTTTACTATATCTAAATTATTTTCATCTATGTCGGAGGCATAATAATGAATCTCTTTGGAAGAAAGAGCGATTGGATTTAGGGCACAACCCAAATCAAGAATTGAAGAGATATGTAAGGGAGAAAGAAATTCTTTTAATTTTGGATAGAAATCAAGTCTTTCCCTAGTCGATAAATGGGAGTTTAACAATCCTTCCTTATTGTTGGATTCTATAAGGATATCCGTCTTTTTTTCTGGAAGTTTAAATCTTCCGGAGTATTCTCTTAGCTCCGCTCTCACTTCCTTTACTATTATCTTTAGATCTGCTTTTTTTATTTCTTGGGGATTTACTTTATATCTGGAGAGCTTTTTTTCAAGAAGTTCAAGAATAAGGATATCTGAAATACCTGAAAGCTCTTTTTTTTCTTTTATTTTGTTTATTATCAAATCCTTGCTTATTTCCATAATAAAATGGATTTAACAAATTATATAAATCTATCAAATTATATGATTAAATGGAAAAGAGAGGAATTGGGCATATAGAAGTGATACTATCTTTCATTTTGTTTATAGGTGCGATTGGATTTGCAGTTTATTATTTTGTTCCTGAAGGAGCAAGATATGGGAGCATATCGGAAGAGAGAGCGTTAGAAGTAATTATACAGAACGTAAGCAGTGAACTGATTAGCTATTCTGTCTATGTAAATGGGGGTGTCGGCGGTATGGGGGCTAAATTAGGAATTTCAATTCCCTCAGTTGAAGTTCCGAATAACTTTAATGCTATTGTAACTAATTTGTCCGGTGCGAATAAGATGGAGATAGCAAAAACTTCTGGAGGTGTCTGTGTACAGAGAAATCCTGCAAATTGGCCGAGCAGAGACTTTTTATATATAAAACTAAGCGAAGATTTTATTAGTTCTTCTAATTTAGACTGTAATGATTACAATCCTGTTTATTACCAAATTGTTTCAAGAGACTCTGAAAAAATAGCTTCTGAGAAAAGATTATTGAGACTTAATCAGAGCTATTATTTGAACTATGACAAATTAAAAGAAAATATTGGGATAAAGAGCAACAATGATTTTGCATTTAGTTTTGCTTTTACGAATGGACAAAAGATAGAAGCTCAAAAAGAAATTCCCTCTGGCCTAGACGTTTATTCTGTTAATAAAAAGATAAAAATAATAAGAAATAATGGTATAGAATATGGAGATTTAACGGTGAGGATATGGTAAAAAAAGGAGATAAACGAGGATGGTTGAGAATAGTAGAAGCAAGCATAGCAATTTTAATGGTTTTATCTAGTTTAATGATTATTAACAATGGAATTAGTAAAAGACAGGAAGTTGCAATGGATGATAATTTTTATTCTCTTCTTGATAAAATGGCTGAAAATACTACATTAAGGGGAAAAATTCTAAGCTATGATATAACAAACCCCTCAAATTATCCGGGAAATTATCAAGTTATTTTGGATTTGAATAACTTTTTTGCCAATGAGTTGCAGGATAGAGCAGTTAATTATAGTGTAAGCATATGTGGAATAGCAGGTAACTGTGACTTGGAGAAGAATATTGGGAGAGAGGTTTACTCTGCAGAAAGGATAATAGCTACAAATTTAACTAGTTCTGAATTTAGCGAAAGAAGAATAAGGATATATTGGGGAAGTGCATAAACTGAAGATTTGAATAAGATTTATAAAGTCTTTTCATTTATAAAATCAATGAGGGGGGAATGTATATTAAGTGTTTTGTTTTTATTAAGTATGCCTGTTTTTTTGAGTTTAGTGGGTGCGATTGGTTTATGTGCTTCTTCTCAAGCAATAGTTAATTTTTCAAGTGATTCTAATGCTCACGCAAGTTTTTTCGATGGAAATGTGAATTATCCATATAGTATTTGTTTCAATGAAAGGTTTACCCCCTCATTTTCCGGGGCAACAAGAATATGTGATGCAACGAGAACCAACGGAATTATTGGACTTTCTGCATTAACGAATGCACACGTTGAGGGAGTTTTGCTTACCAATTATCCTAATAGCTCAGATGTTTGTTATGGGAATCTTGTATGCACATTAAGACAGAGTGTTAACGGTGCAGTTCCCTGCCTTTCTGGAGAGGGAAATATGTTTTCAGTGTATTCAACGAGTAATGCTCATGCAGCTAAGCTAGGATATTATACTTATACTCTTTGCTGCGCAGCTTCAGGATATACTCCAATATGTAATAATAACGGTTTGTGCCAAGCAGGACTTGGAGAGAATGCAGCTAATTGCTGTGACTGCATAGGAAATTGCACAGTTGGAGGGACTACAATTGTCTCGACTGGGGGAGTATCTGCAGTATATTGGAGCAATGGAACGATAGTTGTTAGAATATTGGAACAAATAGATAATAGCTACGTAAATAATAGTGCATATCTTGTTGCAAATGTTTCAGGGGCAACAGATGGTTCTCAGATTACATTTAATATATATGAAAATGATACTAGCGGTCCAACTCCTTCAATAAGAACACTTACGGGAACTGTGCAAGGAGGAAGAGCATATGTTGAGTGGGCTATAAATGACGCAGATATTGCTGCAGGACTTCCCGAAACAGATAATGTCTTTGAGTATTATTTTGTCGCCAGTTATGGTGGTGCTTCTGCAACAAGTAGTATATTAAATGTTAAGAACCAGAATGGACCGAATGTGGCACCAGTTGTAAATATCAGTTCCCCTCTTGATGATTTTGTTTATTTCGTTGGAGATAATATAAATTTCACAAGTGCGAGTTTTGATAGAGATGGGAGAATAACAAATCTTCAATGGAGTATAGGCGATGCAATAACTGATGTTGAGAAAGGGAGCTCTTCATTTGTACATAATTACACCACTTCAGGAGATAAGATTGTTAGTTTAACTGCTACGGATAATGATGGGGCGACAGTAACAGCAAGAGTTGTAATCGCAATAGTTGGGCAGGGAACTAACGTTCACACTAAAATAAATAATCCTTATCAAGGACAAGAGATATTTAATTATACTATTGCTTATAACGGAAGTGGAAGCTGGGTAGTAAACATAAATGGCACGAAGGGAGCTAGTTGCCTCGGAGGAAATTGTCCGTTAACCATTGCTTCTGCAGTTCCTCAAACTGTTGCGGGAACCAGAGGGAATTATGCCTCGATGAATTTCAGTTGGACATATGGTTCTGATAACTTTTTGATAAATAGCCAGAGCGGAGCTGCAAATGTAACGGGCATGAGAACATATAGTGGTTTGGGAGCAAAGAAAATAGAACTTAATGTAAGTTCGGGAGGAGTTTCATCAAAGATATATAATGATTTCACGATAAATGAGCCAAGTGGATGCACTGCAGATGGATTGTTTTTTGTAGATAATTCAAAAGTGAGATGGAGCACATTAACACAGACGGAAAGTATATGTAATCAAGCTACTCCGAATTGTTGTCCGAGAATAGGGGATTATTCATGTGTTTTGAACACAACTACAAATAGAAATATATGTGTCGCTGGGGCATGTAATTCATTCTTTAGTTATAATGGTACAACAGCAGCAATAACTCTATGTGATCATTATAATAGTGCAAATGAGGACGCAAGTACAAGACAAGTGCAATGTAACAATGATTGTGCAGGAGCCGGAGGAAGCACACAGCAATTGAATTTCATTAGAAATACATTTGGAGTTATCTCTGGATATCAAATTAACAATGCAAGATGTGCTTGGAATGCGAGTGCATCAAAGTGCATGGTTCAATTTACGACTGTTAGCTCAGTAGGAACAACAATTCCTCCTGTTGAAAAATTCTCTGGATGCAGAGAAGAAATTATTAGCCAGAGTGAATGTACTTCAGATAATTATCAGATTGTAGAATGGAAGTCTAGCGCCCTAGATCCTAATGACAAAACAGGGATATGTGATAAGAGCGGAACACAGACAGTACTTTGTGGTACTCCAGTAATTGCTCTTCCATTCTTTACTCTTGGTAATATAATTGCCGCCATAATCCTTATTGTTTTAATTTATTTGATAATTTATTATTCAAAGGAAAAAAAACAAAAGGGCAAGGGAAAAAGAAGAAAATGAGAATATTAAGTTTTGCTTTAGCAATTCTGGTCATATTTAGTGTTATTTCTTTTTGTTCTGCAGATATTAAAATAACTAATGGAAGTTTGAAGAAAGATTATATTGGAGGAGAATTGATAAGTGGAAATTATAAGATTAATATTAGTGCGCAGGAAAATAAATATTTTGTAAGTAGTCTTGGAGGGTCGATTTCACTTATAGACTTTTTGAATAGAAGCGGATATCAAAAAGATAAAGCATATAGATGTTCTCCTGCGGGATGCAAAACAGGATATGCTCTTTCTCAGGCAGAGAGTTCTAAAATAGTATTATTGACGTCAAGTGAATCTAAGACATTAGGATTTGGAATTACAAACACAGGACAAAATACAATAACTATAGATGATTTAATTTTTAGAGTAAGCAGTGACCTTCCCGCATCATGTGTAAATCAGTTATCGCTGGATTTATTAAATGATGGAACAATTGATTTCTATAATAATGCGTATGTAAATGAAGTATGTAATGATAAAAAATATGGATGCTTTAGTTCTTCTGCAGGATTAAGTTATGCCGAGATAAGAGACAATATACTGTGTGAAAAGATAAATTTGATTACTGCCCCTGCGTATAAAGTTGGAGCAAATATAAAAAATATGACGGGAGGGGGGCAGGCAGCTACATTAAAGATTTCTTTATTTGATGCTGCAGATGCTTATTTATCGAGCCCATTGGGGGTTTGTGCATTACCTACATTATCTGGGGCTGAGCAGGACGTAAACTGTATAATTAACTATTCTTCAAGAAAACAATTTGATGCATATGTTTGCATATCCTCAAATAGCGGTTCTGCAAATTATGGAATTAAATCTGAAAGTGATTCAAATGTTTGTGGAAAAGGTGGAAGCGCAATTATGGACTATGAGATATATGCTCAGGAATTAAAATACGCTCCCTTGAATAAAAGTGTTAACAGAAATGTATTCTATCAATTAAATGCGCCAAATGATTTGATTGATATTGTAAAAAATTATATCGATTTGAGTTATGGGGGAATTTGTGCATCTGGATGCGCAATACCCTTCTCATTGAGCAGTGCTGCATCCTCTCAAAATGTGCTGATAGATAATGTTACGTTCATATACCGTGCAGGAGGGATAATACAATCTGGAGGGGCAAGTCAAAATCAATTGTACAGTCTTATTGCATCGAACTTTACAGTAACTTCGAATGGGACTTTGGATTTAAACCTTGAGAAACTTGGATTTGTCGTTCCAAATGTTACGGGCACAAGACCGTTATATATTACATTTGATGGACAGAATGTTGTTGGAGAAAATATTGTTATAACTACGGGATTTGATTATGATTTACTTCCTAAATCTGTACTGATAAAAAGAAAAACATATTTCTCTCTTGTTGGAAGTAATATAAGTTCAGCGCAGTGGGACTTCGGAGATGGAACAACTGGAACATCTAATGGGGCAGCGATATATCATGCCTATAGTAATCCGGGAGAATTTACAGTAAAAGTTACAGCAAAGGGGGCAGGAAATGTAACCAACTCATTGAAAAACTTTAAAGTTGTCGTTGGAAATCCTAGAGATTCTGCTAGTTTAACAATACAAGACTATGAAGGAAGAATTGCAAATGTAACTGCACAGATTAATTCTAAGCCTACTTGGATAAGAGATTATTTGCAGTCAAAGTTGAATTTAACAGATATGAATTATTCATTAACTGTAATAAAAACTAAATTCAAGAACACAGTGAATGATACTGATTATCTTAGCATTGTTAATGATTTATCAAATATTGATGTACCTTATTCTGTTTCAACAAGTAAAACTGGGAGCGGGATACCTCTTTCAATAGGATTTGATGGCCTAAATATGAAATATGCCTTGGCTTTATTGGAGAGAACTTCGGATAATGGACTTAAAGATGCAATAACAATTTGGATGTATGATAATTATGATTCAAAGGCAGATTATGATATTATTACAAGATATGGGGATTCTGGACAAACCGCTTTAGCTAGCTGGTACAATATAAAACTTACCCCAAGGGTACAGGGAGTTGAGTCTGCATATTTCATAATGGATTATCCTCAAAATTTAATAAGATTTAATGGGGCATATTCAGATAGAGCAACTTCAGATGCAGAAGGGACTTATATCCCTACTAATTCTGAGCAACAGACATTTGAGTTCATAATTCCTGAAGGAATTGAACTTACTAAACTTGGAGCGTATATAATCCCTGTTGATGGAAATAATTTGAAAGTTACAACTGAAGTGGGAGGGGAGGCTGAGAAGCCAGGATTTAATTGGCCTAAATTTTTGATGTGGTTTGGGATTTTATTATTTTTAATGTTAATAGTATATGTAGTATTACAGGAATGGTACAAGAAAAGATATGAGGTATATTTATTCAAAAATCCAAATGATTTGTATAATGTAATTACATTTATTTCAAATTCGAGAGCCATAAAACTTACTGATGCGGATATACGAAAGAAACTTGGAGGAAATAAGTGGACTGGAGAGCAAGTGAATTATGCATTTAATAAATTGGATGGAAAAAGAACCGGAATGTGGGAGATTCCAATATTCAAATTCTTTGAAAATAGAAAAGTTGCAGAGGAGATATCGAAGAGAAATCAGGAAAATACACCTTCGGAAGCCAAAAATACACCAAACACAAAGTTTATTAAAAGACCACAATTCTAATCTAACATGATAAAAATATTAAGAGACTTTTCAAAGAGAATATTAAGAGCAATATTCAAAAGAAAGGACAATATAAGGTTAGGATTCTATGGTCCTCCCAATGCAGGTAAAACAAGCCTGGCAAACAGGATATGTAAAGACTGGACTGGAGAAGATATAGGAGTTATAAGTAAAGTTCCACATGAAACAAGACACGTGCAATTCAAAGAAAAAGTAGAGATAAAGTATAAGGGAAAAGAACTGTTGTTTAAGATTGTTGATACTCCTGGAATTGCTACTAAGATAGATTATGAAGAGTTTTTGAAGTTTGGATTGAAGAAAAAAGATGCAAAAAAGAGGGCAAAGGAAGCCACACAAGGCATTATAGAGAGCATTCAGTGGCTTGATGACATGGATGCAGTAGTTATTGTATTGGACGCGGCAGAAAATCCATATTCACAGGTTAATATAACAATTATTGGAAACCTTGTTGCAAGAAAGATACCAATACTTATCGTTGCAAATAAAATAGACTTGAAAAAAGCAGACATAAAGAAGTTCGAATCAACATTCCCTGAATACGAGGTGGTGGGAATTTCAGCTAAGGAGGGCTTAAACATGGAAGAATTCTATGAAGCTCTATTTAGACTTGCAAGAAAAGTATAACATGAGTAATTTATATAAACATTTGAATGTAAAAAAGGGGAAGACAAATAGTAAGGACTTAAGTTTGCATGTAATTCCGTATTCTGAAGTGGCAAGCATGGGAATATCTGAAAGAGTAAAGAAGATACTTGGATTAATATTGAGCAATAAGATAGTAATTCTGCATGGAAGATTAAGGCCAGAAGAAGAGGCAAGATTAATTGAAGATACAATGGCAATGGTAGACCATATAAAGAATTTCAAAGGAATTGAACTTGCAGTTATAGAACCCGATTTAAGCGATAAAGATTTATTTACTAAAGCAAAGTATGAAGTTGCGAAAAGACTTGTGGGAGATGCAAATGCCCTTACAGTTATTGGTCCTGCATCTATAATCAAGGAAATAAAGAAAGACCCAAAGAAGATTGACTTGATGCTTAGAAGATGAACATCTACTTAAATGTAAAGATATAAATACTAGATGCCTTTCTGATTGAGATGGAAGGAATATTCTATTGGGTTCAAACTGTTGGGGGGAGACCATATGATGACTGTGTTGAACGCGAAGTTGGAAAAGCAATTTGGACAAACAGACATTTGCTTACCTGCCCTGTATCAGAGATACCGGAAGATAGAATAATTGATTTAAAGAGTGTGATGGATGCCGCAAGAAGAGCGCAAATAGAGGCACAATAGTTGTTCGAATGAAAACTTTTTACTTTTAGAATATATTTCCTAATAAATATTTGATATAAATATTTATTAAGCCTAGAAACATTAACTCTTTTATGTATAAATGTGTTCATTGTGCTCAGATATATAGTGATGGGGCTAAAGAAGTCTTAGAGGGATGTGGAAGATGTCAAAGTAAGTTCTTCTTCTACATAAAAAATGAAAAGTTTAAGGAGATAATGGCAAGTAATCCTCCGGAAATGGAACTCTCTACTCCTGAAAAGAAGCAGATGGAAGAAGATGTAAGAGAGATTGTGGGAATTGAAAATGAAGAAATCCCTGTTTTCCTTGATTTTGAGAGCGTAAAGATAATTCGCCCCGGAAAATATCTTATTGATATTCAGAAACTATTTGATAAGGATAAACCCAGGGTTTACAAGATAGAAGATGGAAAATATATAGTTGATTTAATGCCCTTAACTAAGATGAAATCTAAAGAGAATAAGTAAATAACCGAAGCTATAAGGTATAAAACGACAAACGAACAGTTACCTCTTAATACGCTAAACCTCTTGAACAATAAGGATATAGATTTATCTTTGTAGCAACATAGAAGTTTTACGAAAGGTTTAAAAAGCAGGTTAGTTGTGGGAAAATTATGAAATACGGAATAAGAAACGCATTAACCTCCATGGTTTTAGCATCTGCAGTTGCACTTTCTGGATGTTCAACATTAAATAATAGTCAAAGAGATAAAGCAGTTGTAGCTTCAATAGACTCATGGAAAGATTACACCAATACTGCAATGAATATCTATAAACTTATGGAGAATGGAAATTGGGACGAAGCAGAAAAGGCACTTGAAGAAGAGTTAGAATGTAAGCCTGAAACTGGTCCAATGTATAGGGCTTATGGAAATCTTAATAGTGGGGAGTATGATGGCGCTAAATCTTGGATGAAAGAGTATTTATTGGAACAAAGTAAGTTTGGAACTGACTTTAGTGATGATATAGTCTCTGGTAAAATTCCTTCTGCAACAGGAGATAGATTGAGGAGCGGAGTTGAAGCACAGATTAGAAGAATAAAAGAGATATTGCAATAAATATTAATCCGAGTTTTGCTATAATTTAAAAAGTTGTTTTTCTTGTGATAACTATGAATAAGATAAAAGAAGTTCTAAAGGAAATTGATTTTTCCATTTCTCCTGAAAAAATTGAAGAATTGAAAATGGAAACGAAAGAGCTAGTTGGAGAGATAAAAAATGAGATAAAGAAACAGAGAGAAAAGGCAGAAGTATTTATCGGAGGAAGTTTTGCCAAAGGTACACTCATAAGAGAAAATGAATATGATGTAGATATATTTGTAAGATTTGATAAGGAAGATGATTTATCTAACAAACTGGAAAAGATAATCAAAAAAGTCTCTGGAAAAATAAAAAGGAGATATGAAAGAGTGCATGGAAGCAGAGATTATTTCAGGATAATAAAAGACAAAGAGACAAGATATGAAATAATCCCTGTTTTGAAGGTAAAAAAAGCGAAAGAAGCAAGAAATGTTACTGATTTGAGTTATTTCCATGTAAATTACGTTAGAAAGAAAATTAATCCGAATATCGCTAAGGAGATTGGAATTGCTAAAGCATTCTTTAAATCTGCAGGAGTTTATGGAGCAGAAAGTTACATAAGGGGAATTTCAGGATATGGCGTTGAATGCCTTCTTATTTACTATAAGAAATTTGAAAATCTTGTAAATGCCATTGCAAAATCAAAGGAAGGAGAAAAAATAATAATTGACATAGAAAAAGACTACAAAAACAAACAGGAATTACTTATTGATATAAATGAAAGCAAGTCTCATGGGCCGATGATTCTTGTGGACCCAACTTGGAAAGGAAGAAATGTACTTGCCGCTCTTGGAAAAGAGACATTTGATAAATTGAAGGAAAGAGTAAATAAGTTCTTAGCTAATCCTTCTAGAAGTTACTTTGAGATAAAAGAAATTGATGTCGATAAGCTTAGAAAATACGCAAAAGATAACAAATCAGAATTTGTCGATATTGTATTAACTACTGACAGGCAAGAGGGAGATATAGCCGGGACAAAGATGAAGAAATTCTCTTTGTATCTTGAAAGTGAAATAGGCAAGTATTTCCAGATAAAAAAGGAAGAATTTGCGTATAACGATGCTCAAGAAGCAAAGTTATACTTAATCGTTAAACCGAATAAAGAATTTACTAAAATAGGCCCACCGGTTAAGATGAAATCTTCTGTCTCTGCATTTAAATCACAAAACAAGAAAGTATATGAAAAAGCTGGAAGATTGTATGCCAAAATAACTATCAACTTTTCATGTAAGTCATTTATCAATGACTTTAAAGAGAAATATAAGGATAAGATAAAAGAGATGGACGTTACTGGAATAAGTGTTAGTTAAATTTATTTAGATGATAGGAAATTAGTAAGAAGAGAGTTATCTTGTAGATATTAAAGATTTTTTAATAAAAATATTAAACAATTTAATGTCTCTCAGCAACTCAGCCAAAATACCAAGAACTGCATAGATATCTGCAATACTTCTAAACTCATCGGATAGAAGACAATAATTTTTCTTTTTTTAATATTGTTTAAGGATAAAAATACTGGCCTTTTATATTTTATATACTACAATTTAGAAAATATCGATATTATTGAAAGATTAAGATATATTGCTTTTTATCAGTATTATACTGATTTCCCATTTAATTTTTGTCTTTGCCCATAAACCCGGATACGACTGCAATGGCATATGTTCCAAGAACTGCAGAGGCAGTTATGTAATTTCCACTTATTAGAGAGATAATACCTATGGAAACTGGAGCACCCATTGTAATTGCTCCAATTGCATGTGAAACATGATAGTATATTGCATTTTCCTTTGGTAGATTTTCTCTTTCTAATCTCTGCTGTGCAGTTTCACTTGAATTATTGAGAAAAACGTCTGCCATTCCATCTGAAGAAGCAACTATTATTGTTTTTAGTTTGTCTGAAAGAGCCATAGTCGATTATGAGATTTAAGACATTACAGAGTTTTTAATTATTTCCTTTATTTCATATCTTGTATCTTAGCTATTTTTTCTCTATAAAATGCACAACTTGCTGTTGTAAAGTAAATTGGTATGGCAATTGCATAGACAGATAAATCCTGTCGGAAATCTGCAGCATAAATGCTCAGGATTAATGGGGCTATTCCAAGAGCAATTCCTAAGCGATGTCCTACTTTTTCCATTTTAGTCTTGTTACTTATTGGATTATCTCTATAATTAAGAAGTAAATGGGCAAGACTTTCACTTGCTTTTATTGAGAATTGCTTTGATTTATCTATTATTAAAGTTAAATTCATAAAATGGATTTAGTTTTAGAATTAATAAATATTACTAAATAAATTTTATTATAAAAGACATAAGCACTTTTGCTATTAAACAGAATTAGAGAAATAAAACGGAGGTTATCTGTAATATGAAGGATTATTAGTTTTAAAGATATTTACGGCTGTGAGCAAAGCGAACTAACTTTTTAAGGAAAATTATCCCCTGGTTTATACTCTTTGTATAAAGCAAGAGATTTACCACAAACCATCTCTGAATGAGATATTACAATTTCTCCAAGAGGGTTTTTGAAACATACTTTTTGAGGAAGTCGCCCGTTATCATCTCTAGGAAAATCATGTTTATCGCCGCATGCTGTTACATTTAAAACAATCCCAGATTCACCACAGAAGAATCTTTTTACTTTGTATAGCAAACCAGATGACATTTTAATAAGCGGCTCCTTCCCCTGTTGTGTCTTTTCTTCCAAGAGCTCCCGAAATCATTGTGGTTGCATATGTTGCAAGTCCGACAATAGAAGCTGTCTGCTCGGCACTGCTTCCCGTAACTGCTCCATAGACGAATATTATTGCTGGAACGGCAGCAGTAATTACACCAGAAAGATGTGGGAGATGATACGAAGGATGATTAGAAATATCGAGATTTTTATTTTCCAAAGCTTCTATGCAGTCTCTAGGAGATTGAAGAGTTAAAACTCCTGCTAAACCATCGGAAAATGCAACAATTCTTGTCTTTATTTCGTCGGAAATAGAAAGGGACATTTTATTGATTGCTCCTTTTATTATTGAATAATTCTCCCCTGTCACATTCATAAGCAAATGAAAGAGCATTTGTTATAGCCATTACTGCAAGAGGAGTGTAATTTCCCTTTATCGCTTCGTCTATTACATGATTTACAACATAACCTGCTGCACATAAACCTGCTATAGCTCCTGTCAACCTAGCAGCTAATTGAGAGGAAGAAATATTTGAAGTTAAATCAAAATCATTAAGACTATTAATCTGTTGATTGTTAACCAATTTTCTTACCGTGGTAGGTAATCTAAACAATGAAGCAACAGCCCCGTAAGCTACAGGAACAAAGTTTCTCACAAAATCTGATTCTAGAATTTTTCGTTCAACAGATTTATATTGAGGGTTTATGCCTTCCATTGGAGCTCTGTCGTTTGACATTTTCGCACCTTACTTAGAATTACCGCTCTTCAGAGCGTTGTCGATTATTGAGACAAGTGATTCTGTGAAGAATTGTGAGTTGAGCCAGACACCCATTTCCTCGTCTGCATTCTCTGGAGTTGTCATGAATATCATTTCTTTTTTATCAGAGATATAGAATCTTGCTAATGAATCAGTTGGCTTTACTTTTATATCGAACTTTGCAGCTACTTTCTTTATTTTATCTTGGTCTCCAGAAAGAGCAACCTTAAGCTTTATGTTTGCCTTGTTTATTCTTTCTAAGGATGGAATAAGAACTCTGCTCTTGTCTTCGAAATCAACAACAGAAGTGCAAATAAGGACTTCAGATTGAGCATTCTCAAGCATTTCTCTTATTCTTGAAAGGACATTTGATCTTCCCTTCAATGAGCCAGTTATTTCATGTGATTTTATTGGTGCAATTCCAGTTGTGTGTAATTGTTCCAATTCATTGTATTCAGATGTCTCTTTTAATGTTGATAAGGATTTGACTTTTTCCTGTGCTTCAAGCATTGTCTTAGATTTCATCTTTTCAATTACTTCAGTTGGCTTGACTGCAATGTATTTGACAGGTTTTCCTATCTTGATTATAGCGAATCCTCTTTTCTCTAAACTCTCTAGGACGTCATAGGCTCTGCTTCTTGGTACTCCAGAAAGCTCGGCTACTTCTCCAGCAGATGCGATACCCTTTGAAAGCAATGCGAGCCAGATCTTCGTCTCGTAGATGTTCAAATCAAAGTATTCTTTGATTCTTTTTACTAGTTCTTGTTTAATTATCATGCAGGGACAACAAATAAAGGGTATTTAAATGTTTCTACTGTTCTTATTTAAGAGGGACAACATAACCTTCCCTTAATATTAAGGTATTAATGAGATTTTAGAAAATGATATTTACCGACGTTAAAATAAAATATAGACTAAACCTAGTGCAAGAAGGCATCCTGCCGAGATGAAAGGCATTGCAGGATAAAACCTTCCTTTTTGGGAAATCCAGAAAAGAAAACCTAGGGCCAAAGTGGCTCCAAGAGAGATAATTATTGCTGGAATAATTCCAAATTTGAATAGAACGACTCCTGCCAATATAAGAGGAAATACAACATCTCCTCCTCCAAGAATGGCTACATGGACTTTTATCTTTTTCTGAGAGTTAGCTTTTGCCTTTCTATTTAATGCTCTAAACTTATCCATCATTGCCCTTGTTTTTGAATCAATGTATGGGACAAAGAATCCCCCGAAGACTCTTACTTTTTGTATTTGATATTTTGCCATTTTTTGCATGAACCCTGAATGCCAAACTGCGTAAATGTCATAGATGGAGATTACTAAAAGTAAAAGAACAACAGTCCAAACTGTTAATAGGGGGATAAATATTGCTGCGATTCCGGGATATATAAGAACTTCTGTGAGATTGTGAACAATGATGTTTCTTTGGAATACTTTAACAATGGAAAGAGGAAGAGCAATCACTAAAGCTATTAGAGAAGAATAGAGAATATTTGCCTGAAGAAGAAATGCATTTATAGAAATTCCTAGGGCAATTGTAATGACAATAAAGAACCATACTCTCAAAAATATCTCCGCCTTTATTTTCATTAGAATAAGGATAAGAATGACTGCAATGGCTATCGAAACAATAATTGAAAGAAGATTGGACTTTGGGTCTATATCTTGAGGAGGTTCAGTCCCATAGGGGAGATTATGAGAGGTAACATTTAGAGTTTGATTTCCTATCGTCTGCTCGGTTGTTATAGGGGCATATGCATGAATTACAAAAAGCCCAAGGAGCTGAGTAAAAAGGAACATTGCTAAAAGAAGAGCAGTTATTTTAAAAGAATGTTTCATATTTCTTATTGAGCTTTGGGGTATTTAAGGATTTTCATAATCCTTAAATTAAATATCCCCTAATGATAATCCTCTAGATAAGAGATAACTATATTTTTCTTTCTTTAACACTATAAAAGGCTAACCTCTTTTTTATATTGTACAAGATAATGGGGGATAATAATATATAAAAACATAAAAAAGATTAGATTATCTATGCAAACTATAACTATTGGAGAAGCTAAGGGGTTTGTTGGAAGGGATTATAATGAACAAGTTTCTAGGGAATTTAACAGTAAATATGAAGGAAGGGGAGACAATGAAGAGATTACATATCAAGATTTGATGGGAAATTTATCTCAGACACTGGGGGATTTAGGTTATACTGGAAAAGCGAGTTTGGTTAGAATGCGTGAAGAGATATAGTTTTTATAAAAAGTCTAAACTTTAATCTAAATTAAAGTTTACTTTAATCTAACAGTTTCCAAGTTCCTTGGGACGACTGTTTCAACGTGATTGAGCTTGTATAATGTTGAGGCTAAATCAAGTGATTTTGAAACTTCTCCGTGGTTTATTATTACTTTCTTTGGTCTTGGGTTCATTCTGCTTACATATTGAAGAAGTTCATTTCTTCCTGAGTGTGCTGAAAGGCCTTTAAGGGTTTCCACTTCTAAAGCAACATTAAGTTTTTCTCCATCCACACTAACTTCCTTCAATCCCTCTTGCACTTGTCTTCCAAGAGAGCCGATTGCTTGATAACATCCAAATATAATCATGTTCTTTGGATTTTCAGCAAAATTTTTGAAATATTCTACGGAAGCTCCTCCAACCAACATACCTGATGTAGCAATTATTATGCAAGATCCTCCTTCAATTACTTCTCTTCTCTCTGCTGGGCTTCCTACTCTTTTGAATACATCTGAAAGGAAAGGATTATTGTCCTGGAAAACTTGATTTCTTACTGAGGATGAAAGGAAATCTGGATAGGCAGTATGAATTGCATTAATATCCCATATCATTCCATCAATGTATACTGGAACTCTTGGTAACTTTCCAGAACTTATTGCTTCTTCAACTCTAAGAACAGTTTCCTGTGCGTGCCCTAAACCTAATTCGGGCATGAGTATTTTTCCTCCTCTTTCTATTACTCTTTTTGTTAATTCTAGGAATTTATCCTCTGTTTCTTGTCTTGGAGGCAAGACATCATCCTTACTCCCGTATGTAGATTCTAAGGTAAGAGTTTCAACTCTCGGGAATCTGTTTACTGCGGGATCTAAGAGACGTGTTTTAGCATATTTGCTGTCTCCTGTGTAAACGAAATTATGCAATCCATTTCCAATGTTTACATGAACCTGCGCAGAGCCAAGAACGTGTCCTGCATTGTATAAAGTGATTCTTACATCTGGGGTGATGTCGGTGACTTCTCCATAATCCAATGTAATCGAATGTCTTACCATTTCTTTAATGTCTTCAGCTCTGTATATTGGAGATTCTGCTTTTTTGTATGCAACACCAATTAAGTCAAGGGCAAGAAGTGAAGCAATGTCTCTAGTTGGGGCAGTCATATAGACTGGACCGCGGTAGCCCATTTTGTATAGATATGGAACAAGTCCAACGTGGTCAAGGTGCGCGTGAGAAACAATTACTGCATCAATTGAATTAATGTCCCCAACTTCTGAAACATTAAGATATGGGAATCTCTCTCCTCCTTCAGTAATTGCAGGGTTTATTCCACAATCTAAAAGAATTTTTGAATTTGGAGTATGAAGAAGTAAACATGAACGCCCAACTTGTCTTCCAGAACCTAAATAGGAAAGTCTTACCCAAATATCCATTTTCTCTGCAGTCCAATCAGTGTAAATCTTTTTTCCTATATCGTTAAGGAATTTTCTTCTGTAATTGTTATTTGCGTATAAAACTGAACGAATTTTTTCTGTAATCTTGCTCGGAATACTTGCACTTCTTTGAACAGTTGGAATCCAGAAAGTAGATTTCTTTACATCATTCAGGATTGAACCTTGTTTTCCTATTACTAGCCCCGGTTTTTTTGCTTCAATTATAAGTGAGCTTCTTTGGACATCAAATATAACTGCAGTTATCTCCGCTTCTTCGGGTACTAATGCTCTGATTGTCTTTTCAGTTTCTGGCTCTGAAGCTAAGATTGATTGCTCTGCCCTTAATTCAATTCTTTTTTTTATTTTATCTACGACTGCCTTTACCTGTGATTCTCCATTTTTGAAAAAGTCCTTATTATCTGTATATAGAACTATGTTTGCGCCTTCAAATGTTGCATCGCTGATTACTTTTGGTAATTCTTCTTTAATACTTTTTAGAATGTCTGCCATTTTATAATATGAATTAAATGATTAATATGAGGTGGTTACTTATATTCTGGAACTATTTCTTCGGATACTACTTGCTTGATTCCTTCTTTTGTTATTGTGAATACATCTATTCCGTTTCCTGAACCTGAATCTCTTTGAGTTGAGGATTTTATACATTCTTTTGCAAGTTCAATTCCTTCTTTTATAGTCATGTCTTTCTTGAATTGTCTTTCCAAAAGTCCTAAGATAAATGGCATTCCGGATGAGAAGTTTGCATCATAATCTTCTACTTCTGCAATATTTCCTGAAGGATCTATGGTATAAAGCGAGGATTTTCCATCAACATCTACTCCTGCTATGAGCATTCCTACCATTGGAGGAACCATGCTTGGAGTTCTTATGTTTCTATACATCATCATTGCAAGAAGATTTGCTGCTTCTTTTACACTTGGGCGGACTTTTGATTTTAGTTCCTTTAGCCTTAATTCGGCTGCGATTACTTTTTGATTCATGTCTATATCTGATGAAACGCCTGTTCCCGAGATTGCAATGTAATCGTTTATCTTGACAACTTTTCTTGCGTTTTTAACCATAATTAAGTTGCCTGCTGTGGCTCTTCTGTCTCCAGCCATTATTACTCCGTCTTTGCATACAATTCCAACTATAGAAGTGTTTGACTTAACTAAATTTTTCCCTATATCTTTTCTTGTTTCATCCATTTTATTATAAGAAGGTAGAACCTCTGTAACAATATTCTGTGATATTAAAGGTATTTAAATTTTACTAAGGTAAAATTTAAATCGAGTTTATTCCGTTTTGATAACAAACTCCTGAAGGGGGACTGAATGAGGAGAAATCTTATCCATAAAATCAAAAGATTCCTTTCTCTCATTAACCAATGATGAATTAGCCAGACTGTTAAGTATCGCCATAGGGGGAGTCTCTAAGCACCCCAAAATGTTACCTGTAACTTTTTCTACCCTCTCCTTGGAATATCCGAGACATTCAGCAGTGAATTGAAGATTTCTCAAAAATGCGGGAAAAGCCAAATAAGGAATAATTTTTTCGCTTTCTGAAGCATTAGTCATTACTACTTCTCCTCTATCCCCTATAAATAATTTTACTCCAGCTATAGCGGTATTCCCGGAAGCGTCGTATAAGCAAGCAGTATTTGTCCTTTCAAGAAATCCTGCATCTAACCAACTTCTATTCTTTCTGTGAAAAAGATGAAGCTGTGCATTTTTATATAAGATTAAAGCACTATTTGTATCGCTATCGGAACCATAAAAGAGTATTCTGTCTGGAGTTTGAAGGTTTAATTCGAATGGATTAGGCAGAGAAGGATAATTTCTATTGTATTCTATCAAAAGCCCCGCAGGATAATTTCTACGTAAAGTAAGAGTTATTTCGTTCTTCATGCTTTCCAGATAAAGAAGGGGTATTTAAATCTTTACAAAACTCAATTTTTAAGTTAATTCGCTTCGCTCATAATCCTATAGACATCCATTACACCACTAACCTCATAGAACAGAAGATAACAACCATTTTCTTTCTCTAAAATTATTAAAAGATAAAAATATGATTTTTATAGTTTATATGCTATAAGTTACAAATTAAGGGTTTGTTGAGATTCTGTCACTTCTTCAGTAGTTATGGAAGAGGAATTGGAGTGCTTTTTTACCCTTAGAATGTTGTCTATGAAACCTTCTATTTTCTGTTCGTGGCTTACGATTATAAGTTGTTGGGCATTTAATTCCTCTAGAACGTCTCGGATTTTTGATATCTGGGCTTCAGAGAAACCTTCAGTTGGTTCATCGAGAATTACTATTTCCTTTGTTTTTATCTCACTTATTACGGAGTTGATTGTTTGATTTAATGCAAGACGATATGCAAGAGCAATGGCTGTTCTTTCTCCTCCTGAAAGGAATGAATAATCCATTTCGAATTCTCCCTGTGTAATGAGGGGGGTGAAATTTTCATCCAATTGAACTTCAAATGTCTCTCCCGCAAGCATGTGGAACCATTTGTTGAAGAGTTTGGAGAATTCCATTCTGAGACGCATTAGGACGTTTCTTTCTGTGAAATCTATAAGGTTGATAAAGTGAGTTGAGAACCAGTCACTTAATTCTAGAATGCTTGCGAGCTTCTCCTTTGATTTTTCCTTTTGCTTTATTGTTTTTTGGAGAAGAGTTATTTCTTTGTTTGTTATTTCTAGTTCTTTCTTTAGTTCTGCAAGGGAGATTTCAGAGTTTTTTTCCTTTTGAAAAGCAAGCTTTAACTCGTCCTGCTTTATTTTATAGTGATTTGAAAATGTTGAAAACTTGAGAATATCTTCCTTTAGTACATCAAGATGCTTTGAAAGAAGAAGAATGTCTTTTTCAAGACTTTCTTTCTGCTTTGTTATCTCAAAGAGTTTTTTCTTTGATTTTTCAAGATATTCCGACTTTGATTTAAGAATCTCCAGGGAAAGTCTTTGTTTTTCTATTTTTGTTATTTCAAATTTATGTTTATCTATATTTTCCCTCAGAGCAATCCTTTCTTTTTCATATTTTTCTATTTTTTTGTTTATTTCTACAAGAAAAGACTCTGTGCTGTTAAGGATATTGTGCTTGTGTGCCTGAGGGACATCTTGAAGACAGGTGGGGCAGATATCAATGGAAAAAACTCTTTCTTTTTTAAGGAGATTATCATTTTTTGATTGCTCAAGAGAAGAGATCTGAGAAGATATTTCAATGAGGGCATAATTAAGCTTTTCAAGGTCTGCTTTTTTGAATTCGAGTTCTATATTTAATTCATTAAATTTCTTTATGTCAAATACCTCCTTTATTTCTTCTATGTTTTTTGTTATCTCCTTTATTTCCTTAGAAATCGAAGAAAGATTTTCAGTTTTGGAACTTATTGCCCATTTTGTTTTATCAACTTCCTTTTCAAGGTTTTCTTTTTCTTTTATCTTCACTTCTAGAGATTCTATTTCCAATTCAATTTCTCTTCTTTTTCTTAGATTTTCCAAAAGTTCAATACCTTTCTGGAGAATTTTATCATCAAGAACTTTAATGAAGGATTTGGTTGATTCTACTCTTACTTTATCCTCATCGAGAGACTTTATTTCTCCCTGAATTATTTTGGCGTTTTCCTTAAGGTAAATGAGAAGAACTTGGAGATTTTCCCTTATTCTTTTGTATTTGTCAACACCAAAAACGTGTCTTATTACGTTTAACCTAAGCTCAGAATCTTCAAGAATAATTTGCTTCATCTGCTCTTGAGGAGTAAATACAGTATATCTGTAGAGAAGATTTGTCTTTTTTATGAATTCTTTTGGATAATGAAGAAGTTCTATTATTTTTGTCTTTAATTCTGTTGTTGAGAGCTCTAACTTTTCGCCATTTATAGTTATGGCAGAATAATCGTTACTTATTGTTTTTTCAGTTCTTTTTAGTTTTCTTTCTATTATTATTTCATCTCCATCTACTTCCAGTTCAAGAACTACTTCTGCAGTATCCGAGTCGCTTCTCAGAAGAGCAGAGCCCTTTTGCCCAGGTTGTAAGCCAAAGATTGCATATTCTATCGCAAGAAGAATGGAAGTTTTTCCCGAACCTACGTCTCCTGCAAGGAGGAGAGAACCATCTGGAAATATTATTTCTTCGTTCGCATAGGATCTTATGTTTTTTAGTTTAAGTTTTCTGAATCTCATATTTGTATTATCTTTTTTATTTCTGAAAGTAATCTATCTTCAAATGAAACGGACTTTTCATCTTCCTGTTTTTCTATTTGAAGAGATTTAATCATTAAAGGGATAAGTTCATTGAATTTACTTGGATTTTTTTGCTCATAGTTTTTAATTATCTGGGACTCCAAGGCTTCTCCAGTAGATTCAAGGAAAAATTCAGATTCTTGGGTAAGAAGTTTTGTTGTGCTTTTGAGGAATGAATAAACCCCCTTCTTTTTTATAAATTCTTCTATTTTATTAAAATCTATGTCTGAAATCTTTCCACTTTCTATTATTCCGTGAAGCTTAAGGATAAGAACTCTGTCCCTTAGGTCTTCTTTATCTAATGAAGAAATGATTAATTCTGTTGCATCAAGAGTATTTTTTATTTCCAAGTCAATTGAGACTATCTTCTTTAACTTTATTTCTTCTCTTGTGAGCTTTCCATTTTCATAAATCTGAAAACACCCGCCTTGAAGCTCTTCTAACTCGGGGAGATTATTTGGAAATATTGGACCTGAATAAGCAAGATTATCTTTCTTATATTTAATGTGTAAATGTGAAAGGGCAATGTAGTCAACTTTTGGTAAAGAGGATTCATCAACTGATTTTATAGGAAGGCTGCCTATTGCCCCTCTTATTGCAGTATGAAGCATAAGAATTCTAAATAATCCGGGAGCATCTTGTAGTTTTATTTTTGCTATATCATCCACTTCCAAACTGGATTTCTTTCCAGGATAACCGAATATTGCAAAATTCTTATGAAGTGTGGGTTGGAGAATTATTTTTCCGTCTTTTTCTTCAAATAGAGAAACATTTTTACAGAATCCTGCTTTTTCAAGAACATCAAGAAATGTTTTTCCAGAGGCGGAAAAATCATGACTGCCCGCTATAAGAAATACGGGAATTCCTGCCTCTTTTATTTTTCTAAATTCTTTAAACGTATCTTTCAAAGTGTCTATTATTGGATAAGCAGAATCAAATAAATCTCCAGATATCAAAATAAATTCCACCTTCTCTTTTATGCATTTGTCAACAGCGTATTGGAAGCTCCTGAAATTAAGCTCTGAAAGTTCAGGTTGCCTCCATCCCCCTAAATGACAATCGCCCATATGTGCGAACTTCATGAAAATTGCAGAAAATGCAGTTATAAATAGATTATTGTGATTAAATTATTGAAGACAAGATAATGCCCTTTGGGCAACTACGACAAATTTCTTTCTCTAATTTTAATTGAAGGTAAAAACATTTATACCTTGTATACTAATAATTAGAAAAAAGAAGATTATGAATGAGGAGGACAATTTACTGTTTGAGTTATAATTGAATTTGAACAGAGAGCTAACTTAATGCTTTCTCCCTTGAATATCGCAGGCTGGACTTCTAAACCATATTTTCCTGCAGTATTTATACTGAATCTGCCGAGAGAATATGGAATTGTGGTAAATGAGGTGCCTGGAGAAAGAGAATTGTTTGAGCTGCTAAAAAGATAAACTCCCCCTGGAGAAAGAGCATCATTTATGAGAGGTTTTACTTTTCTGTTTTCAGTGGCAAAACGTAAATATGCTGCATTGATGTTAAATAATCCTTTATTGGAAAGAACTAACTGGAGCTTATACTCTCCTCCTTGCCAAAAGCAAGATGAATTTTGCACTACTAGAACCATGTCTGAAGAGCATTCAACTGTATCTACAGGGATATAACTTCTAAGAAAAACAAAAACTGCAACACTTAAACCTACAGCAATAACTACCAGAAGGACATAACCCACCATTTCACTTAGTGCTTTTTTGTTTATCATCTTTTATTTTTATTTTTTGATTGTTTTAATTTGTTGAAACTATTCTTTCCTGATTATTCTTAATTTTTACAATTATATATAGGTTTTGCCCTTGAGTTGTATTAAATAAATACTGATCTCCTTCATCCAAAGTAATCTTAACTTGATTAATGCCAATAGAAGACATTACCAGAGGTTTTATTTGTCTTATAGAATTATTAATTGGATGATATGTTCTAAAACCAAGATTTGAGGAGAGAGCGTCACTTTGGTTTCCATAGAACAAAGCAAATTCTGCATCTGGATGTAATGAGGAATAAATGTTTAGAGTGTGATTTATCCTATTGGTGATGTTGCCTATTGTTTGGGTATAAAATCCATTGTCTATTATTTGTTTCATCTCCATATTCATTTCCCTTGCCAGGTTTTTTGCAGTGTTATCTTCTGGAGAAACATTAATGGAGTTGTAAACAGTGTTTAATCCTGTTAAAGTAAGAATAACTACAAGTGCAGCGATTAGGAAGAATTGTCCTCTTTTGTCCATTAATATAAAAGTCTAATGTGGTTTTTATAGGTTACTTTTGAGATTTTGGGGGATAATCGAGTTTATATATTTCGATAATGCTCATTTTATTGAGGAAAAGAGAGAATGAACATATTAGATTTGCTTATACCGAAGGAAGCCAAGTTTTTTACTTTTATGCATGATCAGGTGGAAACCTTATGTGAGGCAAGCAGAGTTTTTAAGGAGATGGTTGAGAAGGGAGAAAAGGGAGAAAGAAGCATACACGAAAATGTAAACCTAATCAATGAACTTGAGAAAAAGGGGGATAAAATTGAGAGATATATTATCAACCAACTGGATTTGTCATTTATAACTCCATTAGATAGAGAAGACATACATTCAATTGTTGTAAATGTTGATAGAGCATTAGATATCTTACACAGTATTGCTCATAAGATTGAAGTATTTGATATAAAGAAATTCCCTGAAAATATGGCTATTTATTCTAGAATAATGCTTGATATTTCTCTGGAGTTAAAGAAAGTAATAGATAATTTAAAGGAAAAGAAAGATTTGCTTATTTTTATAAAAATAATGCACTCATTGGAAAATGAGGCAGACCATCTTTTCAGAGCAACTCTTGGAAGTTTATTCAAGAAAAAAACAAATCCTATGGAAGTGATAAAGTTGAAAGATATTTATGAAGAAATGGAAGAATTTGTAAATACTGTAGATAGAATAGGTAAATTAATAAGAGGAATAACGGTAAAACACAGTTAAAATGATTTCCCTTTTAGCTTTAACAATAATTGTTCTTGCTTTATCATTTGATTTTATTAACGGATTTCATGATTCTGCAAATTCTATAGCTACCATAATTGCAACTAGAACGTTAAGGCCCGGGCAGGCAGTTATTCTTGCGGGAGTTGCTAACTTTGCAGGATATTTTATTTTTGGAATCGCAATAGCAAATACTGTTGGAAAAGGCATTGTTGATGTAAATTATATTACTCTCCCTTTATTGTTCGCTGCGCTTCTTGGAGCAATAATATGGAATATTATTACATGGCTTCTCGGACTCCCAACATCTAGTAGTCATGCATTGATTGGAGGGCTAGTTGGAGCAGGAATTGCTGCAGCAGGAATGAAAGCAATTATTCTTTCTGGAGTAATTAGAATATTTTCATTTATTTTCGTTGCTCCTGTTATCGGGGCAATTGGTTCTGTGATACTTACAATTATTGTAATAAGAATATTTGCAAAAACAAATAGATTTAGGGCTGAATGGATATTGAAAAAATTGCAGCTTGTCTCTTCAACTTTCCTTAGTTTGGGACATGGAACAAATGACGCACAGAAGACAATGGGGATTATTGCTCTTGTTTTATTAACTGCAGGAGTTAATTCTACGTTCCAAATAAATGAGTGGGTAATACTTTCATGTTTTGCTGCGATTTCTCTTGGAACCGTATTTGGAGGATGGAGGATAGTAAAGACAATGGGTGGAAAGGTGACTAAGATTGGGCCATCAGAAGGATTTTGCACTGAAACTGCCTCTTCAATTGTTCTCGTCGGGACTGCTCATTTAGGAATTCCAGTTTCAACAACGCATGTAATCGCAGGTTCTATAATGGGCGCTGGAAGCGTGAAGGGAAGCAAAGCAGTTAGGTGGATAACTGCAAGAAGAATTCTTCTTGCTTGGATTTTAACTATTCCGCTTACTGCTTTGTGTGCGGCTTTGTGCTATTGGATTTTCTCTATTTTTATTTGAATTTTTTAATTTGAATTCTAAGCAAACTCTAAAGATAAAAAGTGTAGACAGGGAGTTTGCTTGAAAAAGCCTTGAAAGTTAACCCTTCACTTTTCTCGGTTCTGCTACCCTGTAAGCATCCAGTTTCCTGTTTAGGGCTGCTCCGATCAAGGTCTGACCCGTTTCGCAGGAGCAAGATCGAACAGGACAAAACGTCAACGTCCAGCGAAAGACTTGCAAAGTTTTATCTTACTTGCTCCTTTAAGCCCACTTGATGCCCGCTAGTGAATGGCGCAGGGCAAGCGCGCCGGCTCGTCTACTTGTAAACGAGCATATTGGAGCTTTAAAAACTTTCGCTATTGCTAGTTTCGGAAATTATTATCGATATTATGATAATTATGATGAAGTATAAAGATGTTTAAATATTGAAAAAGATGGAGGAATTTATGCAAAATATTCATGGACGTACGGAAAAAGGATACAAAATTGTGATAAGTGTCCCAACTACTATATTTGATAGTAGATATGGAGAGATAAAGGCATATGCTGGGGAGAAAGAAGTAGATAGAATTTATTTTCAATGTAAAAGTATGCCTAGATGGGATGAACCTGCACAAGCAATAATGCTTTCAAGGAGAGATGAACAATTAATGATAAAGAGAGAAAACCAACTTCTTGCAAGACTTCCAGATGTAACTCATAAAAATTATAAATATAAAATTCCTCTGATATAAAATTATTAGATTTAGATATTCCTTAGATTTGCAAGTTCATTTAAATTCGATTAACCACAATTTATCTGTGCCTGTTGATTGGAAATAAAATCGAAAAAACAAATAGCCAATTCTCAAGCCCATTCCCAAGTTCCGCTTAAGCAAATTCCAAAACAAAAACGCAGAGCGTTTAATCGACGCTTAAGCGAAATTTCTAATAAATACAAAGATATCAGAAGTTGTTCACCTTCTTTAGTGGCGTGCGCGGACAGAAAAGATTAATTTTTCCAGACAAGTTCAGCACAAATCTTTGGCAAACCTTCTGCAGATAGTCTTTGGGTATTTGTCTTAATTCCTTTTTTTGTCTGAAGAGACTCTACCAAAGTAACCTTCTTCCCAACATATCTATCCGGAACATCTGCACTAAAAATAGGAAAGTAACTTCCTCCATCGTCAAGAACAATTTCAAATCTAGTTTGCTTAACTTCATCTTGCGGTTTAATAAGTATTACGGTGGCTTCACCTTTATATCTCGTTTCTCGATATAAAATTCTCTTTAGTTTTCCTTGCCATATCAAATTTCTATAGTCGCTCATAGCAGGAATACTAATTGAATATTTTTAAGCTTTTTTATAGTCAAAGACCACAAACAGCGCGCGCCATATTCTAACCTCCCACCCTATAACTTCCTCAAAATACTAAAAATTACACTAGGGTTGCCATCCCCTCGAAAATCCCCTTCTCCCTAGAATTTGTTTAATAACAATAAACCTTTTTGATTATAGCCTACAAATTCTTGCCCTTTAAGTTGCAATTCTCGGCCTTGTTATTTCTCGCTCCGCTTAACTGCTAGATACGAACCTATCGGTGTCGTATAATCGCTTGCTTAAACGAAATTGCTGACTAATAAATATTTTTATGGCTACTTTGGCTTTGGAATTGCAGAAAATCTCTCTCGCATTCTTACCAAATGCTCATCGCGTTCTGGTTGAGCATGAATGACAGAATAAGCTGCACTATTCGCGCATCTGTCATATTTTAACATGCACTCAGCCGTACTTGATAAGTGAGCAAACTCTTGTACCAACAATGCGCTAAATTTCTCATTAACAGAACGCACTGCTTCACGATCGTTTCTTTCTGCGGCCTTTACCATTTCTTCCAAAGCGAGATATAAATCTATTTCAGCCATAAAAATAGCCTCGATTTTTCCTATATAAATCTTTCTCAAAGACCTCAACAATTACGCTTCGAAATCGACTGAGAACAAAGCAAAAGTTTGTCTCAATCGCGCTCAAATGAAATTTCTAATAAATACAAAGATATTGGAAGTTGTTCGCCCCTTTAGTGGCGTGCATAAAAAAATACAAACTTTAATAAATAAAGAATTGCTACAAAACAAAGCTATCCTAAAATGAAAATCAAATTTGAAAAGATATGCCTTTCGGAAGATAAAAGAAGTGTGGTAATTAATGGAAAGTACAAGAGAAATTTTCTTAAAATAAGTCTTTCTATTCTTGAAATTGCAAAAGTCTGGGGAACTGATAAAACTATAATTGAAAAAGTTAGAAATAGTTTTGGCTCGGAAGAATATGAAGATGGATGTAATGAAACAAGAGAAAAGATTTCCGATTTCCCAAATATTAAAATTGAAAATAATCTTATAGAAATTGATGAAATAGACTTAGTAACAAAGGACGAAAGTGTAATAAAATTAATCGGGGAAGACATTACTGGATGGGGTAATGAAGGCATAGAAATTTTAATTCCATTGGAAGCCTATAGAAAGCTACGAAAGCAAAACCCCAAAAAAATGTTTTTAGAGTCAAAATCCATAACTATTGAAGGAATGGATTAGTTAAAACTCCGCAATATGAAAATTAAAATTATAGAGTATAATATTAACCATGGTTTTTATAAAACTAATTTTAATTCGAAAGGTTCGTTTGATTTTGAACCTAAAAGGTTAGTTTTGGCACAGGCAATAATAAATATTCAGAATCCAGACGTTCTTGTTTTATTAGAAGCGGCATTTTGCAAGAAAAATAGATATAACATACTTATGGAATATCATAAACTCTTCAATTTTACATATCATTATGAAGATTTGACAAATTATGAATGGGGGTTTGTAGTGCTATCAAAATATCCCATATTGAATGGTCAAAATTTGTCAAAAGATAAAATGATTTTTGCAAGACTTAAAATTGACTTAGGAAAAGAAAAGATTAATCTCGATATTACACATCCACATCCATCTTTATCAGAATACGAAAAGTTACAATTTTTCGATAATATACTAAATAATTTTGATAAACCATATATTCTAACTGGAGATTTTAATTCAATTTCGGACGAAGATTCTTACAACCACGATAAACTTCTAAAGGGTTTTTCTCTTTTTGATAAAAATGCCAAGGCGACTGTAGATAAATTCATGGAAAGAGCAGTAATTCCTAAGATTAGAGATTATCAGCTAATTGATACGTTCAAAATTATAAATAAGAATTTTGGCTATACTATTCCAACAGATATTCTTTCGAAAAACAAGAATACAGGGCTTAGGTTAGACTATCTATTTTGCTCGAAAGAATTCAAAATATTAGATTCAGGCATTATAAGAAATGAACTTACTGAAAATGCTTCAGACCATTACCCAATTTACGCCATCCTAGAGATTTAGTGCGCGCCAAATACTAACCTCCCAACTCGCAATCTCACTAGTAAATAAGATAAAAGATACTCTCGTGAAATTGCTCGCCCACAACTTCCTCAAATAATCAGAAATTACACTCGAAATCAATTAGCCAATGCCTTCAAAGAAGAGGAGGGTAAGTGCTCGCTCGCATCTAATATCTCAATGCCTAAAACCTTTCCATTTTTGTCTAAATCTACATTAACGGAGTCATTCAAAGTTATAGTCTCCGCTACCTCGCCATTTCCTATCTCCTTAAAATAGATATATGCTGCATCTGCTTCTTTATCAAACTCAGTCTTCATATTCACATAACACTGATTACCTTTATATATTTATCTTTGACAGCGTAGACAACTTTAATCCTCTTTTCAGAATAGTTCTTAATTGCCTCTGTTTTCTTGCCCTTTTTGACGGTATAATGGGGCATCTCGATAGTTTCCTGAATCTGCTTGAAAGTTATTGCTCTTTGGGCCATCCTCTTTTTTGCATGGTCTGTTAATATAATTGTCACTTGCTTAATAACTCTATTAAGATTATAAATTTTTCTTTGTTCTTAATTTTAGGCTAAAAGAATTCTCGGTGCACTGAACGATTAAATGAACTTGCTATTACTATTCTTCGTAGCACTTTACAACTGTGTATTCATGACATGGACATTCGAGCTTTTTTGCCATTTCTTCTGCTTGTGCAAACTGCTCTTTATAGTTAACCAGAATTTTTCTTTCGTCTGGTTGAACTATAAGACATTTATCAACTTTAGAACTCTCTGTTGTGTCAGCAAGTTGTTCTAATTGTGAATACTCAACAATTTTTACCATTCTTCTTCCTCCGTTATCTGTTTTTTTATCTTAGATATCTCCTCTTTTCCGGCATGAGTTTGTGAAGATATTTGTGATTTATGATGGGACTTTGAACCTAGAGCCAAAGTTAGAACTAAAAGAACAATGGAAAGAAGAAACATCATTCCAAGCAAGATAACTATTTCGTTCATTAAATCGTCTATAGATAAGGATATTTAAAATTTGTTGTGATGAACAAATTTATAGGTTTCAGAGGAGATTACCTAATAGATTAAAAAATAATTGTTATCTCCTATGAGAATTCAGCGGATTAAGATAATTGGAAAAGAAGAAAATTCGAAGAATTTACATCTTCTCTATGACATCAATGCCTAGAAGAAAGAGGGCATTCTTTAGAACTTGGGAAAAACATGAAACTAAAGCAAGTCTAAATTGCTCTTCCTTTGAGCCTATTACTTGGGAGCTATGATAAAATTCGTTGAAAGACTGGGAAAGCTCGAAAGCATAATTTGCAATGAGGTTTGGGGAAAGTTGTTCATATGAATGCTGGACGATTTTTGGGAAGTTATTTAATTGGTTTATTAGTGCTTTTTCTTTTTCATTTATTGAGGCGACTTTATAGCTTGATTTTTTGTATTTTGCTTTATTTAGAATGCTCTTTGCTCTTGCATAGCTGTAAAGAAGATACGAGCCTGTGTTTCCTTCGAAATTAAGAGCTTCTTCCTTGTTGAAGACTATTACACTATTTGAATGCTGTTTGAGCATAGCATATTTTATTGCAGCGACTGAAATCTTTAATGCTCTTTCTTCCAACTCCTTCTCTGGAACTTTTTCTCTCTTTTCTATTTCAGATTTTGCATAATCTTTCATTTCGTCCAAGAAATCTGAATAGAGAATATTATTTCCTGTTCTTGATGACATCTTTCCCTCTGGAAGCCTGACTAAAGCATATGGAATGTGCTGACATTTTTTAACGTCTTTAAATTTCATCAATTCAAGGGTTTTGAAAAGCTGCTTAAAGTGAAGGTTTTGTTCATCTGCTACTATGTTTATGCTTTTGTCCAATTTGTATTCCTTGAATTTAAGCATTGCAAGGGCAAGATCTTTTGAAGAATATAAAACAGTTCCATCTTTTCTAAGAAGGACCCAGACTGAAAGACCAATGTCATTGAGATCCATAATTGTTGCACCATCTGAAACTTTTGCAATTCCTTCTTTTGCAAGATTTTGAGCAATTTCTTTTCCAGGAATTTCAACTTCTCTTTCAAAATAATACCTATCAAATTTTGTGTTAAGTTCTTTGTAAACTTTTTCTAGAGCTCTTAGGCAGAGATCTCTGGTTTCCTTCCAGAGTTTCATTAATTCTTTGTCTTTTCCAGATTCAAGTTTTTGATTTATCTCATTTACTTCTTCTTGAAGAGCTTCATCATCTTCCAGTTTTTTTATGGCATCAACATAAATAGAAGCAACCCAGGATTCATCCTCCTTTAACTTTTCTTTTGAATGGTATTTTTTATAGCACCATATCCATTTTGCTACGTGCATGCCTGTATCTCCCTGATAGTTTGCTCTTATTACTTTATTTCCTAGGAATTCAAATATTCTGCAGAGACTTTCTCCAAAACTTGTTCCCCTAATATGCCCGACGTGAAATGCCTTATGAGTATTTGCTTGGGAAAATTCAATCATCACTTTATCTTTATTTGATTTGGATGAACCATATTTATCTTTTTGTTTTATTATATTAGAGAGGACATCGTCTGCAAGGAGGTTTTTGTTTAGGAAGAAGTTTACATATGGTCCTTGGGCGATAATTTTTTCAAATTCTTTTCCAGTTTTTATTTTATTCACTAATTCTTTTGCAATTTCAATTGGATTCTTCTTCATTTCCCTAGAAAGAGAAAAGCAAGGGAAGGCAAAGTCTCCTAACTTGGAGTCCTTTGGAACTTCAACTAATAAGTCTATTTGCTTTTTGTCTATTCCTGTTGCATCAGATATTACTTGAATGACTTTGTCTTTCATTATAGAAGCGGGAAAATAGAATTAATAAAACTATTGGAGAGTTTTATTTTGAAGTTTCTAAGAAGCCCATGATGAATCCTTTAACTCCTATATACTTCATTTCAATCATATCTTTATTAAACTTGTCTATATTTAAAGATTGGATTTTAGCAATCATATCGTCTGTATCTTTTAGAAGATAAACTATATTCTTTTTTGTCTCTTGTCTTAAATCTGGAGAGGTAGATTTGTCTAAATAAATTTGAACGTATGATTCTGCAGTTCTTTTTGCCAGTTTAGTCCAGCCCTCATGAAATCCTTCTATCTGACGTATTTCTGCGTTTGAAGGAGAGGTAGTAGAAGTAAAATTAGATCTATTTATCTCTCTTATTGCATTTGATTTTCCTAAGGGGTAAGTTGAACCTAATAAAGCAATAACCCCTCCAATTGTTGCTATGGATATTATAATAGTTCGTTCTACGTTATAACTCATATTTGAAGAACAAAGAAAAGCTATTTAATTATTGTTGTGTTACAAATTGAAAGATTATATAGTTTAATCTCTGACTTTTCCGCCACAATTTACACAGAATTTCTGGGTGTCATCGACGTACTTCTTGCAACTTGGACAATGAGTTATTGGAACTATCATTTTTCCACCACATTGGGGGCAGAATTTCTGGTCTATGTCTCCCCCTCTACCACACTTTTCACATTTTGGAGGGGTTTTCTTTCTTTCTATTACTGCCTTATAACCTGCCTTTCCTCCAGAGACTATTTTGGAATAGGCATCAGCTATTGAATCAGGATCTTCAAATTTTCTTAAGTCTATGTTGCTTCCCATTTTTATTCCTCGTTTTTATTTTTCTCTTTTCTCTCTTTTATTAATTCATTTTAGTTGTATAATGTGTTTTAAAAACTTTATTATTCTAAAGTTTTTATATTCGAGAGTAATTGAATTGTGATAATTTTTAAACCCTTTATGATTTGAATTTATGCGCCTCTGTAGCTCAGTTGGCTTAGAGCGACTGATTCGTAATCAGTAGGTCGAGGGTTCAACTCCCTCCAGAGGCTTCAAGTCTTTCAGGCTTAAATGACCCTAAGAAGTTCAAGACTTCTTAGAGGCTTTTATTTTCAATAAGAGCAAGGTTTATATATAATAAAAATCTGAAATAAAGATAAAAATGAGAGGTAAAAACCAGTTTGTAGTTTTGCTGTTGGCTGTTTGTTTAGTCCTTGTCGGAGTTAGTTTTGTTCTGGGGGCTCATACAAGCAGATCTAATGTTGAAACAACAGTTAATCAAAGCCAGTATTATTTTTGGAATATAAGCGTCAATAATACAGGAGTTGATGCTGGAGGAAATATAACAATTCTTAACATCACTCTTCCTTCAGGGATTTCTTTTGTAAATGACTTGACGAATGGAAGCACCGCATTTGGCAGTTTCTCGAATAATAGCAACACATTAACTTGGACAAATAATACAGAGTATTTAATTAATGGAAGTAAGAATGATTATAGTGTAAATGCCTCTGCAAATTTCTGGTTTAATACAACAATTGC
>Ga0233425_10001365_pt1 | contig 55543 bp, 60 predicted proteins | sample Watercolumn_Towu_2_FD_181712 | JGI IMG/M metagenome (GOLD analysis project Ga0233425, IMG submission 181712) | Freshwater microbial communities from Lake Towuti, South Sulawesi, Indonesia - Watercolumn_Towuti2014_140_MG | ecosystem: Environmental > Aquatic > Freshwater > Lake | place... | reverse complement strand
TACCCTTGATGGTGTTATAGATATTGCAAACGATTGTTCTGATACGGATCTTTCCGTCAATCATGATAAGTATCTGTACGGCAGGATTATTGATTGAAGGTTTTTGTAGACACCAGCGCATTTTGTGCCCTCACCATTCCTAAAGACCAATATAATCCCACAGCAAAAGTTATCTACAAACGAATTCAAGAAAGAAATGCAATCATCTATAGTTCTGATTACGTCATGGATGAAGTCTATACACTCCTGAAAACCAGAAGCAGTCATGCCACATCTGTTAAGTTTATGGATAGGTAGACAAAAGCGGCGTCATCATACTTCACATTACTGAAGATATTGAAGCAGATGCAAAAACTATTTTCAGGCAATTCAAGGATAAAAAATTGAGTTTTACAGACTGTACCAGCTTTACACTGATAAATCAGTTTGATATTGATGCTGTCTTTGCCTTCGATGAACATTTTCGGTATCATCCTTATTCTCACCCTGTAGAATCCCTGAGATGAGCTTTGTAGGTTTAGCGAGTAAAGAGTACTCAACTATAACCCCCTGAATTCCCCCTTGATACTTGGGATTTAGGCGAAGAAGTGGTTATAAAGCTCTATGCATAGAATAGACCGTGTTCTACTTGACATCACCATGTTATACGATAATATGCCCACAATTGCAGAATAAAGGTAAAATAAATGTTAGGCCGCTGACCTAGCGAGAATTTACAGGAGACAGACATGTGGCACAATCAATTACTCAAACGAGTCAAGGATCTCGGCACAGCTTGCCCGAAGCTGAGCCACACGTTCCGGTTTCTAACGAGTGCAATACTTGCCCTCTACCTGTCTGAAATGCTGGGACACAAAAAACGAGCAGATTACGACGATGCTGACGGGTCTCAGCATTTTGACGAACTATTATCCACTATCGACATTATTCAGAAAGGTAATCTCCCAAACAACCGATGGATGGCAGGCTTTTACTATAACGCGGCAATTATGCGAATCGATGCCTGCTACGAGCGCTTTTTAGTCGCAATGCCTAAAGTGCCAACTGCCAGCAGGAGTAACCAAGCCGGACAGAGGCAGGATTCCAAAACCAATGGCCTTGCACTTCAGGTTGAGGCTTATTTGGAACTGCAATCCCCATATTTCGAGCGACATAAACTAGAGACGAATAGAAAAGAGGTTAATAATCTAAAGCATAGCTTGTTTGGCCAACTTGCGGCCGACGCTAAAAATCGACAAGCCGACGATCTTGAAAATGCTAAAGGAGCTGTTGACGAATTGCTAAAAATAATTGAATACAAGAAAATTTTGGCAATATTGAAATCTCAATATGCCGATCTTCCACCAGCTTAAACGTGGCCTAAGAGGATCGGAGGTTCATTATTCATGTTTTATCATCTGACAGTTGAATATTGAAACCTGAAGATGACAGCATTGATCAAGACTCGAATGGACTTGCCGCTCCGCAAGCGGTTGCCACCCAATTCCGTCATTAGCCATAAAAAAATCAAATTGACAAGTGTACTAAAATCGGTACAATGACAACAAATGTTCGATATTCCCTATGTCCTGAAGATTGTTTTCTATCGGTCTGAGATCGGCAACGAGCCGGTGCGGGAATGGCTAAAGGAGCTTCCACGGGAGGATAAACGGAAGATAGGCGAAGACATTAAAACAGTCCAAATAGGCTGGCCGTTGGGAATGCCGCTCATCAGGAAAATCGACAAGGATTTATGGGAAGTTCGCACAAGATTAGAGAATGGCATTGCGCGGGTCTTTTTCACGGTTGATGGCAACTACATGATTTTGCTGCACGGATTTATCAAAAAATCCCGGAAGACACCGCAAAATGAACTCAAGACGGCGCTTACGCGTCTTGGAAACTACAAAAGAGGTAGACTATGAAAAACAAACATCTTGGTTCCAGCTTTGATGACTTTCTCGAGGAAGAAGCTTTGCGGGCGGAAACCGAAGCCGCGGCGATTAAAAGAGTTATAGCCTATCAGATTGAAATGGAGATGAAGAAGGCAAAACTGACAAAATCTGCTATGGCAGAAAAAATGCACACCAGCCGTTCCGCCCTGGATAGACTACTTGATCCCACCAATGTCTCTGTAACGCTGCAAACGCTTGAAAGGGTAGCTCTCGCCTTGGGAAAGAATCTTAAAGTTGAGTTGGCATAACAAGGCGCTCAACCGGACGCGCGAAAAAGCTCATTGTTCAATATTTTATCATTATAAAAGCAGTCATTAAGGAATCGAAAAGATGAAAGACAGTATGCTCTATGTTAAAATAGTCGAGTGGTCTGACGAAGATCAATGCTATATTGGCAGTTGCCCCGGCCTGTTTTATGGAGGTTGTCATGGCAACAATGAAAAAGAGGTCTTCGCAGAACTATGTGAATTAGTCGAAGAGACAATCGATCTGTATAAAAAAGATGGAAAACCGTTACCTCCCCCAACAGCAGGAAAAGACTATGCAAACAGGATATTGAAAATTGCCTGACACCCCGTGATTCCAAACTTTTTTATGGTTTAAAAGTATTTGACCTGCCTCATTTATTGTGCTAAAATTTGTCATTTATTATTAGCCGCAAAATACTAAGGAACAAAGGAATAACAAGATTACAGCCTGAACAGAAGATGGGTACAGGCTTACCCTTGAGAATGCGGAGATCGTATAACAACCCCCTGTTTCCCCCTTAATAAAGGGGGATATAACGGGATCCCCCTTAGAAAATGGGGCTGGGGGTCTTCCAGGTTTTTTTGCATACTGGCTGAACTATTATATTTTTCTTTGTGTCTTTGTGTCCTAGTGGCAGAATATCTATTCATTACTTTGTTTTTCGGAGAGAAATAAACCTATGGCAGATGAACTTACGTATGCACTCATTACCCCTTATAGCCTTTTAAAAAGCCGTACTGGCGGTATCCTCGGACGCTTGCTTTCATTGACGAATCTTGAAATTATCGGTGCAACCATGTTTGCGCCGAGCGATGCCTTTGTCGATAAATATTGCGCAACCATCGAAGAACAGGATATCAAACCCGCCTGGAAGAAGGTCATGATTAACTACATCAATACCAACTTTCGTAAACAAAATAAATTTGGGATTACCAACCGAACGGTACTGCTTTTCTTTAAAGGACCTCACTCTATCGAAAAGTTAAAGGACGATGTTATTGGGCCTATCTCCAGCTTCCAGGGACACACCATTCGAGGGAGCTTTGGAGATTTTGTGGAAAGTTCTGACGGCAAGGTCGAATATTTCGAACCGTCTGTGGTGTCCTCGGCAGACCCTGTTGCCAACAACAAACAACTCGCCTTATTTGCTGAATATTTACCAAAAGACGGAGGAGTTCTGGAAGATATTGTCAAGTTTAACGAAGGGGTCGAGGCTGAAACTACGTTGGTTATCCTGAAACCCTTTGAGGAACAAAGCCCTCTACCGGGAAATATCATTGATATGTTTTCAAGAACCGGCCTGTATATTGTGGGATTAAAGCTCCTGAGGATGAGTATTGCTCAGGCTGAGGAATTTTACGGTCCGCTGATAAATATTTTCAGGGAAAAATTAAAACCCAAGCCGGAAAAGATTGCCGAGAAACTCAAAGAAACCTTCAAATCCAGCTTTACGTTCGAAGTCCCGAATACCGTTATTACTGCCCATGCAGAACAACTGTCGGATGAATTAAAAGATATAAATGCAAGGCACGAATTCAATAAAATCATACAGTATATGACAGGACTAGACCCTGTGAAAACATCACCCGCCGATAAGAAGAAGCCTGGAACTGCGCGATGTCTCGCCCTGTTGTACCGTGGGCCGGATGCAATTTCTAAAATCAGAAATATCCTGGGTCCCACCGATTCGAAGAAGGGTGAGCCGGGCAAAGTTCGCAGGATTTACGGGGAAGACATCATGAAGAATGCCGCACACGCCTCAGATGCAGTAGAAAATGCAGAAAGGGAACGAAAGATTATCGGACTGTGGGATAATAAAGGCCCCTGCGAACTGAAGGATATGATTGAAGACTATTTAAAAAGAAAATAATCCATGCGTATCCAGAAGATAAATGTCGGGCCTTTGCAGGTATGTTGTTATATTGTTATGGGGAATGTTTCTTCGGAGGCAATGATTATTGACCCAGGCGCAGACGCAGAAACCATAGTAGGCTTTATAAAAAAGGAACACCTGATTCCCAAATTCATTGTGATCACCCATGGACATGGCGACCACATCGGCGCCATTGCAAGACTAAAAGAGGTTTTTCCGGATATCCAGATATGTGTGCACGAAGAAGATCAGGACATGCTGCCCTATCCCGCCAAAAACCTTTCTATTCTTGCCGCATTTTATGGAGGAGCAACCGTGCGGTCTCCTGAGGCAAACCGATTATTGAAAGATGGTGACACAATTACTATAGATGGGTATACGTTTGAAGTAATCCACACACCAGGACACACACCTGGCGGTATATGTTTATACAGCAAAAACCAGGAAAACGGACAGCCCCCTGTCTTATTTTCCGGAGACACCCTGTTCAAAGAAGGCGTTGGGCGGACGGACTTTCCCGGTTGCAGCGAGAAAAAACTCATTCGCGCCATCAAGGAACGGCTCTTTGTGCTAGATGATAAGACTATTGTGTATCCCGGACATGGCCCATCAACAACCATTGCAGAAGAAAAGAAATATAATCCATTTGTTACTGAGGAAACCTAAACATGGTAGAAAGAAGAGAAAATATAAAAGAATTGTTCATCGAAGAAGAGATGAAGGATTCGTATCTGAGTTATGCCATGAGCGTCATCATGAGCCGGGCGCTTCCTGATGTAAGGGACGGACTAAAGCCATCGCAGCGGCGCATCCTTGTTGCCATGAATGATCTTGGGCTAGGCCCCCGCTCCAAATTCAGGAAATGCGCTAAGATCGCCGGCGATACAACCGGTAACTACCACCCACACGGCGAGCAGGTAGTGTATCCTACGCTCGTCCGTATGGCACAGGATTTTAACTACCGGTATCCCCTCATAGAAGGTCAGGGAAATTTTGGTTCCATAGATGGAGACCCGCCGGCGGCCATGCGTTACACAGAAGCGCGCATGACGGAGGCTACAATGGTCATCATGGAAGATCTGGAGAGGGAAACCGTTGATTATGTGCCCAATTATGACGATACCCGAACGGAGCCTGTTGTCCTTCCCTCGAAATTCCCCAATCTGCTTTGTAACGGTTGCTCCGGTATTGCGGTCGGCATGGCCACGAGTATCCCCCCGCATAATGTCGGTGAAATTTGTGACGGCATTACCCTTGTTATTGATAACCCCGATGTAACCATTGACGAATTAATGAAAGTCATCAAAGGCCCTGATTTCCCCACCGGAGCTTTGATTTGCGGCACGGAAGGAATCAAAGAAGGCTACCGGACAGGTCGTGGAACGATTACGGTACGGGCACGGGCGCACGTGGAAACCTCCAAGAACGGGAAGAAAAGCATCGTCGTAACCGAGATACCCTACCAGCTTAACAGGGATAATATTTTAGAACGAATTGCCGAATTGGTACGCGAAGAACAACTCAAAGGTATCTCTGATATCCGCAATGAAAGCGACCGGGAAGGGAGTCGGCTTGTCATCGATTTGAAGAAGGGGGAGGATGAAGAAGTTGTTTTAAATCAGCTTTATAAGCACACAAAACTCCAGGACAGCTTCAGCATTATTACGATTGCCCTGGTCAACAATCGGCCGGAGACACTGAATCTGAAGCAGATGCTGGTGTACTATATCGAACACCGAAAGGTCGTTATTCTGCGCAGAACCCAATATTTGCTCGAAAAGGCACAGGCAAGGGCGCATATCCTGGAGGGGTTGAGGATCGCACTCCAGAATATCGACAAAATCATCAAATTAATCAAGAACTCTGATTCTGTTGAAACTGCACGACAGGGACTTATCAGCCAATTTTCCCTTTCGGAAATTCAGGCCAATGCAATCCTGGATATGAAACTCCAGAGGTTGACCGGACTCGAACAGGGAAAGATCGAGGAAGAATATAAAAAGATATGCGCTGAGATTAAAGAATATCAGGCAATTCTGGCGAGTGACAAGCTGGTGCTGAATATCATCAAAAAAGATATCGTGGAAATTAAAGAACGCTTCGGTGACAAACGCCGCACGGAGATTGTTGGCGCTGCTACTGAATTCAATATAGAAGACCTCATTGCAGAGGAAAATGTGGCCGTCATTATCACCCACGAAGGATATATTAAACGACTGCCTCTGACTGCTTACCGGAAACAACATCGCGGCGGCAAGGGCGTTACCGGCGCGGACATGAAAGAAGGGGATTTCATAGAACATCTCTTTGTAGCCTCGACCCACGACTACATCCTGTTCTTTACTGACCAGGGGCGGGTTTACTGGCTAAAGGTTTATGATATTCCGCAAATGGGACGAACGTCCAAAGGGCGGGCGCTGATTAACCTGTTGGAATTTAAGGAAGGTGAAAACGTAACCTCCCTTATTCCTGTAAGAAATTTTGACGAACGGCAGCTGGTCATGGCTACCAGTCATGGGATCATCAAAAAGACCGTATTAAGCGCCTATGGTAACCCCAAAAAGGGCGGCATTATTGCCATTAACCTTGATGAGGGGGATAAGCTGATCGGCGTCAAGTTGACAAGTGGCAAACAGGACATCATCCTCGGCACTGAGCAGGGAAAGGCCATGCGTTTCTCTGAAGAAGACGTCAGAACCATGGGACGGGTAACGCACGGAGTGAAAGGCATCACACTCAAGGAAGATGACAAAGTCAGGGATATAGTGATCGTAGACGAGAATGCATCCCTGCTGACGGTTTGTGAAAATGGTTTTGGGAAACGCACGGATTTCTCAGAATATCCCGCTCATCATAGAGGAGGACAGGGCGTCATTAACATTAAAACCACCGAAAGAAACGGGAAAGTCGTGGCGCTGATTGATGTCAGAGATACCGATGAATTGATAATGATTACCGCAAAAGGTATGGTCATTCGTACACCCATAAATACCATTCGCGCTATCGGAAGAAATACGCAGGGGGTCAAACTCTTTGCCGTAGAAGAGGGAGATAAGCTTGTCTCCGTTGCACGCGTTGTTCCTGAAGAAACAAAGGCCGAAGCGGGTAGTGGAGGAGTTCTTGGCATAGAAACGCAAGAGGAAGCGGCTGAAGAAAGCGCCACAGAGGAAGCCGAAGAGTAGACTTCCATTGTCGTTATCATAGTTTTAATTTATTTCCCAAAATACCACACTATTCCCAGCGTGGCACAACCAGAAGATTCCTCTTATCCCCATTCTCAAGGGAGAGTGTTTTTTTCTTCGAAACAAAATTCGAAGGGCTGACAGAGTATAGCCCAGGGCGACAGCCCTGGGATAAGGATTTGATAATATTTTAGCCCTGAAAGGGCGGCACAATATCTTAATTCAATGACATTCCCCATCAGGGAGGGAAAGTTCCCTCGCCCCTTGTGGGAGAGGGCCTGGGTGAGGGGTATTTTCATGTCAATACCATAACATCTACCCTAAAAATAATATGTAATCTTTAAAGCTTGAAAGCTTACCCTGAGGAACTTAACGCCCTTCGGGCGGACTCAATCTTGTAAGTTTAAATTATACCTTTTTCAAGCCCGAAGGGCTGTCAGCATATAGCAGGGGGTGAAGCCCCCTGAGTAAAAGAACAACACAAATTTAGCCCCGAAGGGGTGAAAGGAATTTATTATTATTTCCCTATATATTTCTCGTCGTATCTGTCGTTAATATCGTGGAATATTAGGAGTATCCTATTCTTCGCACTGAAAACAAAATGTGTTCCCAAAAACGTAAACGTACCGTCCATAACGATTCCTCAATTTGTGCCGCCCCGTTGGGGCTATGTATATTTGGTATTTCTCATATACGGGGGCTTCACCCCCGCCTATATGCTTTCTGCCCTTTGGGCATACTTCGGTTGCCAACAGGAGTTATCTCCTGCAATGATTTCATAACTCACTATAGATTTTACCTTACAACATGCATAGCCCGCTAGCACGCATAAAATAAATGAAAATTCCTATACAATTAAAATATGAGTCCAAAATATTCCATATCAGCCTGTATCATCACCCTGAATGAAGAGTCCCGCATCCGTGACTGTCTTGAAAGTGTAAAGTGGGTTAATGAAATTATTGTGGTAGACTCCTTCAGCACGGATAAGACCGTGGGTATTTGTAAGGAATATACCGATCAGGTATATCAACGTGCATGGCCGGGAAATATCGATCAAAAAAACTATACTATAAGTTTAGCAAAGCGCGACTGGATTCTTTCGCTTGATGCAGATGAACGGCTATCTCCAGAGCTTATTGAGGAAATTCAGGAGGCTGTTTGTAATCCTGGTAATGTCGTAGGATTTTTTTTCCCCAGACGCAGTTTCTACCTCGGCCGGTGGATTTATCACGGGGATTGGTATCCTGATTACCAATTGCGGCTTTTTAAAAGGGGTTGCGGACAGTGGCAAGGCACAAACCCTCACGGAAGGGTTATCGTAAGCGGTCAAACCAAATACATGAAACATGATATTTACCACTTCAACTACAAAAACTTCTCCCATCAATTAAGGACGATAGATAACTATTCAAACATCTTTGCCGATGTCATGCTCGAACGGCACAGGGGATTCAGCCTGTTCCAGTTGATTTTCAGACCCCTCTATAAATTTATCAAAGTGTATTTCATAAAAATGGGGTTTTTAGACGGGCTGCCTGGATTTATCCTGGCGGTTTCCAATGCATTTTACATCTTTGTCAAATACGTAAAACTCTGGGAACGAGAGCATAGTGCAGCACAGCCGCAACCAAAAGACCCCTCTATTTCCCCCCTTCGCAAGGGGGGACACAGGGGGGTGTAATAAACCTTTCCAAAACTTGTCCTCATGAAGATGGGAAAAGAAGGTTTTACAGGGTAATACTATAACAATGACACGAAAAAAGTCTGCGATTAAAAAAATATATAGTTCCATCTTACCCACCGTTTATACATTTCTTGGAAAGACTAGGCTTCCCTATTATCCCTCAAAGATATCCATAGAATCGGGGAATCTGTGTAACCTGCGCTGTCCTTTGTGTCCCACCGGCCAGCAGGATAAAAGCGCCAAAAAAGGTTTTATTTCCTTCGACGTATTCAAAAAGGTCGTTGATGAGATAGGCCAGAACCTTACCGTAATCCGTTTGTATAACTGGGGAGAACCGATGCTCAATAAGGACTTGCTCAGGATGGTCCAGTATGCAAAAGAGTGCGGGATTGATATAAAAATCAGCACAAACCTTTCCATGAAGATGGAAGACGACCAGATAGCGGCATTATTAAAGGCAGGACTGGAGAAAATCTACATCTCCTGCAATGGAGCAAGTCCTGAAACGTATCTGAAATATCATGTAGGCGGCGATTTTGCCCTGGTTATGGACAATATGAAAAGACTGGTTCAAAAGAAAAGCGAAATACCAGGCTGCCGTACCAAATTAGTCTGGCTGTTCCACGTCTTCAAACACAACGAACACGAAATAGGCACTGCAAAGGAGCTTGCCCAAAAAATGGGCATCAAAATCAAAATATCCAGAATGAGACCCGATATGGGCAAAGAGGTCTTCGAGACCACTCAAAGGGCGCTGGAAAGAGACAAGACATGGGTACCTGATAACCCAGAATATACCGTCGCTTCAACAAAACGAAAGAAGCGGATTGGATGTATGCTCCCGTGGACGGAAACGATGATCAACTGGGACGGCAGCGTTTTGCCCTGCTGTGCGGTCTACAGTGAAAAGTACGCATTTGGAAACATCCTCGAACAACCTTTTGAAAAAATCTGGAATAACGAGATGTATATTGCGGCCCGAAAGGAAATTTTGGGAATGAAAAACGATAAAAACACGATTTGCCACATTTGCAAGAACAGCGGGTATCTGCACGGAGGATAGTTCGCTTTACGATTTTGGATTTCGGGTTTAAATGCGCAAAATCTTATCTGTGATTTCTATCTATGCTTACCAGCGTTCATCTGCGTCCCATAGCAGAATTTGGGTTGCAATAAATTTTTGGATATTTTATACTCCCCATCACATCTATAGAGAAATAGCCTAAATAAATCAATTACGGAGGCTGCCATGATACAAAGAAGTTATGTTGTTTTTACAGTATCAGTGGAATCTAAAAGGGTCTTAAATATTGTAATTCGCCATTATTTATAATTTAAGATGACCCTAGACCTTCCTCAAAGGAGCAAAATGGAACTAAATTGGATTTCGATTGTGGGCATTTTTTTGATAATAGTTCTCCCCACAATGTTTGGCTTATTGGGAAAGCCAACTGAAATGGGCTTGGTTATTACAGCAATTACCATAGGACTTGCTTTTGCAAATATTGACAAAATTCAACGGTTCAAAGGAGCTGGATTTGAAGCAGAAATGAAAAAGGTCGACCAGGTCGTCAAGGATGCGAATGCTACGATTGAGCAGTTAAGAAACGTTGCTACGACATCGGCTAGGGCAACGATTACAAGTCTTATGGCCGGCAACTTTATGGACGGCATGACCATGAAGGACCGAATGGAACTACATGATCAATTGATATCTAACCTTGCTAGAATCGGAGCATCAAAGCGACAAATCGAAGAATCTGATGAGATGTGGAAGAGGGGGTTTGGTGTTATTTACCATCGCTGCATAAAAAATAAATTGGAAGAAAGCAAGCATCCAACAGCATCACAAGAGTTTCAAGATCTCCTGAAATTTGACGAATGGAAGGCTCCATCATCAAAAGAAATAGAGAAATTCATAGACAGCAAAGGGCTTATGAATCAGGAGTTGAAGGAGTTGATTGAAGACTATCGTTATTTTGAGACAACCGGAAGTGTCAGAAGAAAAGAATTATTCTTTAATGTTTATCCACTTGAATAAGGTTTCCATTTATCGTAACGAATTCGTCTTTCGCTTCAACCGCAGGAAAACACCGATTGCCGCTTTCCAAACGATCCTGGAAGGGCAAGGGGGATCAGGTCTTTCTTTTTGATGTAACGAGTTTCGTAGGTTGGGCATGAAATAGAAGCAGAGGGTCAGACATTCATAATTCATAAAAATGCTTATAACCAAAAGATGAAAATAAGTTACGATTCTGAAATAGATGTCCTGTATATCCGTTTGATTGAAGGAAAGTACGAATGCAGGACACTCAGGCTAAATGAAGAAATTGCCCTTAACATAGGTCCTGACGAGAAATTAGTGGGAATCGAAATTCTTGACGCCAAAGAGGTGCTAGGCTCTGGAAAGTTGCCAAAGCTTGTCGTGGAAAACCTACCACTAACGAATGTGTAATATTTGTTATTTAAAATTAATAAGGAGGAAATTATGCCAGTTGTTAAAAAAAAGACGAAACACCCCTATATAGCGATAGATTTAAAAATTTCAGGTGGACAACCTGTTATTCGTAATACCCGTATAAGGGTGATAGATATAGCTATCAGATATGAACTCATGGGAATGAGCGCCGATAGTATTATAGATGAATACCCTTATCTGAGACTCGAACAGGTTCATGATGCCTTGTCTTATTACTATGAACATAAGGATATGTTTGACCGTAAATTTCGAGAAGATCAATCGTTTCTAACCCAACTTAAAAAACAGTACCCGTCCAGGCTAAAAGCCAAACTACATGAAGATTTATGCTGATGAAAATATAGAACGTTCTATAATCGAAGGATTACGTAGACGTAGAATAGAGGTATTTTCGGCAATAGAACTCGGATACATAGGCAAACCTGATGAGTTTCATATCAAAAAAGCTTCTGAAATGAAAGCCGTCATTCTTACCCACGACAGTGATTTTCTGAGAATAGCGAGTAGTAAAGAGGTTAACCACAATGGAATAATTTTTTCGCATTCAAAGAATGTTTCTATTGGACAATGCATCAGAGGGGTAGAATTAATTGCAAGGGTTTTAACTGATAAAGATATGGAAAATTATATCGAATTTTTATAAAGACAACAAAATTCATGAACTGATGTTTGATGTTTCTGTAATGCGTTAATGCAATAGGGTGAATTTATGGAGCACAAATATACACAAAAACAGGGGAAATATTTGGCTTTTATTTACTACTATACCCGAATTCACGGTTATCCACCAGCAGAAGCCGATATGCAGAATTATTTTAAAGCAAGTCCTCCTTCCGTGCATCAAATGGTGCTGACACTGGAAAGACGAGGATTTATTGAAAGGACACCCGGTCAGCCACGTTCTATACGTGTTTTATTACCTAAGGAAGATATGCCAGCGTTGGAATAATGTGTTCAGTCATGTGATGGGACTGCGCCGCTTTACCCATCCTGCTTGGCTTATAACCAAAAGGCGAATGTGGATTTTGTAGTAACAGTTCAGCCCACCGCAGGACGCTGATCGCAATGGCAGAAAGATGAAAAAGCCAAAAGAAAATGACGTGTAAAAAACGAGTTTCAAACGTATCAGACAGAATTTAGAGGAGGTATAGGAGATTTAAAATGCCAATTACCCAGGCACAAATAGAAAAAATAGTTTCTCTGGCAAGAAGTTATGGAGCTACCCGTTTGATCCTCTTTGGAAGTATTATTGAGAAACCGACAGAGGCAAGAGATGTTGATATCGCTTGTGACGGAGTTGTTGGATGGAAGCTTTATGAACTGGCGGCAAGGATGGAGGAAGAACTGCATACACCGCTTGATCTTGTGCCTTTGAGTCCCCCATCTCGCTTTACCAGGCACATCGAAAGCAAGGGAAAAATACTACTATGATATCCGATGAACTTCGAGAGGAAATTAGTATTGAAATATTGAAAATGTGTGGATGAGATTTAAAGCAAATCTTGTTAATTACTTGAAAAAGTAAATTCCAGATGATGCGAACGAGCGCCAAATTTTTTATGACTTTCCCAAATTACTTATGAATAGACTGAGATTCTGGATATTCAATGCAGTTTGTTTCTCCTTTATCCTGTTAATGCTTTATAAACCTGTTGCCGGCGAACCACTGGATGAAGAAGGCAAAATGAGTGGGCAGATTTTGTGGAAATATATGACTATTGAAAATCCATACCAGAACTACCCCGCGTGGCCTGGCAAAGAAGGTTTTTACGAGAGCACCATGCCGCCCGGCAATATCCTTAAATTGTATGTAAACGAAATTGCCCTCGATACCATTGTAAATAAAAAAGGGGTGTTCCCGGAAGGTTCGCTCCTCATCAAAGAAAACTACACTGATGACAGGACGTTGTTTTTAATTACGGTGATGTACAAGGCAAAAGGATTCAATCTGGCAGGACATGACTGGTATTGGGTAAAGTACAAACCGGACGGAGAAGCGCGCTTAGAAGGCAAGGTAGATGCGTGTATTGACTGTCATGTGGGAGTGGCGAATAATGACTATGTATTTACAGGTAGTATAAAGTAGTTTTTGATGACTTTTTACGTAACACTTTTGTTGGTTCAATCGTCCTCGATTGAACCGAAATAGTTGACATTTTTCACGGTTGGTAACAGTTTGTGACGTATAGTCTGATCAAAATACATGGTTCAATCTGCAAGATTGAACCAACCGTAGAGAAATATTGTAATGAACTTACAAAACAATTTTACGGAGAATTATTATAGGTTATTCCCGATATAAACTATTTTATAAAATCATAGGAGCGATCTTTTACCGTCGGAACTCATGCCTTTTCTAATCCTCCTACCCGTATCCCCACAAGCCTTACCTTCTTTTTCAGTTCAAACCTCCTGAGGCAATCAAAGGCGGCAGTCCTTATCTCATCTGCGGAATTCGTAGGTTTCTTAATGGTCTTTGCCCTTGTATGGGTTTCAAAATCACTAAACCTTACCTTCACGGTAATGGTTTTTCCCTTATAGCCTGTCTGTTTCAGATCGCTGGCTACCTCTCGTGTAAGTTCCGCAAGGGTTCTGGCAATATCCTGCCAGTTGTCCGTGTCACTCTGAAAGGTAATTTCCCTGCTGGTAGATTTTGGTTCCCAGTGGGTAACAAGAGGACTCTCGTCCATTCCCTTTGAAGCCTCGTAGAGATACCTCCCGTACGACTGTCCAAACCTCTCAATAAGTGTGTCCAGCGGCACTGCGGCAAGTTTCCCAATGGTTTCAATGCCCATTTCCTTCAAGTATGCTTCCGTTTTAGGTCCGACTCCACAGAGCTTTCTTACGAGTAACGGCCATAAACGGTTTTCAATATCATCGTCGGTGATTATCGTTAGTCCGTCCGGCTTTTGCATATCAGAGGCAATCTTTGCAAGGAGCTTGTTTGGCGCTATCCCAATAGAGCAGGTAAGACCTGTTTCCTGCATAATCTTTGCTTTGATCTCTTTTACAATCTCTTCAGGAGGTTTATCGGTCTGAGACACATCAAGAAATGCCTCATCAATCCCGACGTCTTCCATGATTGGAGAAAATTCCCTAAGTATCCGCTTTATCGTTTCAGACACCCTCGCATATTCATCGTAATCAACGGGAAGAAAGACTGCATGGGGACAGAGTTTATACGCAGTTCTCAACGGCATTGCGGAATGTATCCCGAATTTTCTGGCCTCATAGGATGCCGTTGATACTACACCTCTCTTTGTAGGGTCTCCGCTGCCTCCAATTACCAAAGGCTTACCTGTGAGTTCTGGATTTCTCCTTTGCTCAACTGCGGCAAAGAATGCATCCATGTCGATATGAAGGATACTTCTCATGAGATGAGTATTTCAACCTCAAAACTTTCTCTAAGCTCGAATTCTAATCTCCAGCGTTCTTGCTCTAAGGAGGGCACTATTTCACTATACCGATTTGCCTTTTGTTCCCGGTTTCCATTCGTATACCAGGGCGATTGCAAACGCCTCAGCAATCGCAATGGTTGCCCAGAATATCAGCTCCAAACAGATCAGTAAAATAGGCTCACCGAACTGGTTAAAGGGCGTAAAAAATTCCCAAAAGAGAAATGAGAGAAAAAATACGAGACCAGCTAACCGCCACGCCCGCGGCTTGATTCCGGGAGGCCATGCAGACGCAAGCCATCGGTAAATGAAGGCATGACCAATGCCAAAGAGAATGAGTCCGATAAAAATCTGAAGCGGACGGGATACCACCAAGGGCAGAGGTTCGATTTGAGTCCATACTGCAATGAGTTTGCGGCTTTGGATTGAGGAATTTAGGAGTATTCCTCCTCCATGCCAGCCAAACCCGATGAAACGGAATGTGAGTACCGTAACGAAGTTCAGCGTGAGCCCCCCAGCCAAACCTGCAAGAAGTGTTTTTGAAATAGGACTTTTCATAATGTACCCCTATCTTATACTAATCGGCTGGATTTACAATCCACGATTATTTAAAACAGTTATGCAAAAATGGTCAGTGTGTTCCTCCACTAAGTTTTAACCCAATCACACCGATGATAATCAAAACTATGGATATCATTTTCATCAAAGAAACAGATTCCTTAAACCAGAGGATTCCTATTCCCACGATGAGGGCCGTTCCCAGCCCTGACCATATCGTATAGGCGACACTCACATCAATTTTCTTGAGCACAATGGTCATGAGAGAGAAACTACACGCATAGAAAACGAACAGTAAAACAGAAGGTAAAATTTTGGTAAAACCCTGTGATAATTTCATATTCGTGGTGCCTGCAACTTCCAGACATATTGCGAGAATTAAATAAATCCAACTCATGGAATATATCCTCCTGTTTGGGTAGCGTTACTACGATACCCTTGTATTGTCAAGGTATTTTATATGTCCCTTACTCTTAACAGTTGTTTAATAATGGATGTATTAATCGATCTGTTTCTCTGCAGTGAATATTGATTTATATGGAATGAGGCGTAATTTGCAAGATAACATTTAGCCCGCTGATTCGCATCTTTCTGAACAATGATGTCCTGAGTACTCAAATCTTCACGAAAGACACCAAAAGGTGATACCTGTTCCGCCAATCGTAAAAGGGCATATAATATGGCGTTCCTGTCTGAATGTAAATCAGCATACTGATTCAAGGGAATGCAATTATCCGGCATCTGTGAGATGAGAAACCCTTCTTCCGGTATTTTGCCAGCACTTCTTTTAAACATACCTACGGAAATCGGAACGTCAATCCTGAGCGCAAATAAGGCATTTGCATGCATCCATGCCAGCTTTAATTTACGGTAATTCTGCTCAGTACGAGCACGCTCTGTGAAACGCACTATCCGAAAGTTGTTCATATAAAAAACATTTTGTGCGGTTTCCCCAATGTTATTTAACAATGTTAACAATGTTTCCGGCGAATAATCCCGCTTAAAATAACCGTGATACTTAGTGTTTTTAAAGACGCCGAATTTTCTATTTTCCTGGATACATTGTTTGTAAAATTTTCTGGCGTCTTTTTTTTGTATGTAGACGGTTACCGCCTCGATTTGTTTTGCTAATCTTTTACAATAGTCGAAATTACCGTCTGTATACGATACGAGAAATCTGAGCCGTTCTGTGTTTGTAAAATACCTTTTTGCCCGGTTTAATTTGGCAAGATACCAGATTCGCTGCTTTTCGCTTAAAATTTTTGCCTGTATTAAAACCCTTTCAAAGTCAATTAAGATCAGCCTTCTCTCGCCGGTTTCATCAATAAACACAAGAAAATTGTCGAGTGAAAAGTCATCTTGCTTTACCCCTGAGTCATGTATGGTCTTTGCAAGTTTGCCAAATTTTCTTAACACATCCCTTTTTTCTTCAAGCGATACGTTACTTCTAAAATATTCTCGCAAGGTGCAAGAGCGTTCGATTTTTCTTATAATTAAGTAAGATTCTTTAGTAAAGATGTATTTCCGTTCACCGTAAGCAACGGGTACCTCGGCCGGCACACCTTTCATTGCAGCAACGTAAGTCGTGTTAAATTCACGAAACCCCCGGCTATTTTTAAAGAGTTGTTTTACCTTTTGGATCAGGCCGGAATATTTGTACATCTTGACAAGATAGGTCTGCTCCTCATTTGCATGGAAAACCTTAAATTCTCCCAGGATTTTATGCCGATCTTTTCTCATGATGGTTAACAGGATATCACCGGCAGGTTCTTTAGATTTTCTTGAAATTCCATCAGAGATGCGCTCAAGGTATGGAATGAGAAATGAACTCTGGGCATGGATAGTCCACTGAACGCGTCCGATTATATTTGATATATAGCCTTTAAACATTTTATAATTGTGTTATAATAAAAACATAAAATTTTTCAAATTAAAATTCACTCTATGGACAAGTTTACAACGAGTACCCCAACGAAGGCACGGGATATTATACAAAAAGCCTTACAAAATAAGCGATATGAATTACTCGAACCAGAGGCCAAGGAATTAATCGAAGCCTTTGGGATAACAACCACCAGGCACACCGTCACATCTTCTGTTACAAATGCAATCCAAGCTGCGACCGTTCTAGGATATCCTGTTGTCCTGAAGATTGTCTCGTCTGATATCAGTCACAAAACCGATGTTGGGGGCGTAAAGGTTGGTATAAAGGATAACGAGGGTATTATGGCTGCATACGAAGAAATCATGAAAAACGTAAAAACGAAGAAGCCGGATGCAAGGATTCATGGAATTATTGTGGAAGAAATGGCAGCACCTTCAACAGAAGTTATTGTCGGAGGACTCAGGGATCCTCAATTTGGCCCTGCTGTGATGTTCGGGCTTGGCGGTATTTTTGTTGAGATTTATAAAGACGTATCATTCCGTATCGCCCCACTGGAAGAATACGAGGCGCTGGATATGATTCACGAAATAAAAGGGTCTAAAATCCTGAAGGGCTTTAGAAATACAGAAGCCCTGGACATTACCTCACTGGCTCAAATCATTTTAAAGGTATCAAATATCATGGTTTCTATAGAAGAAGTTAAGGAAATAGACCTGAATCCGGTCATTGTGTATCCAAAAGGCGTAAAGGCCGTGGATGCTAGGATTATTCTGAGTCGGTTGTAGATTGAAGTCTTGGAACCACAGACTTCGTCGTGAGCGCTCAGTCGAACGATTTCACGGATTACACAGATAAATACAATCTTCGATTTGAGGTTTTGTCTTATGAGACAATTAAGGGAGTTTATAGTTAAGTGAAACTAAAAGATACTGCATTTACCGTAAGGGCTGAGCGAGCCATCCTTTTCAGGGTTATGCTCTCAGAGGATCGCAATAGCAGTGAAGAACCATTAGAAGAACTGCGTCGTTTGGCAGAAACTGCCGGCGCAAACATTGTACATACGGTAGTTCAAAACAGGGTAAGCATCGACCCTGTGTACTATATTGGAAAGGGAAAAGCCTTAGAATTATCCAGGCTGGCAAAGGAAATGGACGTCGATGTGCTTATTTGTGACGACGACCTCACCCCGGCACAAGTCAAAAACCTGGAGAAGGTCATCGATGAAAAAGTAATTGACCGGAGTGAATTAATCCTGGACATTTTTGCCACCCGCGCAAAGACATTTCAGGCAAAACTCCAGGTAGAGTTGGCCCAATTAGAGTATACAAAGCCCCGATTAAAGCGGATGTGGACGCACCTTTCCAGGATCGAAGGAGGTATCGGAACGAGGGGACCCGGTGAAAAACAGCTGGAAGTCGATAAACGCATCGTGTCGAAAAAGATCCACGAACTGCGAAAAAAACTGCATGAAATTGAAAAGAGGCAGGAACGTCTGGTCGCATCGCGGAATGAATTTTTCACGGTATCCATTGTGGGATATACCAATGCCGGAAAGTCCACATTAATGAACACCTTAACGGAAATCGATACCTTTGTAGAAGACAAATTATTTGCAACCCTTGACACAAAAACAAGTGTATGCAAGTTGGAACATGGGAAAAGATTTTTGGTGAGTGATACCGTCGGTTTTATTAAAAAATTGCCACACCATCTCGTTTCTTCGTTCAAAGCAACCCTTGAAGAAGCCCGGCACGCCGACCTTCTCCTCCATGTTGTAGATACAAGTTCTCCTGCGATTCATAATCAGATCGAGGCTGTCAATACCGTATTGAAGGAACTCGGATGTGACAATAAACCGACCATTATGGTATTTAATAAAAGAGACGCCGTAAAGGATGAGTCCGTCATCCCGCTGCTTCGCACTCATTACAGGGATTGCGTTGTAATTTCCGCAAAGACGCACCGTGGAATAGAAGACCTGAAACAAAAAATTCTGGAAATTCTGGAAAAGAGCTTCGTTGACGTAGAACTTTCCTGCAGCGCTGCCAATGGAAAATTAATTGCGTATCTCCACGAACATGCCAATATCATAAACAGCCGATTTGACGATGAACGGGCGACGTTCCGACTGTTTATAGAAGAAAAACTCGTCCACAAATTACAGATGATGGAAGACGGCATCCAGATAAAAGAACCTGTAAGGTCGAACTGAATGTTTTTCTCTGCTCAAAATCCACTTTGACGTACAGGATTCAAAACATCTCGTTCTTCGCATGTCATATTTTGGAAACGCTGCTTGTCGGTTTAATTCTGGAGATGACAAAAAGCGGCACGGATATTACAAACATGGAGATGCTTATAATTTGAGCTATGGTGAAAAGATTGAAGAACAGCGGGTTATCACTTCGGAGCGCTTCCATGCAAAATCTTATGATGGGATAAATTATTCCAAAGAGCAAAAAAACCTCTCCATTCCTCTTGCGATATTTAAAGAACACACTGAGGATAAAGAAAAGCGCGACATCCGAAAGAAACGAATACAATTGTGTAGGATGGATGGGAAGTGCATGCGTATCGGCAAGGTGAACCAATCCGAGTTCGTACTGATGGAGAAAGGCAGGACTGCCATCGACCATACCCGTTTTGTCCATCGTTCTTTGAAATTGGATTGACCATGGGATATGCGGCGCAATTTTTCCGAAACAACATCCGTTCAGAAAACATCCGATGCGGCCAAAACCAAGTCCTAATGCAGCGGAGGGAGTAACAATGTCGAGAATATTAAGGAAGGACAATCGATGCTTCTTGGCAAAAACAAACAAGGTAACGATAGCCGCAAACAGTCCCCCGTAATAAACCAAACCCCCTTCGTACACCTTAAAAACGCTTAAGAGATCGTCTTTGTAATTCTCGAAGAACTGGATAATATAAAAAATCCGTGCACCCAGAATCCCGGCACAGACAATATAAATCCCAAGGTCTGTAATCTTATTGGGATCGATACCTTCTGTTCTGGCCCTCCAGCGTGCGATGGTTATGGCCACAAAAAAAGCAACCATCAGCATGAATCCGTAGGAATAAATAGGAAGGCTTTTCTGAAAAAATGGCAGGGGAATTTCGAATAAGATTCTTCTCATAACTGGAGAGTTTTGGTAAGCTTGTTGTTCCCGTCTACCAAAATAATCTTTGGTTTCCAGTTCTTTGCGTCTTTGTCTTCAATGAGGCAGTAAGAAATGATAATGACCTTATCGCCCGGCTGCGCCCACCGTGCCGCGGCTCCATTCAAGCAAATGACGCCAGAATCACGTTCGCCTTCAATAACATAGGTCTCAACACGCGTCCCGTTGTTGATATTAAGCACCTGTACCCGTTCGTAATGCAGGATGTCTACCGCATCGAGAAGGGCTTTATCTATGGTGATGCTCCCGTTATAATTCAGATTGGTTTCGGTTACCGTTGCGGCATGGATCTTGGCTTTGCACATCTCCCGTAACATTGTTTCTCCAATAACTGGTGTTTAGCTTCTCACAGAAATATTTGTACGTAAGGGTTGAAGATTTTCAACCCCTGCATTGAAATTCCTGAACATGAACATAGGACAAATTCTACCTTTTAGCGCTGCAAAATCAATAGGAATCCTTATGGTTTCGCCGGTGGATAGTAACTTCTAACACATATCTTGACGAGGTCTACGATCTCTTCGTCCTTGAGCTTGCCTTTAAAACCCGGCATCTTTCTCTTCCCATTGGCTATCGCTATAATTAATCGTGAATCAGAGGCATTATCCTGCCATTTGACATCGGTGAAATTGGGAGTCTTGAAGATCCATCGTCCGACAAAACAGCCTTTCCCATTTACCTTGTGACATTTCCGGCATTCCCTGTCATAGACAGCCCAGATACCGCCTTTGTCGGATAACGACGTCTGTTTAGGGTTGCAGCCGTAAGATAACAAGGCACAAAAAACAATACCAATTACGACAAAGCTAATTTTTTTCATCTCTCTTTCTCCTGTCATTTTGAAATTCTTTATGCTTACCTAATGTAAAAAGTTTACCATAAAACCACCTATATTCAAGTTTCTTATCATTTCATAATTGTAGTTTTATAAAATCTTAAAACCCTTTCTCTGAATCCTACCGGTTAATTTCATTTCCATTTTGTATCGAATTTTTTATTTGATTTCGTTATGTCATAAATGGCATAATTAAACCAAAAATACAGCCGTTTTTTAATGTTTCTTATTTAATTTTCAAGAAGCATTAAAATTTTTATTTTCAGAAAAAAACTTGACAAAAATTGTGTATTTTTATATTGTCTGCTAATTCTATAGACTTTATAGACAATATCATGATAATTCATCTATACAATACTTTTTTAGAAAGGAAGAGGGTTAGGATGCATACTAAATGGTACAAATATATCTTATCGTTGATAATAGTATTTTTCATATACACAAACAATGTATTGCATAACGTTTCTGCTCAGCAAAGCGATCAGATCAAAGAGATACCAGGGAGCGGGTTGGATGATTTAAAATGGCAGTTGAAGCAGATGGAGGCAGCAGTTTTAAGGCAACAAGAACAAATGAAGCAGATGGAGGAGCTAACTTTAAGGCAGCAAGAACAGATACAGGCTTTAAAAAGCCATCTGGATAAAATTAGCGCAACGACACCACCGGCTGCAACCCAGCAAGAGCAGATAGAGGTTTTAAAAAATCGTATAGATGCGGTAGGTACCGTGACTGCACAGATTGCAAAAGAAGAGGCTAAGCATGCAGTAGAAGATTATTTATCCACAGACGAGACACGGGAAAAGACGGGGTTGGGCTTGCCGAGTACAAGTAAGTATACGCCTGTTGACGGATATTATTTCCCAGATAAAGAAAAGGCTTCGATAGGTTTTAAAACAAGCGACGAACAATATTCTTTATACTTGGGTTTCAGAATGCAGACACGATTCACCTATAGGGACAACGACGAAGATTTGGGAGAAAGAGATAAAACTGACATTGATGTCCGCAGGGCAAGGCTGTGCTTTGGCGGCAATATCTATAGCAAGGATATGAATTACTATGTCGAACTCGATGGAGACAGCTTTGAGGTAAATCTGAGGGATTATTATGTCTACTGGGCGCCGTCTACGGATTTAATGGCAAAGATTGGGTATTTTAAGGTGCCCGCCAACCGGCAATGGATTTCATCCGGTTTCAAGCTCTTGTTTCAGGACAGGTCTATCGCTAGCGATGCCTTTAAACAGGACCGCGATTACGGATTGGATATCTTTGGACTGCCTTTTGATAAACATCTGGAATACCATGCAGCAGTTTTTCGCGGTGTTGGCCAGAACCCCGCAAAGGCAATCGGGAAGGATGAAAATATCGACAACGAACTTCTGTATGTGCTTACTGCTCGGTATTATCCTTTTGGAGACTATAAATCTTATTCAATAGTAGGGGGTTGGGATGAGACTGACGTGAAATACGAAGAGAAATTTAATGCCGTCATTGGCGCATCGGTAATCTATAATGCAAAAGAGCGAGATACCAAGCCGGTGGATACCGATACAATCATTGGAAACATTGAACTGGGTGTAAGATACAGAGGGATTACCTGGGATAGCGAATATTACGTAAGGTCGAAAGACCCTGAGTCCGATGATGGCGGCGACACCGTAAATTCGGATGGTTTCTATACCCAGGCAGGTTATTTTGTACTACCCAAAAAACTGGAGCTTGCAGCCCGTTATTCCCTGCTTGACCCTAACAATGATTTGCCGGAAGACATTCAGAGGGAGTATGCATTGGGCATCAATTATTACTTCCGCGGTCATCGCTCAAAAGTACAAACGGACTTTAGTCACTTTGTAACGGATGGTGAAGAAAGAGAGAGAAACGAAAACAGATTCAAAATACAATATCAATTAATATTTTAAACAGCTTCCTTAAAAATAGATGGGTGGAATTCAATCCCTCTCTGTTTTATGAAAGGTTGGCTCGATGGATACTGAGTATATTGATCCTAGCCATCCTTTCTGGCATGCTAGGTGGTGTTATTATAACAATTCTCCATCTACGACTTCTCTTCTCAAAGGATATAGAGCATGCCTTACGTATTATTATCATAGACGTCCTTACCATCCTAGCTGTTCTGGAGATGTTTAAAACCACTCTGGCGTATTTTTCAGAAGGGCGCGTAAAGGTTACTTACATTATTGACACGGTTATTGTGGTAATGGTTACAGAAATAATGGCCTGTTGGTTCAAAGAGTTCGACCTGTATAAAATGGGCACGTTGACCTTTCTCGTCCTGACATTATGCGTTATGAGGGTCTTTTCCGTTAAGTACTCTCCCAGCATTAAGCGTCCATAATTCAGCTTAAATTTAATAGGAATTTAACAGATTCTTCATAATTTCTTAAAGTAACATTTGTTTAATATTGCAGAAGGTTACGATATTACCGGGCATAGTTATGAGGGACGTATTCTGGTGATAAGCAGTAAACCGGTAAGTTTACATTATGAAACCCCTGTTCAGGAGTATACCATTATGGTGATGGATACGTTTTTTATATGTCCTAATTGTGGTAATAACAAGGAATTTAGAATTTTCGCAAGCGCCTTTCGAGATATCAGACAATCGCCCGAGCTTGGAATACGCATAGAAGAGAGCGACTCCCTGCCAAATTTGCGAGAGGCAGATACTTATATCGAATGCAAACTATGCTTTCAAAGATTTGAGCACGACAACGCCGCTACCATCGGTAAAAAATACGCCCAAACAAGCTTAAGACTACGAGAAAAGTAATTTATATTCAAGGAGATATCTTGAGTCAATTCAATATCAATACACTTGAACCGCTTTTAAACAGCGTAACGTCCGGACGCAGGAGTCTTCAGGAACCCAGGGAGGTTCTCAAATATTTGGGCATTGAAGCTGGTTTATCAGAGCGATTTTTAGAAACGCTTCCCTTCTCGGTAAATGATACTACCGCTGGATCCGAAAATGAACTTCAAACCATTGTAGAAGGGAAGAAACACAACGTTGATCTTCCGATAACGATAGAGCAATCTAATTATTTCAGAAATATTTTAAAACGTGCCGCTGCAGGCGACGCACCGAAAACGGTTATTACGGATCTTGAAAAATTCCTCAATGACAATACAGAAAACGTGTGGGAAAATAGCTGGGTGAGATTTCCACGCAGGGTCTTATGCCAATTTGCCAATGCCGTATTCAACGGGGATCTCCGCTCTGATAAAAAAGACCCATACAGCGAACAAAGGGCAGATATTCACAAGTTCATTTTTTACGAAAATGGCGAGGAGTTTGTCCGTATCCCGGCCAGCTATCTTCTCAAACTTTCCCTGGCAGACGTCATTGGCTCGCAAAGCGCTATTCCAGCCATAGCTCGCCAGTCCGGGGAAAGGTTCATGCATCATTTTCTTAATGATAATACTTCTCCCGAAACTTTTTCATTCTATGTAACTCCTTTCCGGCGAGAAACAGGCATGGGCAAGGCAATAGCACGAGAAACTTCGGAGAGATACCTGCTAACACAACTATTGGCAATGTATGCCAATGAAAAGTTTCTGCTCAGGGCAAGGGGTCAGGTGGTGAAGGTTTATTTCTCGGCGCATCCGCCTATACGACAGAAGAAGCTCAACGAGATTATTTCAGACTCCTTTTACCGGGAATTGTTTATCAATCCATGTCTCTCAGGCTGGGATATAGGAGAGGCGAAATACAATTATATGCATCTGTGTCATCAGGTCTTGAGCCGCAGCCAATTGAACGCAGTGGCAAAGCTGAGAGAGGCCGATATTATTACCAACAACCTCGTGGTGTTGCCAAATACGTCAAATATCAGTCTTGCAAACAACGGAACGCACATAAGTTTAGGCAGTATAAAATTATCTCATTATCTTCAGGATAAATCTTCCGGATTTAGCAAGGCGCATGAAAAATATATCGGGGACCTGGTTATTAAGATGGTTGAACATTTTCTGCCGCTTTTTGTTGGTACCTATAGCGCAGCACCGTACCGGCTGGATTTTACTGATTTTCGACCGGAAAAGGCATTAGGATTTCTTCCCCATGAACTCGATTACACGCACCTGCGTATGATCTGGCGAAGATGGAAGAAAAAAGCCAGCCTGAAATTTCTTGGCAGGCCGATTACCCCGTTTGGACCTATATGGCTTGATAAATTGATTAGCGCGGTCTTTCAGTTGAAAGGGGATTTCGTCCCCGACTTTCGCCTTATTGATTACTTTGTAGCGCTCTTAAGCACGGATCAGAGCCCGGCATTAAATGGAATGGCTGGTAACGGCACGAGGCTAAAGAAAGACCTTTCCGATCTTGGGGTATTCGATACCAGGATGCCGCCTTACCTCTTGTACAGATTAAGAGAATTTGAAGCTATGGGGTTTTCGGGTTTTGAAGGACGGTATTACAGTCTTTTTTCGAGCCTTGAGGCAGACATGGGCAGGGCTGTTGATCTTCAAATGCTCCTGAATGCGCTGGCATTCAAATATATCGCAGAGGGTAAGCTTACCCACCGGCATATACCGGACGAACCCGTCGTGGAAAGCGAACGCCGGCAGATATTTTTTGGAGCGGCCATCGGAATCCCCACGTTTTTCATTCGCAAAGATACCAATAATTTATTTCTTAGAAAGATTGTGGAGCAGATAAAAAGGGTGCGCCCCAGTCGCAGATATCCCGGATATTTACGGATACATAATACCGAATATTGCAAGGCGCTGATGAGAGTTCTCCAGAATGATGCGGCTGACCTGATAGAAATGTTAAACTTGCAGGAAACCATGGAAGATTTGCAACAGAGGCTGGACAACCCGGATAACTGCTCTGTGGTTGGAAAACTAACCCGGGAAATTCTTGGTGAACTGGGTGTTGAATCTCCCATAAATGTGCAAGCCGACGAGTTTAATCAGGCTGCAGAGAGGTATTATCGTAACCGCCTAAAAAAATTTCATCTACTCGAGGCTTTCCAAATTTTAGAAAAAGGACTCGATGAATTGTATAGCGCCCGTATGGGCATTGATAACGGAGTGTATAAAGAGGCAATTCACAAAATTCTCCGTGACAAGAGTCCGCTGGAGTATCTTGATGTCATCAAAAACGATGTGGTAGCGGAAATCGTGCCGGAAGATGATTTAAGAAAACTTATTTATCTTATACTGATTATTTTGGACTGCGATGCCAAACAGTCCAAAATACTTACGGAGCAAACAAAGGAAGATGTTTTCAATAAAACACCAGTATATCCAGCGGGATAGCGGCAGGATTTGCACAGAGCGGCTTTGCGCAGATGCTGCCGTCAAATTTCTTTACTCCCACGCCAGGGAACACGCGCCTACGATTTTCAGGGCGATCACAAGCGCCTGGGGGTCGAGTTTGCTCGGATACATCAATTACCATACTATCCTGCGGAAAAGGGCTGTTTTTCGATCAATTGGCATTAATCCCGATGAGTGTGTGGATGACCCAAACAATCTGGACACGTACGAAAAAATATTCGAAAGGAAAATACGCTATTGGGATTGCCGTCCAATGCCGGAGGATCCCCGCGCAATTGTTTCCCCTGCCGATTCGCGGGTAATAACGGGCTCATTTTGCGAAACATCGAGTTTATTTGTAAAGAATAAGTTTTTCAATTATGAGGAGCTTTTGGGACACAATAAACGGGAATGGTTACGGGCTTTTTTAGAAGGAGAATTTGCCGTATGCCGGTTAACGCCGGAGAAGTATCATTACAACCATACACCGGTAGCAGGAAAAATCGTAGATATTTACGAATTAGACGGCAATTATCATGCCTGTAATCCGGGAGCGGTGGTGACTATGGTGTCTCCGTATTCAAAGAATAAGAGAGTAGTTACCGTCATTGATACTGACGTTCCAAACGGCTCAAGGGCGGGTTTCGTAGCAATGATTGAAATTGTCGCCCTGATGATCGGTAAAATTGTTCAGCGCTATAGTGATGAAAAATATGATTTTCCGAAGCCGGTGAGTATCGGAATGTTTCTTAAGAAAGGTCTTCCCAAAAGCCTGTATCGCCCCGGCAGCAGCACTACCGTGCTTATCTTTCAAAAAGGACGGGTAAGATTCGCGGAAGACTTAATTCGGAATATGTTCTCTCAGGGTGTAGAAAGTCGCTTCTCTAAGGGTTTTGAAATGCCGCTGGTGGAGACAGAGGTTACGGTTCGCTCCCTCATCGCTCATATCGTTGATAGTCGATAGAGGGCGTTTTTTCCTTCAAATCTTTGTGGAGATAAAATTATGCAGAAAACCACGGAATTAAAAATTGCAGTATCGGAGTTAAATAGAAATGTGGAAGGATTTCAAAAGGTTGTTAACGATTACAGAGGAGTTCTTGCCTCTGTATCACAGGGCATGCAGGAATCACTTGGCGTATTATTTGAGAAAGTTCAATCAATCACCGAAATGGTTTATCTCAAAAATTCCCGTCCTGAGTCCTTAGAAAAACCCTTAAACGATATTTTGGAAGAAATAAACACGTTGAACACATTGAAAGCAAAGCTTTATAGTCTTTCAGGAAAATGATTTCAATAAAGGGGATTGTGGTAAGATCACGTTAAAAAATAAATAAGTTGGAGGAGTATTTTATGGCGAATGGATTGTTCATTTTCTCGCTCGCAGTGTTTTTTCTATTATTTTTAAGATGGGGGTTTAAGACTCTGCCTGGTGAAGGGTGGCAAATTATTGCTTCCATGCCAATTTCGAAAGACGAATCAGGCATCTGGAAAGGTGTCAATTTAACCTATTACGGTTTATTTTCTGCCAACGCTTATGTTACAGCCATAACCATGCTGTTTATCCTTACGGGGGCTATCGATATCCCTTTAAAGGGGACTTTCGCAATGGTCTTGATGCTGCTCCTGATTTGCGTACCGGCGTCAAAACTCATGGCAAGAATCGTCGAAAAAAAGTTACATACCTTTACCATTGGCGGCGCTTCTTTCGTGGGGATCATGATTGCTCCGTGGGCTATATGGCTTACGAACATAACAATAGGGTCACGACTGGGATGCAATATTCCCCTTATCCCGACCCTGGCAGCATTCATAATTGCGTATGCCTTTGGAGAAGGAATGGGACGCCTCGCATGCATTAGTTTTGGCTGCTGCTATGGGAAGCCGCTCTCCCACAGCCACAATCTGATACAAAAGCTGTTTCATAATTATTGCTTCATGTTCTCCGGGAAGACTAAAAAAATTGCTTATGAAAGTGGTTTGGATGGTGTGAAGGTCATACCGATCCAGGCAATTACAGCCGTATTGTACATCACGACGGCCATCATTGGCACATTCCTTTTCCTGCAGTCTCGTTATACTGCCGCCTTTATTATGACTATGGCAGTAACGCAGGCATGGCGGTCTTTTTCCGAGGTATTGAGGGCGGATTATAGAGGCGGTGGAAAAATTTCCATCTACCAGATCATGGCGATCATTGCGATAGGTTATTCATTGGGAATAATTTCATTCCTCCCGTCCGCCTCGACTATAGAAGCCGGGATAACGGTAGGATTATTATCACTCTGGAACCCTGCGGTAATTTTCTTTTCGCTTGGATTATGGTTTGCCATCTTTTTGTATACCGGACGGAGTACCGTTACCGGATCGACCGTCACCTTTCATGTCCATAAAGACAGGATATAGGCTCTTTTCCCCCGGATTTGTGCAGAGGTAAAACAACAAGAAACAAGCGGGACTCCTTGTGCTGAACTATCATCTGATAAAAAATATGGAACACACGATACAATACATTAAAACCTTTTGTAAGGATAGGGGGATAGCGTCTATTACCCCCTCTTCAACCTTTGCTGTAAAAAGGATATGCAGTAAGATAGATTTTACCAGGGACAATGTCATTGTGGAATGCGGGCCGGGGAGCGGGGTTTTTTCCTTCGCTATTTTGAAAAAGATGTCCAAAAATTCCAAACTTATACTTATAGAAAGCAATAGAGACTTTTATGAATATTTACGACGCCATATTAACGATGCCCGGGTATTCGTATTTTGTGATAATGCGATCAACCTGCCTTGCATCATAAAGCATCTTGGCATAGGCGATGTTAATTACGTAATCCTGGGGATCCCTTTTTCTTTCACGGATCACGAACTGAATCACAAGATTATTGCAAATAGCAAGGGGGGATTAAGGAAAGGAGGAAATCTCATCGTGTATCAGTTTTCGTTGCGTATAAAAAAATATTTAAAACAACATTTTGAAGAAATTCACACTGGTTTTGAACTGCTTAATGTGCCGCCTTTAATTATTTTCGAAGCGTCTGATTAGGAGGTTTCTATGAATCGTATTTATAAATCAGATATTCACGTCCACTCGAAGTATTCCAATAAGCCCACTATTTGGGCGCTTAAAAAAATTAACTGTCCCGAAAGTTTTACATCTCCCGAATTTATCTATAAGTCTGCCCAAAAGATAGGGATGGACTATGTGACGATAACGGATCATAACACCATCCAGGGAGCGCTGGAAATAGCGCATCTCCCCGGAGTATTTATCAGCACGGAAGTCACTGCCTACTTTCCTGAGGATGGCTGCAAACTTCATATCGTTATCCTCGATATAAACGAGGCGATATTTAGGGAAGTCATGAGTTTGCGGACAAACGTTTATCATCTTGTCGCTTATCTTCAGAAAAATACTATCGCTCATTTTATAGCACATCCGCTGTATGACAACGCAAAACTTTCGGTCGAAACCGTCGAAAAAATACTCTTGTTGTTTGATGTATTTGAAGTGAAAAACGGTTCCAGGACAAGGCAATTCAACCGGCTTATTACAAACATTCTCCACTCTCTTACACGGGAGAAAGTGGAATCTCTTGCAAACAAACATAATATAATTCCTTTCGGCAAGACACCGTGGATTAAGGCCATGGTCGGGGGTTCGGATGACCACAGCAGTCTGTTTGTCGGCAGGACATACACCGCTTCAAGGCGAGGCGCTACGATAAAGGAGTTTATCGCTTCCATAAAGGAGCAAGAGATTTGGGCAGAAGGTGAAGACGGCGACCCTTTGACTCTTGCGCACAGTATCTATGCTATAGGATACAGTTTTTTCAAGGAGAGATTCCGTTCTAAAAAAGGCAATTCGCTTCCCTTTATCAATGCGCTTTTGAATAGGGTTTTTCATGTCAGTCAGGAAAGGTCTTCGCCGTTTGAAAAATTCAAGCTCTTCATCATGAAAAATCTGCCGGAAATTTCACAGGATTACGAAGGAAGGACTTTTGAAGAGGTATTGGACAGTGAAGCAAAGAGACTGCTCAATGATAAAAATTTTCTGGAAAGCATACACTCCGAGAGTGTAAACAGGAAAATTTTCAGCGTAACAAGTTACCTTGCAAACAGGCTGATATACATTTATACGGACCGATTAACGAGGATGTCTTTTTCGATGGGCATTACGAGTCTCATCCATTCATTGAGCACCATGGGACTCATCCACTTTCTCGTCTCGCCCTATTACATCGCATTTCATCAGCAGCATAGAAGCAAGAATCTCATGAACGAACTCGAGAACAGATTTTTACCGGGAAACAGCGCGGAAAAGAAGCAGAAGATAGCGCTTTTCACGGACACCCTCCATGAGATCAACGGGGTGGCCATAACCATAAAACGGCTTATAGAAACGGCAAAGAACCAGGGGGTGGAATTGGTGGTGATTACTTCATCCTCAGAAAAAACTGCATTTGAGAATGGAGTGATGAACTTCAAGGCAGTCGGAGACTTTGCCCTTCCTGAGTACGCCGAGCTCAAGCTCCACTTCCCGCCAATTCTCGATGTGATCGACTACTTCGAAAAAGAGGGGTTTACAAAGATACATGCCAGCACGCCGGGGACACTCGGACTCATTGCCCTTTTTATAGCCAAACTTATGGATATTCCTATATCGGGAACCTATCACACCGACATTCCCCAATACGTGAAAAAACTTACGAACGATTCATTTCTTGAAAATGCCGCATGGAGTTACATGATCTGGTTCTACAATCAGATGGTAGAAGTCCTGGTGCCGTCATCAAGTACGCGGACGCAGCTTGTACAAAGAGGGCTGGCGGCAGAAAAAATAAAACCCCTGCCGCGATGGGTAAACACAGAGCTTTTTTCCCCTTCAAAAAGGAATCACTATCTCTACGGATTGAACGGAGACACAAAATTCCTTTATGTCGGACGGGTATCGAAGGAAAAGAACTTAAAACTCCTGGCTGACGCTTTTATTGACATTACCAACAAGGGCTATTGCAGCAATCTGATCATTGTAGGCGATGGACCTTATCGAAATGAGCTGGAAGACTTGTTAAAAGGTTATCCTGTATTATTTACAGGATTTCTGACCGGGGACGAACTTTCCCAAATCTATGCGTCTTCCGATGTTTTTGTTTTTCCCAGCGCAACGGATACCTTTGGCAATGTCGTTCTCGAAGCCCAGGCGTCAGGGCTTCCTGTAATCGTATCGGATGAAGGCGGACCAAGGGAGTTGATGGTTGATGGAGAAACAGGCTTGGTAGTGAAAGCAAACAGTATACCTGCGCTGGCAGATGCGATAACATTCTTTTTAATGAATAAAGAGAAGATATTTACAATGGGAAGAAATGCAAGACATTTTACAGAAGCAAACGGAACAAATCCCAACGAAGCCTATCATGCAATACTTAACTCCTTTCCGGAAGGCAAAAAACACCCTGTAACTTCTGAGAATCTCATTTCGGTATGAAGCCTGTCATTGCCTTGGTCTCGTCATTGAAAAAGATGGGATGCCTTTTTAAGGGCAGGGTTCCCGGTCAGCTCGTCATTCAGTATACGGACAGGTGTAATGCGAAATGCCCGCAATGCAGCATGCGGGTAAGCAAACAATTCAACCGTTCAAAGCTGGATATGGATACGGCCAGGAGAATTATCGATTATGCGGTGGAAAACGACGTTCATGCCATTTCCTTCACGGGAGGCGAACCTCTTCTTTTTTTCGATGAAATCGTGGTTCTCCTTAAATATGCAAAAGATGCAGGCATCAGGTATACCAGAACGGGTACAAACGGATTCCTTTTCATAGAATCCGGAAGGAATGATTACGAGGCGCGCATCGCAAGGGTCGCAGAGTCTCTTGCAGAAACGGGGATATACACGTTCTGGATCAGCATAGATTCCGCTATTCCTGCGTTGCATGAGGATATGAGGGGGTTGCCGGGCGTAATTTCCGGTATTGAGAAAGCCCTCCCGATATTCCGCGAACACGGTATTTATCCGTCTGCGAATCTGGGGATAAACAGAAACATCATAGATTCTTATCAATCCAGGGCTTCGCATGTTTCGGATATTTACGAAGTATATAGAGAAGCATTTAGAAAATACTACCGTTTTATAATAAACCTTGGATTTACCGTAGTAAATGCGTGTTACCCGATGAGCGGCCATAATGATAGAAACGACGCCCTGAATGCTGTTTACGGAGCGACGTCTGAATCTCACCTGGTACAGTTCAGTTCAGGTGAAAAGGTTGTAATGTTCCAGACCCTTTTTGATACGATAAGTGAATTCAGATCGAAGATACGGATATTTTCCCCAAAAAGTTCACTCTATTCCCTTATGCGGCAATATGCGGTGGGAGAAGATTCCTGTTATCCCTGTAGGGGCGGTAAGGAATTTTTCTTTATCGATGCCAGGAATGGCGATACCTATCCCTGCGGGTACAGAGGCGATGAAAATCTCGGTAAATTCTGGAGTCTCGACCTGGCCGGAACAGGCAGAAAAGAACTTTGCAGAAAATGCGACTGGGAGTGTTTCAGAGACCCATCAGAAATGTTCGGCCCGTTGCTGAGCCTGTTTACAGAGCCTGCCGCCTTCATCGAAAGAAATATGAAAGACAGGACTTATATGAAACTATGGTACGAAGACCTCAAATATTTCTCGGCATGTGGTTTCTTTGATGGAAGAATCCCCCCTGATTATAAAAAATTAGCAAGATATTCCGTTTAAGTCACTATAACCCGCATAAATAAAATGAAATTTCCTATACAATAAATTTAATATGGAATTAACAATTCCTTAAATTTTCCTTAATATTCAGATGATAGAATATTTCTGTAAATAAGAAGACAAAATAAATTATGGAGGTGAATATTATGGAACGGATAGACGTCAGGACAAAAAAAATAAAGGATGGCGAGGTAATAATTAAAGAAAATACGTGGGCATATTATGTTTATTTCCTGAAAGAAGGCAATGCCCGTGTGGTAAAAAACGTTGACGGCAGACAGGTGACGATAGGCACATTAATCAAAGGAGATATCTTTGGAGAAATGAGCTTCCTTGGAGAGCCGATGAGGGCATTTTCAGTAATCGCAGACGGGGATGTTACGGTAAATATGATTGCGAAAGGCGTTTTTATGGATTTTTTTGATACTTTACCCAGAGATATGAGAACGAGAATGTACGCAATGGCCAACGACCTTACGAGTATTACGGATATTTACAGCCGGTTGGTCGTTTTGTTCCAAAATATGCAGGACAGTGAAACAAAAATTATCGACGCAAAAACTTTTGAAATGGAAATTGAAAAGATGCCTGCGTTTATGCGTGATGTGGCTATTGCCATAGCCAGACGTTACAACGTTGCAGTCGAAAGGCTCACCAAATTATCCTCCCAGGTCGAAGAAAAGCAATTGAGACTGGTAACACAATATCTCAACTTAACACAAAATTAACAATACGGAGGGAAAACGATGCGCCACTATTTCCATACGGTGCCGGGAAGATTAAGGATTAAGTCGCCTTTTCTTAAAGGAAAGAGTAAATCTGCTGAGATTGAAAGATTGCTCAAAGCAGTTCAAGGAATACGGTCACTTGACATTAATACCGTTACCGGCAGCGTGCTGGTAAACTACAATCCCAAAATGATTGCCTCTGAAAAGATAGTGAATATCTTAAAGAAACGGGGTTATTTTGATCCATCAAAGGCCATAACGAACGATCACTATATTCACACCGCCGTGTCCAGTATCAGCCATACCATTTTCTCATTTTTGACGGTCTTAATATAGCCGGTGAAAGGTATGGTAAATCGAATCACTCCAGAAACCGGGAAAAACCAGGATCTCTATAATAATAGAGAGCTTGTGGATGAATTTGAGGATATTCTGTCAAAGGAACTCATATTTACTAAATTTCATCCCATTATCTGTATTTCCACCGGCAATATCATCGGGTACGAGGCCTTGAGCAGAGGACCTGAGGCAACTATCTTTGAAAACCCTACGTACCTGTTTGAAATTGCGGAGAAACTCACTTTGGTGGAAGATTTGGATATGTTATGCAGGGAAAAGGCTATTTTGAATGCCAGTAAATTGTCCCTTGATACAAAATCCATGAAATTATTTATCAACGTAGACGCTGCATCCATGGCATATCCAAAACACAATAAAGGCACAACGCTGTCCTGCACGGAAAAATACGGTTTGAATATTGACAATATAGTCCTTGAGATTACAGAACGGGCATTCATCAAAGATTCAAAGGCGTTTTTCGAGGCGCTGGCTCACTACCAATCACAAGGTTTTTCGATAGCCATAGACGACCTTGGCTCTGGTAGCGCCGGACTCAGGATCATTTCTGAGGCAAATCCTCATATTGTGAAAATAGACAAGTTCCTCATAGAAAACATCGATAAGTCCTTCAAAAAACAGGCAATTTTAAAAATGGTTGTCGAAATGTGTCATAGAGTGTTTAATTCAAAGATCGTGGCTGAGGGCATAGAGACCTTTGATGAATATGGAACGGTTAGGGCATTAGGGGTTGATTGGGGACAAGGTTATCTCTTTGGAAAACCGTCTTACGCCCTGCAACCCGTCCCTGATATGATAAAACATAAGATTGCTGTATATCATTATCATAAAGACAATTTCCAGGATGACACGAAAATCGGAAGTATCGCGTCCGTTCATTCTCCTGTCTACGATTCCCAAACGCTGGTTGTTGAACTGCTGAAAATATTCAATAATAATCATGAAATTCTCGGAGTTCCCATCGTTGACGAGGGAATTCCGGTGGGACTCGTCATGAGAACGGAACTTTTTTCAAAGTTAAGCAAGAAATTTGGCTTCGATTTATTCTGTAAGCGCCCGCTGTCGTATGTAATGAACACAAATTTCCTGATGATGGATTTCAATCAGAATATCGATTCTGTTGCCGAACAGGTGCTGTCGAGAAATTTTTCGAGACTCTACGATGCGTTCATTATAACAAAAAATGACAAATACTACGGCATATCCACCGTTCACGCCCTGTTAGAGAGGATGACCGCCCTGAAGATACGATACGCATCTCAATCAAATCCATTGACAGGACTGCCGGGAAATCTTTCTATCAAGGCTTTTGTCGAGCAACAGATACAAACCAATCAAGATTTCGCCTGTGTTTACTTCGATCTGGACAACTTTAAAGCATATAACGATTGCTATGGTTTCTGCAAAGGCGATGAGGTGATAAAAAGGACTGCCGACCTGATCATAGAAATGTTTAAAAATTCAAGGATTGGATATATTGGGCATATTGGAGGAGACGACTTTTTTTCCGTTATCCATCCGGAAGAAATCCATGAATTGTGCGAGAATTTCATCAACAAATTTGACGGCATCGTTCCCACTTTTTACGCCGAGCATGATGTAAAAAACGGCTATATAGAAACTGTGGATAGGAAAAATGAAAAATGCCGGTTTCCATTAATGTCAGTATCGCTATCGGTGGTTACCTCAAATGAAAATACGCGGTTCGATTCATTCCTGAAAATAGGCATGGTTGTTGCCGAGGTGAAAAAAAAGGCGAAGGCTATCAAGGGAAGCGTCTTTATCGTGGATCAGAGAAGGCATAATGAATGATAAAAGAAAGTTATCTCTGATTGAGAGATACTTAACCCTCTGGGTTTTATTCTGTATTTGCGCTGGAATTGTCGTGGGAAGATTGCTTCCCGGCGTTGCTATCAGGCTGGATGATTTTGCCGTATATCAGGTTTCTATTCCAATTGCAATTTGCCTGTTTTTTATGATGTATCCCATTATGGTAAAGATCGACTTCGTTGAGGTACTAAAGGCCGCAAAAACCCCTAAACCCGTGGCATTAACGTTATTCATCAATTGGGCAGTCAAACCCTTTACCATGTATCTGATCGCTTCATTCTTTCTGGGATATGTGTTCAAAGAATTCTTACCGGGAACGGAAATTGTCAAATCCGGACAGGAAGTGGAGCTGTGGAGGAGTTATATTTCGGGGACAATTCTCCTGGGAATTGCCCCTTGTACTGCCATGGTGCTTATGTGGGGGTATCTGGCAAAGGGAAATGACGGACTGACACTGGTAATGGTTGCCATAAATTCTCTCACCATGCTGGCGCTCTATGCGCCATTGGGGGAATTCTTGCTGGGCATAAATGCCATGCCGATCCCGTGGCATACAATCCTGTTTTCGGTATCCATGTACGTTGTCCTGCCTCTAGTTTCCGGATACTTTTCCCGAAAATGGCTTATAAATGCAAAAGGGCCGGAATGGTTCAACACGCGCTTTTTGCATTATCTAACACCGGTCAGCATTCTCGCGCTCTTTTTTACCTTAATACTTTTGTTCTCCCTGAAAGGGGAACTCATCGTAAAACACCCTTTGACAATCGCATGGATTGCCATCCCCCTTTTTATCCAGACTATGGTTATTTTTGCAATGGGATACGGGATGGCCCGATGTTTAAAGCTTTCTTACCATGATGCGGCTCCGGCTGCAATGATTGGCGCATCAAATCACTTTGAAGTGGCAATAGCAACTTCCACCATGCTTTTCGGGTTGTCTTCCGGGGCATCCCTCGCAACGGTAGTGGGTGTGCTCATCGAGGTGCCGGTCATGCTTATGCTGGTCTTCATTTGTAAGAGGACATGTCATGTGTTTACGGGATGTAATTTAGAAATGCCGCGCTGTAAAACGGAGTATCAAAATGAGAAGAAAGGAGTTGTTGTATGAAGAAAAAGGTATTGTTTGTTTGTGCTCATAATGCCGCTCGTTCCCAAATGGCGGAGGGTTTACTCAGGTCATTGTATGGCGACCGCTATGAAGCGTACAGCGCCGGCACGCAACCGTCTAGGATTAACCCTTATGCCATTAAGGTAATGGCAGAGATTGGAATCGATATATCAACACATTATTCAAAAAATATTGACGTCTTCCACGGAATAAGATTCGATTACGTAGTCCCCGTTTGTAATAAAGCAAAGGAGGAGTGTCCATTCTTTCAGGGAGCACGAAGGATAAATTGGTGCGCGAACCATTGTACGCACCTGGTTTCTCAGATGAACTGAAAGGTTTATTTATATTTTGAAAACATTTTTAACGGTTTCAAATCCCCTTCCTTTATATTTCCCATCAGTAATTCTTGCCATACTGTCTCCATTTTTCTCCATTCTTTGCAATAACCTCGCCATTATTGCCTTCACTCAACCTGTTTAAATTGCCAAATATTTCTTTTGATTGTGGCTGTTCCGCATTGTAGTATTATCGGCATAATCATTTGGTAATTTGTAGCACAAATCTGATTTATCGTGAATGTCTTAAAAAAGCTGACATTATTATTCTTGTGTCGCGCACTATAAGCTAGCTGCTAAAATAGTTTGGCGATCACTCATGAAAATTTGGAGGCGGTATTATGAATACTACGAAACAGGAGTTTGAAGATATTAAGGCAGAAATTAATAAAATCATCCAGAAAGCAGAGCAGCTTGCAAAAGAAGCGGGTAAATCAATCAGTCAGGAAGCCGAAAAAATATTTGGCAACATGACGGGTGATTTGGGTAGCCGCATTAATTCTGTCATTCAAGGAAGCAAAGAAGGAGGTAAGAAAGTCGATCAATACGTAAAAGAGAATCCCTGGTTGACTGCTGTAATAGCGCTGTCAATTGGTTTCATTACCGGTCTCCTGGTGAAAAGTAGAAGAAAAGATTGATATGATAAACATTCTTACACAAGCATTAAAAGCGCTGACTCTTTACGCTGCCTTACAAATAAAAATGTATACGCATGAAACCCTGTACCGGGTCAAGCGATTCTCTCTTGGAACGTTTTTTGTCATGGTAAGTTTTGTGTTTTGGCTCATAGGTTTCGTACTATTATTTCTTGCCCTTTTTTTCCATTTTGCCGGCAAGCCGGATTTTGTGGCACCCGCGGTGTGGACGGCTTTAATCGGCATGGGAGTGGGGCTGGTGGTTTCAGGCTCAGGAGTCTGGATCATGAAAAAGAAATCACGTCCATTTACAAACATGCCGGAGGATGGCGCTGAAAAGCAAAGTGGCAAGGAATCCGGTGAGACATTCACCGGCGAAACTGAAAAATTGATTGATGCCATAGCATCCGAATTCAAAAAATGCGTAGATTCCGTCTTTCAGGGAGGAAAGGGAGACGGCAAAAAAGATGACCAAAAAGGGAGTTCGTGGTTCAATACGATGCTAATATTTGTAATTGGTTTCATCGCGGGAATTATTGTGAGCAGTATAAAAAGGGCAACCGATCAATCTGATAATATTCCTGAGACCCACAGTGACGACACATCAAATGACGCCGCCCGGAAGTAAAATTCCTTCAACCTTTCGCCTTAAAACCCTCCATACGATTTAACACAAAATTAATACATTCTTAACATTCCCCTAATATTTGCATTTTAAAATGTCTCCCGTTGTAGAGAGTTTCTTTTTCAAAGTATTGTTTGTGACAATTGCATCGTTACTGAAAAAGAAAGTTTATTTCATGCAATGAGAAAATGCAGGAATAAAGGAGAAATGAAATGAGTTATTATTTCCATGCTGTACCGGGAAGATTAAGGATCAAGTCGCCTCTTGTGAAGGGTATGAATAATGATGCCTTGGTGGAAATCAAAGGATTACTTAATTCAATAAGCGGCATAAAATCATTTGATATTAATACCGTTACGGGCAGTATTGTAATCAATTATCAACCAAAGGTGATTGCTGAAAAGGAAATAGTCACGAGACTTCGAAGTGCCGGATATTTTGACCCTTCCAGGGCGGTAACGAACGATCATTATATATACAATGCAATATCCAGCATAGGCCATGCGGTGAATAAAGGAGTAGTAGGGACGTTTGTGGGAGCCGCATTTGAGGGAACGGCACTGTCGTACCTGGCCGTCCTTTTATGAGTATCGTTTCTTTTTTTTAATGAGGGGGTATATATGGCATTATTAGATAGTTTGAAAGGTAAAAATGTGCTCATGGGACTTGCTATCGGTATTGGCGCTGCCGTTTTAGCGCCTGTGGTCGTTCCCATTATTGCATCAGCGGCAAAGCCCCTGGCAAAGGCGGCCATAAAGGGCGGGATAACGGCCTATAGGAAAGGCCGGGAGGTTATTGCCGAGGTAAAAGAGGTTGCGGAGGACGTGGTGGCAGAGGCAAAGGCCGAAGCCGCTGAAACGCAACAAGAACAAGAAATTATTACGACGCCGGGAGAAGGGGGGAAATGATGACCCCTGAAGCCTATGTGAGTCACCAGAGTCTTCGCCGGGTGCGAATAAAAGTGCCCGCAAAACGGGGAGACGAAACGTACTTTGCCCATCTCAGGGATAGTTTTGAAGAGTGTGAGGGGATCGAGACTATTGATGTTAACCCGATTACAGGCAGTATCCTTTTTACCCATACGATAGATTTTGAGATACTTAAAGAATACGTGGCGGAAAAAAATCTTTTTACCCTGAAGATGAATTCTTCTCCACCGCTCTTCAATAGCAGGATAAAGGCGAGATTCAATACCTTCGATAACCGGATAAAAATGTTTACCGGAAGGGAGATCGATATTCCGGGTATTGCATTTTTAACCCTCCTGGGTCTTGGCATTTCCCAGGTTACTGCGGGAAAAGCCCAGGCAATGCCCTGGCATGCTGCTTTTTGGTACGCCTTAAACGTATTTTTGATGAAAAAGCCTGCTCGATAAAATGTGTAAGGGCTGAAAATCGTTCGACTGAGCTCACGACGAAGTCTTCAGCCCCCTACCTTTCGTATGGCTTATGGACTTTTTGGAGAACCCCAAAGTTCCCTCGCCCCTTGCGAGAGAGGGTAAAGAATTTTTGGATGAATGATTATAGGTCTCTATAGCAAACCATTTTTAAGGAGGATGTAAAATGACGGATAATGAAACTACCGGTAAAGAGGGGTTGGGAAAAGTAGGAACGCAGGTCAAAGACGGCATAATCGGCTGCATAAAGGGTATTAATGAGATCGAGGCAGAAATTGTAACCCTGGTAAGAAGCACGGTTTCAAACACCTTTAAGGCAACAGGAGAGATGACGAGCGAGAGTGTTGCGGTGACAAAGGATGTTCTGAAGGGTGCGATGGATGCCACGTCGGAGGTGGGAGCGGGTCTCATGGTAAGCACAAAGAGTGTCGCAAAGGGCGTTGTGATGGGTATCAATGACGTAGGCGGTGACGTCTTAACGGCGGCAGAACTCACCGTGAAAGGTGCGGTAAAAGGCGCTTATGAAACCGGGGCAGATGTGGCATTAGTAGCACGAAGGGCTGTAGATGGCGTTCTGGAGGCAACCAAAGAAATTGGTGGAAATGTCGATGAAACAGCAAAGGTCGCCGTAACTGAAGCGATTGAAACCGCCAGTGCCATTGGAAATACGGTTGTAAAATCTGTCAAGGGAATCCTGGTTGGTGTGCTTGAAGGGGTAAAAGAGGTCGCTTCCTCTGCTCTTCCCAAAAAGAAAAAACACACCGAACCTCCCGAATCGCAAGAAGAATAAAGGTCATGCAAGAAATCTTCGTACAACCAATTCATACCACCGTTACGGGCAGGGCACGGTTTAAGGTAAACGGTCTCTATGGTTCCGAACTTATGAAAAGACACCTTGCATCGAACCTCTCAAACGAGGATGGAATAAGAAGTTTTTCCATTAACACTTTAACGGGAAATATCCTCATATTCTACCAGTTGCACAATACCCACATAAAGGTAGCTGCCCGCATTGAAGGCCTTGTGCTGGAGTACAACAAGGCAAACGGCAACCGCCTTTTTGAAAAAAAGAAACGAAGAGAACGGAAAAGTATCTGGTTAACTTCGGAAAGAAAAAATACAAGAAACACGGCGCGTGCCAAACAAAGGGAAAAGATTCTTGACATACTTCCGGCTGTCACCACCAGCCAGAGGGTAGAATCCTGGCATCTCAACAGCAGCGACTATGTCATGCGCTCTTTTAATACAGATCAGGATGCAGGATTATCCCCTGCCGTTGCTCTTGAGCGAATAAAAAAATTCGGACTCAATGTTATGCCTGAGACACCCCGACGGTCTGCCTGGAGTATTTTGTTTGAACAGGTCAAATCCATCCCCGTAATAATTCTCCTGTTTGCGTCCGGCCTGTCAATATTTACGGGCGGGATGATTGATGCCCTCGTCATTCTCAGCGTGGTTGCCATTAACGCAACGATTGGTTACATTACGGAAAATCAGGCGGAGAAAATTATTCATTCTCTGAAAAGACTCATCAAACCATCAGCCGTCGTAATCAGAGGCGGCAGCGCCAGAGAGATCCGTGCAGAAGAAGTTGTTGTGGGAGACCTTTTAGCCCTCAGGGCGGGCGTATATATTACGGCTGATTGCAGGGTTATTGACACCAATCTTTTGACCGTCGATGAATCCGCCCTTACGGGAGAAAGTGCCCCTGTGTTGAAGACTTCTGAAACTCTCATGACAGACCCCGCTGGCAAGGATATCCCCGTTGCAGACAGAATTAACATGGTATACGCAGGAACCCTGGTTACCGGGGGACAGGGACTTGCTGTGGTAGTCGCTACGGGAAAGTTTACCGAGATTGGCAGGATACAGATGCTCGTCGGCGAGGCAGAATCTCCTGAAACTCCCATGGAGAAACAACTCAATAAGATCGGCGGTCAACTGGTTGCCATCGGCGGCGGCGTATGCGGGATCATGTTTCTCATAGGACTGCTGAGGGGATACCGTTTGCTGGAAATGCTGAAGATGTCCATTTCCCTTGCGGTTGCCGCAATTCCCGAGGGGCTCCCGACCGTAGCCACGACGACCCTTACCCTTGGCATTATGAATATGCGAAAGCGCAACGTGATTATCCGGCACCTCGATGCCGTTGAAGCCCTGGGTTCAATTCAAACGATCTGCCTTGATAAAACCGGGACAATTACGATGAACAGAATGACCGTGGTTGAGATACATGCCGGTATGAAAAGACTGAAAGCTGCCAATGGTAAGTTCTTAAATGAAGGGGAATTCGTCAATCCACATGCCTGTAAGGAACTTTTAAAGCTCATCCATGTGACTACGCTGTGTAATGAAACAGAGATAATAATGCAAAATGAAGGATATACACTCAAGGGAACATCCACAGAGAGCGCCTTCGTTCATATGGCTATAAATTCAGGAATTGATGTCGTGGCATTGCGGGAGAAATTTCCCCTCATAAAAATACAGCATCGTGCAGAACGGCAGAATTTCATGATTACCGTCCATCAGTCGGTACATGAGAGAAGATTCATTGCCTTAAAGGGGAGTCCTCCGGAAGTACAGGCAATGTGCACATGGCAAATAAGAGACGGTAATACCGTGCCCATTACCGAAGATGATAGAGAAATGATTGCAGCAGAAAATGAACGCATGTCCGGTAACGCTTTACGGGTTTTGGGCGTTGCATATCAGCACACGGAAAACGGCGAAGACCCTGATTTCCAGAATGGTTTCGTCTGGCTCGGTCTTATCGGCATGACGGATCCGGTGCGGGGAGGCGTCAAGGAACTCATCCATGAATTCCACGTCGCCGGTATCGATACGGTTATGATAACGGGAGATCAAATGCCAACGGCATATGCAATTGGAAAAGAATTGAATTTAAGTGGAAATGGAGAGTTAAAGATTCTGGAGTCTACCCAGCTTTCAACGATTGATCCTGATGTATTAAAGTTACTCTGTGAGAACGTTCACGTGTTTGCAAGGGTCAGTCCTGCCCATAAATTACAAATCGTCCAGGCCTTTCAGCGGGCAGGGAAGGTTGTTGCGATGACCGGCGATGGAATCAACGATGGGCCGGCGTTGAAGGCGGCGGATATCGGGATTGCAATGGGACATTCGGGAACTGATGTCGCCAGAGAAGTTGCGGATATTGTTCTTGAAGACGATAATTTAGACACCATGGTCGCTGCCGTAAGTCACGGAAGGACGATATATAATAATATCAGGAAATCACTCCGGTTCCTGCTGTCCACGAATCTCAGTGAGATAATCGTTACGTTTGGCGCCGTTGCCGGGGGTCTTGGGCATCCTCTCAATTCAATGCAACTCCTCTGGATTAATCTTATGTCGGATGTATTCCCTGCCATAGCCCTTTCCCTTGAGCCTCCGGAGCCTGATGTCCTGAAAAAGCCGCCGAGAAACCCTGGAGAACCCATCGTGAAAGGGTCCGACTTTAAGAGAATCTCTGTGGAAGCCTCCATGCTTTCCACAAGCACCATCGGCGCCTATCTGTATGGTATTATGCGATACGGGAGTGGACCACGGGCAAGCACCATGGCATTTACAAGCCTTACCACTGCCCAACTCCTTCATGCAATAAGCTGCCGTTCGGAAACGCACAGTATCTTTGATAAATACAGGAACCGCCCTGCGCTGCCTTCAAACAAATATCTGAATCTTGCCCTTGGAGGCTCCTTATTTCTGCAATTATTAACGTTTGTTGTTCCCGGATTGAGAAACATATTACGAATTGCGCCGATCAGCATCTCTGATGGCATTGTGATTGGCGGAAGCGCCATTCTGCCGCTTTTGATCAACGAGGGCGCAAAAAAGGGAAGAGAGAAAGAGGAACATGTAACATGAAAAAGGACTTTATTTTTACATCCGAATCGGTAACAGAAGGGCATCCGGATAAGCTGTGTGATGTAATAAGCGACGCAATCGTCGATCATTTCCTGCAGCAAAATCCGCTGTCAATGATTATTGCAGAATGTGCGGTTTCTACCTCGATTCTGTTTATTGCCGCACGGTTTGCAGCCGGTGTCATTGCGGATTTTCCCGCTATTGCCCGCCAGGTTATCAGTCAGGTAGGTTATGAACAGCATTCCTTTAATGGAAAGACCTGCGGCATTGTGACGAGCCTGAAAGAGATATCACAGAATGGGTACTTCAGCTTTGATGAACGGTTTTTGTCAGATGAAGATATTGAAAAGATTCCGGTAAAAAACCAGGTAACTGTTTTTGGGTTCGCCTGTAATCAGACGGCAGCGTTTATGCCGCTGCCCATATGGCTTGCCCACAGGCTTTCAAGAAGGCTTACTTCTGCAAGACTCCAGAAAACACTCCCGTATCTTGAGCCGGACGGTAAGACACAGGTTGGAATAGAATACCGGAATCGGAAACCATCCAGAATCCATAGTATTACCGTAATAGCGAGTCAGAAAAGGCCGGAAGACCCGTCCCTGAAGAAACTGGAGCATGATATAAGGGAAGTTATTATGAAACCCGTTTTCCAAGATGAACCGATTAAACCAGACGACAGAACAATGATATTTGTCAATCCTGACGGTCATTTTATTATGGGAGGACCCTCCGTTCATTCCGGCCTTACCGGACGAAAAAATGCCATTGATACCTATGGTGAATACGCACGACACAGTGGCGCTGCCCTCAGCGGAAAGGACCCTACGAGGATCGACAGGATAGGCGCATACGCCGCCCGATATGCGGCAAAGAATGTGGTCGCCGCCGGTCTTGCTGAAGAATGCGAGGTTCAACTCAGTTATTCCATAGGTCTTTCAAGACCCGTGAGCATCCAGGTAGAAACTTTTGGCACGGGCAAATTATCCGATGATGACATTGCCAGACGCGTTGAAAGACACTTTGATTTCCGCCTTGCAAGTATCATCAAGCAGTTTAATCTCAGATATCTGCCGTCACTGGTGAGGGGCGGGTTTTACAAGAAGCTTGCCTCCTATGGTCACGTGGGAAGAATGGATATCGGGCTGCCATGGGAATTAATCGACAAGGTCAATCTCCTGAAGCGCATATAATCCAATGTCAAAAGAAAAAATCCTTGTTGTCGCTGATGAACAAGACCTTGTTAAATTAGTAAGGCACAACCTCGAAAAAGACGGATATAAGGTAGTAACCGCTTATAATGGCGAAGATGCGTTGTTTCTGGCAAGAAAAGTACGTCCGGAACTTGTCATATTAGACCACATGTTACCAGACATTGATAGCCTCGAAATATGCAAAAAATTAAAGGCAGAGCCGGAACTTGCCAACGTCGCCATCGTAATGTTGGCTGCAAAGGGGGAGGAAGTGGATATAACCCAGGGTTTGAAACTGGGCGTTGACGCTTACGTGACAAAGCCCTTCGGCCCAAAAGAACTCGTTGCGCACGTACGGGCGGTGCTCAGACGATCAAAAAGCACTTCGACAACAAAAGATTACATTAAAATAGACACCCTTACAATAGATTTAGATAAACATGAAGTAACTATAAAAAATGAACCCGTGCAACTGACGCTTACAGAATTCAAGCTTCTTCACCAGCTCGTCAGTAAACCGGGACACGTTTTTACAAGGGATCAACTGATCGACGCAGTTTCAGGGTCTGAAACGTTTGTCATTGGCCGGACGGTGGATGTTCATATTGTTTCATTGAGAAAAAAATTAAAAGCCTGCGCGAACCATATAGTTACGATCCGTGGAATCGGCTATAAATTTAAGGAATACCTTAATGGATACGCCCCCATTACATGAGACAGCCGGAAGTCATCTGGTAAAACAGGTTCCCACAGCTTCTTTGACGGATACAGTAAGTTATGTGCTTTCAGTCCTTCCTGGCAGGGTCTATGACTCAACTGACGCTATTTACATTGTCGATGGTTTGGGAAGGCTCCTGGGACTGGTGCCCCTCTCTCAAGTGCTGGCAGCCAATGTCGCATGGAAAATGAGCGAACTCATGATTCCAAATCTGCCTATGGTCGATCCCGATGAAGACCAGGAACAAGTAGCAATATTGGCGATGAAATACAGCATTACCTCTATTCCTGTGGTCGATTTACAGAAAAGACTCCTGGGTGTTGTGCCACCTCAAGCCCTCTTTGAAGTCCTGCGGCGGGAGCATATCGAGGATATCAACAGGCTCGTTGGTATTTTGAAAGAGAACAATAGGGCGCTCAGCGCAATAGAGGCGCCTCCGACACGACGTGTCAGAGATCGCCTTCCATGGCTTCTATTCGGATTGCTTGGGAGTATGGTGGCAGGGTCCGTCGTTGCAGGGTTCGAACGTATTCTTGAAACCCGCGTATCGATCGCCTTTTTTATACCGGTAATTGTTTATCTGGCCGATGCTATAGGAACACAAACAGAGGCTGTCGCCGTTCGGGGTTTGTCGCTGAGCCGTGCTCCGATAAAGAGTCTTCTTACCGGAGAGCTAAGAACGGGGCTCCTTATAGGGCTGTTGCTTGGCATTCTTATTTTTCCTTACGTGTTTCTGACTTCGTGGGACGTTTATTTGGCATGCGCCGTGTCACTCGCAGTAGTCACTGCGGGTGGGTTTGCTACGACGCTCGGATTTCTTTTGCCCTGGTTATTTTCCTGTCTGGGCAAAGACCCTGCTCTGGGAAGCGGGCCTGTCGCCACGATTATTCAGGATGTATTGAGTTTGCTCATCTATTTTCTCATCGTTACTGTTTTGATTATGTAAGGCTTCCGTACTCGAAAAAAATTTGAAGATTGCCTGGAATCATGAGTTCTACGATTTTATACGAAAACGAGAAGGAAGAAAAACTCCATTTGAATGCCATCCGGAGTATTGCAAAGGAAACCGGATTCCCGGAAGAGGACGTTGGTTTAGTTTACGAGACAGCATTAGAAAAATTAAAAGAACATGCAAAAATCAAGGATTTCTTGCCTATTCTGGTAAAGAGAGAGGTAAGAGACATGCTATTGAAATCGATGGAATCAGGCCGCGAAGGGGTTTCAAAATGATTGCGTATGATATTGTCCACCATATTGCCGGACGTATACGATTGAAGGTGCCGTTAATACGAAAACTTGTGTTTGCTAAAAACATACCGGATCATATTAAGGATCTCTCATTTATTTCTCTGCCTTCGGGAATAAAAGACATCCGCGCAAATCCATTTGCGGGCAGCCTTGTGATTACCTACGAACCGGATGAAATAGACGTTCTGGAATTTATTAAAGTTACCTTTGATTCTATCTCATCCAATGCCGAGATACAGAAAATTATTAGGGAATTAAACCAAAATTATTCGCGAGCGCCGTATTTTTTTTAGTAATAGTTCAGCCCCCTCCCTAACCCTCCCTCTTGATGGGGGGAGGGTTGGGGAGGGGGGGTGCTGAACGGTTACAAATACATGTATTCATTATGACCCTGAACAGTCTCCTCCAATTTATTGAACTTCCCCTTATTGCTGCATTAATCGGCTGGTTTACCAACTGGGTGGCCATTAAGATGCTATTTCATCCGAAGAAAAGATTCAAGGTTGGTATTTTTGAGATTCAAGGTATATTCCCCAAACGGCAAAAGATTTTCGCTGAAAAATTAGGAAGGGTTGTGGCTCACGAACTGTTTTCTTCGCATGATATAAAGGAAAAAATCAGCCAATCAAACATTGACAGAGAAGTAAAAACCTTAATAGATACACATATTAATGCCTTTTTAAATACAAAATTAAAAGAAGCTTATCCCCAAATTGTAATGTTCATCTATAATTACATTATCCGTCAATTCAAAGACGTTACCATGAAAGAAATAGAGAAACTCCTTCCCCTTGTCCTGCAAACGTATAAACAAGGTATAGAAAAATCGCTGGATATAGTGGATATAGAAGGCACTGTTGCCGGCAAAGTCGCCAATTTCTCCTCCGATAAACTGGAAGAACTACTCAACTCTATCATGAAAAAAGAGTTCCGGTTTGTAGAAATCTTAGGTGGTGTACTGGGATTCATAATAGGATTGATACAGGTGGCATTGGTAAACCTGTAGGGGCAATTCATGAATTGCCCCTGCAACCCCGAAATTCCTCAGGTTGAATTTAACACAATATTAACAATATCTTCATACTGTTTTAACATTCAAAGATTATCTTTACCGTAGTGTTCATTTCAAAGCAGTTGAAGGCATCAACAAACTGTCGTTACAACTCGAAAGGAGGTAGACAAAACGGTTGAATAGTACGATAAACGAGATGGGGGGACGGACTGAAAACAAGGTCTGTTAAGAAGTAGTAAGTAACAATAACTGAATAATAAAGGAGGATATAAAGATGAAAAACATAAGAAAGACAGTATTAGGGGCGCTGATTGCCCTTTCCATGGCCGGCGCTGCCAGTGCGGCCACGGTAGAGGTATCGGATAATATCGCTTCTTCCAAGACATGGACTGCAGACAACGTGTATAAGCTGAAAAAGCAGATCTACGTTCTGCCGGGTGCGACCTTGACCATCGAGGCCGGTACGGTTGTCGCAAGCGACCCTGATGACGGCGGCAGTCTTGCGGTAGCGCGTGGCGCTAAAATCTTCGTGAATGGCACGAAAGACAACCCGGTCATTATGACCTCCACCACTGATGTGGCGACCTGGACGCCCGACTCCAGCCACCCCAGCGGCGGAAACCCCAAAACCGGGACGTGGCATGTGGGCGCCAATGAGTGGGGCAATCTGACGGTCATGGGAAAAGGCTTGATTTCCGCTTCTCATTTCGGGGGACTTCAGGTGGACGACAATACAAAGGATCCTTCGGGTTTAAATGAGAAGCAGATGGAAGGTCTGACTGACGCTGATTACTCTATGTACGGCGGCAACGATGACAATGACGACAGCGGTTCGATCAGCTATCTTTCGCTACGGTACGGCGGTAAGGTAATCGGACTCAACAACGAACTTAACGGCCTGTCGCTGGGCGGTATTGGCCGCGAAACCGATATCGATCACGTAGAAATTATAAACAACGTGGATGATGGTATTGAAATCTGGGGCGGTACGGTCAACCTGAAATATGCCAGCATCTGGAATGTTGGTGACGACAGCTTCGATGTTGACGAAGGCTGGCGAGGCAAAGCCCAGTTCTTATTTCTCGTTCAGGGATACAGCACAGACGCCAACCAGGGTTCCGGTGTGGGCGACAACTGTTTCGAAATCGACGGCGCGGAAGATTCTGACGCGCAGCCGGTAACCACGTGCGTAATCTATAATGCCACCGTCATTGGTAATCCGATTGACGGGGATGGTGCAACAGTCTGGCGTGACAATGCCCGTGTCCAGTATCGCAACTGCATATTTATGGATTGCGGAGAAAAAATTGTCAGACCTGACAACAAAGATGGTGACGGCGCCAACGGCTACGGCTACAATGGCACGCTGTCGTTTGCGGATACGTGGACAACAGATTACACGGTTACTTCAGATGTTAATGCATGCAACGGGTGCTCTTCCGGCAGCTTCAACTCCCCTGGAATACTTTACCGGTCTCAGACTTCCGGCAAACTTGCGGAAATCACGGACAGCGTGTTCTTCAGCAACACTCATGCTGACGCCTACACCGACTCAGATACGTATGGCGTAACGGTCAGTGGCGGCAGCAATTCCGAAAAGAACAATGTGGTTATTTCCGGTTCTGACTCGGCAGATGCCCCGATTGTGAGCATTACCCGCGGCTCGCTGTTCACCTCTACGGAAGGCAAGGGTGTCCTTCCTGTTGAATCAATAGACCCGCGTCCTGCCAATGAAGCTCTTACCAGCGCTGATACAGCTCCTGATGACGGGTTCTTCACGCAGGCTTTATATCGCGGCGCCTTCAGCTCCGATGAAAACTGGCTGCAAGGCTGGACGGCGGCTGATGCCTACGGTATGATCGTTGCCGCTCCGGTGGCAACCCCTACGCCAACCCCAACGCCATCGCCGACGCTGCCACCGACACCTACACCAACAGTATCGCCTACCCCAACGGTATGCGAGGCCGAATTAATCTCGGTATCTCTGTCCAAGTTAACGCTCAAGGAGAAGAAAAGCGGTGAGGTGACTGTGACGGTAACGGGTGAGGATGGATGCGCAGTTGAAGGTGAAGCGGTTACGGTAGAATTAAACAAGAAGAGCAAAAAAATCATAAATATTTCTTCGGAGAGCGAGGAAACAGACGAGAATGGCGAGGCGGCATTTACCATTACTGCAAAGAAAAAAGGGAACGCAAAAATAACGTTTGAGGCAAATGGATTGAGCGCAATGCTGAAGGTTAAGGTGGCGAAATAACTATTTTCTGACAGCCTGTAGGGTGGGCATTGCCCACCCTACCTGTGGCTGTTAATTCTCTAAATAAAAACTGGGAGTACGGAATGATGGTAAAATTAAAATTATTCCTTTTTTTGGCAGGTTTTACCCTGTTTTTGTTTTCTGCGGGCTGCGGCAAACAGGACGGGACAGATAACGCTGCGCACAACAAGTCCGGCATGGTTGTGCCCCTGACGAATAAACCGCTTGAGGTTTATCAGAGCGAATTGATTGACCACGCCTTCGAAACGGCCACGGCGATTCCGGCTACACCGCATATCAAAGACAGGTCGCGGGCGCAGGAGAAAGTTGTTGAGGTGTCTCTTGTGCTGGATCAGCCGCTGCTGGCCTATAGCCTTATTGAAAGGATTGACAACTGGCGTCGCGGCTCAGGTTACGGCGACCTGGCTCTTTATTGTGCCAGGCACGGCTACACTGACGAAGCACAGCAATACCTGAATCTCGCCGTTCAGATTTCAGAGTCTGCCGAAGACTGGCGCAGAGACCGCATCAGAGTAAAAATTGCCAGCGCCTATGCCCTGCTGGGGCAGACCATACAAACCGAACAGTTTGAAGCGGGTATAGTAGATTCTGAATCGGGCAAAGTAGCCGGGGTGAGGGCAATCATTGCGGGTGAAGATAATTTTAACGAGCAAATGAATGCGCTGGACGCATTACTTGCGCCGGGTAATTTTGACGTCATGGAAAATGCGCTGAAGGCGTGCGCCAATCTCTTTAACCGTTTTTATGACGATGCAGGAAGGCGTTTCCTGGCGGAAGAGAAAATGAAAACTTCCTGGGGCAAATTGCCGGTTTTTAAGCGAGTTGAACTGCTGACAGAACTGGCCGGGTTTGCGCTGGATCATGCCGATCAAGCCAAGGCGCTTGATCTGATCAACGAAGCGCAGATATTTATGGATAGCGCCCAATGGCGTCCGGAATATCGCATTCCTCTGATATCGAAATTGGTCAAGCTGCGCTTCCTGGCCGATGACAGGCAAAAGGCGCGAACCGACGCGGATGCCCTGCTCGCTCTCTATGATTCACAAAGGGATAAGATCGTGAACATCTACCGGGCGGAGGCGCTTCGTCCCCTTGCGGAAGCGTATCAATCGATGGGCGACACAGCGACGGCACTGGCAATTTATAAACGCGCCGTTGAAGAAGGCGTTGAAAACCCCAATTCGAGACCGCGCGCCGAGGATTTGTCCGCCACCTGTTGCTCAATGGCCTTGCACGGGGTAGAGCCTGACGCTGAGCTATGGACAAGAATTCGCCAGATTAACGAGGGATTGGGAGACCCGTGGTAAATATGAAAAATCTGCCGCCTGTTCTCTATGCGCTTGCAGTTCTTCTGTTCGCTTCAACAGAAGCGTGGTGTGCTGATGTTCAGACGGACCGAAATGCGTTCAATAACGGAGACTACGCGGCAGCTTTTCGGGAATGGGAATCTCTCGCCGAACAAGGCGATGCCAAAGCCCGGTTCCTTGTGGGCGTGATGTATTCCAGCGGAACAGGTGTTCCGCAGAACCATAAAGAAGCAATCAAGTGGTATCGTCTTTCTGCTGAACAGGGATATGTCCTTGCCCAGCACGCACTTGGCTTTATGTACAAGCGTGGACAAGGCGTCCTTCAGGACCAAAAACAAGCAGTTGATTGGTACAGACTTGCCGCCGAACAGGCATATGCCCCGGCCCAGAATAATCTGGGGCTGATGTACTACGACGGACAGGGAGTAATTCAGGACTATACATTAGCAAGAAAGTGGTTACAGCTTGCGGCAGATCACGGAATTCCCGAAGCCCGGTTCCTTCTGGGTTTGATGCATTACAAAGGGCAAGGCGTTCCTTGTAACTGCAAGGAAGCTGTTCGATGGTTGCGGCTTGCGGCAGATCAGGGACTTGCCGTTGCGCAGACCAATCTTGGTTTGATGTACCTCAAAGGACAGGGTGTTCCTCGTGACGATAAAGAAGCGTTCAAGTGGTTCAAACTTGCAGCCGAACGGGGAGATTGTACCGCTCAAATAAATCTGGGCATGATGTACTTCAAAGGACATGGTATTTCTCATGACTATACGGAAGCAGCTCGTTGGTTCCGGTTTGCTGCAGATCGGGGGATGTCTCCTGCACAGGCCAAACTGGGTATGCTGTATGAATACGGACGGGGTGTTCTTCAGGATTATATCTCTGCCTATATGTGGTACAGCCTTGGGGCGGCACAAGGACATGCCACAGCGACGGAGCGCCGCGGCCTCGTTGAGAAGAAGATGATGCCTTCTCAGATAGAAAAGGCACAGGAACTTGCCAGGGAATGGCTGGCGAAACACAGGAGTTGAGGCTTCTTATTATAGTAACCGTTAAAAGAAAAATGTCATTGCGGGAGGAACGGTTGCGAAGCAAAGCCGAAGAAACTCGTGGCGGGTTCAGGTTTGCAACCTGAACCCTGAGGTTTGATAGAACGGCGACAGATTAAACACCGATTATACCTTCGAATATATAAACATTGTGGTTCGAGTTGCAAACTCGAACCCGCGGCAGCCGTTGGAGTGCTATAGGCAAGCGTCCCCCGCTGGCGGGGGACAAAGCGGAATACCTTGAGTGATAAAATCGGGGATGGGATTAAGACGGAAATTAAAATATTTTTTACCAGGGACTGTGCTTTTGTTAATAAGACAAATGATCCGCTTTGAGCAATGGTTTCGCTGTATATTTCTCGTTATGGCGCTTTTCTTTACAAAAACAGCTTTAGCACAGCAAGCGGGCTCTGTTCGCGGCATTGTGTACGACAAAGATTTTGGCGTACCTCTGGCCGCTGTTCAAGTCTCTATTGCTGAAACAAGTGCTACGATAACCACCACGGATGAAGGTAACTTTGTATTTGGTCAGGTGCCGCCAGGAAGCTACACGCTTGTTTTTTCGAAAGAGGGTTACACCCGGCAGGTGCAAGCCAACGTGGTGGTTTCGCCGGGAATGATGACGGAGGTAGAGGCCTCGCTGTCAGGCGAGTTTACGGAAATGGAGGAGTTTGTCGTCCAGGAACTGCAGATCGGAGGGACGGAGGGGGGACTCCTGATGCTGCGCGTCGAAAGCCCTGCGCTTTTAGACTCGATCAGTTCTGAATGGTTAAGTAAAGCGGGGGCTACTGACGCGGCCGGCGCGTTGAATCTGATAGCTGGTGCTACGGTGCAGGATGGCAAATTCGCAGTGGTTCGTGGACTGCCTGACCGGTATGTTAATTCACAGATGAACGGCGTGCGCCTGCCTACTGCAGACCCGGATAAGCGAGCCGTACAGCTCGACCAGTTTCCCGCAGAGGTTATTGACAGCGTTCAGGTCAGCAAGACCTTTACACCGGATCAGCAGGGCGATGCTTCGGGCGGAGCCGTGAATGTGGTGCTGAAAGGCATTCCGGACAAAAATATATTCAAATTTAAGAGTGGAACCGGATATAACACACAGGTAACGGGTAATGACAATTTCCTCACATACAAGGGGGGCGGAGTGAATTTTTCTGGAATAGATGATGGCAGTCGGGATGTTCCTTCAGACGGCAATTTTACAGGACCCTTAGGCATTTCCCGCGATGATGCGCCGATGGATTATAGTATGTCAATGACCGCCGGCGGGAAACGCGAACTTAGGAATGGAATCAAGGTCGGCGGCCTTCTTAGCCCATATTATAAACGGGACAGTTCCTATTATGATAACGGAATCAATGATTCTTTGTGGATTGACAATGACGATCCCAAACACGGACTGACCCCTCAGTATGGCAATCCGGACAAACCTCCTATACCGCCGGTACCGGCAGTTGGAGAAGATTTCAAAACGTCTCTTTTTGACGTCACCGAAGGGAAAGAAGAGGCTCAGTGGGGTGTGCTGAGTTCGGTGGGTGCGGAAATCGAAGACCATTCGCTGTCTCTGCTCTATATGCATACCCAGGCTACGGAGGATAGGTCTATTCTTGCCGAAGATACCCGGGGTAAGGCATATTATTTCCCCGGCTATGACCCTGATGATCCGAAGGGAGTAGGCAATGCGCCTGGCAATCAGCAAGCGGCGCCCTACCTTCGGACCGAAACGCTGATGTATACCGAGCGGACAACAGATACGCTGCAACTCAACGGAGAACACACCCTCCCCATTTCTGAAATCGGCCTCGAAGGTTTCTTTACCATTCTTTCTCCTAAAACCGACTGGACTGTTGCCCTAAGCTCTTCTGGTTTAAAAGAGCCTGACAAACGTCAGTTCGGTTCGGCCTGGTATGCGGATTCTTATGATAAAGGATATCCAAACTATGGTATTCCGTCACACACTGATTCGTCATACTACGGTCCATACACACCGGCCGCAAATTTTCTTCTGGGGAATGTTTCGCGAACCTGGACAGAGATTTCAGAAGAAAGCGGACAATATTTTGCAAACCTGAAGTTTCCCTTTGAACAATGGAGCAGTAATGAAGGTTACGTGAAACTCGGTATATTTCATGATCAGGTAGACCGCGAGTTTAACCAGGATTCTTTTGGCAACTACAGACAGACCGGAGAGGATTCCGCCCCTACCTATGAAGGCGACTGGGATGACTATTCTTACAGCGATACATTTCCGGATCTGGGAGGCCCTGCGATAAAAGACGGTCCACCCTTTGTGGACGTAGATTATGAGGGCAAACAAAAGATATCAGCCTGGTATTACATGGCGGACTTACCTCTATGCTCTTTTGTTAATGTGATCGGGGGGACGCGTTATGAAACCACAACACTCAGCGTTATAAATGACCCTGAAAAGGATGCGAAATGGGTCACTACTGATGAGAATGGAAACCGGTTGTACACAGACCTGCTTCCAGGAGACGCCGATGTTTCTTTTGATCAGGCTGACGTATTGCCTTCTCTGGGGCTTGTATTGAAACC
>Ga0233425_10001364_pt1 | contig 55562 bp, 78 predicted proteins | sample Watercolumn_Towu_2_FD_181712 | JGI IMG/M metagenome (GOLD analysis project Ga0233425, IMG submission 181712) | Freshwater microbial communities from Lake Towuti, South Sulawesi, Indonesia - Watercolumn_Towuti2014_140_MG | ecosystem: Environmental > Aquatic > Freshwater > Lake | place... | reverse complement strand
TTCACCGCTTGATTATTAAAATGAAAATAGTCCACAAATACGATGGTTAGCTCTATCTGGCATCCTTATACACAAATGTCCGAATGGGAGTCATTTCCAAATATTGTAAAAGGTGAAGGATTCTGGTTAGTAGATTCCAAGGATAACAGATACCTAGACGGAGTAGCTAGCATGTGGTGCAATGTATGGGGTCATTCAAAAAAAGAACTAGTATCTACAATAAACAAACAATCAAAGAAAATCATCCATTCATCATTGTTTAATCTCACAAACAATCAGGCTGAAACATTAGCAAAAAAGCTAGTCAAAATTTCACCGGGAATGAATCGAGTGTTTTATTCTGATAACGGATCAACCGCTATGGAAATTTCCTTCAAAATAGCAATTCAATATTGGCAAAACATCGGTCAGAAAAACAAAACCATGTTTGCGACACTACAAAATGGATATCATGGAGATACATTTGGAACTATGTCAGTTGGATTTGTTCCTGCTTTTTTTGCAAAATTCAAAAAAAACATGTACAAGACAGTTCAAATTCCATTTGAGAACAGTTACAAAATAGAGAATCTAGACGAATACTACTCTCAGACTATAGAAAAAATTGAAAAACACTTGGCAAAAAATCACAACATTGCAGCATTTGTTATGGAAAGCGGAGCACAAATAGCTGGCGGAGTAAATATCTATGAAAAAGGATTCCAGTCTCAAATAAGCAAGATTTGCAAAAAACACAATGTCTTGTTTATCTTAGATGAGATTGCCACTGGATTTGGTAGATTAGGATCGTTAGTTGAATATAAAACTCAAAAAAGTAGTCCAGACATTGTAGCATTTGGAAAAATGCTAACTGCCGGATATCTTCCAATGGCAGCAACACTTGTGACAAAAAAAATCTATGATTCTTTTTTGGGTGATTATCATCAAATGAAGCACCTCTATCATGGCCACACATTCACCGGCAATACACTTGCGTGCGCAGTAGCAAACCAAAATTTGGACCTGTACAAGAAAACAAAACTAATCTCCAGAGTAAATAAAACTGCAAAACACTTGGAAAAACGTCTAGAAGAGTTTTGGAAAATAGATACAGTAGGAGATATCAGACATAAAGGCATGCTTGCAGCAATAGAACTGGTCTCAGACAAGGCAACAAAAAAGCCCATTTCATTTGCAAAATCTACAAACAAGGTGATATTTGATGAGGCAAAAAAACAAAAAATCTACCTAAGAACGCTAGGCAACATAGTCATGATCATACCACCTCTTGCAATGCCCCAAAAAGAGATAGATTTTCTCATAGATGGCACGATTCGAACCATCAAAAACATATCAAAGTAATTGTAAACCTAGTATTTGAAACAGGTTAACATTTGAAATCTTAATTAATAGAAAATTGGGCTTCTATGATATTGAATTCTCAGATTCTTGATTGTCAAAATAAGGTTCTTGTTGGAAAAAAGCTTGAACCATCAGAGATTGAAAGTCTAATCAATACCGCAGATTTGAAAACACTTTCAGATTCTGCAAACAAGATTACGCGTTCATTTCATGGAAACAAAGTAGATATCGAACAGCTTGCAAACATTAAAAAAAATTATTGTAGTGAAGACTGTGTTTTTTGCGGCCAATCAGCATTTTACAATACAGGAGTAGACAGTTATCAGTTACTTCCAGCTGAAGAAATTCTCAAAATGGCAAAAAAAGCTCGCGATGAAGGAGCGGAATCATACTGTCTAGTGGCTGCATGGCGCCAGCCATCTGATTCTGGTTTTCTTGAGGTTTGCAATATCATTACTCAGATTAGAGATAAAGTTGGAATATCAGTAGAATGCAGTCTTGGATTTCTTACTGCAAAACAAGCAAAAAGACTCAAGGAATTAGGTGTTAAAAGATACAATCACAATTTAGAAACATCTAGATCAAAATTCCCACAAATATGTACTACCCACACATACCAAGATAGATTAGATACGCTTCAGATAGCTCGAAATGCCGGCCTTGAGCTTTGTACTGGCGGAATAATAGGCATGGGTGAAACCAGGATGCAAAGACTAGAGCTCATTGTAGAATTATCAAATCTAGAGCCAGAAGAAGTTACAATAAATCTTCTAGTTGCAATTCCAGGAACACCACTTGAACTACAAACACCAATATCATTTGAAGAGATTTTACGAGTATTTGCAGTGACCAGATTTGCATTACCAAAATCTATTATCAAGATTTCCGGAGGACGGGAAGTACATTTGCAAGACTCTGGTGAAGAATTGTTACTAAGTGGAGCAAATGGAATCATAAGTGCTGGATACCTAACTCTGGACGGAAATCCTATGGACAAAGACCTCGAAATGATCAAAAAAATCAACCTTGAAGCAAAAGCTTGACTATATATCGCAAAGACTAAACGAACTAAAAGCTCAGAATCTGTACAGAAGCCTCAAGCATACAAGAATCAATGGTCAATTCATAACCATAGGCAAAAAACGACTGATAAATTTTTGCTCAAACGACTATTTAGGGCTACCAAGATCAGTCATTACACAAAAACAGCTCCAATCGAGCTCAAGACTAGTATCAGGAAACGACGAGTCATTTCTCAAATTAGAAAAAAGATTAGCTGAACACAAATCTCAGAAATCCTCATTAGTATTTCCAACTGGATATATGGCAAATCTTGGCGTAATACCTGCACTAGCAGACAATAACTCCACCATATTTAGCGACGAGTTTAATCATGCAAGCATAATTGAGGCATGTAAGCTAAGTAATGCCAAGATTCAGGTATACCAACACAATAATGTAGAGGATTTAACAAAAAAAATATCCAAGGTCAAAAATAGAAAATTCATCGTAACTGAAGGAATATTCAGTATGGATGGAGATTATGCAAAACTAAAACAAATATCAGAAATCGCAGAAAAAACAGGCTCAATTCTCATAATAGATGATGCTCATGGGGACTTTACTGTCGGCAAAGATGGCAAAGGTACACCAAATCATCTTGGAGTCAAAGTAGATGTCTACATCAGCAGTCTAAGCAAAGGTCTAGGCTCTTTTGGAGGATATGTTTCCTCAACAAGGCCAGTAATTGATTTGTGCATAAACAAATCTCGCTCTTTTATCTACACATCTGCCATTCCCTCATTTCTGGTGGAGTTGTCATTATCAAGACTAGGGCAAAACAGAGCTAAATTTCAAAAAAAACTAGGACAAAATGTATCATTATTATCAGCTGGCCTAAAACAAATAGGATATGATATCAAATCTGAGACACACATCATACCAATCATAATAGGCAATGAAAAGAAAACCCTGAAGTTTGGTAAATACATGTACGACAATGGAATCTTTGCACAGCCAATTCGATACCCAACTGTGCCAAAAAACAGCGCAAGGCTACGAATATCAGTTACTGCGTGGCTTTCAAAAAAACAAATAGAAAATGCATTAGCCATATTTGAAAAAGCGAGTAAAAAATTTGATTTATTCTAATTATCTACGAATATCAAAGCCCAGAAATGCTGGAGAGCCGACATATACTGCGATTGCAACGATAGCCCCAAGTATGATTCCAAGTATTATGAATCTCTTGTTCATGATTTCCAATCAAATTAGTTAGATAAAAAGCAATAGAGACAAAAATTTGGAACAATGCTTTAATAAAAAAATAGGAAATTTGTTTTGTGGCAGACATAACGATTGCAGTAGAAGCTATTGCAGGACTAGGTTCGTTTCTTGCGCCTTGCATTTTACCTGTAATTCCTGCTTTTTTGGCATACATTTCAGGCACGACTATTACCGATCTTCAGAGAAATAATGCGCAAAGCCTTACAATAAACAAGCTAAACATTTTGTTCAATACAATTTTTTTTGTTCTTGGATTTTCCATAGTGTTCTCCATCTTTGGCGTACTTGTAAACAGCATATTGTCATCAAGCGCAACGAATCTCATTTCCAGTTTTAATCAGATAGGAGGAATAATTATAATTGGATTTGGCTCATTTATGATATTATCAACTAGAATTCTTAGGTTAAACTTTGAAAAAAAAATGCTACCAAAGAATGGAAAGGCAAGTTATCCATTATCATTTGTATTTGGACTAGCGTTTGCCACAGGATGGACCCCATGCATCGGGCCAATTCTCGGAAGTATTCTTACTTTGGCGGCAACAACTCCAAGTAATGCATTTGTGCTATTGTTGGCATACTCGCTTGGATTGGGAATTCCATTTATCGTGATTGGGGTATTTTTTTCAAAAATGACAAAATTCATCAGGGCATTGAGTAAACATTTGAAATATTATTCACTAATAATGGGAGGACTAATCATATTGCTTGGAGTTTTAGTATTGACTAATCGGCTTGCAACAATTGCAAGTTTTCCTATTTTGAATAATTTGCTCTTGGGATGATACAATGAGACCAGAAATAAAAACAGCTATAATTATGAGCATAATAATTTCTGGAGCGGTTGGAATCCTTGGCGTTTATTTTTCATCACTTGATCAGGTTCAAAATCCGAACATACAGACAGACAATCCAATAGACAAAAACAGGCTCAAAAAAGCCCCAGAGTTAACTGGAATTGCAGGCTATATCAACACCAATGCAGACGAATTACAACAAAAGATCAAAAACAAAGTTGTCCTGTACGATATTTGGACATATAGTTGTATTAATTGCCAGAGAACTCTGCCATACATTACTGCATGGGATGAAAAATATTCTGATCAGGGTCTAGTGATAATTGGAATTCATTCCCCAGAATTTGAGTTTGAAAAAGACATCAACAATGTAAAATTAGCGTCAGAAAAATTTGGAATAAAATATCCAGTCATACTTGACAATGATAAAGAGATCTGGGATGCATTTGAAAACAGATACTGGCCAAGGAAATATCTAGCAGATGATGAAGGATATATCAGATATGATCATATCGGAGAAGGAGCATACGATGAAACAGAAAAAATCATTCAACAATTACTACAAGAACGAGCAACAAAATTAGGACTAGATATTGCATCTGCACAGCCAATAGTAGAAATCAAAGAATTTGATTCTGAATCAAGGACTCCTGAACTCTATTTTGGATATGACTTTGCATATGGGCGTAGCCAAATTGGAAATCCAGAAGGCTTTAGACCACAACAACAAGTCACATATACGATTCCAGACAAACTACATGAGAATAACTTCTACTTGGATGTCACCTGGGAAAATCTTTCTGACCGAATGATTCTCAAATCAGAGTCTGGCAAAATAATACTGCCATATTTTGCAAAAGAGCTAAACATTGTAGCTAGTGGAGATTCCGAGATAGAGGTATTGTTGGATGGTAAGAAAATATCAGAACAAGACTCTGGCGTAGATGTTGTATCTGGTAAAGTTACAGTAAAAGAAGCCACATTATACAATTTGATTAAAACCGTAGAGGCCTCATCTCATGTATTGGAAGTACAAGCGAAGCCAGGCTTTGAAATCTACACATTCACATTTGGCTAGACTTGTAACCGCACCTTCTTGTTACCGGAGTTACACCATCTAAGGTTACAAATTTGTTTAAAACCAATTTTTTAAGCACAATCTGAGTATGGGGTCATTAAGCGATAAATGGAGTGATTTTGGAAGATCTGAGAGCCTAACACAAAAAATTGTCGACAAAGTAAAGCCAGACATTCCCCTCAAAAACAAAATCGATGTAGCACAAAAAAATCTTCAGCTTCAGATTGTAAAACTAGACGGAATTTCTCAAAAAATAAAGCAAAAAAATGATTATATTTTCAACAAGATAGTTACGGCACAAAAATCAAACAACAACTTGCATGCAAAAGCATATGCAACTGAATTATTAGAAATTAGAAAAATGCACAACATGGTAAATGGTGCAAAGCTAGCATTGGAGCAAATCCAGCTTAGATTGAACACAGTATCAGAATTGGGCGACATTGTAGTAACATTGAGCCCATGCATGTCAGTAATCAAGGGACTAGGCAGCTCATTGTCTGGAATAATGCCAGAAGCAACGTCTTCAATGCAAAACCTATCGCAAATACTAGGTGATGTATTGTCTGGCTCTTCAATGAGTGCTGCAGAGACTAGTGTATCAACATATAGTGCAAACTCGGATACATTGGCAATTTTAGAAGAGGCTCAAGCTGTCATAGAGGGACAAGCAAGAGCAAGCATACCAGAGCCGCCATCTAGTATTTCAAGTGGCCAAGCAAGAAGCGAAATCATTTAGATTTTTTTTTATTTTTTTCAATCAAAATTTTCTTTATTCGCGATATGGTTGGATAGCTATAACCGCGTCGTCTATAATTTGAGATCATCATTTTCCAGTTTTTTAATCGCCATTGTGCCTGTTCGTTTGTTACAGAGTGGATTTCTTTTTGTATGATACTTTTTCTGCCCACTTTGAGTACTCCGGCATCTTTTGCAGACCAACGATTTTTTGCAAATTTGAGTCCAGACAGGATTTCCTCAAGCGGCATTTCTCTAAAACAGTCTTCGATTATGCGTAATTCTGCTTCTGAGGGTAGTTTTTTTACTTTGATATGCATTTCATCCATGCAACAATGAAATTGTCATTTCTTAATAGAGGCACGATAAACTAGTTTTAACAAACTGCCCACTAGAAAACTCAAATCGATCTAGATCCAATTCTGAGATTAGTTTAATAATCCAGATTAGGCGTAGAATTGTCATGAATAAGACTATGTTTGCCGCAATCTTTTCTGCCGTCATCTTGATGTTCGGCACCGTTGCATCAGTATTAGAAATGGTACCAGATGCGGAGGCACTCAAATCACGCGGACATTGACTAAAAGATGTAGGCACATGGAGTAAAAACAGAGCACCATCCAAAGTATGTGGTGACGAGCTTTGTGGTTCCATAAATGACTCCTCAATCGGATTGAGAAAAGCTCAAATCAATAGAGGATTTGCCAGATAGAGGAAAATAAACCTCAATCTTAATTTTTATAATCAAAAATAGAATTAACGAGTTTTTATTTTTGTTAATTCTTGATTAGTATAGGCATCATATGGAGATTTGTATGTCCTAGCTTTGAAATTCCATTTGAAATACGGTTGGCCTTCGCATAATTGATCACCGCATACGGTATTTCCCATCCATTTTGAGATCTTGTGTCTTTGTTCTTTTTTTGCCTCTGCGAATTGATCAGAGGAGATTCCCATCAATAGTATGCTAGTAATCAACACGCTTATTGCCACAAGACCCAAGGTTTTGCTTGTCATGTTTCACATATTGGTTTACCGCCTAATTAATTGATCTTTTTGTAATATTTCAAAATTCGAATTTTGAAATATTAATTATTTGTGCCTAGAAACCAAGGCATCACGAATCATCATTTTATGATGAGGTATGACTTTGCTTGGTAGTCTTTGAAAGAATTCGTAGTCAGAACTCTGAAAGTCTGTTTTGATTACGCCATTTGCAAACACTACAAATCCATGCGATATATCATGACGGAATTTATCAAGACTTTCATACACTCCGACAAACTTGGTGATTTTTACATTCAGATTTAGCTCTTCTTTTGCTGATCTTTTTACAGCATCATACAATGTTTCATTCTTGTGGACCATGCTGCCTGGAAGATGCCAATATCCTTTGTAGGGACTTCTGGTGCGCTTAGTCAAAAGAACAGATTTTCCATTAAATATTATCAGATCAACACATGAAAATGCAAAGTATTTTCTAAAATCATCGTAGTCTTTTTGCGGCACTTTTTTGACTTTGACCAAGTTTGTCTTAACCCTCCACCTTTTTGACATAAAACAACACTAAATTAATCGATTCTAACGTCTAAAGAATCAAAACTGTGTTAATTTTTTTCATTTTTGCTAAACAATGCAATTTTGCAAAACTATTCGTAAATGTTAAACCCCCTGATATCAAGATATGATTTATTCGTATAGTGATTTTTTCAAAATTGCCAATTTTTAGCGGGGGTTTAACGTTTGTGCGTAACTAATGCAGCCAAGCCTCAAAACACCCCCATTGCCCAGCTAAAGACCTCAAAACTATTTTGCCCATGAGTAAAAGCTAAACCCCTAACTTTTGGCGATTTTTTGACATTTTATCCCCCAGTAATAGGACAAACTAGAATGTTTTTTGACATAACTAGACAGAATTAGACAAGTTTTGACTACAATATGTGGGGGTTTTTGCCCAAATATTGGCATAATCCTACAATATTTGGATTAAACTAGTTCAAAGATGGCGATTTTCTTATGTATGCAACAGCATACGCCAAGCCGCCACATAGAACTCCTATTGCCAAAATTCCAATAAAAGTGGCAATTGGTGGAATGAATGAATCCATTATAGCAATATTTGCCTTACCGATTTGTCCGGTACTTAGCAGATCCATGGTTCCAGACCCCATCAATCCTGCAAAGATCATAGACAAAGTGGTACCCAGTCCACCAATATTCATGCCCAAAAGATGAATCCATACCATAATGTTGGTTTTTCCTGTGATCTTCTTTCCCAGATTTACCTCCAAATGGTTGTAAAATACCGCAGTAACTGCAATTGCCACTGTAATAATCAGATACAACATCAAGCCGATAAAGAACCATTTTGCTGGACCCCCAAAAGACAGTGACAAAAACTGTATCATGTTTACGTCTTTGGCAAACATCATCTGTAGTCCAACCATCGATAACGACAAAAATGTGATAATTCCGCCTTGGGCAATTGCTGCTATGATGAATCTGCTACCCCAAGTACTTTTTTGAACTTCCATAGGCAATACAAAGAATGGTACAATAAAGTGATTTTTGTTAATGATATCTTACAACTAGTTAGTTAGAGTTACTTTTTCTCTATTTTCTGTTATCATTACTTCTATTGTCTGCAATGGATCTTCTACCTGGTTTCGCCTAATGGACAATAACTTGGGTTTTTCAAAGTCAGCGGTACAATCAGGACATGCATATACCAAGACGCGGTGCTCGTTTGGTGCTTTTGGGTTTGAGAGACGCGGATAGTAGGTCAGTCTCCCTCCGCAATCAATACAATAACGATTGGCCCTTCTAGTTCTGGCCATTGTAAATCTCCTGCATTATGTGTAATGTGCGATCAGATATTAGATCGGTTTGGTCTAATTGTGTAAACCCAGATGGTTGCAACGATCAATGTTTCAAAACTCGAATTTAGAAATATTGTTAATTGTACCTATACAAACTAGCATCACTGATCAACTACTGACAAAAAATAATGTTTCAGAATTCGAATTTAGAAAGATTAGGCGCCGCCCGTCAGACTTGAACTGACGACCCCCTGATTAACAGTCAGGCGCTCTACCACGCTGAGCTAGGGCGGCTCTGACATTGTGCTTGGAGTATGCGATTTAATTCTTACTAGTATTTGGAAAAATTATTTTTCGATTCCTTTTGCTTTGTGGTATTGGTATACTCCATCCAAAAAGACTCTGTGGTCCTTGTTTTTGACTTTGGTTACTGCCTCAATTTCTGCTGCGGTCTGTGTTACATCATTTAGGACTGGGCCTGTAATCGTAATGTCATCTCCTTTTGATACGACTTTGGTTGCGCCATGGATTTTTGCAACGCGTGGTGCTCGCTCACCTTGAAAATTCTCAACTAAGACTTGTTTGTCCTTTGTTTTGACAGTAATTGGAAAGTGAGCGTAGACTATTTTCATTTTTATTGTATAACCGTTTATGACGCCATCGCATAGGTTTCTGATTAATGACAGTGCAGTATTTGCTATTGCATAGTATTTTTTTCTTGAATTTATTGCCTTTATTGAGACTTTGCCTTCATTTACTGACATTTCTACTGGGATTTTTTTGAAATTTTTGTAGACTTTGCCTAGTGGTCCTTCGACTAGTAACATGTGCTTGTGTAAAGTGACTTTGACTTTTTGAGGAACTTCAAATGTTGTTTCAAAGATTTCGGCTTGTTTAGTAGACATACCCGATTAAGAATCCTCCAATTCCTTTGTTTTGTGCGTCATGGTGTGACATTATGCCTTGGTTTGTAGTTACTACTAGCATTCCACGGTTGTATGCTGGAAGATATTGTTGCTCCCAATCGTTAAATTCGCCTTTTTTTACCTTGAATCTTGGTGTGATTGCACCACATTTTGTGATATGCGCTAGTAACTGAATTTTGAATTTTCCGCCTCGCTTGTCTTCTACATGTTCAAAATCGCCGATATAGTTGTGTTTTTTCAGAGTTTTGAGAACCTCGATTCCCAGCTTTGATGTTGGCAAAATGACGCATTCAGTTCTTCGTCTTGCTTCGTTATTGTATAATGTATTGAATAGATTAGAGAGGATGTTTGTTGCGGGCATGACTATTTCACCGATATTTGTAAAATCCTAACGAGTTTGCTACCTCTCGGAAGCAACGTCTACAGATCATTAAATTGTATTTTTGAATTACTGCCGTATAATCTCCGCAACGCTTGCACCATCTGGAGCCTTTGCCAAATTCGTGCTTGTGTCTTCCTGTGTATTCGTATGATCTGTCTTTCATATCATGGTCACCCCAAACTCCCTAGTTAAGAATTCTTGGGCTTCTTCTTTGGTGATTCTGTGATCAGAGCCAACAGATGCCTTGTGTCTGCTTCTTAGTCTAATGCTAAATCCAGGTCTTGTCAGTGTGATTGCTACTTCCATTCCCAAGATTCCAATTTGTGGATCGTATTTGATTCCTGGAATGTCAATGTGCTCTTTGATGCCAAATGAAACATTTCCAAAATTATCAAATGATCTTGCTTTGAGTCTATTTCCTACGGCATCCAATAGTCGTTTTAGTAGTGTGACAGCATCTTCATCTCGTATTGTCACTGCAACGCCGATTGGTTCTCCTTTTCTCACACCCCAGTCTCTTTGTGTGCCTTTTGCATCACGTGCACAGGATTTTTTGCCAGAGATTTGATTTAGTGCTTTTTTTGCTATTTCGATAGCATCGCCTGACTTTCCAACGCCCATGTTAAGGACTACTTTTTCTAATCGAATTGTTTTCATAGCATTTTGAGTTGCCGACATAACTATCACGCTATTTGGATTGCTGGCTCCTTTTTGCCAACCACTATGACTAGTTCTGATGGAATTTCGATTTCTCTTTTACCTAATGATAATAGCGCTCTTTTTGGAAGCACGAATGTTCCTTCTTTAATTTCTTTAATGTCTGCAATTTGGCCTGCGTTAACTCCTTTTGTCACTAGAACTTTGGAACCTTTCTCTAATGGAAAGACTTCGTTGATTTTTTGTTCTGGTACTTGTATCAGACATGAATCGCCGACATTTACTTTGGTATCAGAAATTAGTGAACGCCCATCATGGAATCCAATCTGGGTTTTTCCTTTCTTGATTGTTGTTTTACTTGTTACTTTGACTAGTTTGACTGCTTTTTCTGTGCTTTTAATTTTGATTGGTTCTAGGAGATGTCCTTGCTTTGGAACCAACCTGTAAATATCAGATACTCCTTCTAATTCTACTACATCCATCAAGCCAATTCCGTGGTGGACAGATTTTCTTTTTACGCCATCTACTTTGACTTTACCATTGTAAATTGCATATTCTGCTTCTCTTGCAGTTGTGACCATCTTTAGTGTGTCTCGCAGAAAAACAGTGCTTGGAATTGAAAATTCTTTAGAGTGAGGGCCTGGCCTTACTGTAGTTACAAATCTTGGACTCTTTCTGGAGATTCCCCAAAACATTGGAGCCATTTGTCTTTTGAGTTTTTTACTTCCTGCTATTCGTGGCATTTACTTACTCACCTTTTTTGGTTTGGCTGCTTTTGTTTCTTTGCTAGCTGCTTTTTTAGTCTCTTTTTTTGCTGGTGTTGGAGTTGGTTTTGGAGCAGCGGATGGTTTTTCTTCTTTTGGTTTTGTTTCTTTTGCTGGTTTTGCAGATTTGCCCTCAAGCTTTGCTGCTCTCCATTTGTCTTCTGTGTTTAGATCAGTTACTATAACATTTGATGTGTGAATGAATACTTCCAGATTTCCGCCTTTGAGTTTTTCTTTTTTGATTCCTTCAACAGAGATACCATTTTTGAGAGTAGATACTGCTGTAATTTTGCCAGAGACTCCTTTGTATTCACCTTTGACTACTTTGACGGTATCGCCTTCAGTTACTCTAACACTTCGTTTGTTGTATTTTTTCTTGAGATCTTTTGATAGATGACTGCACAACAGTTTTGTTCTAACCGAGAGTGGTGCTTGATATATTGTTCTGTTGCGGATTGTAGTTGGTTTCATTTTTCTATACCACCATTGATGCCAGATTTGCGACTCGTGGCCATTTTTCTGATGCTTCTGCAGCTACTGGTCCTTTGATGTCAGTTCCCTTGATTTCTCCTTCTGGAGTAACAAGCACTGCTGCATTGTCCTCAAATGCAACTCGGACTCCGTTTAATCTTCTAATTGGATATTTTTGTCTGATAATTACTGCGCCAAAGATTTGTTTTCTAAGCTCTGCTGGTCCTTTCTTTACTACGACATTTACGAAATCACCAACTGCTGCGGATGGATATCGCGATGTTCTTGTTTTTGCTCTCTTTACCATTATGATTTCTAGAATTTTTGCACCAGTATTATCTGCACATGTTACTCTAGCACCTAGTGGAAGGGCTCGGGTCACATATGGGCGGAATTCTTGTACTCCTTTTGCAGATACTGCACGTGACTTTCCTGTAGACATTTTATTCCTTAACCACCACTACAACGAATGAAACCGATTTTGCAATTGGCCTGCATTCTGCAGCAACTACAATGTCGCCTTCTTTGATTTCTTGTTTTGCAGATTTGTAAGCGTGAATTGTGCTAGTGCTTCTTGCATATCTTTTTGTCTTGGTTATGTATAGTGGGTTTTCTCTTTGAATTACAACTGTGTTTTTGTTCTTGGCACTGACTACTTTACCTTCGAAGAGTTTTCCTCTAACGCTTAGGTGTTCGCCGTTATCCATTACTATTCCCTTGTAAACTTGTTTTTGTTCTTTCATGCTTTCACCTTTATTCTGTCCTCTGGTCTTTTTGCTATCTGGTCACCATTAATGATTTGATCGTTTTCAAACTTCCATGATGTGTGTTGTTTTGGAATCATTTTGGAGCTATCGCTTGTGTGAATTGTAAATGTGAACTGGGTTTCATTTACGATTTTGCCACTCATACCAACTATGGACTTGTTTGAGGAATCTACGATCTGAGTGTGCATTCCAATGAACTCAGAGTTTAGCGACATCATTGTTTTTTCATCTCGTTTAGTCTTGTGAGCATTCTTGCAATTTCTTTGCGTAGTGCACGAATTTTTCCACTTTCCTTTCTGAGGGTTCCCTTTGCGGCATCTGTTCGCATCTTTGCAAGCTCGACTCGCGATTGTTCTAGTCTTGATTTAAGATCAATTTCGTTTAATTCTCGTATTGATTTCATCCTTAGTTGAGCCATTTTACTTTAATTTCTCCTCTTCTGCTTCCATTAGATCCATTTTTTCAATTTTTTCTTGGTCAATCTTGACTTGTTCGCTTTCGGTTCTTGCTATTTTTTCCGATTCTTCTCTTGCTAGTCTCACTTCTCTTTCTTCTTTGGTTTCTTTTTTGGTCTTTAATTCAAATTCTGGAGTGTAGTGTTCTTTTCTTGCAATTCTGATTCGCACTCCGATGTAACCCATTGGTGTCGGGATGTGCGCTGTGTCTTCGTCAACTATGATACTTGCGCTATGGCCTGCTCGTGGTAAAACACCAAGTGAGTGTTTTTCAAAGGAGGAACGATCGCCTCGTAGTTTTCCAGATACTGTGATTTGAACACCCATTGCGCCAGCATTCATTATTTGTTGTAGAGTCCACATTGTTGCTCGTCTAAATGCGGTTCCTCGCTGAATTAACTGCGCTAGTCTGTTACACATCACACTTGATGTTAGCTCTGGTTGTGCAATTTCGTTTACTGCTACCTGTGGACTTTTTAGTCCAAAGCTTTTTTCTAACTTTTCAGTTAATTCTCTAATACCAGTTCCTTTCCTTCCAATTACAATTCCTGGTCGTGTCACGTGTAAGACAACTCTAGTTCCAGTTGGGGTCTTTGAGATTTCAACGTGTGAAAATCCAGCTTCTTTGATTGCTTCTTTGAGGTAATCTTTGAGAAGCATCATGTTGTAATTGTCTTTGATTACGTTTTTGACTGCTGACATTTCTATACCTCTTGAGCCACCAGCTCAACATGCGTTAGAACGTTATTCTTTGGTGTTGCTCTTCCTTGTGCTCTTGGAGTGAATCGCTTTATGAGAACGCCTTTGTGTGTGTTTGCGGAAATTATTTTTAATCTATCCAGATCCATTCCTTTGTATTCGGCATTTGCTTCTAGGTTATCTAATAATCTGATGAATTCTGTTGCTGCTTTTTTTGGGTAACGCCCAGACATTACTCCAGTGTCAGAGCGGTGACCTACTTCGTTTTTGTATCTTCTAAATGGAACTGCTCTTTTTAGTGAAACTACCTCTTGTAGTGCATCGCGTGCTTTTTCAATTGACATGCCTTTGATCATTTTGGCTACTTCTCGAGCGTGTTTGTGCGAGATGTCTTTTTCTCGTAATGATGCACGTACATGTTTTGTTACATCAAAATTTTGAAATGCGTAACCATAATCCGGCATAATAATCACTTTAATGGCACATACAAGCTGGATCTTGATGCCCCGACACCAGGTGCGCCGTGAACAACTCGCTTGTTTGTTCTAACATACTCGCCAATGAAATGGCCAATCATTTGTGGTATGATTGTGACTGGAACAAATTCTTTTCCAGAAAATACGTTAACTGTAACTCCTACCATGTATGGCAATACGATCAAATCACGAATGTGTGTCTTGATTGGATTTTTGGATTTGCCTGCCTTGTCTAATTTGATTTCTTCAATAAGTTTTCTCTTACCGTCTGTGATTCCTCTAGTAAGGGAACGTCTTGCTCTTGCTGGGAATAACTCGAATAATTTTTCCAATGACATGTTTTGGAGTTGATCCAACGGAATGCCTCTGTAATCGAATTCCTTAACCATTTATTGACACCTTTAGGTTTGAATTTTTTCGTTCCATATTATAGCATTCCTATCTTTGTTGCGAGGTCTCTAGCTTTTTCTACAGTTTCGAATTTGACAAATGCCTTTTTGCCAGAAATTGTTCTTGCAGTGTTGATATCAATTGCAGTTTCTTCGTATAGTGTTTGAACTGCTTCTTTGATTGCTGCCTTGCTTGCATCCTTATCAACAATAAAGCAAATTCTGTTGTCTTTTTCAATTAGCGAAAATGTTTTTTCTGTCACGTATGGTCGAAGAATTATCCTTGTTGCTTGTGTAGTATTCATTGTAATACCTCCATTAACTCTAGGTGTCGAGATTTGATTTCTCCAATTGCAGATATTGCGCTCTTGGAATACACTGTTAATCGGATAAGACTTGAACCTGGTGCCAAATCCAAAATGGACAAGTCACTTACTGATCTCACATCAACTCCTGGGAAGGCTCCACATGCTTGTGCTAAGGATTTAGAATCTTTGGTTACAAACAAAACTGATTTGCCAACCTTTGTTTGTCTGCCCCTGATAGATGACCTTCCAGAGCGTGCTTTTCTCTTTTCAAGTCTTGCAACATCTGCGGATAACTTTAGTGCATCAAGCACTTTGGAGATTTCTTTTGCTTTGGATATTTTTTCAACATCATCAGATACTATGATTGGAAATGATTGAATTCCATCTGTGATGTGTCCTCTTGCAGACACAAGATCCTTTAACGCGGTTGCTGCGATTGCAGAACATAACGCTAATCGATTTTCTTGTTTGTTTAGTTTTTTGTAGACTATTTTTTCAGATGTTGGTGGGTGTGCTTGTCTTCCTCCTCTAGTCATTGCGACTTTGGCTCCTTGTCCTCGTCTTGGACCGCCACCTCGAATTCTTGCAACTCTTGCTTGTCCATGACCAGTTGGCGGATCGTTTGATGCGGCAACTGTGTTTTGGCCAGCTGAAGGCATTCTTCCCTGTCTTTGGTAATGATGAGAATCTAAATTGACATATGCTCTGTGAATTAGATCTTGGTTAACTGGTGTTGAGAAGACTTTTGGTAATTCAATTTCATCTTGTTTTGTGCCAGTTAGTGAGAATGTTTGCGCTTTCATACCACAATCTCCAATATGTTTGGTTTGAGAACTTTGTTTGGAACATTTCTGACCTGGGTTCTAAGTTTTACCAGTCTTCTGTATGTTCCAGGAACTGAGCCTTTTAGTACGACAAAGTCGCCGTCTACAAATCCATAGTGTTTGTATCCACCTGAGGGATTTATTTTGAAATCGTCTTTGTCTGTGTTGCTCATGATCATGATTCTTTTGTTATACTCGACTCTTTGATGAAAACCGCGTTGTCCTGCACGAGGTACGGTGTACATTATGCTGGATGGTGAAATTGGGCCCAAGGTTCCAAGTGCTCTTACTGACTTTCTTGATTTGTGTTGCTTTTTCTTTACACCCCATCTTGTGATTGGACCTTCCCAACCTTTTCCTTTTGTGATTGATGCAACATCAACACTTGAACCAAGCTCAAAGACTTCTTCTACTTTGACTTGTTTTCCAAATAATCCTTTTAGAAAATCAAATTGTTTTTTGAGATCTCCGCCTTTTACTGCAACTTCAAATACATATGGTTTCTTTTGTGATACTCCCGCATTGTTTGGCAAAACTGCAACTACTGCAAATAATTCACTTGTTCGATTAAGCATTTTTTCTGCTTTTTCTAGTGTACCTTCTTGTGGTTTAATTGTAAATAATCGTGAAACTTCTTTTGGCATGTCATTGGAATAAACATCAAACAACGCATGTGAGCCATTAATGTCTTCATAGTATCCTCTAATTCCAATTACAGATATTGGCGGCGTTGCAACTACTGTACCAAGACTAACTAGTTGTTTTCCGTGGTTTGGTGTTTTTTCTCTGTCATCAATGCTTACAATTTGTATGCATCCAACTTTGAATCCCGCATAACCCAAAAGTTTTGGCTGTTCAGATGTAATTTCTGGCCAAGTTCTGATTCTTGCTTCCATGCTTTTAGCACGTCCTCTAGGAAGATACGCAAGACTACCACGACGTGGCTGACTGTGTTTTCTATGACCCATGGATAATCGAAAACAATTGTTAACCCCATTATATACCTAAAGATAACGAAAGTTACGGATTTGTTATAGTGTTGATCGAATTTAGAATTGAGATTACACCAATGATAATGCCGGCGATTCCAAGTCCTATTGCTAGCAATAGAAAGTTTTTCGTTGCCATAATATGAAATATGACGCGACTTAATTTGAATGTGCCATGTTTAGAATGGACAAAATTCCAAGCATTGATTCTTCCATTCTAACTGTGTCTGTTGCTTGGTTTGGGAAAAAATTGAAGGTTTTTGCATTTTGGAATTGGTTTATCTTGTTTCCCAAAATGTCGTATAATCCTCGATCAGGTGCGCCAAAAACTACCAAGAGAGGCTCGTCAGATTTGCCATACTCCTGAAGTTGTTTTTGTGTTATTTCTTTGCCTTTTCTTGATGTCAAAAGTATCAAGCCATTCCATTCTTCTAAAATTTTGATTAAACTTGGACGTTCTTTTACTTTGTAACCCCAATACTGTTTTATTTCATGTTCAGATATTTCTTTGAATGTTAATGGTTCAATTGTTTTAATTTGGATCGTAGTTCGTTTTTTGTCCCATTCTTTTCCAAAATATGGAAGCATTTGATGAATTCCAATATCGATGAATTTTTTTCCTTTGTGAAATATTATTGCGCCTTCTCTAATATCACCAGGTTTGAGATTTTTTGGATTTGAGGACAATGAGTGATGAGGTATTTGTAATGGATGCATGATTCCTGCATATCTGAGATCATCTATTTTTGGAAAAATTGTTTTTCTCAGATATTGCGGAGTTTCCAGATAACGCAAAATTGTAGATAGTAACAATCTGTCGGATGTATTTCCCTGTCCTTCATCATAGATGAAGATTGTTTGGACTCCAAAAATTGCACATGCTCTTGCAATTATAGAGACTTTGCGAGATTTGTCTAGTTTTGTTGATTCATCTTGAAGACAGGAATCTGGAATAGCTACTGAGATGTTCAAAAAAGTCTACGCACTTGGAATTGGATATTTTTGTTTTCCAATCTTTGCATGATTTACAATTTGTTCTGGAGTTATTTTTTCAAATTGTTTTGTTGAAGTTTTAATTACTGACATTTTGATGTGGTCGGTTCCTTCTTTTTGGTCACTTGCAATATAGATACATGCAGTAGCTAGTGCAGACGCGTCATCCAATGACATATCGTGTTTGAAGTTTTTCTCCAAAAATTCATTTGCTTGTTCTGAACCTGCACCAATTGATACTGCATCGTATGCAATGTATGTCCCACTTGGATCAGTAAGATACAAAGAATTACCATTAGAATCAACACCACCAATAATTAGTGCAACGCCAAATGGTCTTGCGCCTCCAAACTGTGTGTATTGTTGACATTGATCAGCTAGATGTTTTGCTACTGTTTCTACATCAACTGGTTCATCGTAGATTATTCTGTTACTTTGGGAGAAGAATCTTGCATTATCTGCTTGGCTTCGTGCATCTGGAATGTATCCAGCAGCTGCAAAACCAATGTGTTCGTCGATTTGGAAAATTTTGTGTGCAGATTCTGAAATTTGTAATTTGCGCGGTTTTTCCTCTACTGCCATTACTATACCATCCTTACTTTTGATTCCGACTGCGATTGCTCCGCGTCGTACTGTTTCGATTGCATATTCTACTTGGTATAGTCTTCCATCTGGGGAAAATATTGTAATAGCTCTATCATAACCTTGTTGAGAAGGAAGCAAATCTGTTTTCGAATCTTTGAAAGTTTAATTTAAGTCTAGTCATGCGTGATTCGTGAGATTTGAGATTCCATTTTTTGGACATGCCAATGTGAGAGCATTTCATCCAAGAACAATAGAAATCACAACAGAATCCGATCTAACATTGCAAGGTGATTGCATAGTTGGAGTTAGCTCAACTTGTGGCTGCAAAGAGATTCCTGCTACACTAAAGAAAAAACTTCGGCGATCGGAATCAAAGATTACAATTACAATTCAAGTTGACGAAGAAAAATTTGTGATCGAGGGTCATGGCCACGAAGATTTGAGATTAGAAAATCCTCATGACATAGTTATCAGAAAAAGTAATTTTTTGTGTCCTAGAACCTTGGCAATTGGATGCAACAAAGCATCAGATGACATTCCAAGAAAATTGATAAAAAAATTACAAGACCCAAAAACAAAAGGGTTGTTTGTTATAGAAGTTATTTGATCTTTTTTTGTCCGACGAGATCCTTATTTTCTAAGACAGTTGCTACTGCTCGATTTATGATTTCTGTCAGAACAAATTCATTGTAGCTAGATTCTGACTTTTTTTGTAGTGCTGGCTTTTTTGCAATACCTTCTAGAATTTTCTCAATTTTTACAGATGTTGTTTTTATCATCGAAGAATATTTGGAATCAAAATCTTTTGATGATTGGTTTGAGATCAGTTTGATTGATGTTCCGTAGAATTTTGCTACAGCGCCTCTTACTTCTTCAATTTTTACTATCTCAATTAGACCTGCATCTTTCAAAATGTCTAGATGGTGTCGAACTGTTGTGATTGCTTTATTGTGTCCATTTTTTTGGAGTTCTTTTGCAATCTGTTCTGCTGTTAGTTGTTTGTGATACAACATTTCTACGATTTTTGCTCTAGCTGGATCCTCTAGTGCTTTTGCGTGTTCAACTGAGATACTTACAACTCGGTTGATCTTGATTGGTTTTTCTAGTAATGTAGACATGATGTTTGCGTTTCATACGTTAAGCTAAAAGATCCTAGCATCACATTTTTTTGTCCAATCGCATTAACTTTTTTACACTATGAAAAACTTTGTAGCAAAACTAAATTTGTTACATATGCTACTAAGAATATAGTAGCATACTGACGAATTTAGTAATAAAACTAGTAATTTGAAAAATGTAAAATTTTGGCAGATCTGGAAACATTGATTCCAAAATACGTCTGAAAACAGCAAATGACGCAATGACTTAACTTTGAATTTGAGTTGGAATGATATTGCACCCTAGAGATTATTGCCGGAAATCAATTCATAAGAATCTACGTAACGGTTTGACATTTTGTTAATTATCTCAGATGGAATAGATGGCGCTATAGGGTCTTGCCCATTTTTTCTTGCATCTTCGAATTGTTTTTGATATCCATTTGCAGTAAGCCAATCGCGAAGAATTTGCTTATCATATGATTCTTGTATTTTGCCAACAGAGTAGGTTTGTTTTGGCCACATTCTGTACTCATCAGGACCAATAGAGTCACCCAGTGTTATTACTCCATCTAGCTTGCCAAATTCTAATTTTAAATCTGCCAGAATAAATCCCGCGGTATCTGCAATTTTGTACATATAATCATAGATTTCAAGAGATTTAGATTCCAAGAACTCGTATTCATCTTTGGTTACTAGTTTTCGTTTTAGCGCAATCTGTTTGTTTATTGGTTCGTCATGTTCTGATTTAGTAGTTGGATCAAATATCGGTCTTGGAAGCTTTGCGGCAATCTCGGTTTTACTTTCTGCAGGAATTTCTACCTCGCCTGCTTTCCATCTGCTGATCAAGCTTCCATAAAAATAGCCCCTAACTACACATTCTATTGGAATCATTTGCATTTTTTTTACAATGATTTCATTTTTTGAGACTGATTTTACAAAATGATTTTTGACCGGTAATTTGTTAAACCAGAATTCTGCAAATTTGGTCAAAACCTCACCTTTTTGTGGAATTGGATCATGGAATTTGACATCATATGCAGACACTCTATCGCTGAACTTGAAAAGTAGGGTTCCGTCTCCTACATCATAAACGTCTTTTACCTTGCCAGAACCTATGAATTTCAATTAGCCTCAAATCTAGAGCCAAAACCGCCATTATAACAATTTTTGAATGGATTTTTAATTATGCACTCGGAATGAAACGTGTGAAAATATTATTTCTGATTCTTTGTGTCACTATGTCCTTTTTACCTGCTTTTGCTAGTCATACAGGAAATGATGAACCCAACGGTCCAACAATATACGATCCTAGTCTAAAAGTAGAACGATTTGTTCAAGGCATTCCAAACAGCCCCACAACAATGGCATTTGTTGGAAATGATATTTTGGTTTTAGAGCGATATACTGGTCTTGTTAGACTGATAAGAGATGGACAATTATTACCAGAGCCAGTTTTGGATGTAGCAGTTGCAAAAGATGGAGAACGTGGAATGCTTGGAATCACATCTGTTGGCAATACGGTCTATCTGTATTTTACTGCTGCAAACTCTGACGCAGGACAAGCAATAGAAAACAGGATTTTCAAATACACTTGGGATGGAGAGAAACTTGTTAACCCAAGTCTACTGAAAACACTGCCAAGTGAAAATTTTTATCACAATGGTGGGGCATTGACAAACTTTGATGGTCAAGTTTATGCAGTAATTGGAGATAATGGAAACTATGGGAGATTACAAAACAGGCCACATGATTGGAAAAGCGATACCAGTGTCATATTGCGCATTGATCCGCCAGGGCCATATTACGCCATTGGAATAAGAAACAGTTTTGGAATAGCAGTTGATCCTCTAACTGGAAATCTATGGGATACCGAAAACGGACCAGACGAATATGACGAAATTAATCTTGTTCCAGAAAATTTCAATAGTGGTTGGATTGAGATTATGGGGCCTTCAAACAATCAAACCAAAATCGAATTATTACCAAAATATGAAAATTATGTGTATAGTGAGCCTGAATTTAGCTGGCAAAAGCCAGTGGCTCCTACTGCCATAGAATTTGGAACCAAAGAACTAGGACAAGAAGGCAAAGTTTTTGTTGTTGATTGTAACACAGGTAGCCTATACAGATTCACTTTGAATTCAGAGAGAACTGGTCTTGTTTTTGAGTCGCCAGAGTTATCAGATTTAGTTTTGAATGTTGGTGAATCAACAGACGAGATAGTACTTGGAAATGGTTTTGGCTGTTCCACAGATATTGAACGTGGGCCAGATGGATTTTTGTACATTGTCTCGTTATCGGATGGTGTGATTTATCGAATAATTCCTGCGGCTATTACAGAACAAAATGCTGAACAACCACAAAGAATTGGATTGCCAATAGAATACATCATATCTGCGATAATAGGCATTGCCATATCAATTACAATGATTATTATAAAGAAAAGAAAATCATTGACTAGTTAATTGAGCCTTCTCAACACAACCATACAAAAATTTATCAATAGACTTTCAAACAAGGCAATATGCGCGACATAAACGATGTAATGCCAAGGATCCCAAACATGAAATGGGGTGCACTCACAAACAAATACCCGACAAACAAAAATGTCAAAGAACTAGATAAAATGCTGCCGCATGATAAAAAATGGCATACAGTGTTTGACTACGATGACCACGTCTATGTAGATGATATACAAGTCTGGAAAAAAGATAAAAAAGCCTGGACTTAACTTCCCATCATTCCAACCATTTTAGGCGGAATTCTGTATTCTTTGGATACAGCTATGCCGTTATCTGCAGTAACTATTACTTGTTGTAAGGAATTATTCTCAGGTGGAGAAAGAATTACCTTCTGTCCTGGCTCCAAAATCCCAAGAGGCTGCGTATCACCATCACCAAAATTCACCATAATGTTCGTAAGCTGCTTTGAACCAGTGTTTTGGATCATTACTCGTGCGGTAACAAAGAGATTTTGTGGGTCCTTGAATGGATCCACGTCAATTTGATATTCTTGAGTAGAGATTATGCCTTTTGATAATGATAGTGTGATTAAAACTCCAATAATTGCGATTGCTGCAATTGCTCCAATTAATAGAAATTTGTACGAGCCCACAAAGTAAATTTGGTAAAACTAACTATTAAGATTATTTTCCGCCTTGTTCAGGAATTGTAGATAATGTTGTAGTCGATACAACATTCTTTGTTTTTCTGATTTGTTTTGTAATGATGTCTGATACTTGTTTGTGGCTGTCTCCAACTACTTTGACGAAAACATCATACATACCATATGTCCCATGAGCTTCTTTTACGCCGGCGATTTTTAGTAATTCACGCATTACATCCATTTCATGCGCGGTTTCACACTTTACTAAAACAAAGGCTATTTCCATGATTATTCTCCTTTCATCTCTTCACGTGTTTTAAACTGTGGTTTAATCCCCAGAGTTTCATAGTTTCCAGTAGTGCACGTAAAACACATTGAACCATGTGGGATTCCCACGGCATTTGCAAGGTTTTGTGCATCGTTATACCCTAGAAAATCTGCACCAATGTCATTGCGAATTTTTTCAATAATTTGTTCTTCTGTTCCGTCTTGATTTGCGCCTGTTGCTAACTCGTCCTGTGATGGAAAATCAATTCCTGCATAGCAAGGATATTTGATTGGAGGATATGTAATTAACATGCTGATCTTTTTTGCACCCGCACGTCGTAATGCTTTGATTATTGCTTTTGAGCTGGTACCGCGAACCAGGCTGTCATCTATTACTATAACATGTTTTCCATTTATGATTTCACTAATTGGTATAATCCATCGATTGATTTCCACTCTGTCGGATTGATGTGGTTCAATAAAGCTACGTAGTGGCCCCTTTTTGCTATACCTATCTTTGAGCAATCCTTCATCAAACGTTATGTTGAGTTCTTGCGCATATCCTAATGCTGCAGGCCTTGCAGAATCTGGAACTGGAATTACTAGATCTGCATCTTTGATTGGGAATTTTTTTGCTAAGAATTGGCCTATTCTTTTTCTTGCCATGTAGATGTTTGTGCCTTCCATCTTTGATGTTGGATGTGCAAAATATGTAAATTCAAATGAGCAGTGTGAGCGTTGTTTTGCCTCTGAGAACATTTCGGATTCCATGCCGTCTTTGCTAAATTTGAGCAGCTCTCCAGGTACAACATCTCTGACTAGTTTGGCTCCAATCGCAGATAATGCAGATGACTCGGATGCTACTATTGATACTTGGTCTTCCTCTTTGGAGCCTAAGACCATTGGTCTAAATCCTCGTGGGTCTCGTGCGGCATAAACTGCATTATCATCAGAAACAAAAGTAAAGCAATACGAGCCAGCCATCTCGTTTTTAAGAATTGATAATGCTGCACCAAGCTTACCATTGGTAGACATTAGTGAGACTAGGCGTTGTGCTGCAATCATGGTATCACTAGAATTTTGAGGAGTAAACGTACATCCACCAACCATATTTGCTAATTCTGCAACATTAGCTATAGTACCATTATGTGCAATACACAGATCTTTTACTTTGAGCGGTTGTGCATTTTCTAGACTACTTCTTCCAACAGTTGAATATCTGACATGACCAATTGCTGCAGGAGATGCATATTCTTCAGTTATTTTTTGAAATTCCGATGACGCTGCAGAAACCAATCCGAGTCTTTTTACTGGAGTTTTGTTTGGAACCGCAATACCCCACGCTTCTTGGCCTCGGTGTTGTAATGCACGTAATGCATCGATTACCATTGGTATAACATTTGAGCCATCTTTGCTGAAAATCCCAACTACGCCGCAGTTTTCTTTTACTTTAGGCATGTAGTACTAGATCCCTCAATGAATTAAACCACTTTTCATGTGCCTTATCAACTCTTAGTTTGGCAACCGGTTTTTTGTTGTCAGAAAACAGGATTTCATTTCCCTGAAATGTGCCAATATGAGAAGATGCTACATTTTTCTTTTTGAGTATCGACAGGACAGAATTTAGTTTGGATTTGTCAACCACAAGTAAATACCTAGAATGACTCTCAGAGAACAGTAATTTTGTGTAGTCTAGCTTTTCTTGCGGAATTTTTTCTAATGATATAGCGCATCCAATATTGTTAGTTATTGACAATTCTGATATTGCAATTGCCAAGCCTCCTTTTGAGCAATCATGGGCAGCCTTTACTTGGCCACTCCGAATTACTTGCAATACAGAATCCATGTTTTTCTTGGATTCTGCTAGATTGATTTTTGGAGCATTTCCTCCGATAAAATCGTGAATGTGTTCGTAATATTCAGAGCCTCCAAGCTCATTCTTTGTTGTGCCTACAATAATCAAAGCATCACCAGACTCTATTTTTTGTGGTTTAAGCAGTGTCTTGTCAATTAGGCCTAAAACACCAATCAGTGGAGTTGGCTTGATTGGGCCTTGCGGTGTCTCGTTGTACAGACTAACCTTTCCACCAACACATGGAATTTCAAAGTGTTTACAAAATTCTGTTATGCCTTTTAATGATTCTAAGAATGTCCAAAAGATTTCTGGGTTTTCTGGATTGCCAAATTGCAAATGATCAACCATTCCAATTGGGGTGGCGCCAGTACATACAACATTTCGGCACGCTTCCTCAAAGCAGCCCATTGCGCCATTTTTTGGATCCAAATAACAGTGCTTTGGATTTCCATCAATTTTCACTGCAAGATATTTTCCATTATCTAGCCTTAGTACTGCCGCATCAGAACCCGGCTTGACTACAGTTCGGATTCCAACCTCATGATCGTATTGGCCATAAACCCAAATTTTGCTTGCTATGTTCGGACTGGAAAGTAACGTAAGGATCGTTTTGGAGAGATCTTTTGGCGGCGCGGGTTGCTTTTTGTTTTTGAGTCGTTTTAGATATGAAGGTTCTTTTGCTGGCCTGTTCAGAAGAGGTGCATTTGCAACAATTTCTGCAGGCATTGATGCCAAGATGGTTTTGTTATTAGTTACTTTCATGACTTTATTGCCAGTCACTTTGCCAATCACCGAACAACTGACTCGGAACTTTTTGCAAATCTGCTGCAGTTTTGGCAGTCGTTTCTTATCTGTGATTACAAGCATTCTTTCTTGTGATTCTGAGGTCATGATTTCTGCAGGATTCATGTTTGATTCTCTTGTGTGAACTCTGGTCACATCAAGCTCTATGCCAACACCCATAGCATCAGCAGTCTCTGAAATTGCGCATGATAATCCGCCTCCACCCAAGTCCTTGATTGCTTTGATTAGTCCTTGATTTCGTGCCTCCAGTGTCGCCTCTATGATTAATTTTTCAATGAATGGATCTGGAATTTGTACTGCAGAACGGTCTTCGGTTTCTAGAGAATCAGACGCAAATTGTGCGCCGCCGATTCCATCGCGGCCAGTTGAACCACCCATCAGTACGACTACATCGCCAGCATTTGCGTGATTTTTGATTAGTCGTTCTTTTTTTCCAAATCCAACGGACGCAACATCTACTAGTGCATAATTAGAATAACATTTGTCAAACTCTACTTCGCCACCAACAGTTGGAATTCCTAAACAATTGCCATAATCTGCAATTCCAGTCACTGCGTTTTTGAAAAGCCATTTTGCGTGAGAGTCTTTTGAAATATCACCAAATCTCAGCCCATCAAGCAATGCAATCGGTCTTGTTCCAGCTGACAAGATATCTCGGATTACTCCGCCAACTCCAGTAGCTGCACCACCATATGGTTCAACTGCAGATGGATGGTTGTGAGATTCAATGTGCACAGTAACAACATAGCCATCACCAACATCCAACACTCCCGAATCGTATCCTTTTTCGTGTATTACTCGCGCTCCCTTGTTTGGCAGCATTTTTAGATGGATTTTTGAAGACTTGTAAGAGCAATGCTCTGACCATTCTGCTGCTACAATATGTCGTTCAGTGTCATTTGGTTGCCTGCCGATTTTTTTGGATAAATATTCGAGTTCTTCTTTTTGCAGACTCATTTTCTAGCACCAATCGTAGCAATCAATGATTGAAAGATCATGTTTGATGGAGCACAGTCTTTTGGGTTAATTTCAGGCTCAACTGCACGTTCTGGATGAGGCATCATCCCTACAACATTTCCTTCCTTGTTGCATATTCCTGCAATATCAAAGACAGAATCGTTGATGTTGTTTCCATATTGGAAAACAATTTGGTTATTTTTTTTTAGTTTAGCCAGATTTTCCTTGTCAATGTAATATCGTCCCTCTCCATTTGCGATTGGGATTGGGATTTTTTGTCCTAACTTGAATTTTGATGTAAACGGAGTTTTGTTGTTTTTTACTATTAATTCTGTCCACTGGCACATAAAATTCAATGAGGTGTTTTTGAGTAAAACGCCAGGAAGCAACTCAGATTCTACCAGAATTTGAAAGCCATTACACACACCTAAAACCGGCAATCCCTTGTCTGCCATTTTTTTAATATCTGAAATAACTGGACTGTGCGCTGCAATGACACCAGCACGTAATCTGTCGCCGTATGAGAATCCGCCAGGCAAAACCACAGCATCCAAGTTTTTTGGCAGTTTGTCCTCATGCCAGAAGTACTTTACATCCAGCTTGAAGACATCTTGTAAAACATGATACATGTCGCGATCGCAGTTACTTCCCGGAAATACGACTACGCCGACCTTCACAATTCCATTGTATGTTTTGCGGTTATTAAATCAAAGCAACCGCAAAATCACTTGTTGAACAGTTGTAAACAAAATACATCACAAATGTTTTTTATCTGGAATTTTTTCATCCACAAATATGGCATATATCCGTGACATAATGAATAAGCATGTAGTCACAATATCAAAGGAAAGATCATGTTTGGAGGCAGCGAAACTACTCCAAGAAAAAGACATTTCGTTCCTAGTAGTCACAGAAGGTCAAAACCCGGTTGGAATACTATCTGAGGCAGATTATGTTAGAAAACTCATAATCAATGACAAGCGAGCCTCCGAAGTAACCGTAGGCGAAATAATGTCGCTCAAGTTTCGTTGGGTAGAGCCAACCACTACGATAGAAGATGCTGTGCAAAAAATGCTAAACAACAAAATTCGAAGGCTAGTTGTCCTAGAAGGGCAAAAACTTGCTGGAGTCATAACCCAAACTGACTTGGCAGCCCATCTACGAAGCAAACTACTCATTGAGGAAACTGTAAAATCGATAAAAACAGACTAGACTGGTTTTGCATAAAGGGTTATCTTGCTTACCATTGGATTATAGATTCTCAAGTCGTCACAGATTTTTTTGACAGCGGTTTCTGCTGCCTGTTTTGTGTTTGATGTAATTTGGAATTTGAGCATTTTAGCAGAACGGATTTTTTTGACAGAGACATTATTTCCTTTTAGGACTAGATCATTTAGTATTGTGTCTCCTTCGGGATCATTCATACCTGCTTTGTTTTCAATCATTACCTGAACTTCAAACAGAGGCATTGCTTGAACTGGAATTGTGCTGTAATATAATGAATTGTGTAATCAGTAGTAATTTTATAGTACATCATCAGACAAAAGCCAAATGAGCGTTCGTCACAGATACTGGAAAATAACATCAGACGAAATGGAAAAAGCAGATTTTGATCCAGTCAAAGTTCTGAACTGGGAAATCAAAGGAGTTCATGAACCAGAAGAAGACGCAATATTTGTAGGAGTGTTCCAGTACAGAAATGGCACTCCTTGGGATTATGACTCCATTAAGGGAATTACGATGTATCACAATAATGTCAAAAAAGACACCGTAAATGAAGCAATAAAATTCCTCAAAGACAAATTTGGTGGCGAACAAAAAGAAAAGGGCGAACGTATTTTCCTTGTTGGCTCCAAAGAATTCTATTCTGCCAAAGAAATTGGGGGCCTAGCAAAACAGTTAGAGGCTAAATTTGCACTCAAAGCATCAATTTCAATCGAGTTTGCAGATATCTCCGAAGAGGAGAGAAAAAAATCAGGCCTTGCAGACGCGAAACTATTGCCAATTCCAGGCAAGCATTAGACGCAACCTAAATAGCGTTTTGATGTAATACCATAACATGTCAGAATTGCAAGGAATCTATGCGCATCTCTCAGAACTCAAAAACAGAATCACACGAATAATAATTGCAGTTGGCGCAATAATCGTCTTTTTGTTATCATTTAGAGCAATTCCATTTTTGTATAACGGTATCAAGATGTATTATCCATATCCAGACCCGATGCACAATCTGGCAGCTCAAATCACAAATCACATGAAAGCAACTTTGGTTCCAGAAACGGTGCAGCTAATTCAAACAGCACCAGGTCAGGCATTTTACGCCCAAGTTTATGTTGCTGCTTTAGTGGGTATTGTTTTGTCAATGCCAATCATAGTTAGAGAATTAACCAAGTTCATTGCGCCAGCATTTTCTGATAAAGAAATTCATTCTATAAAGCGAGTTGCTGTTCCTGCAATGCTATTATTTGTGACTGGTGCCACATTTGCGTATTTTACGGTCATACCGTTCATGCTTGACTTTTTGTACCAATACGGGGAATCATCTGGACTGGTCACATTCCTAAATGTGATGGACTTTGTCACATTTGTACTCCAATTTTTACTCGCGTTTGGAGTCGCATTTCAGCTTCCTTTGATAATGTATGCAGCTACTGCATCTGGCTTGACAGATGCTAGATTTTGGAGAAACAATATTCGATACGCCATAGTTGCGCTGATAATAATAGGTGCTGCGGTGACTCCTGACGGAAGTGGAGTTACAATGTGGTTTATCTCTGGCCCAATGATTGGACTATATCTTACAGGCATGATTATTCTAGAAAGACGCGAATGCAAAATTAAAAGAGTTTAACAGGCTTCGATTCAAGGCTTTTTGTTAATTCGTCTTGAATCATGCTTAGAATATGAGCCTGAGAACTAATAACATTTTGATTGATAATGCATTAATCTTGGATCAAATCTAATGACGTAACTGAAATTAGGAACTAGTTGATTTATCAGATATGAAAGAAGAAAAGATGTTCAATCCCATGATTGATTATCTAAAGACGCATGGGTATAAGATATTGGAGGAGCATAGAGCCCATGAACACGGAACTGACATAATTGCCGAGAAAAATAACAGAAAACTATACTTGGAGTTAAAAGGTGACTCTACAAGTCCAGATGTCGATTTTGGAACTTTAATCTACCAAATTATGAAGAATTTCAATCGCACAGAAGACGCAGAATATTGGTTAGGGATTTCGGAGAAATATGAGAAATATGCGATACGATGCAAACAACCATTAGAAAAGCTAGGAATTATGGTCCACATAGTTTCTGAATCAGAAGTTAAACTGCTTTTTTAGGGGCAGATCAGATCTACAATCCCTGATTCGAGATATTGATACAGGATTAGATGTAGAGAGAATCACAGGGCCAATAGAACTTTAAGATGATCGCCAATGTTTTTTACCAAACTCTACATCGACATAATCTAAATCAGTTAAATGATTGAGACTTTTTGTAATTTCAATGACGTGTAAAGAAGGATTCGTACAAGTTCATACAAAACCTCTTGGAGAAACCCAGTGACGATCCACTATATCTGGCAATCAAAGAAAAGTTGCAACCAATCTAATTTTTACGAAGATTATCCCTTTACCCAGAGGTTTGATTTTGATTTTTGAACAGATTTTTTCTATTTTTGGTGCAAATCGTGCGTGAATCGGAACCGGTTAAACCACTGGTTTGATTCGCCGAGCGGTAAAAGAGTTAAATCAGAGGCATAATAATTTAGAATCAAATGCTACAAATCGTTTCCGGATTTATTGCAGGCCAAGAATGGATCTTTATTGCAATAGCGGCAGGCATCATATTATTTGGTGCAAAAAAGATTCCAGAGCTTGCAAGAACATTAGGTAAATCCAGAATGGAATACGAAAAAGGCAAGTTTGAAGCAGAGAAAGAACTCAAAGACCTCAAAGACAAAAAGGACTAAAATTCTGCAATTCTGCAAAACTCGTCAATTACTTTACTATAATCTGATTCAATTTTGGATTTGCCAACAAAGCCAGCTATCTTTGTTATGCCATTTAGCTTGATATCAACAGTAACAGATAGCTTGGTTCCTTGATCAGATTTTTCATAAACCTCAGAAATGTGTGAGCCTTTGATATCTCCCCCCAAAACAAAGACATCGTGTGATTCTGGATATTTTGTTACATGTTTTGTAGTCATGATTAGTTCCTTACCTCCCAATTTGAGATGCTCTTCTACTATTGCAACATTGTCTCGAACTGATCTTATTTGGATTGATGGATAATATTGTGGCAGTATTTGTTGGAAATTTTCATAGTTTGCAATTATGTCAAATACGTGTTGTCGTTCTGCATTGACTAGTTTATGAATAACAAATTTTGGCAATAAACCCTAGGTTCCCCATCTTTTGTATAAATCATGTTCGATGTTGAACTGGTCAAGACACTTGCCAACGGTATGATCAATTATTTGGTCTATTGATTTTGGTTTTGTGTAAAAACCTGGTACCGGAGGCAGTATTACGACACCTAATCTTGCTAATTTTAGCATGTTTTCTAGATTTATTGCAGTAAGTGGAGTTTCTCTTGTCACTAGAATTAGCTTTCGTGATTCCTTTAGTGTGACTCCGGCTGCTCTTGCAACCAAAGTTTCGTCGTATCCATTTGCTATACTAGATAGAGTTTTCATTGAACATGGAATTACAATCATGCCATCATGTTGGTATGTGCCAGAAGAAATTCCAGATGCTAAATTGGAATCATCTGAATACTCGGTAGCTAGAGATTTTAGTTGGTCTAGTTTGTAGTTGGTTTCCATTGTAAAGCATTTTTTTGCCCATTCTGTTATGACCAGATGAGTTTGGATATCGCATTGCTTTAGAACTTCTAGTGCACGAATTCCATAGATTACTCCAGTACTGCCAGTAATTCCAATTACTAGTTTCATTATATTGAATAACGATGTTTGATTATTTTAAGCTGTGATTATACTCGATAGATTGGCATTAGAATTACGTGTTTAATATTGAATTTATCGTTAATAGAGATATTATATTACCAATATCGGTATGAGAATTGTTGGCAGTAAAACACTCTGAAATAACAAAAATTATTCAAAATTATTCTGATTTCAGAATTGGTGTACTTGGAAGCCACTCTGCATTAGAAATAATGGATGGTGCAAAAGACGAAGGAATTCCTACTGTTGTAATATGCCAAAAAGGCAGAGAGGAACCATATCGTCGATTCAAAAGAATTGCGGATGAGATTGTTGTGGTCAATAAATTTGTAGATATGGCATCGCCCAAAATGCAAAAAATGCTCTTAGATACAAACACGATTATTGTTCCACATAGAGCACTAACTGCATACTTGGGCTATGAAACAATAGAGAAAAAATTTAAGGTTCCAATGTTTGGCAATAGAACATTATTCCAAGCAGAAGAGCGCAGTTTTGCAAAAAACCAATATTATTTACTAGAAAAATCAAAAATTAGACTGCCAAAACTGTTCCGCAATCCAGAGAAAATAGACAGGCCAGTAATAGTCAAAGTGCAAGAAAAGAAAAGAAAGCTAGAACGAGCGTTTTTCACTGCTTCAGACTATAAGGATTTTGTCGCAAAATCTCAGGATAAGATCAAAAAAGGAATCATCGATGTAAAAGATCTCAAAAAGGCAAGCATTGAAGAGCTAGTCCTTGGCACATACATGAATTTTAATTATTTCCATACACCAATTTCCGACCAAGTTGATTTTATTGGAATAGAGCGAAGATTACAGACAAACATTCATGATTTCAATTCCCTACCAGCAAAACAGCAACTAGACATCAATGTGGACACTCAAAATATTGAGGTAGGCCATACTCCTGCAAGTATTAGAGAATCATTACTGGAAAAAGTGATAGAAATTGGAGACAAGTTTGTTGCTGGTGTCAAGAAAATATACCCACCCGGGATCATAGGCCCATTTTCGCTCCAATCAGTCATAACAAAAGACTTGGAGTTTGTAGTGTACGATGTTTCATTGCGAGTACCAGGAAATCCCATAGTTGCTACAACATCGCCATACACAAAATACCAATACGGCCAAACATTTGGAGTTGGTCGAAGAATTGCGATGGAGATAAAACGAGCCCATCAAGAAGGTAGACTAGCCGAAGTTTTAACTTAGGTTTTCCATTTTATCTTTGAGCAGTGTTTTCCTAACTAGAATAGGAATATTGTAAAATGCTGCCAATGCCACTGCGTCAGATGCCCTATAGTTTCGAAGCATAGTATCCTTTTTGCCAGTAAAGTACAGGTTTGCTCGTAGCACGCTTCCACTCTCATAGACTTTAACTTTGACTAGGAGCATTTCATTTTCTTCGCATAATTCTTCAATCATGTTGTATATTGTTGGCAAGGCATCGCGTCGTCCTTCTAGAAATGACTTGATGTGTCTTGCCACTTCACCAGAGAATGCACGCATGTGGAATTCTTTTTTGTCATCGGCTTGCAGTATGATGATTCCCTCCATTGCATATGGATCGATAAAACCGACATGTGTTATTTTGGCAGTGGCGTAATCAGGTTCTTGTTTTTGAGAAATGTCCAATTATTTTGATTACGAATCGGTTTCTATTAAAGAATGATATGATCTATGGATAACTTATCAGTCCTACGCGGCTCTTAAATGCAAAACCAGCTAAAAGACCTCATGAAAATAGACATACCACTATCATGTCCGGCATGTGGCGGAAAAATGTATTCAGTTGGATATGACGCACCGCTGAAGATCCTAAAACCCAGAACTTGGCAAGTCTGTAAAGATTGCAAGTTCTCACGAAGCGTAGAAGACTTCAAAAAATCGCTCTGCTGTGCATAACAGTGGGTTAGTCTTCTTTTTTTCATTTTTTTAAAGTATGATTTAATTTTGGTTTTAATTGAGCCAAATCTAAATGGCTAAAGATGGAAGAGCATTAATCACATTAGGATTTGTGGCAATTGCCATTTTGTTTTTGATATATGCTAGACTTGGCAATTCCGAAATAACTCCTGTTGCTCTTGAATCAATACAAAGACTAGGGATAGTATTTTATGGAATACTAATACTTGCGTTAGGAGCAATTTCATATGGATTTTATCATTACCAGAAGTACAAAGTCGAGAAAAACCAAGGCGATCCCTTTTCTATCATAGCCCAAGTCACATGGAACTCTAAATCACGTAAGATTTTTGTTGTTACAGCAATTGGATATGGCGTATTTTTTTCCCTAACTTCTGGGATACTGGTGTATCAACCAGATGTGACATTTTCATATCATTATAACGTACAGATTCCGTCAGCACAAATTGCTCCATGCTGTGGCGACATTGGTTATGTGCCAAAATTCATCTTTTACATAACAGAACACGTAGGAATGCAGGTAATACCAATAAATCTGATTTTGCAGATTACGGTTTCTTATTTAGTTGGCCTAAATGCGTCAATTGCAGTCAATGCCTTCACTATATTGCGAAAAGGTGCCGGAATGGGAAGTGTTGCTGCGGCAACAGGACTGTTCATTGCATGTCCTACTTGTGCAGGTACATTTGTGTCATTGTTTGTATCAGCATCAAGTGCATTGGCATTTGCAGTTGCAATTACACAACTACAAACCATATTCATTGCAATTTCCATACCACTGTTGGTAGTCACTCCAGTAATCATGGCAAAAAAAATCAAAGCTAGCGGTTGGGGCTGTAAAATTAACTAGATTGTTTCACTTCTGGAATCTTCCAGTTTCCAATATCGTATCCATCTCGTCTTAGATATTTTAGAGTTAGTTTATAGACGAGCTCATCGTGATCTACTTTTTCTAGTATTTCGGACCAGAGAATCTTGCCGTTATTTGCTATAATTTGTTTGAATTCTTGGTTTATCGCTTCTGCTATCTGTCTGCATTGATCAAATGTTTTTCCATTTCTATATGCTCTGGCTCGTCTGTCACAGCTTTCCACGACAGTATATTTTGTGATGTTGAATAATTACTTGTCTTCTCTTGCCTTGTCTCTGCCTTTTTCTGCAGCTTCCTTGCCTGCATCATATGCTTTGGTTCCAAGCTCAGCGCCTTTTTCAATTCCTTTTTTGCCAAGCTCGCTTCCTTTTTCTACGCCTTTTTCAGCAGTTTCTTTGAGTTTTTTTAGAAATCCCATTACACGGTATATAGAGAAATTTGTTTTTAAAGAATACTAAAATTCTTTAGTTTTTCTACTATGATTTTGAAAATTTCGTTATTGTCAAGCAAGATGCATGGTAAGTTATTTTCTGCACATGCCTGTCCACTTTCTGTATCACGAGTAATGAGGATCATACCATTTTCTTTGGCATAGTTAATGACTGAATAATCTGTGTGTAGTTTGTTTCCTTCCATGATTAGCTTTTTGACAGAATACGCTTCATAGCCAAGGCTTTTGAGTTTTTCATCCCAACCATCATCCATTTCATCCACTAGAATCTTCATTATATTAAATAGAAAATTTCTGTATTTATTTTAAGATGGATTAGAGATGTGCAGTTATTTTTTTGACTTTGTTTATAATGTTCATTTTCTTTGTGGCGCTGACTTTGGGCTCTAGCGTGAAATAGACTGTTTTTCGTTTTGGATAGATCACCATCTGAGTGACTTTTTCACGTTCTACTTGGACGTAACCTACCTTACCCAAGGTTTTGTCAAATTCTTGTCTCATTTTGCGCCTTTGTGCTACTTGCTTGCAAAAATGCGCCTCTTCCTTTTGTGATTTAAGAGATGTTTTTCCTTGTTTCATAATTGACTCCATAATGTTTCCTTTGAGATCTATTATGGCTACAAATCTCATGACAGGGGCTATACTGATTATATCCTCAACAATTTCCATGTGAGTTGCTGGTTTATAGGCATTCAATTTTCTATTACTCCGATGTGGCCAAATATAATTGAATTTTCAAAAATTATAATTGGTTATTGTAAAGATACTATATTGAAAAAAATTAACGCCATTTTGGCAAGATTGGAAAAACAATCAATTCTAGAAAAATCCAGATTAGTAGATGTAAGCACAGAAAGGCGAATGCTTGCTATAACTCCTGATACTGCTAGATTTTATCATAGATTATTGATGGACATTAATGCGCAAAGAATTTTGGAGCTTGGGACATCCAGTGGATATTCTACATTATGGTTTGCTAACGCAGTATTACAAAATGGCAATATTCCAAAAATTATCACATTAGAAGGCAATCCAGTTAAAGTTCAAATGGCAAAATCTAACTTTGAGAAGGCTGGAGTATCAAAGTTCATTAAAATTATGCCAGGACAGATCTTGGCAGTTTTAAAATCCATGCCAAAAAGGCCAATCTTTGATTTCATACTAATCGATGCCGATAAGGAAAATGTTGTAGAATACTTTGATCTAGTATTGCCAATGCTCAAAATAGGAGGAGTCATTGGTACCGATAATGTGTTGTTACCACAAAAATATCGCAGATTTATGCGCAAGTATAGCGCCCATATCAGAAAGAATGATTGTGTAGTAACTGGCACCATGCCCATAGGATATGGTCAAGAGATTACCGTGAAAATTCATTAGGTTTTTGATAGTTTTTTAATTTTTGTAGATTCAGATTTTATTGATTTAGTCAAAACTGCCTTTTTTTGTTCCAATTTTTTTATTTTGGTTTGTTCTTTTTTCTTTGAGCGAGCAATCTCTAGTTTTTGTAATTTAAGCTGTTTTTCTACTGTTGATTTTTCTTTTTTGATCGACTGAAGATTCGCATTTGTTGTTTTTATCTGAGATTCAAGCGATACACGTTCGGCCAAAATTCTATCTAATAGTTCTTGCTCGGATTTGATTTTAGACAGATGTGGAGACATTGAAGATAATTTTTTCTTTTGTTCTGTAATCTGTTTGGATAATTCAGTTTGTTTTTGTTTAGAAGCCGTAAGAAATTTTTCATAAGCAGAAATAGTTTTGAAAATTTTTCCTGTGATACAAGTTTTGCTTTTTCTTGTTTTACTTGTTCTTCCAGTTGATGTTCTTGTAATTTGGTCTTTTCAGTTATTTTTTGATTTTCTAGTTTGAGACTTTCTAGTCGTTCTTTTTCTTGTTGAATTTTTTTTGCAGCAATTGTTTGTTCTGCGAGTCTTGCGCGTTCTTTTTCTGCCTGACTAGCTATTTCTGCCTGCTCTTTTTGCAGTTGTAGAACAATACTATCACGCTCATGTTTTGCTTGTTCTAATTCCGCCTCTTGGGATTTTATCTGTTGTATTAGCTGGTTTTGTTTTTGTACACTTTGTCGTTCTTGCGCTATTCGTTTTTGAAGTTGTTCTTTTTCAAGCTTGATTTGTTTTTCAAATTCTTGTCTGTCTAAAATTATCTGCGTAAGTTTGGATTGCTCTATTCGAATTTTTTCTGCTTCAGTTTTTTTGCGATTTAGATTATCTTGCTTGCGTACCAATTCTTTTTGGATTTGTTCAAGGCTTTGGGTTTGCGCCTTGAATCCTTTTGGTAACGTCCCTTGTTGCTTATGAGTAGATTGTAATTGATCCATTTTTTGAACAATTTCCGCTTCAATGTTTACGATCTTTCGATTTGCCCAAGACGCATGAGATTTGAGTGCTTCAATTGTCTGGTTCGAGTCTTGTTGTATTGGAATTATTCCAGCATAGTTTGCTTTATGGCCTAGCTTTAATTCCAAATATTTTTCGTCTGATTTGTATAGCGTCTTTCCCTGTTTTAGAAATTCCAAAATAAACTCTAGTCTACCGGTATCACCAATTCTAGATGAAATCAATTTTTGAACTTCAGTTAGAAGGTCTTCATCTACTTTGATCTTTTGTTCTAGTCCAATTTCTTCTAGGAATTTTTTATTAAGATATTTTTTATCTGAATTATACAATTGCCGTCCTTCTTTTAGAACAGTAAGAATGTGTGTTAGTCGTCCAGGATCGCCAGTGCCAGAAGTCATTAGCTTTTCTGCAAATGCCCTAGTTTCCTCTGGAGTCAGGCTTACCATTTAGTTCTTTTTTGTATTTGGATTAGGTGTTTTAAGACCTCAGAGATTCACTAAATTTTACAAATCAGGCACGCTGAGTAGCGCTTAGCCTGAACGTGTAGCATTTGTTCCATTTTTGGGTGTTTTTTGAGGATTTGATTATTGTTATTGTATCAAAACTAAATGTATTTTTGATTTTTAGATCAGCCTTGATCGTTTTCTTTGTTGTAGAATCTAGTTTTTTGTAAATCAAACTAATGTGTGGCATAAAGGCATAATTTTTGTCAAAACGGTTTTGTAATGTACAATACAGATTTTCTAATTGTTTTTCTTTCTTTATTCTGATGAATAATGTCTTCCACAAGTAATCAGATTGTCCAATACTGATTTTTCTTGTCTTTATTGGATCGCAACGAACCAATTGCACTGCGGTTTTTGCTTTGTGCAGACTAGATACACCGCTAAACACCGTTATGTGTGCAGAAAATTTAGGCGCGGCATATTTTTTTGCGAGATTTCTTATAATTTTATTTAAATATTTTCTATCTCTGTAACTCGGAGTAAGCCAGATAGAAAATGTCATTATGCTGAGCTGCCGACGTTTATTTTTAGTGAAAGTGTTGGCGATAAGGCAGATGGATTATCAACACTTTCCCAGACAAATATTGTGGCCTCGTATTTGCCTGCTTCATTTGGAATCCATGATAATGATGGTGAGAACGATTGTGCTGGGGTCAGAACGCCCGTTATCCATGATAACGACACAGTTACTCCATTTTCGTCTTGGATTTGAACAATATACGCAAACTCTTGTTCAAAATCCTGATTGTTTTTCAGATCAGCTGCAATCTGGACTTGTTTACCAACCTCAATTGTTTTGATATTATTGCCAATTCCAAGGTTGACTTCTTGTGCATGTGCTATTCCTATAACACTACACAACAGCCATACAAAAATCATGTATCTGAGCAATACACAAATTCTTTAGGTCTTGTTGATAAACCAATCTTTGTGCTTTGCTGTATAGTCTCTAGCACAAGAAGCAGAGCAAAACTCTGAGGCGCGATGTTCAAATTTCTCGCCACAGTTTTTGCATTTCATGTTTTCATCTGTAATATCAACGCACGATAAGGATAATCATCAAATACCAAAAATGGTAATTACGCTAGCAAAGTAAAGTTACTCCATAGAGAATATTTTTGTAGATGGGCTGACAATATGCTAGAGTCTGGCATTAATCCCATCTAGTGTTTTGTAGTATGATTTTTGTATTAAAATAACGCGTAGGAATTATCTAGAGATACCACATTTTATGTAATATTTTTGGTGATATTCCTCAGCCTTGTAAAATTCTGGTGCAGGTTTGATCTCTGTTACGATTTTTTTGCCAAATTTACCTGAACCATCTAGTTTGTGTTTTGATTCTTGTGCAATCTTTTCTTGTTCAGAATCATGATAAAATATTACAGAGCGATATTGCGTGCCAACGTCTGGACCCTGTCTATTTAGTTGTGTAGGATCATGTGAATTCCAAAACACATCGAGTAGTTTCTCATATGGTAAAACATTTGGATCATATTCCACTTGGACTAGCTCTGCATGTCCAGTCATATCGGTGCAAACTTGTTCGTATGTAGGATTTTTTGTAGTTCCTCCACCATACCCAACCATGGTAGATTTTACGCCAGGCGTGGTTCTGAAGATGTCTTCTACACACCAAAAACATCCTGCACCAAACGTTGCTTTCATAACGCTAGACAGTATAAACCAGAATTAAAATGATTATCCAGGTTTTTCATATAGCCAAACTTCAAGCTTGGTCAACGGCAACGTCATTGTATCAGGAAGTATTATGAGCAGTCCAGAGTCTTTTGCTACATTGTTGCAAGTGCCTGAGAATCGTTCATAATTTTTGCCAAAACATCCATCGTCCGCATAATGGATAAAAGAATCCTCATAGTTTTGTTGCTGCTCAATTGACGGTACAAAATAGACATCAAAGCCGATCAGGTTATCATTAATTTTCACGGAATAATCAAACGATGTATTTTCTTTTGATGTGCATATTGGTATGAATTGTGGATATCCAGACTTGATCTGGGCTTCATGTTGTTTTTGATCCTGCTTGCTAGGTATTGAAGTATACAAGGTAATGTTTGGATCAGGATTTTTTTGTAATCCACTTGCATATTCTATATAATGTCGTAATGTATCTGCACCAAACCTTGCATAATGAGGTTCCCAAGAATCATAACAATTTGTGTTGCTGTTTTGTACCAAGATATACGGCTTATCATGTATGTATCTTATTTCATCTACATTGTTTTGCTTTGATATTTCTAATCGCTCTTGTGAGCTAAGATGTCTTGTTTCTTGTCTGGACCAAACATTAGTTATTTCATATACAATATTTCCAGGATAGCTAGACCAGCCAGGTTCCAAATGCACGTAGACGGATTGTTTGTTTACTGATTGTTGTTGTAAGACAAACGCAGTTACAACATAATACAATATTATGATAGATATTATTCCAATTATGGTATAGTGTAATTTTCTCATATCATAGCAGGTTTTGTAGGGTTTTTTATTTCTGATTGATGGGATCGCCGGTTTCGTGATAATATCGCTGCGCTACCTCATTGAGTTTTTTTACCAGTCTTGGATCATGAGACTTGACGAGTTTTACTCTAATAGTTTGATATTCTTGGACTAGTTTACGTATCTCGGAGTTTTTCATTTAGTTGGTTCACGATAATTTTGATTTGAAAATCTTGCAGATATTGAATCTGGATCATTTGCAGCAATGAAAAACTCTCCAGTCTTGCATGTTTTTGGTATGATCAGACCCCACATTGTAACTTGTATAGAATCTCGATCTGAGTACAATTCCAGATCAGGCGAGTAAAGCTTCTCCATCCCAGCACAGACTTGGATTTCCACAATATGCCCCACATGAAGAGTTCTGGATTTGTATATTTTTGTAATTTTAACAGATTTTGAATCTAGAGGCACCTTTAGATCCTTGATGTCTTTTTTTATTGCTAGTTTTTGCGGTTTTGCCTCTACCATTGTCATGGTAAACAATGACATTAGCAAAAAAGATGCCAGAGTTATTCCAGCTATTCTCATCAGTATTACTTGATGCAAAATATAATTTAAGATTTAGTTTTCAATTTATTTCTGATAGTCAGAATCAAAAATGTTGGAACCCCAAGATACATTACGGCATTAAGTAAGATAACGCCAATTCCATATCCTAACATTTCAGACTCTGAATCGATGTCAGCTAGCTGCAAAATGGATAATGTGGAAAGCATCGGGATGATTGTTGTCTTTACTGCTTCTCTGAATAATGGATTCTCTCTTTCTAGATCAGCTATTGCAGGGCTAAATGAATAATAGAATTCGTTGAATCCAGTCATGAATGCCGTGCCTGAGCCGGTGCTAAAGAGGACATTGTCTCTAATTTCTCTTAACATCTGGACTTGGGAAGATAGTTCAGTTCCATATGTAGCGGTTGCAATTAGACATCCACCACCTAACTGGCCTGATGTTTTATCAGGTATACAAACACCATTTTCTAGATGAGTTCCCTCGCCACACAAAAGCTGTGCAGGTTCAGGTTCTTGGATACCAACCACTTCGTATATTGTTCGTCCAGGGAAATTCTTATCAAACCATGACTTGAATGCGGCCTCTGAATTGTATCTCTCTACATATGATTGCGGATCTTTTGTTGGGTCTGGAAATCCTGGAATGTGAGTTGTTGGAGCTTGTGGCTCTGGTTCCGGTGCAGGTTCGGGTTCTGATGCTATCACACATGTCTGAGTCTTTTCATCAAATATTGTTCCAGTACCACATTCAGTAGGCTCTGGTTTTGATTCGGGTTGTGGGATTTCTGCGGTTTTGATAGAAACTTCGTTTGATGGCACACTGAGTCCAGCAGGATTTATCGCATACACTCTATACGAATAGGTGTTTGCTAACAATCCACTATGAGAATATGTTGTAGTTGTAGTCTTACTAGTTAGTGTACGATACGAGTCGGTACCAATTTTGTATTCAATTTTGTAGCCGGTCACAGATGTTCCACCATTGTTTGTGGGCATAGTCCAATACAGGTTAATCTGAGTTGGAGATACACGATTTGCGGAAAGTGTCGGTGGAGATGGAGGGTTGGCAGTAACTGGTGTAGATGGTGGAGTTGTTGACAAAGTTGCAGTTGCAGTGGATTCTGATGATGCAAGGCTTGTTCCAGATGAAGTAATGGTATAGATTCTGTATGTGTATGCAATATTTGTTGCTATATTGGCATGAGAGTATTTTGTAGTCGAGTTTAACGTGCTTGGAGTCAGTGTTTCAAATTGTCCAGGTCCCCTTTTGACTTCGATTTTGTAGCCAACTATTGTAGCTGCAGAAGACGGTGCGTTCCAAGAAAGATTGATCTGGGTTGGTGAATATGGAGTTGCAATTACATTAGTTGGTGGATTTACATTTGCTGTACCAGATGATTGTGATGGTGGGGAAGCATTAGACGTAGATAACGGGGTGGCAGTTGCATCAGCAGATCTTGGACTAGAACCAAGCGTAAAGTGAGCAGATACTACGTATGTGTAAGTCTTTTCAGTGGTCAGTCCATTTATTGTATGACTAGTCGATGTTCCTGCATTGTCATCTATTACGACATAGTTATCTTGTGATATTTTTTGTTCGATTTTGTAACCAGTGATTGATTGCTTGTACGTTTGAGATGGAGGAATCCAGGTTAATGTGATCGATGTAGGAGATACTGCAGTGGCAGTAACAGTTGGCGCGGTAGTTTCCTTTGGAGTTGCAGATACTTCACTCTGAGCTCCTGCCCCAATAGAATTTACTGCGGATATTCTGTAAGTGTATGTGGTGCCAGTAGTTAGTCCTGTATGAGAAAAAGATGTGGCAGAACTTTGTGAATTTGAAACCAGTACGTCATATGAGCTGTTTGATTTTTTTGCCTCAATTTTATAGCCAGTAATTGTCGAGCCGCCGTTATTTGACGGTGCGACCCAAGAAAGATTGATCTGGGTAGGAGATGCCGGAGTTGCCACAAGTGATGTTACGGATCCTGGTACGCCAGCTGAAGATGATGAGGACGGAGTTGCAGATGCTTCTGCAGATGTAGAACTTGTACCAATTGAATTAATTGCAGAAACACGATACGCGTATGTTGTACCATTAGTTAGCCCAGTATGAGAATAACTAGCAGTTGATGATGCAGTGTTTGCCACCAGAGTAGTAAAAGTACCAGAACCAATCTTGTATTCAATTTTGTAGCCAGTAATGGGGTATCCTCCATCGCTTGCTGGCGCAGCCCAAGATAGGTTAATTTGCGCATTGGAAGATGCGGTTGCCACTAGTCCTGTTGGCGCACTTGGAGCTCCAGATGTGGATGATGATGTCGGAGTTGCAGATGTCTCAGATGAAGAAGAGCTGGTACCAATAGAGTTGATTGCAGATACTCTGTAAGTGTATGTGGTATCAGTGGTTAGTCCTGTATGGGAATATGTTGTTGTGGTGTTGCCAGTACTTGATACTAGATTTGCAAAAGAACCAGAGCCCGATTTTACTTCAATTTTGTAGCTAGTAATTGCCGAGCCGCCGTTATTTGACGGTGCGACCCAAGAAAGATTTATTCTGGTCGGAGAGACTGCTGTTGCTGAAACTCCTGTTGGGGCGTTAGGAGCAGTTAATGCTGAAGAGGATGTTGGTTGCACAACAACTTCATTTGATGTTTGTGTTCCAGTACCAAATGATGTAACTGATGAAACACGGTATACGTAGACTTGGCCTGTGGTTAATCCAGTATGAGAATAACTAGTGGATGTACTGCCGGTGTTTGCAGTTAATGTTGAATATGCACCAGCACCAACTCGATACTCAATTTTATAGCCAGAAATAGGATATCCGCCAGTGTTGGTTGGCGCAGTCCAAGAGAGATTTACCTGAGTAGGAGACGCTGCAACACCAACTAGATTTGTTGGCGTTCCAGGCAACGAGCCACTAGATGTTGATGTTGTGGTTGTAGAAATTTCTGTTGCCGCATTACTTGTGCCGATAGAGTTTATTGCATAGATTTTGTAAGTGTATGCAGTGTTTGTAGTCAGACTTGAATGAGAATAATATGTTGTACTAGGAGTTCCAGTGTTTGCAACTATTACTGTATAGCTGCCAGTCCCAACCTTGTATTCAATTTTGTAGCCAGTCAAAGACGAACCGCCGTTATTAGTTGGCTCATTCCAGAAAATGTTAATCTGAGTTGATGATACTGCAGTAGCACTTGGGTTAGATGGAGGATCTGGAGCGGTGGCTGCAAATGCCGAGCTAAATGATACAGCTAACACAATAGAAAATATTGCCAATGATGATCTTTTCACAGCAATACCGTTTATCATATGGAGATTGATAAACACTTGGCAGAAATTATTAGCGTATGATCCCTGAGGTATGGTTTCTAAAATTGGATTCGTACCAAACTGTCTTGAATGTATTCTTTTTTGGCAAAATATTGATTGCAATATGAGAAAAGATCTTTTTGTTTGCAGATCCATGAGTGTGTATGGTATTTTTTGGAATGTACACTATGTCACCTAGATTTAGTGAAATAGATTCTGTCTTTTTTATTTTAAAATTTGTTCCTGTACTAGATTTTTTGAAAAACTCTAATCTTCCTTTGCCTTGTGTAACAATTAGAATTTGACTACCATTATGGATATGGAGTTTTGTTTTTGAGCCATTTTTGAAATAAACATGATAGATGTCTTGTTCTTTGGATTGTATAACACTAGAGATATCTTTTAGAAATGTACTCCCAGTAAACCAGTTGGGATTGACCTTACGCTGATTACCAAAAGCGTAAATGTTTGATTTTCTCATGTTATGGTTTGATTTGATGTTGATATAACACTATTTCGGATATTCATCAAACGATAATTTTTGATAATAGATAATGCACGACTCACAAAATGAGTCCCATTCTCCAATGTTTTGTTTTAAGAAAAACTCTACAACCCACCTATATGGAGGAATTTTTCGGTATTGGAATTGTTGTATTGTGTAAATGTCTTTTTCATTAAACTTGCCTTGACATCTTTTGCATTCTGCGTTTTTTGTCATATCAGCAATACGATACAATTTTTTCCAGCGCAGATGGGATTTTGGTAAGATCTGCATTGGCAACATCTTTGTTAGTTATTAGTTCAGAGTAAAACGGGTCAGTATCTTTTTTTTGAATATCGGATTGGTAACAAACTAGTGCTTTTTGTATTACATATAGATCAGGCTCAATTGTTTTAAGAGATTCAGCATTTTGCAAGCCATCTGTAATTTTTATTATTATAGAAGACACTGTTTTGTATGCCTTCATTGCCTCTTGCTCTATTATTTGGGCAAACATTGGCGCATCTTTGATTTCTGGAGAATTTCGAATGTTTCGCAGTCGTTTTTTGTAATGATGTAATGAACGTAATACCAGATCATATCCACCTTCTTCTTTTAGATAGATCCCACCAAGCCAGACTTTGGACATATTTTGATTTGAAAATTAGACTATTTGTAAGTCACGCAAAATCTAGAACGCTTGATACTACATCCAGTACGTGTTGGTATTCCGGAGTTGCGGCGTCACCATGGATCACTAGCGTGTTGTTTTTGAAAAATGTGCCCTTGATGTCTTTGACTCTATTATGAATTCTAAATGATTCCATTATTGATGGTTCTTCTGCGTTATAAAATACAACATTAAAGTCGGCCTTGAGTCTATTTGTTATTATTACAAAATCATCTTGTGTTATTTTTCTTACAAATTCCATTGTAGTATGATTTGAACAACATATCTCTATTATGTTATTTTGTATTAGTACAAGCATGGTTATGACGGTTCGAATGTATCAACAAATGACAAAATCAAATACAAAAATCGATTCAGAAAATGAGATCAGAAAACTAATTCAGTAGCTACCAAAGCCCGCCACCACTATCCTGTGGATCCATTTTTTTGGTTGGCAAGTGTCCGTGAGCCTTGTTGATGTGACGTTTTAGTCTCTCTGGATCGTGCAGCTCTAATCCACACGTCTTGCATTTTGTCTCGTTTGTGTTTTCTTTCTTTTTGAATAGGCCCATGTAAAATATGATTTCAAAACACACTATAAAATTATTAGGAAAACTTAGACTAGCGTCAGATTTCTAGGAACAAACGGGGGCATTCTATTTTTACTCTTTGTCGATAAACTCGTCTGCGGTTGGAGGTTCTGGAGACAGTCCCTTTCTCTTTCTGGTGTCCGCAATCAGGTTTGCCTGGATTGATTTTGGCATCGGAGTCCATGCTTTAAAGTGAGTATTCCACATTGCTTTTCCAGCAGTTTGGCCTCTCATTACTTCAGAAATATCAAATGTTTCAGATGCTGGAATCTCGCCTGTTATGATACTAGTAATTCCTTTTTGCTGCATATCCAATACCTTGCCACGCTTGCCAGACAATACACTTGCAACATTGCCAATCATGTCTTGTGGAACTCGAACCTCGATTCCAAGCATTGGCTCTAACAATATTGGATTTGCCTTTAGCATTGCTGCCATGCAAGCACGTCTTGATGCTGGAGATAGTTGTGACAGACCCCTGTGTGCAGTGTCCTCATGGGGAACAAAGTGAGTAAATGTGAACTTGCAGTTTCTCACCTGTTCTTTTGCAAGTGGACCTTCCTTCATTACTTCATCAAAGCCAGACAAAATAGAATCAGATGATTCTTGGATGAACTGGACACCTTTTGTGCCGTTGATCATAATGTTTCCTCTAGAGTCAAATCTCATAACACGCTTTGCAGTATCAGTATCCCAGCCCTTTGATTTCAGAATATTTTCCATTTCCTTTTTGTCTTTCATTTCTGACAATTGACCTGCACGAATCATGTCTGCAATTTCTGGGTCTAGTGGCTCTACTTTCATGAAAATCTTGTTGTGTCTGTTTGGTGATTTTGACATGACGACTTCAGACTCATTTTGGATGGTTTCTCTATAGTTGATCAATGGCTGTGATGTTACAATTTGCACGCCGGCATCACCAATTAGTGATGTAGCAATTTCCAAGTGCAGCACACCCATACCAGCAATTACGGTTTCGCCAGATTCTTCGTTGATTTTTACTACCAAGTTTGGATCCTCAATTGTAATTCTTCGTAACGCCTCGACAAGCTTTGGCAGGTCTTTTGGATACTTGGCCTCCACTGCTATTTGCACAACAGGCTCTGAGACATATCGGATTCCTTCAAAGATTGCCACATCCTTAATTGTAGCAAGTGTCTGTCCTGCTCTAGCTTCAGTCAAGCCCAGCAATGCAGGAATGTTTCCAGCGCCAAGTTCTCCAACCATTTCTCTTTGGTTGCCCATGAAAAAGTTGACAGATTGGATTTTTCCTTCGCGTTTAGTATCAATTAGGTGAACCGGCATGCCGTCCTTCAAGGTGCCAGAAAATAATCTTCCAATTGCTACAGGTCCTGCTGCAGGATCCATTGCCATGTTTACAATCATCATTACTGCAGGGCCATTATCATCACAATTCAGAATTGCTTTGCCAATACCAGATTCTAAATCACCTTTCCAGATTTTTGGAATTCTGTATTTTTGTGCAACGTGTGGTGGTGGGTGGTGTTTTACAACCATTCCAAGTACTGCTTCTGCCAGTGGTGCTTTTTTTGCTAAATCATCAACGTTTGCGCCTTCTTGGTATGCTGCATAAATGTCCTTAAACGAAATTCCCTTTTCCTTCATCACATCAATGTTAAAGCCCCATCTGTCCTTTGCAGAACCAAATGAGACAGAGCCGTCCTGAATTGAAACCTTCCATTTTTCCTTGTATTCAGGTTCTGCATATGTATCGATTAATCCATTAAAAGTAGAAACAATGTTTGCAAGCCATTCTTGCATTTTTTCTGGTGTGAGTCTTAGCTCTTTGATGAGTCTGTCGATTTTGTTGATATACAATACAGGTCGCACACGTTCTTCTAGCGCTTGTCTTGTTACGGTTTCAGTCTGAGTCATAATGCCTTCTACAGAATCAGATACTACTACTGCACCGTCGATTGCTCTAAGACTTCTAGTTACACGTCCTGTAAAGTCAATGTGACCAGGAGTATCAATCATGTTTACGACGTATTCTTTGTCGCCTTTTTCGAAGAGTAGTGTAACGTTTGCCTGAACTATAGTCATCTGGCGGTCCTGTTCAAGCTTCATAGAGTCCAAGGCTAGCGCCCTGCCTGCTGCCTGAGGTGAGATGATTCCTGCATATCCTAGTAGGTTATCGCTCATGGTTGTCTTTCCATGGTCTACGTGAGCAATTACACCAAAGTTGCGTATGTTTTCCTTGTTTTTGATGATCTTTAGGATCTGCTCTGTTGCCTTGTACTTCATATTTGATTGGATTTCTTTTCGGAGGTGTATTAAATCTTATTCAAAAGCGATCAGGTTTTTGTAAAAAATTTAGTAGATCATATCCGAGCTTACAGCTCGAATTTTCTTGTGTGTAATGAAATAGCAGTCTTTGATTCTTTTCTTTTTGGCCAAATTTAGCGTTACAAGTTGAGAGACAAATATGTAAAACAACACTTGATCAATTTTGTTTTTGGATATAGTTGGATTATGCACATGCAGTCCAAGCTTTTTGAGATTATTATACAACGCAGAAGTGTACGCGTTCTTTTGTTCTAGAATTACAACAGTGTCACCTCTTTGTGCAGAAAATAACCCCATGTGCGAGAACTGTTCTATTCTTTCATAATGCGAATCAAGCCCTAAAACCTCGTCAAGCTTGGCAGACGCATACATTGCTATTGGATATGTGTATTGGTTGCCAAGAAAATAGATCCTGTTATTTAGATTGATTTTCTTTGATTGTTGCATAGCGGATTGGAATAGTTTTTTTGCATTTTTGATTCCGAGCGGATAGACCAAAGATATGCAAGTCAATGCACTTGCTAAAAACCCAATACTTCCAGCAGTTAGGATTTCAGAATCACGATAATTTAATGAAACTATGTTTTTGCAAATCCTTGCCAGTTTGCTGTCTGGATTTTTTGTTATTGCGGTATTGTTTTTTGCAAGTTTTGCGGCTTTGATGTTTGATACGGTATTACCAGACACAGATACAAAATAGGCGTGTTTTTTGTTGCCAATTCCTTTGTTTTTTGCAAATTCAAGTGGGTCACACGCCACTACACCATAATCAGAAAATGATTCTGCAAGCATTGCAGCACATAATGAATCGCCGCTTCCACAAAATATTGCGTTTTTTGCATGTGTTTTTTGAGGCCTAAATTTTTCCAAAAACTCTAACTGTAAAAATATATCATTTTCAAATGCATTCACAGTGTTCATGTCTAAATAATTGAAAGTGCCAATTTATGTTCTTGATGGTAGCATCCTCTGATTATTATTACCACACAAAAAACCTCAAATCATGAAGATTACAGTAAGTCACACTCCAGACGCTGATGATGCGTTCATGTTTTATGGAATGCTGACTGGCAAAGTCACATCACCAGATTTCACAGTAGAGCATGTAATTGCAGATATTGAAGAGCTTAACAAGCTAGCATTATCAGAAGAGCTAGACGTTACTGCAGTTTCTGTACATGCTTGTGCATATTTGCCAAATCACACCATACTACGTAGTGGTGGAAGTTTTGGGATTGGTTATGGCCCAATAGTAATTGCAAAACAGCCAATACCGCAAGAAAAGCTAGCAAAATTGAAAATTGCCATACCCGGAAAAATGACATCGGCGTTTTTGTTATTACAACTAATGATTGGAAAATTCGATTACATTGAAATGAAGTTTAGCGACATACCAGCCGCTGTCAGAGACGGCCAAGTTGATGCAGGTCTTGTTATTCATGAAACCCAATTATCATATGAATTAGAAAAACTGACAAAAATCCTAGATGTTGGCAAGTGGTGGGATCAAACCACGAATTTGCCGGTTCCGTTAGGCACGAATGTAATGAGCAACAGATTCGATAGAAAAATCATTCAAAAATTCGACAAATATCTTCATGATTCCATAGTGTATGGTCTGGAACATCAAAAAGATGCACTAGAGTATTCCATGCAGTATAGTCGCGGCAAACCAGAAAAGCTGATTGAGAAATTTGTCAAAATGTACGTAAACGATGTCACAGTAGACATGGGCAAGTCAGGCGAGCAGTCAATTAGAACATTTTTTGATATGGCAATCAAAAAGAATTTGGTGCCAAAATTCAATCTACAGATTAGTTGAGATAGGACGAAGCCAAACACAAGTGCGATTGAACAGGGTTGTCGCTGACTTGACAAATATCAACCACCAGATGATATTTTCAATCTTGTGTTTGCTTCGGCTGTACTATAGTGATTTTAAAACATAAAGATGATCAATAATCCACTTACGATTCGTTTAACCAAAATTCAATAATTAAACAAATGTATTGGTTTGGTATTACATCGGAGAAACTTTCTAAACAGGTGTTTAGTAGTACGATTTGTATAATAATGATAAAATGAATCATACATTATGGTCCTAGTGGACAAGAAAATTCTCAGTGGAGGCCTTGCAATGCTGATTGTTGGGCTGGCAATTATTGCTTATCTAAACTCTACAGTGCCAATTGGCACTGCTGGCATGACAGAAGAGCAGACACTTGATTTGATGAATAAAGAGCGAACCCACAAAGAATATTCTACATTGGCTGCAATGCTTACGGGGATAGGATTTTTGCTTGTATTGATTAGCTTTGGTGCAAGAAGAAAAAAAGGCGGTTCCAAAACAATAGAGAAAAAACCAGCTGCGCCATCCTAAGGATTTTAACCAAAATCTGACATCTTGTATTATGGTTACAGCAGAAATTAGCCTTTATCCAGTAGGAACAGATTCGCCTAGTCTTGGCTTTTACATTGCAAAATCAATTGAGTCGATTTCAGACATTGCAGAATTATCACATAAAGTAACGCCTATGGGAACAATACTAGAATCAGATAAAATTGAAAAAATATTCGAAGCGGCAAAAATCATGACAGAAACCGTTCATAGATTAGGAGTAAAACGAATCGAGATAATCCTAAAAATTGATTCTAGGACAGATAAAAAACAGTCCGCTCAGGAAAAGATGGACTCGCTAAATAAGCATCTAAAAAGTACGTAAAATCTTAAAAAATGTATTTCTCTGTGCAGGTTGTCGTCCTATTTCCTTAACCATTGTTGCCAGCTCCATTATCGAGGAATTGGTTGGCTTGCCAGCTGCCCTATAGATTTCCTCAGAGAATGCAGTTCCAACCAAGTCGCTTCCGCCATTAGATAGTGCCACTTGAGCAAGTTTTTTGCCCAGTGCAACCCAATACACTGAGATGTTGTTGAGTACACCAGCAAGCATTAGTCTTGAAAGTGCAATTACTTTTAGATCATAAATTGCAGAAGACTCGTGATTTACCTGATGTTTTTGTTCTAGCTCTGTGTTATCAAGGCTGAATTTTAGCGGAATAAATGTGATAAATCCTCCAGTCCTTTTTTGAAGCTCTCTGACTTTTATTAGATGATCAATTATGTGCTCTGGCTTTTCTATGTGTCCATATAACATTGTAACATTGCTTTTGATTCCAAGATTGTGTGCTTGCTCTATTGTGTCAAGCCATTCTTGGCCAGAGCATTTTCCTCTAACTATTAGATTACGAATTTCTGGATGGAATAGTTCTGCGCCTCCGCCAGGCATAGAATCAAGTCCTGCAGATTTTAATCTGGAAAGTATTTCTTTGATAGATGTTTTAGTGAGTTTTGATAGGAAAAATATCTCTGCAGCAGTAAACGCCTTTACAGTCATGTCGGGATGATTCTTTTTTATTATTTTCATCATGTTTTCATAATAATCTAGTTGCAAACTAGGATGAAATCCGCCAACAATGTGGACTTCTGTCGCTCCAAGTGACTTTGCCGCAGCTACTCTTGCCTCAATTTGTTCAGGCGATAATGTGTATACATCAGATTCATCGCCTTTTCGATAAAATGCACACATCTGACAGCTGGCAGCACATAGGTTGGTATAGTTCATGTAGTATGATGCGGCAAATGTAATTTGATTTCCAACGAGTTTTTTTCTTATCAGATCAGCTGTTGCGCCAACCAAGAATTGGTTTGTAGAATTGAACAATTCCAAACCATCATTGTATGATAATTCTTCTCCAGCAATTGCCCTATCAATTGCCTTTGAGTCAACAATCAAGTCGCGTAGCATTTGCTAGCTAGTCAAAAATTTGTAAATATAAAAGAAACGTATCGAAATAGACAAACATTTACAGATTATCTATTTGCGGTTGTAATGGATTGCGCCGTATTTTGCGTTCTTGATTGCTTCTGCTTTGTCAGCTTGTGCCATTGTAGCTTCTTCCTTTGATTTTTGATCTAATGCACCAAGGTCTTTTTGCATCTTTGGTACTTTGTGACCAGCGTCAATAGTTACTTTGAGGTCTTTAACTGGAGCTTTTTGAATGTACTCTTTGAATGCTTTGACCTTTTCTGCAAAGGCTGCACGTTGATCGTTGATATCAACTTGAGAATCGCTTGGACCACCTGGTGCCTTGCGTGCCTCAATTGCTGTTTTTGCTTCTTCTCTTAGTTGTGCAACTACATCAGAAGTTGTTGGGCGATCTTTCTTTTTCATCGAGTCTGCTCTAGCTGCAATCATTGCCTCGATATCTTTGGCTATTTGTGCTTTCTTTGCTTGCATTGCTGCCCTGATATCTGCGGCTTTTTGCTTTTGTGCTTCTAGTCGGTCTGCTCTCATTTGATCAAAAGCATCTCTGCCTTGCTCGTTCTTTGTCTTTGCAACAGCTGCGGTGTCAACTGTTTGTGCATAAGACAATCCAACTGGACCAATAATTGCAGCAGTCAATAGAAGTACTGAAGCTAGGATACCTAGTTTTTGCATGTTTGTGCCACCAAGAATTCAATATAAAAATAACGCGACGAGATTAGTGGATTTTTGTGATATTTAAGAGAGATTTATGAATAAAACTAGTTTTCTTCTTCGGATTAGGTCTTCTTTATAGATTTTGATTTTTTGAGTGCTAGTTGTTTTTTTTCATAGTTTTCTAGTTCTAGCTGCTTTGTCTTTTCTGCAAGACGTCTTTGTTCCTCTTTTAGAGCTTTGGCTTTCTCTTTGGATTTTTGTTCTATCATTTTCTGTATGTTTTTTTGTTCAATTATAGCATCATCCTTTGCCTTTTTTGTTTTAGTATCAATGTCGATTTTTGTCTTGTCTAGATCTTCTTTGGTGTTGATTTCCTTTTGTTCTGCCAATGCTTGATCTCGCTTTTGCTTTAATTCTTCGACTTGGGTTTGAACTTTGTCCTTGATTGTTTTGAATTCATCTATTCGTTGTTGTCGTTTTTGTATGGCTTCTTGTCTTTGTGACTCACGCTCTTGCTCTATTTGCTTGCGTTTTTCATCTAGGTCTTTTTGATTTTGTTTTAGTTTAGCAATTGTTTCCTTGTTTTTTGTTTGAATATCTTTGAGCTTTGCTTGGCGCTGAATTTCGAGTTGTTTTAGTTTTTCTTCCTTGGCCTTCTCAAATTCAGTAATTTTATCAGATGCAGTATCTGCTGTTGATTCCCTCTCAGACAGGTCTTCTGCAAATGCTGAATGTGGAACAATAACAGATAACAAAAGCATCAATCCTGCAAATATGGCCCAGTTTTTCACAGTATGATTTGAAAGAGCCAACTAAAATAATAACTAATGGTTTGTTAAAATAAAAAGAGATTAACTGTTCAGCTTATGGAGTTCCACCAGATGTCGAGCTACCAGTAGAGTTTGTTCCAGTGCTAGAATCGACGCTAGTTTCTGTGGAAGTGGAATTCTTTGAGCTAGAATCAGTATCTGAACTACTAGAGGTGTCTTCTGGTGGTGGTAATTCGATAACATGTTTCTTTGCTTTGAGATTTACTAGTTTATCGAATCTTTCGTTATGTTTTTGCATCTGTTCGTCAAATCTCTTTTTTGCGGCAGCCTGTCTTTCCTCAAAGTTTGCAATTTTCTTTTTCATGTGGTCTTCAAACTTTGATTTTTTGTCTTCTGTTTTCTTGTCTGTTTTTTGTAGTTTTTCTTTGAGACGATCGCTTGATTTTATTTCTCGCTCATTTAGTTTGCCTTGTGTTTTGGCCAGTTTGTCGTCTAATTTTTTGAGTCGTTCTGTTAGAATATCATCAGACGGTTTTGATTTTTTGAGAGCTTGTTCTCGTATCATTTTAGATTTTTCATCAAAGCGTTTTGCTAGTTTGGCTTTTTCCTCTGCGATCTTCATTTTAATTCGTTCTTCGTCGCTGAGCGGTTTTTGTGGCGGCAAAGGTTTTTCAGTTTCTATTTCTGTTGTTTCTGTCTCGGTTGTAGTTCCAGTTGTTGTTTCAGTAGAGGTAGTTCTAGTGGTTTGTGCAAATGAAAATCCTATTGGAGCCACCAATACAGCACTTAGTAGTAGTATCGATGCTATGATACCTAGTTTCATACCAAAAGGCAATTTTTGTCAGTATTTAAGATTGTGGAATGAGTTGCCCACACTCTTGCGTAGGAGAATCTTGAAAAGTTTAGTTAGGCATAATGCCAAATTCTCTTGATGGTGTTGCCATTAGTTGATGAGTTCAAGCCAAAATGCTACGTTTGCAATAATGCCTTTGATACAATTGAGTTATTGCGAGAACACCAAAAAACACAACATAACGAATTTGTCAACTATCACGAAAACCAAAAAAGAGAGCCAGCCCCTGGCGATGTCACAGTATTTTAAAAATGTCAGAGCTGTAAAAAACAAATCGATCATTTCTAAACTAGTTTGCAGATGCCATAATACAGTACGGCCAGATTCTAAATGATAATCTAATAATTAAACGCAATAAACAACGAAGGTTATCCACTTGGCAAGATCAGATGTTAAAGTTCAAAGCAAAAAACCATAATGCGTTTTCAGCACACATTTTTAATCAGGATTTTTTGCGACTAGTATCTGATTGAGACTTTAGCAGCTTTTCTGCTATTTCTTTTGAGATTTGCGCAATATCATATGTATTATCGATTTGTAGCGCATGTTTGAAGCAGTTTAAGGCATCTTGAATCATGCCTTTTTCTCCAAGTGACAAGCCCTTGTATGCAAGTGCCATTGCACATTTGTTGTCTAAAAATAACGCCTTGTCATAGCGTGAAATTGCGTCGTCAAACCTTCCAAGGCTGTGCAGTGCAGTCCCCTCATTTAGTATTGCAGTTACATTTTCAGGGCTAAGTGCGGTTGCTCGCTCAAAGCATTGCAATGCCTGCTTGAATTTACCCATGTTTTGTAGTGCAACGCCTTTGTCAATTATTGCGTCCAGATGATCAGGATTTGAGCTAAGAATTTTGTTATACAGTGTGATTGCCTCTTTGAATTCTCCGTCATGGCATAGTTCGGTTGCCTGATTGAGAATCGTTTCTAGGTCTTTCAATATGTTTAATGAAACGACAATGGACATTAGTCTTGCTATACTATGATAGGATTTGTATCTATTATTGCACAAACAGCAAATCTCAAGTCAGCTACAAATTAACAGATATCCAAAAAACTCTTATTCAGTATATATGTAAAATCAACATAGCCTTTGTAGTATCTTTGATACTCACTTGGATTTGAAATACAATCC
>Ga0233425_10001363_pt1 | contig 55618 bp, 39 predicted proteins | sample Watercolumn_Towu_2_FD_181712 | JGI IMG/M metagenome (GOLD analysis project Ga0233425, IMG submission 181712) | Freshwater microbial communities from Lake Towuti, South Sulawesi, Indonesia - Watercolumn_Towuti2014_140_MG | ecosystem: Environmental > Aquatic > Freshwater > Lake | place... | reverse complement strand
CACGCCAAATCGCCGCACTCGCCGAACAACAGTCGCTGCGCGTCGTTCCCCACTCCTGGTTGACCGATCTACTGACCGCCTACAGCCTGCATTTTGCCTGCACGTTGGCCGAACCGTTGTTCGTGGAATTCAACGTCGCGCAAAGCCGACTGACCCGTGGCATCTGCGGCGGCGTGCTGCGATTGAACGAGGACGGCACCGTTTCCGTACCCGACGGGATCGGTCTGGGCGTCGCCGTCGACGAACCGTTCGTCCGCCGCCATGCCGTTCCTTGCGCGTAACACGAAACAAGTTTCGTGCTACGGCGCACCCACTAGCGCCAGTTCAGAATCACCTTACCCGACATTCCCGTCCGCATGATCTCAAAACCTCGCTCGAACTCCTGGTAACCAAAGCGGTGCGTGATCACCGGCGAGATATTCAATCCGCTTTCCAGCATCACCGTCATCTTGTACCAGGTCTCGTACATCTCCCGCCCGTAGATTCCCTTGATCGTGAGCATATTGAACACCACCGTGTTCCAGTCGATCGCGATCGGCTCGGACGGAATCCCCAGCATGGCGATCTTTCCGCCGTGGGCCATCGAATCGAGCATCGAACGGAAAGCCGACGGGTTGCCTGACATCTCCAAGCCCACGTCAAAGCCCTCCTTCATGCCCAACGACTTCTGGACGTCGCTCAGGCTGCCTTCGCGGACGTTCAAGACTTGCGTCGCCCCCATCTTGCGGGCAAGTTCCAACCGGTAGTCGTTCACATCGGTGACCACGATGAAGCGCGCCCCCGCATGCCGGGCAATCGCAGTGGCCATGATGCCGATCGGCCCCGCGCCGGTGATCAACACGTCTTCGCCCAGCACTGGAAACGAAAGCGTGGTGTGCACGGCGTTGCCGAACGGATCGAAAATCGACGCCACGTCGCGGTCGATATCGTGGCGGTGATGCCAGACGTTGGTCATCGGCAATGCGATGAATTCGGCAAATGCGCCGGAGCGATTGACACCGACCCCTTTGGTGTCCTTGCAGAGGTGCCTGCGGCCCGCCAGGCAGTTCCGGCAGCGGCCACACACCACGTGCCCCTCCCCGCTCACCACATCCCCCGGGAAAAAGTCGGTCACATTCGATCCGACCTCGACAATCTCCCCCACGAACTCGTGACCGACCACCATCGGCACCGGGATCGTGCGCTGGGCCCAGGCATCCCAGTTGTAAATATGCAGATCGGTGCCGCAAATGCCGGTGCGGTCGATGCGAATCAACACGTCGTTAATGCCGATCGTCGGCACCGGGACCTCCTCGAGCCACAGGCCGGGAGCCGATTGGCGCTTGACCAGCGCCGGCATGGTTTTCATTTTCTGCCTCCGATATATTAGAAGTGCGTTTAATACAGTAGATTATCGTCGTTCGATAAACAAGAGCCGTTTCCAAAATACTGAACATGGCCCCTTCCCGGAAATCCCGTGCTGAACCGAACGCTGCGGAAGCCACCGCGAAGACGCCGGCTCCATCGCCCGACGCGCTCTCCCGGCATCTGGGCCAGCGGGTCCGGCAACTGCGAACGGATCGCGGCTGGTCGCTGGAGGTATTGGCCGGCGCGAGCGGCGTGAGCCGTTCGATGCTCAGTCAGATTGAACGGGACCAGACCAACCCGACGCTGGCGGTCACCGTTCGCATCGCCCAGGCGTTCGGCATGTCGGTTGGCGATCTGCTGGAAATGCCGGGTGCCAGCGCACCGATCACGGTGATTCGCGCGGACGACCGCACGTTTCATTATCGATCGGACAAGCTCTGCCGGATCCGCACCTTGAGTCCGTTGAACCTGGAGAAGGATGTCGAGTTTTACGAGTTGGCGCTGCAGCCGGGCGGCGAACTGCGCAGCGCGGCTCATTTCCAAGGCACGCGGGAGTTCCTCACTGTCCAGAAAGGTCAGGTTCGCGTGGAATCCAATGCGGACAGCGAGCTGCTGAATCCCGGGGACTCCGCCACCTACCGCGCCGACGTGCCGCACGCGATTGTGAACACGGGCAAGGGCGAGGCGATATTGTTCCTGGTCGACATCTACAGTTGAAGGAGGCTCATTGCGGCGGGCCTTCTTGATACACCACGCGGAATCCGAATGTATAGCGCGGGTTGGAGGGCACGCTGGCCGAACGGTCGGCGGAACGCAGTTCGCGAGGCGCTGACTCAAAGCTGCCGCCGCGCATCACGACCCGTCGCTCCGCGCTGGAATCGCTCAGGACGTAAGGATCGATGAATGGATAGTCGGGCAGTGAGTATTGCCGATAGTTCTCGTGGCACCATTCGAGCGCGTTGCCCAGCATGTCAAAGAAGCCAAATTCGTTCGGACGCAGGCGACCAACGGGATACGAGCGTTCCTTGCCGCGCCAGGCGACAAAATCGAGCAGCGCGATGGACTCACCGTAGGAGCGCTGCGATGGATTGCCCCCGCGGCAGGCAAACTCCCATTCGACTTCCAGTGGCAGCCGGTAACCGCGTCGGGCCGGCAGATCATGATCGGGGGGAAGATACTTGTCGGGCTCCGACGAGAAGATCCGGGGGTAAAACGACTCGTCGTCGGGGACGCCGGCTTGCAGGCTGAGCCATTGGCAGAAGCGGGCGGCGGTGAACCAGCGGACTCCGGTACGCGGGCAATCCGGGTCCGGGCTCCATTGCGCAACGACGCCCGATACGGCGTCCTGGGGATGATCCTGGGTGAAGCGGGCGAATTGCGCAACGGTAGTCTCGGTACTCGCCAGATAGTACGGCCGCAGTCCGCGCACGTAGATTTGCGTCTCGTTACTGCCGCTGGCCTGCCAGTTCGGCGAACCGCGGGGGAACTCGCGCGGTGGTTCGACCCGGGCCATGACGATTCCCAGGGGATTTCGGAACCACCCGTCGCCCCGCGCCGGTTTCCAGCTTGCCTCGCCCGGCAATTCGCCGTGGATTCCCCATTGCCTGGCGCACCAGTCAGCGGCCGACTTAATGGCCGGATCCGTGGCCTGGCGGCGGTAGCGTTCGATTTCGTCTTGCAGTTGTTGGAAAGTACTTTGGTCCCATTCGTCCGGCCGATAATCGCCCAGCATCAGTGCCAGGCGTCGGCGCGGCACCGTTCCGGGCTCTTGCAGGAACAGATCGGCCACCAGCGATGCCGGTACGCGCTGCCGCACGGCGCCGGTGAGAATCCTCATTCTCGCCTCCGATTGCAGCAGCTCCAGGCTCGCATCGCCGTTCAATGCGGGGCTGGAACTCAGCAGCTCGCGTAGCGCCGTCATGTCGTTCAGGCGGGCCATCGCGACGACGAGATTGGCGAGCGCACGCGACTGGCGTTCGCGTTCGGGGGCTTGGGGCAGGTGACGCAGCCAGGCGGAGTGGCAGCGGGCGGTGCCATCCCCGGCATCGACCAGCACGACGGTGCTGGGAAACCAGCCTCGCGCCAGCAGGTCGGCGGCGTCGCGCGCGTGGTCTTCGAGCGGGCGGTCAAACAGCTGCCGCGGCTCCGTGTCGCCGAGTTTGTTGTTGGCAACGACCAGAACATGCTGGCCGAATCCAAGTTGCCGCAGTGCGGCCTGCACGCGCGGCGAGGTGCGCAGACGGTCCATGTCGGCGGTCTCGGTCACTTCGTCCGGCCAGGGGAGGACGGCAGTCCATTGACGATGACGAAGCGGGTAATGACTGGCCAGTTGACGCAGGGCGCGCACGGCCAGCTCGTCGGCCGCGGGATCGTTCTTGCGAGCCAGCTGATTCGCGACAATCAGATCGCCCCAGGCGGCATATATCGGTGCGGCATCCAGGTCGGCGCCGGTGGGCAGTCCTTTCTGCAGCGCTTGACGTGCGGACTGAATCTCAGCGTCGTTGCCGCGAAGTATGGCCGATCGCAGACGCAGCAGATCGACGGCGGGGCCGAGCCGAAACCGCGTTACCGCGCGCTGGTTCTCCGCCGAGCTCGATTCGCCGGCACGATTTCGCAATGCGTCCAAGGCGTCGATGGCTGCCTGCAGGCTCTCGGAATCGGCCGTTTGAAACGCAAGTTGCCCACGGACGAGCGCCAGTTCGCGCTGGTAGGTCGCCAACTCGCTGCTGGACGGCGGGCTCGTTTCATTCAGCTGCCGCAGTGTCTGTTCGGCCTCCTGAAGTCGAACCGACGCCGACTCCCACGCACCGATCAGCAACTCGCCGCGGACCTGTGCGATCATCGTGAGAATTGGAAATCGGCCGTCGCTTGTCCCGCCCCGCTGTTGGCTGGCACGGAACGCGCGCGCGAAGACCAGGTCGGGCCGGTCCAGCGGGACAGGCATGACGCGCCAATCGGCAATCGGCAGGCCGGGTTCGATGGGCGGCGGTCCGGCGGTACGTTGGTATCGCGCGGCGAAGTGTCGCGCCGTTGCCTCGCCGCCGCGGCTGGACGCCGGGAACCAAAGTGACGTCATCCGCCAACCTTGGTCCGTGGCGCGGGCGCAAACCCGCTCCAGCGCCAAATTCGCCGAGCGATGGGTGCGCACAAGATTGCCGAACGATTCGAAAGGTTCGTCGACAAAAAGCTGCCCGGAATCGACGCCCGGCAGCGCGACCCACAGACCCGACCATTGTTCCCCTTCGGGACCGTCAACGCAGGCAAAGTCCACCAGCCAGTGGCCGGACCCCGCTTGTTCTTTATGAGCGGCCTGCAGGGCCTGCGGCGTGGGAAATATGTGCAACCGCCATGGCTGAGCGTCACGACGCCAGGTAGCGGAGACAATGACGCGGGCGCCAATTCGGCTCGGCCGGTAGGTTGCGGGCCGAAAACCGTGCGAACGCAGTTGCTCGGCGATCGCATCGAATTCCTCGGCCGGAATCGCCGCTGCGACGGCCGCATACCGCCCTGCTGCACCGCCGAAACGCTCCAGGCTGCGCTGCAACCCTTCGGGGATCCCGTTCGCGTCGTCGCTGGCGACCGCCGTGGCCAGGAAACCGGCCAGCGGGCCGATTCGGGGATCAACGGCGGGGGCGGCGAACGGCGCCAGATCCGGAGGAAATCGTGCGGCCGGCAGACGCAGCTCGGCCCAACGCTGCTGCAGTGTTTCCTGTACCCCGGGAACCCGCTCCAGCGCAGGAAACAAGACCGCAAACTCTGGCGGATCGAGCAGCTCAATCGCGGACACCAGGCGCTGGGGATCGTCGTACCCAAGCACCCCGGATCATTTCGATCCGTTGCAATCGGCTTATCGAATCGCCGGCAACCGACGGCTGGTCGCCTTGCCGGTTGAGATCGGCCACGATGGTGTCGAGCAGATATTGGCGTACCGGGATCAGCAGCTGGGCCCAGGCGGCCGGTTCTTCGCTGCCGGCGGCAATCAGCGCCGCGCCGCTCGCCGCGCCGTTTCGCGTCCAGAACGGTTCGTCATCGGCCGCAAGATCCGCCAGCAGGACCGCCAGGCCGAGTCGGCGTCGAAGCTCACGGGGTGAACTGGTGGCTTCGAATTCCGACTCAGCGAGTTGCCGCAATCGGGCCAGGGAGTCGGCGGCGAGCTGTATTTTCAGTACCTCGCGAACCACCTGGATTTCCAAGGGGCCAAGTTGCGGTAAGATCCGCAGAATGTCGGGCAGACGATCGTCGTGGCCAAGGACCACCGACGCCAGCGGAAGGCGGATGTCATGCGGGGAGTCATTCGGCTTTGATTCTGCCAGACGCAATTCCACCAGGGGTTCGGTCAGCGCAGCACGCGAGCGAATTTCGGCCAGCGTTGCCGGCAGTTCCGCGAATACGACTTTCTGCGCCGCATCGACGGCGGTCAGCGCGGCGACGCGGTCCCGTTCGGCCGCCAACCCTTGTTGATGCCGCGACCAGAAAAGCTGCGTGCTTGCCAGAAGCATCGCCGCGACAACGATGAGCACCGCCGTTCTTACGCCATGATAGACTGTCGCGCGGTCCATCATCTGCCGCTGCGATTCGTTCCAGTCATTGCGCCGCGTCACGCTGCGGATCCAGATATAGTCGATCGGGTTGGGCAGATTTCGATTTCCACGGCGGCCGGACCAGGACTCGGAAAGTTCCTTAAGGCGGCGGCGGGCACGGCCGGAACGGGTCGACCATTCGTGCCGCGCCAGCCATTCTCGAACGGCCGGAACGAGATAGTCGTGGGTCAGCTGGTAGGAAGGCTCGTGCGGACGCGAACCCGATTTCGAGCCCGACAGTGCGGAGCTTTGTTCGCCTACCCGCGGCGACGCGCTGACGGTCACCAGCCGCAGTTCCTCGTCCAGTATTCCCAGCAGCTTTTCGACCGTCTCGGGGCGGGCGACCGGCGCGAGCGCGTTTTCGAGCTCGGCGCCTGTTCGCGGCGCGCCGCGAATCATCGCCCCCCCGTCGGGCAATAGCTGCTCCAGCAGTCGCCGCACAACATCCGGGTACGCGCGCAGATGTGGGTGCGCCGTCGGTCCGATCAGCTTCTCCTCCAGGAACGCGACGCCTAGTCCTTTCACTCCTCCCATCGCACGCAACGTCGACGGAACCCAGGGACGGTCCTTGAGCATGCTGGCCAGAAGCGCCAGTCGCACCGGAAGCAGCGGGCCATCCGCCTGTAGAGCCAGCACCACTTCCTGAAGAAATGCCCTCTGTTCCGCCGATGGCTGGTCCGGCAGCACTCCAAGAGCGCGGCCGATGTTCTCCAGAACGAATGTCGCGTGCCGGTCGGAAAACGGCTCGACGGCGACGAAGTTGCGGTCCTGCCGCAGCGGCTCTTCCAGCAGGTCCATCCACTGCGTGACGGAGAGCGTAAAATCGTCGCGGGCGACGACAATCGCCTGAACGTTGGCTCCGTCGCATTGCCGCATCGCGTCGACGATCGGATCCGGAGATTGCGGATTGAAGTGGCTCAACCACTGTTCGAACTGATCGAATACCAGTAACAGCTTCTGTCCGCCCGGCAGGCCTTTTTGTTCGCGAACATGCCGCAACAGTTCCGCCAGCGAATTGCCATTCGTGGCAACGCCATGTTCGTCCCGCAGCCGACGTGCGGCGCGTTGGTCCAGCGCTTGGGAGCGGGAATCGAGCAGAATCGAGGTAACGACGGATGGGTTCAATTGCGGGATCAGGCCTGCGCGGATCAACGAGGATTTCCCCGAACCGCTCGGGCCGAGGAACACCGCCACTCGGCAACTCGTTTCCTCGTCACGCGACTCCACTCGCCGCTTCCAGTTCGAGAGGATCTCTGGAAGTCCGTCGCGATCGACAAGTCCCGGGAGCAGTCGCGGAAAGAAACTCGCATCGGCTCGATCGAATCCGAGCAATCCCTTGAAGTGCATCCTGCCGGAAGCGGCGGAAAGCGGCTCCTGGTGCTGGCTTGCTTCCCAATGCTGAAGATCGGCGGCAAGTTCCCGTGCCGAACTGTACCGATCGCGTACCTGGCGGGCAAGCGCCTTGAGGCAGATCCGTTCCAGTTCACGCGGAATGCGCGGATCGATGCTGCGCGGGCGGGGAATTTCGGCGTAGAGAATCTGTTGTACCAGTTGCGAGTCGTTGGCGAATGGCCGTGTTCCGGTCAGCAGTTCGAACAACACGACGCCAAGACTGTAGATATCGCTCGCTCGACCCACGCGATGTCCTTCGCCGCGAACCTGCTCGGGACTCATGTACGGCAGCGTGCCGGCAAATGTCTGGCCGTGGCCTTCGTCCCGTTCGTAGAATGCCATCCCAAAATCCGCCAGCACCGGTCGGCCGTCGCCGCGCAGCAGGATGTTCGCGGCTTTGATGTCGCGATGAACGATGCCTCGCTGGTGGGCGTAATCGAGTGCTTCCGCAATCGTGCGGACCACCATCGCCGCTGCGCGAGGTTCATACCGCGCGCGCCGCATCGCGTGGGCCAGATTCTCGCCGTCCACATATTCCGAAATGATGTAGGCAAATCCGTCCCCCGGTCGTTCAATGTCATAGATCCGCACAATCGACGGATGTTCGAGTCCAGCCAGGATCCGGGCTTCCTGTTGGATTCGCGAGATCGGGCTGCGCGTTTCGGAAATCGCGATCCGTTTGATCGCCCGGTTCTGATTCAGCTCACGATGTAACGCCCGAACGACGATCCCGAACCCGCCGGAACCCAGCTGATTCCGCACGGTGTATTTCGATTTCAGCGACTCCGGAATCGGGATCTGACCGCAGTCGAGCTTCGTTGCCGTCGGCTCCGCCACATTCAGCTGGGAGCCGGTAAGCACGTCATCCGGCGAATAACGCCGAATCTGCTCTAACTCGGGATAGTAGCGCTGGATCTCCTCCACCGACACGCGGCTCGGGACGGTCACGTCGATCGCACGCCGCAATGCCTGCCATAGCCGCGGCAGTTCACGCGGATAGTCGTGACGCAAATCTTCCAGACTGAACGGCTTGCGAGCTTCGAGCCATTCGACAAACACCGAGGTCAGCGCATGCTCCGACTGTTCGGACGAGCTGCGGCTCAATCCGTCGCGAATTCGCTCGTCGTCGCTGCGGCTGAGGGGCATGGTCGACTATTGTACTCAGAACCGCGCGTCGACTGAAACCCTCAAGCGAATCCTGCAACCGCCCGCCAAACTACTTCGCCGCGGCGGGTTCCTCGCGCAGCCGCTTGTGGCAATTGACGCAACTGATCGTGAGTTGGGTGAACGCCAGCGTCGCGCCGTCGAGACTCTCGCGACTCGCCTGCCTGATCAGCTCCGCGTTCGCCTCCTTGAAAATCTGCAGCTGGGCCGCATAGCCGGATGGGCGCCGCCGCAAAAGGCCTTCGAATCTGTTGAATCCCTGCATCGCCTCGGCGTTCTCGGCAATCCTGTCAAAATCCGCCTCCGCGAGACCCTGCAGGATCTTCTGCGCGTATTCGAGTTTCAATTTCATCCAGACGCTTGGTTGCGTCTCCCCTTCTTTCTTGCCATCCGGACGCACCGGCTCCAGCCCCGCGACGATGCCGCCGCTGCCGATCCAAATCAGAATGGAAAGAAATCCGCAAACTACCAGTTTCCATTTCATGGCTCGTCTCCTTGCGAAGAGTCCAGGCCGATTCGGCTGGTATCATCAATCGTGATTCCAGCATTACCCGTTACGAATCCCTGCTCGCAAGCCATGTGCCATTAATGCGCGGGGTTGCATCCCCGCTCCAGCTTGCCATTTGGACACCCCGAGGTGCCCCAAAAACCGCAAGCTCCCGCACTGTTGGGGCGTAAGGCGGCACAGCCCGGTGTGCGTTGGTGCACATGACAGACCGAACTCGCACGCAGCCCTGTTGCGGAATCTTCCGAACTTGGCGAATGTGACGCGCCCGGTCGGGCAGACGATCGTGGAAACCGTGGGATGCTTGTCACTGTCGCTGCGACGTCCAACCATAATGGAATCCGTGTGCGATCATTCCGTGTCCGTTCATGTCGGAGCCTGTACCGTGCCGCGTCGATTGCCGCACTGGATTCGCCTGTCAATGTTGGTGCTGGCGCTGGCGGGGTCGGTTCAGGGAGCCGACGACCTGCGAGACCCGCATCGTCAGCACGGCGCGCCGGCCCTGCTTGGATCGCTATCTTGCGCCGCGTCCGCCTGTCATGGACGGGTCGGAAATCGTCGCGAGCCGACAACCCAGCCGGGCGGCGAATTCGTTCGCTGGTCACTCGACGATCCCCATTCGCGTGCGGCACAGCTGCTGACGAGTCCTCGTTTCGCGCAAATACTCGCTCGCTACGTCGACCCGGATTCCAACGACGACAACGAACGTCGGCGACGTACCGGCCTTTGCGCGGCCTGTCACGATCCGATGGGCATCGCGACAACCGTCTTCGGCGAATCGGCGACAGTTGGGATTTCCGCGGAACCCTTGACGGATGGCAGCGTCTCGAACGGGCCGATCACCGCTCATCGAGGAATCGGGTGTGAAAGCTGTCATGGGCCGAGCCGCGATTGGATTGGCCATCACGCTGAGCCCGGCATTTCCCGCTCGACGCTTGCCGCACTGGGAATGACGCCCACGAAGTCGTTGGCAGAGCGGGCCGTTGTCTGCTCCAGCTGCCATGTCGGCTCCGCCACGCAGGACATGAACCACGACATGATCGCGGCCGGGCACCCGGAGCTGATTTTTGAGCTGGCCAGTTTCATGCGTCGATTGCCAAAACACTGGAACGATCGGCAGGAAAGGTCGCGGGTGACCGAGTTCGAGTCGCGCGTCTGGCTTGCTGGACAATGGAGTTCATTGCAGGCAGCACTGAGAACCTGCGAAGGGAGAGCGGACCGGGCAAGCAGCAGCAGCGACGCGCAGCCTTGGCCGGAATCTGCCGAATACGATTGCCTGGCTTGCCACCAACCGTTGCAGGCAGCCGCGGCAACAGTCCCGATTCACCACCGCAAAACCACGATTCTGCAGCCCGTCTTGCAGCGAAGTCGCTGGCCGTATGCATTTGCCGATCTGGTGCTGGATCCGTCGGACACGGACTCCCGCGGGCGACTCGATCGACTCCTGGCGCCGGTCGCCTCCGGATTTGCAAGCCCCCAAGCCACCGCGACCGAACTGCGAGCCCTGCTCGCGCAAGTCCCGGTCCGGCCCGACGCGATCACATGCACCGACTCCCCGACGCGGGTGATACTCGAGGCTGTCCGGTCCCACGCGAACAATGCCTCGACCTGGGACGAATTCTGCCAGCTGGTATTGGCATTGTCCGCGGTCGAGCGCGCGTATTACGATGAACTGCAATTGGTATTTCCCGGCGGCAACGATGAAGCAACAAATCGCACGCGGGAGGTCCAAGCGGATCGCCGGCAGCTTGAGTTGATTCGCAACGGGCTTGCATTCGCCCCGAACGGCCGAATCCCGCGTTGGATGTTGACCGGGCAGGGACCGACCGACCACGATCGCGATTCCGATCGTACGGCTTTTCCGTCGCCCCGATTGCCCGATATGCTGAACGAATTGGCACGAAACTGGCAATTGCGTTGGGATTCTCTGCCGGGCCGCGCGGCGCCAGGCAATGGGGCCACGAAATGACCGCTCGCCGAACTCATTTACTGATTCCAATCGGTCTTCACGCGGCACGAATACTGCTGTTCTCGCTGTTCTGCCTGGGACTGCAAGCTGTCCGCCGGACGCCAGCATCCGAATCGGCATCGTCCGTGCCCGCCGCGTCGCGCTATGACAGTACGACCGACTGCCGCGATTGTCACGCGCGTCTGCCGATCGAGACCGGTCTGTTGCAGGACAATCCGGCCGAAGTCTGGGATCGGCAGGATAAACACCGGTTGGCGTTTTCCGAGCTGCTGCGCCAGCGTGGACTGGTGCAACGCATTCTCGGCTTTGATCTCCACGAGATCATCGTGGATGATCGACTATCGCAACGCGAGGCGGATCAGCGCAAAGTTGAAGCAGCCCGAGCCTGTTTGCGCTGCCATGCCACCTGGCCGGTCGATGAACCGGAACCGCCTGTCGAGCTCAAGTTCGGGGTCTCATGTCAGGCGTGCCATGGTCCGGGTTTCGACTGGTCGCGGCCGCATCGGGAAAAATGGTGGCGGTTGTGCACGCCGGAAGCCAAGCAGCGACTGGGCATGGTCAATTTGCGAGATCCGGTTCGGCGAACGCAATTATGTGTTTCTTGTCACATCGGCGATCGGGCGCAGGATCGTTTTGTCACCCATGCGATGTACGCGGCGGGACATCCACCGCTGCCCAGTTTTGAATTCGGAGCATTCCGCGAGCAGATGCCCGCACACTGGCGGCCGCTCGCCGAGAAAGCCGGTTTTCCCGGCCGCGATTCGGACGCCGGTATCGATCGGCGCGACGGATTCAACGAACGGTTCCAGATCCGCGCCGACGACATGCGCGCAAGCTATCTGCTCGCCAACCAAGGGCATCTGCCTCCTCATGCCACGCGCGATGTCGCGCGAACGCGTGATACGGTGATCGGTGCCCTCGTGGTATTGAGCGAGTTCACGCGAATGATTGGCGAATCGAACGCGGAGTTGCAGTCGACGGCCGGGGCGATTCCCGATTTCGCTTTGTTCGATTGCACCGGTTGCCACCATGAATTGCGCTTCGAAGCGGGACGTCCAGTGGTCGACGTTCGTGGCATTCGGCCAGGGCGTCCGGCGCTGCCACTGTGGCCGATGGCGTTGGCTCGTCAAGCGCTGGAACTGTTGCCCCCTGACAAAAGCCAAGGCGATCGGGACGGTCTTGAATTCGTCGCCAGGTGGCGAGAGTTGAGAACGGCAGTTGCGCGACGCCCGTTTGGCTCGCCGGCCGAGGTGGCGACCGCGGCGGAACAATTGAGTCGCTGGACCGTTCAACGAATTGAGGAATCGGGACGTCGATCGATGAGTAGCGTCGATACTCGGCGATTCTTGTTATCGTTGACCGAGTCGGACCGTGACCCGGCGATCGTGTCCGACTTTGCCTCGGCGCGGCAAATCGCCTGGGCGATACGGGAAGTTGCGGCCGATTTGAACTGGCCGCTCCAGCAACGACAGGAACTGTTCCTGACCGACGAGTCGATCGATCTGCTGAGGCTGCGATTGCCATCCGGCCAGTTGCAGCAGATTGTCGAGGCGGTACCGGACTTGCTACAGGCTCAACGGAATTATCAAGCCTCGTGGTTCCGCGATGCGTTACAACGCACCCGAGGGCAGCTCCGCGAAGGGAAACGCGAAGAGTGAACCGGGCGGTTCACACGGGAATTACTGAATGGCGATGGTCTGCGCAAGCGGCCGCAAAACGTTATCGACGACATATCCCTCCACCAATTCACGGCATAATTCGGCCAGTCTTGCCATTGCCGCGACATACGACTCGTGGGCGTCCAGACTGCCATAACGCCGAACCGTGAAATAGACGCTGATCTGATCCTCGGGGTATTCCCCCGTGCGGACATGATAGGCGTTGGTCCGAGTTTCGATGCTCAGCCGGCATTGTGTCCGGCAATCGCTGTCGAGAGCCAACTGGATCGACGGTTCATGCGAAAGCACCGTGGAACCGGGCAGATTCGCCATCCGCTCGAAAGCCGGAGTCAGTCCCAGCGCATTGACCAGCACCTGATTCTGATTGCCTCGGTAACTGAAATCGAATCCGTACATTACGTTCAGCGATTCGCAATCCAGCGGCGACAGCGACAAGTGATACGGAACCAGTTCAAGAACACGAGCATGTTGCTGCAGGGCTTCTTCGGGGGAGCTTGGGTTGACGTAGCCGGAGCAGACCCGCCGCGTCTCCACAGTCGCCCAACGATAATTACCGCGGTCCTTATCCTCCTCGAGTACAAACTCTCCTCTTTCCCGCGTGTAGAAATTCCGCATGGTCGGATAGAGTTTCTGCAGCTGCTCAAAATAATGCAGGATCGACTCGCGACCTTGAGGGAGGTCCATCTCGGTGTTGAGATTCATGTTGACGTAATAATCGTCAGCGAAAGATTCAAACCTCCCCATGGATAACTCCTGGGTATTATGTCGCGATCGAACCGGCTAGAATCACCAACTTCAGTATAAGACGACTGGCAACGGTCGCAAGGAGACGCAGGGCCGGCGACCCCAAATCGTCGAATTTCGATGCTCTATTCAGGAGGAACACCCGATGCCTCAAACGGCGCAGATTGTCTGGCGTCAATCATCCGTGGATCAAGGTCGAACGCTGGCAACATTCCCCTCGGAACTCGGCTGGATGTGCTGTTGCTGGCAAGCAGACCTGCTTCGGCATTTCACATTCGGCCACAAGTCGTCGGTGCAGGCTCAGCAAGCGACGCTTTCGTCCCTGGCGACGGAGCGAACGAAAGCCACAGCTGCGGGTGCCGCGGCAAAAGGTGCAAGAGGCAAGAGCGACGAATCGGGATCGCCAGGGGCGTCGGGCGGACCGTCCGAACTGCTGCGGCCGTATGAACCGACCGACGAGCAAGAATCGCTTGTACGGCTGCTGGCGGATTTTGCGGCGGGAACGGCCGACAGTTTTCGGGACGTCGGAATATCGCTTGACGGAATGACACCGTTTCAGAAACGAGTGGTCGGGTGCTGTCGCCGAGTGAGCTGGGGCGAGGTTGTATCCTACGGCGAATTGGCGCGCCGGGCCGGCCGACCCGGCGCGGCGCGTGCCGTCGGCACGGTCATGTCGCGCAATCGTTTCCCGCTGATCGTGCCCTGCCACCGCGTCGTGGGCAGTCAGGGAGAACTGGGGGGATTTTCGGCTCCTGACGGAACGCGCATGAAAGTGCGACTTCTTCAACAGGAGGGTTCGATGCCATCGCATGGTCTGCCCACAGGCAACCGCCGTAAACCCCGCTAGACTCACCGACACAAGCTGCCTAATCCTTACGCACAGGCTTCCGGGCCGCTCGTTGACACCCCTTCCTAAGCCATTTAGTATGAAGAGGTTGTCGATTTTTGTCGGGTGGCCGGCCCGACGATTCCCTTTGAGGCAGACATTGACCACACCATCGCGCAGCGGTGTTTTCGATCAGGGTACGGACCCTCGGGTCGAGCAGTTCACCGAGAGTATCAGCTTCGATAAACGGTTGTACGCGCACGATATCGAGCAGGATATCGCCCACGCGCGCATGCTCGCGCGGATCGGAATCCTGGACGCCATCGAATGCGAACAAATGGAGCAAACGCTGCGCAAAGTGCAGACGCGGATCGAGCAAGGACGGTTCGAATACAGCTCGTCGGACGAGGACATTCATATGCACATCGAACGTGCATTGATCCGGCGACTGGAGGACACGGGCCGCAAGTTACACACGGCGCGTAGCCGCAATGACCAGGTCGCGACCGTTTTTCGGCTCTGGGTGCGCGACGCGATCGACCGGGTGGACGGGAAATGCCGCGAGCTGCAGCGAGCATTTCTGGCGCGGTGCGAGCGTGACGCCGGGGTGGTCCTGCCGGGGTACACTCATTTGCAGCGGGCCCAACCGGTACTTGCGGCCCACTATTGGCTGGCGTACATCGAGAAATTTGAGCGGGATCGGCAGCGTCTATGCGACTGCCGCAGACGGGTGAACATCATGCCGCTCGGTTCGGCCGCAATCGCCGGTACTTCGCTGCCGATCGATCGTGCGGACGTGGCCAGCCAGCTGGGCTTCGACGGCATCGCGGCCAACAGCATCGACGGGACAAGTGACCGGGACTTCGTATTGGAAACCGCCTTCTGCCTGGTAATGATTGCCGAGCATCTGAGTACCTGGGCGGAAGAGTGGATCCTCTGGTCGACGGTCGAGTTTGGTTTTCTCCGATTGCCGCAGGCATTCTGTACCGGCTCGTCGATCATGCCGCAGAAGATCAATCCGGACGTACTGGAACTGACCCGTGGCAAAACGGCCCGCGTCATCGGCAGCCTGCAGACGTTGCTGGTGCTGGTGAAGGGACTGCCGCTGGCCTACAACCGGGATTTGCAGGAGGACAAGCCGCCGCTTTTCGACGCCGTCGACACGGTGGAAGCCTGTCTGGAGATGGCGACGGCCGTCGTGGAGGGGGCCGAATTGAATCGCGAATCGATCGCCGCCCGCCTGGACGAAGGGTTCCTGGACGCGACCACGCTGATGGAATATCTGATCCTGCGCGGCACGCCGCAACGCACGGCGCACCACCTGGTGGGAACGCTGGTGCGACGAGCGATCGAGTGCCGTTGTCGACTGTGCGATCTGCCGTTATCGGAGTTTCAGCAGTTGCAGCCTGAACTGGACGCATCGGTCTATCAGGTTTTGGGTGTGGAGAATTCATTACAAGCGTTTGTAAGCTACGGTTCGACGGCTCCGCAGGAAGTGGCCCGCCAGATCGAACGATGGAAGCAGCAGATCAGCCCGCTGCCCGTCGATGACGTCACGACTTCGAGTGCCACCACTTTATGAGTTGTCTCGCATGAATCGCCGAATCACGATCACGTTTTTCTGTATTCTCGCCGCCGCCACCCGACTTGCGTCTGGCCAGAATGACCCGTTTGAAACCAACGTGCCTTCCCCGGAAAAGCGAGCCGGTTCCGCCGCGGCGAAGGGCTTGGCACGGCCGCTGGAAGTCGGTGAGGAAACCGACGCGGCGATCCTCAGCCTTCGTCGTTCCAACCCAAAAACTCCCGAACAGTTGATCGAGGCCGTGCGCGTCGTTTTCGACCTGGGGCGTTTCGATGAGGCGTCGAACTACATTGATCGTCTGCTGGAACTGAACCTGGACGACGCAACCCTGGCGGCATTGCGTTCTCGACCTGGTTCCGATTTTTTTCTGCGGATCGCGAATCAGGAGTCGTTGACAGCCGCGCGACGCGAGTTTGGGGTTCGAGTGCTGGATGCTTCGGCACGGGTAACGCGCGATGCTGACCGATTGTCGGCGCTGGTGCCGAAACTTTCCGACGCTTCGCTGCAAGTCCGCGCGGCGGCCGGGTCGGAGTTGATCCTGGCCGGTCGATCGGCGATTCCGCCATTGGTCACCGTCCTGGCGGACGCTGCGCGTTCCAACGAGCATCCGGCGATCCGGCAGCTTCTGGTTCGCCTGGGGAAAGACGCCGTGGAGCCGCTGGTCGGCACATTGCAATCCGACGATCCGCAGCTCAAGGCCCAGGTGATCCGGGTCCTGGGAAAACTGAACGCAACGCGCTGCGTCAGTTATTTTCTGGCACCGGCGATTTTGCCCGATGCCAACGCGGAGCTACAGTCGTCGGCCCGAGATGCCTTGGCGCGGACGGTGCGAGAGTTGCCGTCAAGGGACGATGCATGCCGATTTCTCGCCCGCCGTATTCAAGCCCATCTGGGCGGCGAATCGCCGGTGGCCGTCGGCAGCGACGGAACGGGAGAACTCTGGGACTGGGACGCGACGGCGCGGCGTCCTGTGCCATGGATGCTGGATGCCCGGGTGCTGAACGTCGTCGAAGCTTCACGTCTTGCGCGCGAGTTGGCGCTGCTCGCACCGGACGACCAACAGCACCAGCGGTTGGCCCTGGCCACGCGGCTCGAGGCGGCACAGTTAATCGCCGGACTCGACAATCCACCATCGATGGGCGATCCCTCCGTCGTCCAGTTCGCGTCCCAGGCGGGCATGGCGCTGTTGAACGACGCGCTGACCGATTGCCTTCGGAACCGGCGATCCGTTGGAGCAATGGCGATCATCCATCTGCTGGGATCGATCGCCGATCCGTCGCTGTTGGAGACGTTCGACGGACGCCCCGCGACGCTGACAACCTGCTTGCAGCATCCCGATCGACGGGTTCGTTTCGCCGCGGCGATGGCGATCCTGCGCATCGATCCGCCGTCGGCATTCGCCGGGTCCAGCATGCTGACCGACTGCCTGTCGTATTTGAGCTCCACGGTCGGCATGCGCCGCGTTATCGTCGTGCATCCGCGTCCCAACGATGCCCAATCGCTGGTGGGGATGCTGAATCAGCGCGGGTTTGAAGCCGAATCGGCGCCGACGGGCCGAGCCGGTTTTCAGCTGGCAGTAAAGAATCCGGATTGCGAGTTCCTGCTGCTGAGCGAGGTCGTCGAACAGCCGCGGACTTTCGAGATGCTGCAGATGCTGCGTCACGAGCCGCGCACGGCGCACCTGCCGGTCTGCATTATCTCGCGGGCGGAGGACGTCGAGAAATTGCGGCGCGAGTCGCAGCTTGACGAGTTCACCTTCGTTTTCGTCCGGCCCTACGAGATGGACTCGCTCGACCAGATCATTGACCGTTCACTTTTGATCGCGGCCCGCCAGAATGTGGGTCGCGACCAGCGGGTCGAACAGGCGCGGCAGTGCCTGGAGTGGATCGCACGGATGAATGAAGCGGAAAATCGTTACGAATTCTACGATCTGCCACGCGTGCAACCGGCGGTCGAGACAGCCTTGCAGACCGGCGAGTTGTCTTCGCTGGCCGCACGCATTCTCGGACAATTCGGGTCACCCAGGTCGCAGCAGGCGTTGATGGAGTTCGCCAGTGAAGCCCACTGGCCGGTCGGCGATCGGCGCGAAGCGGTCAAGGCGTTCGCTGCCGCCGTCCAAAAACGCTCGATCCTGCTCACGCGCGACGCAATCATGACCCAATACCGACGCTACAACGGCAGCGCACGGTTGGACCAGCAGTCGCAACAGGTGCTGAGCGATATTTTGGATATCCTGGAACAGCCGCCGCCCTAGTCAACTCCACGAACGCCGGATGGATTCGTTCGTCAGCATGCCAAACTCCCAATCCCAAGCCTCGAATTTCGCCAAGGTGGGCGCGGACCATGGTCCACCCATCGCGGGTCTGATTGGGTCGAGTCCGGCGATGCAGGAGGTCTACCGGCTGACGCGCCGCGTGGCGCGCAGCAATGCCTCCGTGCTGTTGCTGGGTGAATCGGGGACCGGCAAAGAGCTGATCGCCAATGCACTTCATCGGCTGAGCGATCGGGCGGGTGGTCCGTTTGTGCGGGTCAATTGCGGAGCGCTCAGCGAAAGCCTGCTCGAAAGCGAGCTCTTCGGACATGTGCGCGGTGCCTTCACCGGCGCCATCAACAACCGTACCGGCCGATTCGAAGCAGCCCACTCCGGCACGATTTTTCTCGACGAAATCAATTCCACCACTCCCCACCTTCAAGTCAAGCTGCTGCGGGTGCTGCAGGAACGGGAGTTCGAGCGGGTGGGTGATACGAATACAGTGCGCGTCGACACGCGCGTGATCGCCGCCAGCAACCGCGAATTGCTGGGGCTGGTCCACGACGAAAAGTTCCGCGAGGACCTTTATTGGCGGCTCAACGTGGTCTCGATCCAGTTGCCGCCGCTGCGGAACCGCCGCGAGGACATTCCGGAACTGGTGCACTTTTTCCTGCGGCACTACTCGGAGACCAACGAGCGATTCGTGGTGCACGTGCATCCCGCCGCCCGGCAGGCGCTGCAGGAGTACCACTGGCCGGGAAACGTGCGCGAACTACAGAACTACGTCGAGCGGGCGGTGGTGCTGGCGGAGACCGACGAACTGACGGTCGAGCTGTTGCCTCCGGTCGTGCTCGGTAAGCAACCTGCGCCGTCCAGCCGCTTGCTCGGCGCGAATCTGGAGACGCTCACATCGGCCGTCGTCCAACAGGGACTCTCCAATTCCGGTCCTGACGAAGACAGCCTGCATGCCAAGATCGTCAATCGGGTCGAAAAGGAACTGCTGGCCCAGGTGATGCTTTCCTGCAATAATGTGCAGATCAAGGCGGCCAAGCGTCTGGGTATCAATCGCAACACCCTGCACAAGAAATTGAAAGAGTACGACCTGGAAAATTGACGTGCATTCGCCCGGAGAGGCCGCTGGAATGTTGTCGGGGATGACGATCACATGTTTCCTGGGGAGCTACCTGCTCGCACTGGGAACAGAAATCGCGCGATTCGCATTTCGAGCACGGGCGCGCGCCTGGTTGAACGTGGTGTTCGCCTTGGCCGGGATCCTGGCCCATTCGCTGTTCCTCGGGCAGCGGGCGACGATCGCGTTGCAGCAGCATCTGCCGCTTTTTTCCAGCTGGTATGAATGGTGCCTGCTCTCCGCCTGGCTGCTGTCGGGCGCCTACGTCGGCCTGGTCGTGCGGCATTCCGAGAATGCGGTCGGCCTGTTCTTGCTGCCGCTGGTACTGGTGCTGATCCTGATCGCGATGTTGATGGGCGATGAAGGTCGCTTCAGTCGCGATCAGGCGCTCGGGCTCTGGAGTACCGTCCACGGGATCGCGTTGCTGGCAGGAACATCGACGGTCGTGCTGGGCTTCGGAGCCGGCGTGATGTACCTCGCGCAGTCCTATCGGCTCAAACACAAGCTGCCGACACAGCAGGGTATCCGTTTGCCGAGCCTGGAATGGCTGCAGCGCTTCAATCGCCGCACGCTGTTGGTTTCCACCGGCCTGCTGCTGGTCGGTCTCATCTCGGGTGTGGCGCTCAACTCGGCCAAAACCTCGGATTCCATCGCCTGGACCGATCCGGTGATCCTCTCCAGTTCGGTGTTGCTGGTCTGGCTGCTGGCGGCCAACATTTTCGAGTGGTGTTATGTTCCCGCGCGGCAGGGCCGTAAGATCGCCTACCTGACTCTGGCCAGTTTTCTGTTCCTGGCCTTGGCGTTGGCTTTCGTTCTGACCGGAAACCACGCCGGCCGGCCTGCCGCCCCGCGCAGCGACTCGACGACGGAGGAACCACCGTGAAGGTCCACGTTGTCGGCTGCAGCCACCATAACGCGTCGGTACAGGTCCGAGAACAACTCGCGTTCAATCCCGACCAGACTCGCGACGCGCTGAGCAAGTTGCGCCACCGTTTTCCCGATTCGGAAGCGGTCCTGTTGTCGACTTGCAATCGGATCGAACTCTATCTGGCATCGGAAGAGGAAAAGAGTTGCCCCACCCATCACGACATCGCAGCATTTTTCGCCGAGTACCACGGCCTGAATCCGCTGGAGGTGTTTGAGGAGCTGTTCGAACGAACGGGCCAGGATGCGATTCGCCATCTGTTCACCGTCGCGGCAAGCCTCGACAGCATGGTGGTCGGCGAGGCCCAGATCCATGCTCAGGTCAAGCAGGCCTATGAATTGGCGCGGGCAGGCAATTCGGCGGGCTCACTTTTGCACAGCGCTTTTCAAGCAGCGATCCGTGTGGCTCGACGCGTCGCTAATGAAACGGCGATCCAACAAAAGCGAGTAAGTATTCCCAGCATTGCGGTCGGCGAATTCGCCAAGGGGTTTTTCGAACGCTTCGACGACAAGCGGGTGCTGGTCATCGGCGCGGGCGAGATGGGCGAGGAAACAGTCCGTTACCTGCGCGATGAAGCAGCCACCGACATCGCGATTGTCAATCGATCCAGGGAACGGGCCGAGGATCTGGCGAAACGGATCGGCGGCCGCGCCGAACCTTGGGAACGCCTGGGAGAACTCCTGGCCCAGGCCGATATCGTCGTCAGCACGACCGGCGCGAGCGAACCGATAGTGACCTGGGACAGTTTTCGTATCTCGCACCTCGCCCGCGGGCAACGGCCCCTGTTCGTCCTCGACCTGGCGATCCCTCGCGACTTCGATCCGCGACTCGCCGAATATCCCGAGGTTTACCTTTATTCGATCGACGACCTGCGCGGCGTCTGCGAGGCCAACCAGAAAGCCCGACAGCGCGAATGGCCGCAGGCGGAAAAGATCATCGACGACGAAACCGAACGCTACATGCGCGAACTACATCACCGCGCCACCGGACCTACGATCCGTCGTCTCAAGGAACTGGCCGATACCGTCAAGCAAGATGAGTTGACTCGATTACTCAACAAGATCCAGCCGATCGAACCGCGGATCGCCGAGGAAATCAGGCAGGCGTTCGACCGCGCGTTCAACAAACTGCTGCACCCGCCCCTGGAATCGCTTCGCAGCGAAGCAGCCGAGGGAACTCCCCATGGATTACTCGATGCCCTGAAGCGACTGTTCCGACTGGAATGACCCGTTACCAGTCCTCCTCCTCTTCTTCCTCCTCTTCATCGTCTTCGTCGTCATCCTCGTCGTCGTCCCAGTCTTCATCGTCTTCGTCCTCCCAGTCCTCCTCGTCGTCTTCCTCGTCGCCTTCTTCCTCCTCCTCTTCCTCGTCGTCGACCTCTTCCCACTCGTCGTCTTCCAAGTCCTCGTCGTCGAGGTCATCGTCCAACTCGTCTTCGTCGTCTAACTCGTCATCGTCCAATTCGTCGAGGTCATCATCTTCTTCCTCGTCGTCCGCTTCGTCGTCCTCGTCGTCGATTTCGTCGTCGAAGTCGTCGTCTTCCATGGACGGATCGTCGAGCGACGGATCTTTCAGCGACGTGGCTTCCGTGCAAGCGGCGCAACGGGTGGAAAGAATCGCGATGGAATCGTCGATCGAATCGTCCGACTTTTCAAGGGCAACGGATCGGTTCGCGACGCCGCCGGCAAAAACGGTCACACTCACGTCAGATTCCTCCTCACGTCTCTGCATCGAGTTTCTGATTTGTTATCGATTTCTGGTTGTTTGCTGCGGCTTCGGAAACCGAAAGCCTTTTTCCTGGTGCTCGGATTTGTGGTGTGCGGAGCGAGTCCGCTCGAGGCAGTTGATCGAGATCGACGAGTCCAAACGTCTGCAAAAATCTCTTGGTTGTCCCGTAAAGGTACGGCCGGCCCAATTCCTCACTGCGCCCGCAAATCCGAATCAAGTCCCGATCCATCAACTGCCGCAGAATCTCGCCGCAGTTGACTCCGCGTACCGCTTCAATATCCACTCGCAGCACCGGCTGACGGTAGGCTACGACAGCGAGCGTTTCCAGTGCGGGAGCCGATAATCGGATTTCGCTTGGCACATGCCCGAGTCGCCGCAGCCAGGAGGCAAATTGGGGACGGGTCAACAATTGAAATCCGCTGGCAATCTCCTCCACTCGAAACGCACGACTCTGCTGATCATATCTATCGTTCAGGTGGCGAATTAGTGTACGTGCTTCCGTGCCGTCCGCCAAGTTGGCGTACTGGCTCAACCGCCTCGCCGACAGCGGTTCGCGTGCCAGAAAAAGGATCGCTTCCAGTCGACTCAACCGCTGCTCGAACGACTCCGCCTGTGCTTCTGACGACCATCGAGCCCCCGATTCGGCGACCGCGTTTCGGCCCAGCAGGTCGATATCCAGTACGCCGATGTTGCTTGATCGGCATTCCAGGAGGAAAAACTTGGGAAGGCGATATCGGCTGGCGATGCTTTGCAGTTGCCGCGCCGGTGACTTGGGTACCTGTCGCATCGGATTAAGGTACGATTTTGTAACAGTTTAAGGCAACCCGGCACCCTGGCCGGCGGCGGAATTTTCCTGGGGCCGCCGACGCCGTTTTTCGCTCCAATTGCCGCAGGCAGAGGCGCCTATCGCAGATTCGAACGTGCTTCCCGACGTGCATTCCACTGTTCGAGCTCCCGCAGTACGAGCTCCATGGCGACCAGGGGATCCTCGTCCTGCGCGTCAAACGGCCGAACATAAGTGGAGGATCCGTCGACGCGGATACGGCAATGGAATCGGTAACCCGGCTTCGCTCCGGCCTGCCGTTCCAGGACATAGTAGTCCACGCCCTGCGCCTGCAGGCGGGCCTGCAGTTGCTCAAAGCGGTCCGCATCCAGCTGTACCTCCGCCGGCGGGAAACGACGTACCGGCAGCCTTTCGTGTAATTCCCTGGCTTGCGGATCGTCGACCTCGCGTTGGTCCGGCGATGCCAAGCCGGTTTGACCGTTCTGGGCCGCCGGATCCGCCCTGGTGACTTGACCTATCGAAGTGCCGCTTTCCAAGTCGTCTGCCTTCGATGGCGCCGCAGGCGGGGTCTTCGTCGGGGATGGCGACTGGTTCCGGGAAATCGTCCAGAACTGGGGAACCAGCGCCAACACCGGCATGGTGCCGAGGAAGACCAGGATCGCGTTCATGCGAACCAGTGCGGTCACTGACGTGGGACTCCGTGTCGATGGCGAATTCGCTTGGCGAATAGTACTGGGAGCTGGCAAATTGGCAAAGAGAGAAAAAACGCGAGGCGGCCGGGGTGTCGGTATGCAGGCGGTTTTGACGGGCTTATGATGAATATCGAAATTCGTGTCTCGAACCAGCCGGCGGGTTTCTTGTGGTAGAGGTCAGACGAGGTCATTGGCAACGGAACTGGCAACGGTACTGGATCGCGCTGGGCGTGCTGGTAGCAACCCTGCTCTGCGTTGGCGTGTTGGTCCGTCTTGGCACCGTAACCGGCCTGGAGTTTTCCCCACGCGAATTCCGCTTCCGTCAATTTCGTTACGTCGAGTTCCCGCTGCTGCGGCTGCAGATTACGCGTATCACGCGGGGCGTGGCCAGTCACCACGACGTCGACTTTCTCCGTAACGACGGTTACGTCAGCAGCAATCCGGAGCTGCATTCGCAGAACTGGGATCTGGCGACCGTTGATCGCTGGAACAGCAGCGCACACGGGGATGCGAGTTTCCTGTATCGGGCTCTGGAGGCCGGCGGCAGCGAATCGCCCTGGCGGAAATGGACGGCCGATCATGGCGAGCTTGCCTGGGAACTCTGGCCGGAAGTTCAACGCCTGGCCGAGCTGCGTTTGTACGAATTAATCCCTTCCTTTTTGGAATTCGCCGCCTCCGCCGCGCCCGACGAATCACTTGTCTGGAAAATCGCCGACTACCTGGCGGAACAGCTGGTGACACGCGCCGAAGTACTGGAGAAGCTCGACCAACGCGCACAGGCTGCCGAATTGTTCGATGAGGCGCTGCGGCACCTGGCCGACGATGATCCACGCACACAGCAAATCCGCTCGCGCCGTGCGTCGACGACCGATTCGGCCCCCGCTACCTGACTGCCCCGGACATGCGACGCATTTATCTTGACAACAACGCCACCACAGCACTCGACCCTTTGGTACGGGAAGCGATCGACCAGACGTATGCCAGATACCAGGCGAATCCAGCCAGCCAGCATGCCGATGGCCAGGCAGCCCGCTCGGTGCTCGAGGATGCCCGCGACGCGATTGGCGCAGCGCTGGGTGTCGGCCGCGACGATCGACTGGTGTTCACCAGCGGCGCGACCGAATCGAATCACATGGCGCTGCTCGGTTTGGCCGGCAGCCGGCCCGCAACCGTGCTGATCTCCGCCGTCGAGCACCCATCGGTACAGGGAGCGGCTTCCTTGTTGCGGGAACGGGGATTCACGACCCGCGAACTGCCGGTCGACCACCAGGGTCGGATCGATCTTGGCCGATTCGCCGAGCTTCTGACGCCCAAAGTGGCTGTTGTGAGTGTGCTCTACGCCAACCACGAAACGGGGGTCATCCAGCCGATCGACCAGATCGCGGCGATCTGCCGATCGAAAGGGATCGTGTTCCATACGGATGCCGCCCAGGCGGTTGGCAAGGTGCCGATCGAATTCGCTCGACTCGGAGTCGACGCAATGTCGATTGCTCCCCACAAGTTCCACGGTCCCCCGGGAGTCGGTGGACTCCTCGTGCGTAAGGGGCTGACTATTCAGCCGATGTTCCTTGGTGGTTTCCAGCAAGGAGGCTTGCGGCCGGGTACCGAATCGGTGGCGCTCGCGGTCGGTTTTCGCGTGGCGCTGGAGCTGGCGGCCGCCGGGCCGTGGCGTCACCTGAGGACGCTGACCGAACTGCGGGACGGTTTCGAAGCTGGATTAGTCGATCGCATTCCGATTGTCGTGCATGGCTGTGGGGCGCTTCGCGTGCCTCAGACCAGCTGCATCTCGTTCCCCGGCGCGGACCGCCAGCGACTCTTCCTGGCACTCGATCTGGCTGGGATCAGCTGTTCCACCGGCTCCGCATGTGCCAGCGGCTCAAGCGAACCGTCGCCGGTGCTGCAGGCCATGCACGTCCGCGAGGAGTTGGTAGGGTCGGCATTGCGGTTCAGTTTCGCCCGGACCAACGACCTGCAGGACCTGTCCGAAGCGGTCGACAGGATCGTCGCGGTTTACCAGCGCGGTTGACCCCGGGAAAGGCCGAAATTCCTACCCCTGGGACCTCCCCAGTCCAGAGCCGATTTTCTATAATTTCAGCGTTGGAAAGCGGCAACTTTCAGGGGGCCTAACGGACGGTGTCAGGAAGCACATTTACCTTGTCGGCACGCACCATGCGTCGATCCCGGATTGCCAGTCCGGAGTTCGATGAATTTGTCGGTTCCGACGATCTCGGGCTGATTCAATTCGCCATTTCACGGATGAGCGAGCCGGCGCGAACGTTGGATCTGCTGCTGCTCTACGGTCCCACGGGAACGGGCAAGAGCCTGTTGGCAAATATCCTTGCCGACCGCTGGCAGTCCCAGCCTTACAACGGTCGAGTTCAGGTCTGGACCGGATCGGATTTTGCAAGAGCGGTCGCGCATGCCATCGATACCGATGGCTTGGAAGATTTTCGCCATCGGCTGAATCAACTGCGATTGATCATCCTTGACGGGATCGAAGAACTTGCGGGCAAATCGACAGCCCAATGGGAGATCTGCCACTACCTGGACCGGACCCCGGAACTGGAGAGTCGGATCTTGTTCACGGCGCGGCGACTTCCCAGCGAGATTGGCGGGTTGGAGCCACGATTCGTAAGCCGGCTCTCCGCGGGACTAGCGGTTCCGATAGCGGCTCCTGGTCCGGCTGCCCGTCGAATTCTGCTCACACGACTCGCGCGGCTGCACGGCGTGAAGTTCCAGGAATCGGCGATCGACTTGCTCGCCGATGGCATGCCGGGCGTGCTGCCTCTTCACTGCACGGTGCTGCAGATGAACCAGTTTCTGCTGGCCGTTGCCCAACGTGTGGCCGGGCAGGAACAGGCAGTATCCGTCGAGCAGCTTCAGAACAATTTTCAGAAACCCCACGACGAAGTTCAGCGTTTGCGCGCAATCTGCAAAGAAGTCTCGTCGTTGTTCGGTGTCCGCTTGAGCGACCTTACTGGACCGTCGCGGCGCCAGGGAATCGTGCGTGCTCGCGGCGTTGCGATTTACCTTTGTCGGCAGCTCACGCGAATGAGCCTGGAAGCGATCGGCGCTCAATTCGGCGGCCGGGACCATACCACCGTGATGCACGCCTGCCGCAAAACCGAGGAACTTTTGTCGACGGACGCCGCCTTACGCGACGCCATCGAGAAAATCCATGTGTTTTCGTGAGACGATTATCGGGAAAACCGGCAAGATTCGTGTCAAAACATGTCGTCAGAATTACTGCCTGTTGCCGACGGCAGTTTGATCGAACGGTTAACATTATTCCGCGACGGAAATCGAACCAGAATCCGTCTGTGATCCTACAGGTTGTTCGCTTTCCGAATCCGGCAATAACTTCGCATCGACTTGAACGTTGCGTCAACGCGTTGGCGCCCGATCTGACAAATGACAGCGGATTATTGTTATTACTGATTCAAAAATATGATTTAGAAATATGACCAGAAAAAAAGTATGACCAGAGAATCTGTGGAGGGAGTCCGGGACGATGAAATTGAAGTGCAATCGAGATTCGCTGCTTGCCGCGTTTACCGTTGTGTCGAATATTGTGCCGGCTCGAACGCCCAAACCGGTCCTGCAGAACGTGAAATTGGACGCGTCGAGTGATTCAGTGAGTTTGCTGGCAACCGATCTGGACGTGGCCATTCGCATGGAGGTACCGGAGATCGAAGTCGAGGTTCCTGGAACGACGTTGTTGCCGGCCAGTCGTTTCGGACTGATTCTACGCGAATCGGTCGACGCGCAGCTCTGTCTTGACGTCGAGGGACAGGGGACGGTGATTCGCGGCAACCGCAGCGAATTCCGGCTGGCCGGCGGGAATCCCGATGAGTTTCCGGTGATCGAGGGATTTCACGAAGAGCGGTACCACGAGGTGCCAGCGCGGCTGTTCAAAGAGTTGATTCGCCGCACGGCCTTTGCGACCGATACGGAAAACAGCCGCTATGCGTTGGGAGGGGTGCTGTTGGAGTTCGAGGACCAGCGCATTGTCGCTGTCGGAACGGATGGCCGGCGGTTGGCGAAAATGGAAGGTCCGGCGATCTCCGTCGGCAACCACCATTCGTCCGACTACACCACGATCGTGCCGACCCGCGCTATGCAGCTCATCGACCGAGCACTGTTCGACTCGGACGCCGAAATTCGTGTCTGTGCCCGAGGCAACGATATCCTGATCCGCAGCCCCCGAGGCCTGATCTTTTCACGGTTGGTCGAGGGACGCTTTCCACGTTGGCGCGACGTGCTGCCGCAACGAACGAACCCGATTCGGATCGAACTGCCGGCAGGAGCGGTCTATTCCGCCCTGCGACAGGCCTCGATTGTTGTCAGCGAAGACAGTCGCGGAATCGATTTCTGTTTTGGTGATGGTTCGCTGGTGTTGGCGGCGTCAACCGCCGACGTCGGCCGTTCGAGGATCGAAATGCCGATCAGCTACACCGGTCAGCCCATCACCATCGCGCTGGATAACCGCTATATTGCGGACTTCCTCCGTGTGCTGGACGCCGAGAAAATGGTCACCTGTGAAATCGAATCCGCGGAATCGGCAGCGCTGTTCTCAACCGACGACGGTTACCAGTACGTCATCATGCCGATGTCCAAAGAACATTAAGGGAAGGTGCGTGGACGCAGTGGCCAAAGCCCAGTGAAGGGTCCGGAATGAAGGAGTATGAAGAATCTGACGTGAATTTGGCGAAACTGCGAGCGCGTCAGATTTTTCGTCCGTCGCCCAAGAGGTTGAACAGTCTGCTGTCCGACCTGCTGGCGCTCCGAGGGTACACCCAGTCGGAGTCCGCCAGGCAGCGCGTCGACGCCTGGAAGACGCTTGTGGGCGAGCAATTGGCCGCCGATTCGGCTCCATCCGAGGTTCGGCGTGGAACGCTGACGGTGATTGTCGCCAATTCAATGGTAACCACCGAACTGAGTCTGCGGGCCGAGGAACTGCTATGCGGGATCCAGAACGCATTGCCGCAACAGAACATTCGTAAGCTCCGCTTTCGAGTCGGAAAACTCGATTAAGGAAGAAAAGGGAAAAGCATGGCCAGCGACGAGACAAATGAACCGCAACCCCCGTTGCCGGATCCGCCAACGGGTGACGCAGATAGCGCTCAACATCCGCCAGTTGAACCGGGCGAATATGGTGTCGGCCAGATTCGAGCGATGAGCGATCTGGAGCACGTTCGCGAGCGGTCGGGCATGTATATCGGCGACACGGGTGTCCGCGGGTTGCATCACCTGGTCTACGAAGCCGTCGATAACTCGATCGACGAAGCAATGGCCAAGTACGCTCACGAAATCAGAGTTACCATCCACCCCGACAGTTCGATCACGGTCATGGACGACGGGCGCGGAATCCCGGTCGACATGCATCCGGAACTGGGAATCTCCGCGCTGGAAGCGGTGATGACGCGGCTGAAAGTCGGCGGCAAATTCAACAAACAGGCATATAAAACTTCCGGCGGCCTGCACGGCATCGGCGTGAAGGCCGTGAATTTTCTTTCGGAGTGGTGCGAAGTCGAAGTACGCCGCGACGGGCATGTCTACCAGCAGGAATACGAGCGGGGCGTTCCTGTCGGCCCGGTAAAGCGGATCGGCAAGGCCAGTGGCACGGGCACCAAGACGACATTTAAGCCCGACCCGCAGGTCTTTGGAAATCTGAAATTCGATTACCACATCCTCAAGAATCGTCTGCAGGAACTGGCGTTTCTCAATCGAGGTGTGCGGATCAAATTCATGGATGAGCGGACCGGTGAAGGTGAATCGTTTTTCTACGAGCGGGGATTGCTGCAATTCATCGAGCACCTGAACCGCAGCAGCGACGTGGCGCACCCGGATATCATGTATATGCTCCGCGAAATCGACGGAGTGAGCGTGGAGCTGGCACTGCAGTTCACCACCGAGTTTTCGGAAAACGTGCGTACCTACGTCAACAATATCAACACCGTGGACGGTGGAACACACCTCTCGGGATTCCGCACCGCACTGACTCGGACTGTCAACAGCTACGCCAAGAAAAACAGCCTGTTCAAGGATATCGTTCCCACTGGCGATGATTTTCGCGAAGGAATGACGGCCGTACTTTCGTTGAAGCATCCCGAGCCGAAATTCGAATCGCAAACCAAAGTCAAGCTCAACAACGTCGACGTGGAAGGTCTGGTGAATTCACTGGTCGGCGATTTTCTCACCAGCTACCTCGAAGAGAACCCGAAAACCGCCAAGCTGATTGTCAATAAAGCGGTGTTGGCGGCGGAGGCGCGCGAGGCCGCTCGCAAAGCCAAACAGTTGCTGCGAGAACGCAAGGGAATCCTCAGTGGAGGCAGTCTGCCAGGTAAATTGCGAGACTGTATCAGCCGCGACGTCGATCGCTGCGAGCTTTACCTGGTGGAAGGTGATTCGGCCGGCGGCAGCGCCGAGGGCGGCCGCTTACGCGACTTCCAGGCGATCCTCCCGCTGCGAGGCAAGATCATCAATGCCTACAAGTCGCGTGAGGACAAAGTTCTCGCAAATGAAGAAGTCCAGAGTATGATCCACGCCATTGGAAGCGGCATCGGAGCCGAACAGGATCTTGCCCGACGCCGCTACAGCAAGATCATCATCATGACCGATGCCGATGTCGATGGTTCGCATATCCGAACCCTGCTGCTATGCTTCTTCTACCGGCAGATGTACCAGCTCGTCTCGTCGGGACATGTCTATGTCGCGCAACCGCCCTTGTTCCGCGTCAAGAACAAAAAAGAAACGTTTTATGTGCAGACCGAAGACGAGATGCGGGAGAAGCTGCTGGAACGCGGACTGACGGACGCCATATTCATGCCGGGGGACGGGCGCGAGATCGCCGGCGAGGAAATGCAGAAGCTTTCCCGAACCATGGCGTCCATGGAAGATGCGTTGCTGGCACTGGAAAAGCGCGGCATCAGCCTGCGGGCACACGCCGCACGCATCGATTCCCAAGGCCGATTGCCCGTATTCCATGTGTTCCTCGGCCGACGTGAACTCTGGTTTGCCACACGCGCGGAACTGGAGGAATTCGTCGATCAGGAAGAACAGGCGACCGGTCGCGAGGTTTCGATCAGCGATGCCCAGTCCGAACAGGAATCGAACGGCAACGGATCAAACGGCGCGACACCTCACCTGCATATCACGGAATTGCACGAGGTTCGCACCATCAACCAGGGATTACGTGATCTCGCCGGCCTGGGTTTCGATATCCAGGCGTTGATTCCCCAGGAACGCACCGGAATGGAGACTCCCCGATACGTACTCCGCCGCGGCGATTCCGACCTGCCTCTCCGCGATCTGCGGGGACTCTCCGCGGCGATCCGGGAAGCGGGACAGAAAGGCTGGACCGTGACCCGCTTTAAAGGTCTGGGCGAAATGAATGCGGAGGAATTACGCGACACGACGCTCGATCCGGGGAATCGCACTCTGGTCAAGGTCACGATGAGTGACGCCGGCGCGGCGGACGACATGTTCCGCGTGCTGATGGGTGACAAGGTGGAACCGCGGCGCGAGTTCATCGAAAAGCACGCGCTCGACGTCCGCAATCTGGACGTCTGATCGCTCAGCGGCGCCCGCGGTGATCGGTGGCATAACTACCGGACTTGCCGACCTCCGCGCGCCCATGCGCCCAGTCCAGAACGACCGCCTTGTTGAACAAGATCCCCGAATAGTCCCAACCCCAAGTTCCCTCCTCGTGGCGGAGTCGGCCGTCGCCGAACCACTGGCGCGTACCGCCGACGTAGTATCCGAAGTAACGCGGATTGGAGGCAGGCCGCGCCAGCCGATGGTTGCACGACGGCCGGGATGAGGACAGCTCAAGCGACGGATTTCTCGACGGCGGGAAATTCGTATCGGAATCATGGATGCGATAGGTCGGGCTGCGGTCGCCGGTCACGACGAACGACTCGTCGCCGCCCGACGTTACCTGCGGGATGCTGCTGCCCAGAGCAGTCATTGCGACGAGTAAACCGGCCAGCTGTTTCGTTGTCTGCATCTCTCGGATCCTCCGTGACCCAGTTCGATTTCGTTACCCAAATGGATTGCGATTGAATTTCTGGAACGGCAAGCGCACGCCGCGATAGTACATCGCATCGGCCCGGATGGCATCGGGTGGCGCGAAGCCCTGCATGCCGGCGGCCGTAACCACGTCGTCCTGGTCGACGCCGTCACCACTGACACCAAAGCCACCGACAAGCACCCCGTTCTTGTACAGCGGTGTGCTGCCAGGGAAGAAGACGATTCCGTTTTGGCGCTGGATCGCGTCGGGATCGCGGAAATTTCGTCCCAGGTGGAAGGCGTCAAACCCCAGCACGCTCTGGAAATCGGACGCCGCCGCAGCTGGCCCGTCATTCTCGGCAGTGTGCGGGTTGACGCCCGGTTCATTAAGAATCGAAAAGATCGGGGGAACTTGCCCATCGATTCCGGCGGGGTAACGGGGCTCCGCCAGGAAACGGAATGTGCGATTCGTGAACGCCAATCCCCGACTGGCATCGACCAGCGCCCCGCCGCGCGCCGCGCGGTACAAGTCGGCGCTGCCGAGCAGCCCATCGTTGAGAATATCGTCGATATCGCCAGGAGCGACGGCGCCTCGAGCGACCAGCAGATCGTCGTCCACGCGATCCTCGGCGACCAATGCTCCGGCGTCGGCATAGTACGCCGTGTTACGCGCTTTGGCGACCGACACGTCAATCGAAAAAACGGTGGCGTCCGGCATGCGGAAAATACCGAGAACCTCGCCGGTAGTGTCGGCGACCGAGATCACCATCCGTGTTCGCGTCCCCAACGGAAGCCGGATCGCCGCCCGCACCTGTTCCGCTTCCTTCACCGCGTGTTCCACAATCGACTCCACATCCGCTGCTTGGAGACCACCGACGAGCGACGAGTCGTGAGCCTTCACCAGCCAGCCGGACGCGACCGATTTTCCGTCCAACGCCGTGGCATTGTCTGCCGCCGTCATCGGATCGAGATCGGGTCCCGGATCGACCACCTGATTGGCCCCGGAATGGGCATCGCCGGCGCCCAACGCCCTGCCCACCGCTTGCAACGTCTCTATGCCGGTTCGAGGCACAGACGTCGTCGGATGGGGTCCGTAAATTTCCAGGGTAATTCCCGCCAGGTCGATCCGGTCAAACGGCAGTTCGTAACCATTCACGGGGTCGATGCCGCCGAGTGTGTTCACCCTCGCGTCGACCGATCTGCCGCGCGCACCCCCCGCCGCGGCAAACGCGATCCATTCCGCTTCCAGCACCCGCGGCGCATTCAGCCGTTGCCCGGTCGTTTGCCCTATGCCAGGCACAAATCCCTGCTCGTGCGTTGCGTAGCCGTCGGAGCCCGGAAAAAACACGCCGATGCCGCCGACCAGTTGTTTGTTCTTGAACAGCGGCACGCCACCCGGCAAAGTCGCGATACCGCGAGGTTGAGCGTGCGGGACCCGATTCGATTGCACGCCATAGGATTCGGGAGTCTCCAAGGTCACACCCGACCCCAACTGCATCGAAGCGACATCAAATCGATTCGGAAGCCCTATATCGTCGCCGGTTCCTTTGACACCGTCGAGTCCGGGATGGACCAGGCTGTCGCGACTCTGATGTTCGATCGCGAACAGGTCCACGGGTGGTGTGTTCATGACGTCGGGTGGAAAGTGACCGCCGATGCCAACCGGGGCGACGAATCCAGGCCCGAATGTGCGGGACGACGGATCGAGTGGATCGAATGGGTGGTCGACGAGCGGATCGGCCACGGTGGGGTTCGATTCGACTTCGCGCTGAGTGACAGTGGACTGGCTGATAAAGCGGACGGTGCGGGAAGTGAGTGGTGCCGAGTTACTGGAAAAGAACGCCGCGGTTCTCGCCTTCGCGACCGCGCCGTCGATCGCGAAGACGCGCGTCAGTTCGTCAGGAATCGCCAGCAGCACGTCGTCTTCCACGCGTACGCCGAGAATTCGACCGCCGCGATCGACGATAGCCAGAATCGCATCGTCGGTCGCCGAAGCGGCGGCGCCGCGAGCCAGCAACTGCCGCACCTCGCAAGCTGTGATCACCGGCATGGCGGTATCGGCTGCCGTGCAGGCCGCAGGCGGCGGTTCGGCTTCGGCATTCAGTTGATTGATGACGCGCAGCGCGTCGAGCGGCGCCAGGATTCCGTTCCCGTCCACATCCGGGTAGAAGTTCGTGGCGCTTTCGCCGGAAGCGGAACCGGAATCCGCCGCAAAAGCGCTGCGGCGAAGGTCGTTCAGAAGATTAACCACAAGTACTGCGTCCACCGGACTGACGATCCCGCTGGCATCCACGTCTTCCGGGTATGCACTGTTATGCGGAAATTGAGCTGCCAACATCGATCCGTCGGCCGCCAGCAGATTCCGCCCTTCCAGAAGCTCCAAGCGACGCAAGCCTGCCGGCGAATGCCGCCGGCGCGTCGGTCGTTGCGGGGCACTGCTTGAGCGCCGCTGCCGCGGTCCGAACAGGATGGCTCGAAGTCGTTTGACGGCCATACAGGAAGACTCGACCGAAACGCAGGTCAGAACGAGGAACCAACTCAGGCTTACCACGATTGCCTGGATTACCAGAACCCAAGTTGGCGCGAAAAGTCCATAAATCCAATCGTAGTTGCGGCTCCGAAGGGCGGCAAGGAATTGACTGAAAGTAGATCGGTTCTCCAATTCGGCAAACTCGCCGGAATGCAATTTACCGATACAACCCTCAGAACCGGCACAGTTCGCCCTTCCGCGCGGCGTCGCTTCCGACGGGAGAGGGTATCGGAGCCGGTGGTCACGAGAAAGGAAAAGAAGGAATGGATTGGATTTGCGGTTAACCATGTGACAGCTGTCCGTTCGCTGATTCAGCATTTCCCCTGGCGCCGTGCGGCGTCGGGGGGCAAAGCGCGAGGATCTCCTGCGACGAGAATTTGTCGAACGCGGGAGTACGCCGGTTCGCTGCTGCGCGCGGGGGGTGCGAACAAGTGTTGGGCGACGACCTCGGCATGGCTGGTTGCAACGGTAGTGGTATTGGTGAGTCACCGCGAGTCGCTCTCCGCGGACCGACCACTGCCGGAGCCGCCGGTCGCTCCGACTCTGCCGCCTGAATCTCTGCTGCCCGACGAGCGATTGCCCAAGGTGCTGCGGCCGTTTGAATTGGATTTCATTCCGATGCCCGATCTTGAATACCGCGACAGCCTCGAATCGATCTACGACCTGCCTTGGGAACAGCCGCTGGGATTCGCCGGACGATCCGGCATCGTGCCCCGCGAAGGATTAACCGGTGAGGTGTTTGCGGAGGAGCCCGACTTTGTCCCACGCGAGGATCGTTGGCGGATCAGTCTCCCGTCATGGGATCGCTATGGCACCGGGCACCCGTTCCTGGAGGAGTCGCCGTTTGACGAAGGTCGCTGGTGGGACCCGTACCATCAAAATGTGTTGAAAGGGGACTATCCGATCATTGGACAGCACACGTTTCTCAATCTGACGGTCTCGGATCAGCAGTTGTTCGAGGCCCGCCAGGTTCCCACGCCCAACACGCCGTTCGAAAGTACGCCTCGTTTCCGGCAAGAACCGTTCTTTGGCGACCCGGACCAGTACTTCTACAATCACAACCTGATCTTCTCCGTCGACTTGAACCACGGCGATTCGTCTTTCAAACCAACGGACTGGCGGCTGAAACTGACGCAGATCTTCAATCTCAACCATCTGGTGGCGGACGAACTGGGGGTGGTCAGCCCGGATGTCCGCAAGGGAACGAGCCGATTCCGACAGGATTACGCGCTGGAGGAGTGGTTCATTGAAAGCAAGCTCGCCGACCTCAGCCCGAACTACGACTTTGTTTCGATGCGGATCGGATCGCAGTTCTTCAGCAGCGATTTTCGCGGGTTCCTGTTCAGCGACACGAATCGAGCGGTGCGGTTATTCGGGACGGGGAGCGCCAATCGGGATCAATACAATCTGGTCTTTGTCGATCAGGTGGAGAAGGACACCAACAGCGGGCTGAATACGTTTGCCGATCGGCAGCAGAACACCTGGATCGCGAACTATTATCGACAGGACTTCATCTGGCCCGGCTACACGGCGGAGGTCAGTTACCATTTCAATCGCGACCGGGCCACGACGCTGTTCGATCGCAATGGATTTCTGGTACGTCCCGATCCGGCTGGGATTTTTGCGCCGCACGAAATACGAGCCCATTATATCGGCTTCGCCGGCGACGGGCACATTGAGCGATTCAATATCAGCCACGCCTTCTACTGGGCGGTCGGCAAAGATCAGCTCAATCCGATCGGCGGTCGGCCGCAGAGCATTAACGCGCAGATGGCGGCCCTGGAGGTTTCCTACGATCGGGACTGGATGCGATTTCGATCGTCCTATTTTTTTGCTTCCGGCGACGATGACATTTTCGATGCCCAGGCCACCGGCTTCGACACGATTCTTGACAATCCGAATTTCGCCGGCGGCCAGTTCAGCTACTGGCAGCGCCAGCAGCTGCGGTTATTCGGTGTCAATCTCGTGAATCGCATGAGCCTGGTACCAGACTTGAGATCGAGCAAACTGCAGGGGCAGACGAACTTCGTCAACCCCGGGTTGCACCTGTTCAATCTGGGTGTGGACGGCGATTTGACGCCCCGCTCGCGACTGGTCACCAACGTGAATTTCCTCTGGTTTGACCAGACGGAAGTGCTCGAACAATACGTGTTCCAGAGCGACATCGCCAGTTTCATTGGCACCGATCTGAGTGCGGGCATCGAGTACCGGCCGCTGCTGAACAACAACATTCTGTTTGTGGGTGGCATCTCGGCGTTGGTACCCGGCGCCGGATTTCGCGACTTGTACGATCCGCTGGTGGGCGGTTCGAGGACGCTGGTGGCGGCCTTCGCGGAGTTGGCGCTGACGTATTAGGCCGAGAATTCGAGACGCGAGGCCACGGTCGTTTCCGGGACGATCGGGGGCGATGAGAAAGGGAGTCTGCGACGGTGAGCAACGCAATGGGCAGCAGGGAATTCAGCATGAAGTGGCGTTGGCCGACCGAGGGCGCGCGGGTGAAGTTGCCGCTTGACGCAGCGCCGGGGCGATTGGTCCCGGCGCTGCCGCTGGCGCCGTTCCTGGTGCTGTTTCTGGTCGCCGTGCTGGCTGCTCAGCCGGTGGTAGCCCAGCCTGCTACGGCCCGTTTGAGCGACGGTTCGGCACGAATGGCGACGGCTTCGGATGCGTCGCGCATCGGTGTCGGCGCGAAGCGCGTATCGCGCGCCTCCAGCGACGCGCCCAGGCCCGCACGTCCGCTCGGTCCCCAGCAACCGCTCGATGACCAGCAGCGGAAGAGCTGGGGATGCCTGGAATGCCATCGTGGCGCCCATGATCCGCATAGCACGCCGACAGTGCGGCTGGGATGCACCGATTGCCACGGCGGTAACGCCGATTGCCTGGAAAAGGAGTCGGCCCATGAACAACCCACCTTTCCGCAGGCTTGGGATTCTTCGGCGAATCCGATTCGTTCTTACACGCTGCTGAACCACGAACGGCCGGAGTTCATCCGTTTCGTGAATCCCGGTGACTTGCGTGTCGCCCAATGGAGCTGCGGTGGATGTCACGAACGCGAGGTCCTGGCGGTCCGGAAGAGCATGATGACGCACGGTTGCATGCTGTGGGGCGCCGCACTTTACAACAACGGTTCGATTCCCAACAAATGGCCACGATTCGGCGAGAGTTACAGCATGTATGGCGCGCCCCAACGAGTGCAGACCGTTTGGCGAGGCGACGATCGCCAGAACATGCAGCGCGATCTGGCTACGCGCGGCGTGCTGCCGTTTCTCGACCCGCTGCCGCGGTTTGAAATCTCTCAGCCGGGAAATGTGCTGCGGATCTTTGAGCCAGGAGGTCGTTTCCGCCCGGAAATCGGCATCCCTGAAAAAGGCGAGGAACCGGGCCGCCCGCGAAGCAGACTTAGTAATCGCGGCTTCGGCACCGAAAACCGCACCGATCCGGTATTCCTCGGCTTACAGAAAACGCGATTGCTCGACCCGACGCTCAACTTTCTTGGGACCAACGATCATCCGGGTGACTATCGCTCCAGCGGATGTTCGGCCTGTCACGTGCTCTACGCTAACGATCGTTCGCCGCTCCATTCGGGACCATATGCTCGCTACGGCAATCGCGGCATGGCGGCGGCCGAAACCGATCCGTTTGTGGACAATGTCGACCCCACCATCCCCGTCGACGAACCAGGGCATCCGATCGCCCACCGCTTCACGACGGCCATTCCGACGAGCCAGTGCATCGTCTGCCATATCCATCCAGGCACAACGGTCCTGAACACCTACCTCGGCTACATGTGGTGGGATAACGAAACCGACGGCGAGCTGATGTATCCCGAACAACAGCGCTATCCCTCGGCCGAGGATATCGAACGGTCGACGATGTCCAATCCGGAGGAATCGGCGGCCCGGGGGCTCTGGTCCGACCCCGATTTTTTGGCAAATCTCACCGACCTGAACAGTGCCGCTCGCCATACGCAGTTCGCCGACTTCCATGGGCATGGTTGGGCGTTCCGAGCGGTGTTCAAAAAGAACCGGGAAGGCGCACTGCTCGATCACCGCGGCGAGGTGATATCGGAGGTGACAACGGAAAAACTAAACCGGGCAATGGCACCGCCGGCCGGGATGGAGAAATCCACGGGGAAACGCCGTGACCAGACCCCCGTGCATATGATGGATGTGCATCTCGAGCGTGGGATGCACTGCGTCGACTGCCATTTTGAACAGGACAGTCACGGCGACTCGAAGCTGTACGGCGAGGTGCGGGCGGCGATCGAAATCGGCTGCGTCGATTGCCACGGTTCGGCGACCGAGTCGATCCCGCGGCGGGCGGAAAGGGGCGAGCGGATTCGGACCTCGGGTCCGGCGTCGGGCGACAACGGGTTGGATCTGCTGTTACTGCGGACGCCGTTCCGGCAACCGCGTTTCGAGATCCAGGGTGATCGACTGATCCAGCGTTCGATGGTGGAGCCGGGGCGAGCCTGGGAGGTCGTGCAGACGGCCGACTCGATCGACCCACGCCATCCGCGCTACAACCGTCGTTCCCATCAGGCGAAGACAGTGCGCTGGGACGCGGTCGGCAACCTGTCCTGGGGCGGCCGGATCGAGGAACGCGAAGCAACGCTCGGACACGAACAGGTCGAAGGCCAGCCTTGCGCGCATCAGAGCGGCAACATGAGCTGTATTACCTGCCATTCGTCCTGGAATCCCAGCTGCTTCGGCTGCCATTTGCCGCAGCGGGCCAATCGCAAAGCGCCGGGCCTGCACGACGAAGGCGACGTGTCGCGGAACCACACTTCCTACAATTTTCAGACGCTGCGCGACGACGTCTATATGCTTGCCCGGGACGGCCTGGTTACCGGCAACAAAATCAATCCCGCGCGTTCCTCGTGCGCAATTCATGTCAGTTCGTTCAATGCCAATCGTGAATCGATCTACGCGCAGCAGCAGACGATTTCGGCGGGAGGCATGAGCGGGATCGCGTTCAGCACCAACGTCCCGCACACCGTCCGAGGACGCAGTTCCGGTGGGCCTTTTGTGGGCGGAGTCAGCGAAACCAAGACCTGCACCGACTGCCACCTCTCCGCCGACAACGATAACAACGCCATTCTTGCTCAGTTGCTGATGCAGGGTACCAACTTCGTCAACTTCATCGGACGGTACTGCTGGGTGGCCAACGGCGAACATGGGCTGCATGGCGTCGTGGTGACCGAACAGCAGGAACCCCAAGCGGTGATCGGCAGCTCGCTGCATCGGCTGGCATTTCCCGACGATTATCGGGAACACCAGCGGCGCGGACAGCGTTTGGAGCATGCGCACGAGCATCCCGGCATGGACATCAGCGAGAAGCTGTTGCACCCGCTGCGGAAACACGAAGTGCTGATGGTTCAGGCGCGTGGGGAGTACGTGTACGCCGCCTGCGGTTGCGATGGCCTGCGAGTATTCGATATCGCGTTTATCGATCACAAAGGTTTTTCCGAGCGGATCACCTCGGCGCCAGTCTCGCCGTGGGGCCAGCGCTTTCACGTTCCGACGCGGTATGCCGCGGCGATCGCGGCGCCATCGACGATCGCGCCCGATCCAACCCGCGTCGTGGCGCCCGAGAATCTCGAACAACCGGTGCATCCGCTCTACGCCTACATTTACGTCGCCGACAAGGAAGAGGGCCTGATTCTGGTGAGGGCCGGCACGCTGCTGGACGGCAATCCATTGAATAACTTCCTCGAGCGCGCCTTGACGTTCAATCCGCAGGGCCGGCTGTGCGGCGCGCGGGCCATCACCATCGTCGGTACCTTCGCCTACATCTGCTGCGATGCCGGACTGGTCGTTGTCGATCTCAGCGATCCGTTGCGGCCGCGAATCACCGCCGAATTGTCGCACGACGTGCTGACCGAACCACGAGCAGTCCAGGTCCAGTTTCGCTACGCGTACGTCTGTGACGCGGAAGGCTTGAAGGTTCTTGATGTCACGCGCCTCGACGCGCCGCTGCTGGTGGCGAGCCTCGAACTGCCCGACTGCCATAATCTCTACCTGGCGCGAACCTATGCCTACGTCGCGGGTGGGTCCAACGGACTTTACATCGTCGACATAACAAGGGCGGATCGCCCCCGGTTGGATCAGGTCTTCGATGCGCAAGGCTGCGTCAACGATCTGCACGACGTGAAACTGGGGATCACCTACACCAGCGAATTCGCCTACCTGGCGGACGGCCGGAACGGATTGCGGGTCGTGCAGCTCACCTCGCCCGAAACGCCCGGCAGCGCCGGCTTCAGTCCCCGTCCCAGTCCGCGCCTGATCGCCACATACCCGTTCCCCCATGGCGGACACGCCTTGCAGATCTCCGAGGGCGTTGATCGTGATCGCGCGGTGGATGAATCGGGAAACCAGATCGCCGTCTTCGGGCGAGTGGGAGCGCGCCCGCTCAACTTGCAGGAACAGCGGAAAATGTACCTGCGCATCGGACCCCGACACGGCCCGCGCGAGGGCCAACCCTGGTTCGTGACCGATGACCAGGACGACGCAAACGACGCGCGCTGATCATTTCGGCGCACGCGCGATAATGCTGCCGATCGGCCCGAGCGCCGTTCGCGACGTGGTTGTTATCCGTACTTTCGATACACTTCGTCGCCGCCGATTTTCCGTGCTTTGATACGGCCGTCGGACAGTTTTTCGCCTTGAGGGTCGATATAAACGCGGCCGGTGCGTCGATTCGCGACCAGCCCATTCACATGGATGTTGAAGATAAACGCCGTTTCGCTGGTTGCTTTGAACCAGTGCACGTTGTCCTTTTCATCGGAAATCGACGAATGTTCACCGGGACCAAACGGGCGATCGATGGTCGGGCGGATAATCATATGCTCGGGCGCGTCTTCCAGCCGATCGAAATGCCGGCCATGAAACGTGCCCCGAAGAACGAGAAAAGCCGTCGCCATGTTCTCGTGGCCGTGCGGTACCACGGAGCGGTCTTTTTTCAGCGCGAACACCTGGTGCCCGAACACCAGGTTGGTCGGCAGCCCTTCGACGGACGGGATCGTAGCCCGCAGGCTGACCTCGCCCTGGTCCCGGTAGGCGATGTTGCCCGTGAGTTTCTCGAAATCGATGAACCGCAGCAGCTCGGGCAGCTCGCATTTGCCGAACAACTCTTCCACCTGCTGTTGCCATTGAATCGCCGACAACGACTGGCCTTTGAGTTCGAGTCCCAGGTCGTTGACCTGCTTCAACCACCGCGCGATCAGCGGTTCGATCTCCTTGGAAAATGCCCGGCGTGCCAGCAGTGTGTCGAGCAGTGAGAACGTCAACAGCGATGCAACGGTTTGTGTCGTGAACGAACGTCGTGTGAACTCCGCCATGGCAGCCTCGCAGTTGGTTAAAGATTGCTGAGGAATCGACCAAATATCATGCGACCTGCGCTGGTCTGCAGCACGCTTGTTACCGAGACACGCACGATCTTCTGCAGGTGCTCGCGCCCTCCTTCGACGACGATCATCGTGCCGTCATCCAGGTAGCCAACGCCTTGTCCCGCTTCTTCGCCTGATTTCACGATCTTGACATCCAAGGTCTCTCCGGGCAGGAATACCGGTTTGAGCGAGTTGGCGATGTCGTTCAAGTTGATGACCGGAACGCTATGGATTCTCGCTACCTTGTTAAGATTGTAGTCGCCCGTCACGACCTTGCCGCCGAGGTGCTTCGCCAACAGCACCAGTTTCATGTCGACGGGCTGGCCGGCCATTTCCTGGGTTTCGGAATCGTGGATTTTCAATTCGATCTCGGTGTTGGCTCGCAGCCTGTTCAGTACATCCAGACCTCGGCGCCCGCGCGATCGCCGCGACTTGTCGCCACTGTCCGCGATCGCCTGAACTTCGGCCAGCACAAAGCGCGGCATGATCAACTGACTATCCAGAATATGAGTCTCCGCCAGGTCGGCGATCCGGCCATCAATGATCACGCTGGTGTCGAGCACATACGGCCGCAGTCCCTTGACCTCTTTGGCGAATTCCACGTAGGGAATAATAAACCGGAAATCGTCCTTGGTCTGCATCAACAGGCTGATGCAGATATAGCTGAAGGCGACACCCATCAGCAGCTGGATCACGGGTTTTACCCGGGAAATCTGCAGGTCGGGGGTCAGCAACAGTGGCTCCAAGGCGATGCTGGCGGCGTAGGTAAGGAACAGGGCGATCAGGATTCCAAAATAGACCGAGGTGATCATGTCCAGCCGTTTGCGGGGGAACATGGCGTCGATGGCGACGATGGTCATGGCGCCGAGCATTACCAGCACGAAAAACACGATGCTGGAGCCAATCGGCAAATGTTCGGCCTGGGGCCGGTTGATGTTGACGATATAGACGGCGACTCCGGCCGCGACCAGCAGGAAAACGGCTCGCAGGACCCAGAGCGAAAAATTCTTAGGGAAGATCTTTGTCGCATCCATAGTGACCCATATCTTAGTCCCTCGGCGCGGCGCTACGCTAGCCATCCCGCAATTTTGACGGTAATCGTCAGGTAGCGTCGGCAGGGCCGGCTCCCAACAGGCGTTGATGGACGGTGTCACAATAGCGATCGGTCATTCCGGCCAGATAATCGCCCACCGACCGTTTCCACCCCACGGTTTTCGCCCGTTCACGGAATCGAGTCGGCAGCCGTTCCGGGTTCTTAACAAGCAGCTCAAACATCGAGCGGAGGCGCGATTGTGCAACGGCACGAACCGCCAGCAGCCGCGGATGTCGGTAGACATTCTGATAAAGAAAATCTTCCAGTACGCGTTTACTCTCCGCGATCGCAGGGGAATGGCCGAGACAAACACGGGCATCGTGCGACGGGGTGGCGCCGCCTTGGTGAGTTGCTCCGGATGATCCGCTTTTCAGTGTTTGCAGGATTCGCCGCGCCTGATCGAGTGCGTCGCTGACCTGCAGATCGATCAACTCGTGCACGATCGCCATGCGCAGCAGCTTTCCGCCGATACCACCATGCCGTGACCTCACACGGTCTGCCGCTTCCCGCGCCAACGGCACATCCAGGAGCGGTTCGATTGTTACCAGGCCCAGTTTGACCGCGTCGTCAGAATCGTGCGCATCGTAAGTAATACTGTCGGCGAGGTCCACGACTTGAGCTTCAAGGCTGGAGCTCTCGGCCGACAAGGCTCGATCGGGTTTGCTGGCACGTTCCCGTTGTCCCGCCAGCACTTCCAGCGACAGGTTCAGGCCAGGAAAGCCCGGGTAGCGCATTTCGAGTTCCTCGGCCAGCGTCAGCGCGAATCGGTTATGGGAGAAACCACCGGCGTCGGCCAGGCAGTCATTCAAAGCGTCCTCGCCGGCGTGGCCATAGGGAGGGTGTCCGATATCGTGAAACAGTGCCAGGGCTTCGACGAGATCTTCGTTCAACCGCAGGGCGCGGGCCATGGTGCGGGCGATCGAAGCCACTTCGTAAGTATGCGTCAACCGCGTGCGATGATAGTCTCCCAGTTCACCCATGAATACCTGTGTCTTACCGCTCAGTCTTCGGTAGGCGGCGCTGTGAACGATTCGGTCGCGATCGCGCTGAAACGGTCCTCGGTAGGGGTGGTCGGGTTCCGGATACCGCCGGCCCTGGGACTGGCAGCTGAATGTCGCATACGGTGCGAGCAGCACCCGTTCCCGTTCTGTTACCGTTTGTAAGCGCGAGCAGCCCATTTCGGGCTGACTTGGCGGCGGTTCGCTGTTCATTTTCAGCCGCCTGTAGTTTTCTGGTACATTTGGTTTCCGGTGCCGCTGGGCAGCCGGCACTTTCGTGGCTCCGAGCGGCGAAATTCCAATTGTCGCCGGCGCGCTCGTCTGTTACCGTGGGAAGTTTAACTCCCCTAAACTTTCCTGACTATCTAGCTCCATGCCCCGCGGCAGGCTCAATTCGAAACCGGACCGGGAATCGCCCGCCAAGGTGATTCGAGTTCGCGGCGTGCGTGTTCACAATCTCAAGAACCTGAATCTCGACATCCCACGCGATCAGCTGGTCGTGATCACGGGGCCCAGCGGCTCCGGTAAGAGCTCGCTGGCGTTTGACACGTTGTATGCCGAGGGCCAGCGGCAATTCCTGGAAACTCTCTCGGTCTACGCTCGTCAGTTTCTGCATCAACTGGAGCGGCCGGACCTGGAATCGGTCGAAGGTCTGCCGCCGACGATCTGCATCGATCAGCGCCAGGGCGTCCAGAATCCCCGGAGCACGGTGGCAACAGTCACCGAAGTTTACGATTATCTGCGGCTGCTGTTCGCACGGCTCGGTTCGGTCTGCTGTTATCAATGCGGCTCCCCCGTGAAACAACAATCCGCGGAGCAGATTGAGTCGCGGCTGATGAGGCTGCCCGAGGGCACGAAGACGATGATATTGGCGCCGATGGTGCGCGGCAGGAAAGGCGAACACCGTGACGTGCTGGCGCAGATTCGCAAGGCCGGTCTGATGCGAGCTCGGGTCGATGGCGAGGTTCTGGAACTGGACCAGATCCCGCCGCTGGCCGCGAAGAAGTCGCACCATATCGATGCGGTTGTCGATCGCATCATCATTCGCGCGGGGATTGAATCGCGCGTCGGAGAGTCGGTTCGATTGGCGATTCGACACGGGCAAGGGCTTGTCGCGGCCTGCTACTTGTTGCCTGACGCGGAGCGTACCGTCGGAAACGGCAGCGAGCTTCCCTGGCGTGACGAGTTATTCAGCACGCGGTACGCCTGCCCGAACTGCGAGATCAGTTACGAGGAGCTCGAACCGCGGACTTTCAGTTTCAACAGCCCTTACGGCGCCTGCCCGGTCTGCGAGGGCTTAGGGGCGCGCGTTGAATTCGATCCTGATCTGGTGATTCCCGACAAAAACCGCGCGCTGGAAGATGGTGCGATCGCTCCCTGGCGAGGCCAGAAGTCGGCCCCGATCCGCCAGGCGTTGGCGGACGTCGACGCCTACCTGCAGGGTCAGTCGTTATCGGCGGCGGCACCAATTGGCGAATGGGCGTCGGAGGATCTGCAGCGGCTATTTCACGGCGACAACAAGAAGTACGGTGGACTGCTGCTGGCACTGGAACGGGAATACGCCACGGCGACCGACTCCGCGAGAAAAGAAGAACTCGAATTGTATCGCGGTCCGGTGACCTGTACCGCCTGCGATGGCTCACGTCTGCGCAAGGAGGCGACCAGTGTCCAGATCGCCGGCAAGGCGATCCAGCAGATCACTCGGCTATCGGTGCGGGAGGCCCGCGAATTTCTCGAGCAACTGCGGTGGGAGGGACCGGAATCGGCGATTGGTGAACCGCTGATCGACCAGATGGCGCGTCGACTCTGTTTCCTGGAACGGGTTGGAGTCGATTATTTGACGCTCGACCGGCCCGCCGACACGCTCAGCGGCGGTGAACTGCAACGCGTAAGGCTCGCCACGAGCATCGGCTCGGGACTGGTCGGCGTCTGCTACATTCTGGATGAACCGTCGATCGGACTGCATCCGCGTGACAACCAGCGGCTGTTTGACGCGCTGCGGGACCTGCAGCAGATGGGGAACAGTGTACTGATTGTGGAACATGATGAAACGATGATCCGGCAGGCCGATCATCTGATCGACGTCGGTCCGGCAGCCGGCGAATCGGGTGGTTATGTCGTGGCACAGGGTACGCCGGTGGAAGTGCAGGCGAATGAACACTCGATCACCGGCCGCTACCTCAGCGGTCGGGAATGGATCGCCCTGCCGGCCGCACGTCGCCGCATCGCCAAGACACGCTCATTGATGCTGGAGGGAGTCACCACGAATAACCTCAAGTGCATCGACGTGATGATTCCGCTGGGAGTTCTGGTCTGCGTCAGCGGCGTAAGTGGTTCGGGCAAAAGTTCGTTGATTAATGAGACTTTGGTCCCGGCGGTCGTGCGGCGCCTGGGCGGGCTGGGACCAAAACCGGGCCCGTTCCAGAGCCTTCGCGGCGTTAACCAGCTCGACAAACTGATCCCGATCGACCAGTCGGCGATCGGCAGGTCCCCGCGCAGCAACCCAGCCACTTACAGTGGCCTGTTTGATGAGATTCGAAAGGTCTTCGCCAGTGCCCGCGAGGCAAAGCTGCTTGGTTTCCGCGCCAGCCGTTTCAGTTTTAATGCCAAGGGGGGACGCTGTGAACATTGTCAGGGACAGGGTACCGAGAAAATCGAAATGCATTTTCTTCCCGACCTGTATGTCACTTGTCCGGCATGCGGCGGTGCGCGATTCAATCCTCAGACACTCCAGGTTCGCTATCGCGGCAAGACGATCGCCGATGTCCTGGACATGTCGGTGCAGGATGCGATCGGATTTTTCGAGAATTTCACGGTCATCGTCCGCGGCCTGCAGGCGCTCGGCGACGTCGGCTTGGGGTACCTGCGGCTTGGACAAGCCTCGAGTACCTTGTCCGGCGGCGAAGCGCAGCGGATCAAGCTGGCCACCGAACTGGCGCGAACGGAGACCGGCAATACGCTTTATGTCTTCGACGAGCCGACGACCGGCCTGCATGTCGACGATGTTCGCCGCCTGCTTGCGGTGTTCAATCGGCTGGTCGACAGAGGCAATTCGGTCATCGTGATCGAACACCATCTTGATGTAATCAAGTCGGCGGACTGGTTGATCGATTTGGGGCCGGAAGGTGGGGCTGCGGGGGGCTACCTGCTGGCCAGCGGCACCCCCGAGGAAATCGCGGCGCTTCGCGACAACAGTACCGGCTTGTTCCTGCGTAATACGCTGCAGGAACGCACGGCCAGCGGCGCCATGGGACCCTTGGCGGGCTGAACGCTGCCGGGATCGAACCTTGAAAGCTCGAACGATGTCGCATAACTTGAAGAAGTTCGGTCTTGTGCGCCGATCCGTAGTGATTGATTAGCCGGGGATTGCCCGCCGAAACCGATCGGAAGTCGAGGAACAACAATCATGTCGAATGTTCAACCTGTAGCGGCCACCGAGTGCATGTCGGGAGCGGACGTGCTGGTGAAATCGCTGGTCGATCACGGGGTCGACGTTATTTTTGCCTACCCGGGCGGCGCCAGCATGCCGCTGCACCAGGCGCTGACCCGCTATTCCGATCGGCTACGGACCATCCTGCCTCGGCACGAACAAGGCGGCGCATTTGCCGCACAAGGCTACGCCCGCACGACCGGTCGAGTGGGCGTCTGCATGGCGACCAGCGGACCGGGCTCGACGAACCTCGTCACCGCCCTGGCCGACGCGAAGCTCGACAGTATCCCGCTGGTGGCGATTACCGGGCAGGTTTCGACGCATGTCATCGGCACCGATGCGTTTCAAGAGACGCCGATCGTGGAAGTCTGCCGGGGGATCACCAAGCATCATTGCCTGATCACCGACGTGAACCAGATCGCCCGGGTGATGAAGGAGGCATTCTATGTGGCGTCCACGGGCCGGCCGGGCCCGGTGCTCGTCGACATGCCCAAGAACATCCAGCAGGATTCCTGCGTGCCCAACTGGGGCGAACCGATGAATCTTCCTGGATACCGCGTCGACAACCGCCGCGCGCATCCCGAGCAGATCCGTCGAATTGCCGCGGCCATCAAGCTGGCCAAACGTCCCGTGATTTATGCCGGTGGCGGTGTGATCGCATCGAACGCCAGCGCCGCGCTCAGAGCGCTCGCGCGGAAAACCGGAATTCCGGTGACGATGACCGTTATGGGCCTCGGAACCTTCCCCAGCGACGATCCACTTTCTCTGGATATGCTGGGCATGCATGGCAGCGTCTATGCCAACTGGGCCGTGCGCGATTGCGACCTGCTGATCGCGCTGGGAGTGCGGTTCGATGACCGGGTGACCGGGAAAGTCAGCGCCTTCGCCAGGCACGCCAAGATCATTCATGTCGACATCGATCCCTCGGAGATCAACAAAAACAAACCGGCCCACATTCCTGTCGTCAGCGATCTGAAATATGCGCTCGAGGAACTGCTGAAGATCGTCGAACCGCCCGACGATGTCGGAAATTGGGTCAGCCAGTGCCAGACCTGGAAACGCGAGCAGCCGTTCAAGTACGACTCGAGCGGCGACGGGATCGTACAGCAGCACGCGATCTCCGAACTGTCCCGCTTGACTAGGGATTGCAAGACGATGGTCTCGGTTGGCGTGGGGCAACATCAAATGTGGGCCGCGCAGTTCTTCAAGTTCCGAGAGCCGCGAACCTGGATGTCGAGCTCCGGCCTGGGAACGATGGGCTTTGGCTTGCCCGCCGCCATGGGCGCCCAGGCGGCCCATCCCGACGCGCTCTGCATCGACATCGACGGCGACGGCAGCCTGCTGATGAACATTCAGGAGCTTGCTACCTGCTTCTGCGAAAAGCTGCCGGTCAAAGTACTGCTGCTCAACAATCAGCATCTGGGCATGGTCGTGCAATGGGAAGATCGGTTTTATTCCGGTAACCGCGCCCACACCTATCTCGGGCCGATCGACCAGGCCGAGGCGATCGGAAAGGGCGAGGGTCGATATGCCAGTACGCGGTATCCTGATTTCGTTGGTATCGCCAAGGGGTTCGGTTGCGGCGCGGCGACCGTCAGCAAGAAATCGGACTTGACGGCCGCCTTGCGCGAAATGATCGAGTATCCCGGGCCGTTCTTGCTGGATGTGGAAGTTCCCTACCAGGAACAAGTGTTGCCGATGATTCCGTCCGGCCAAACCGTGGACGACATGATTCGCGAGTGACCGTCGTGGTTGAAACATGGGAGGAATGCCGATCGCCGATCCCAGGTTGATTCTTGCACGACCGCCGTGCCGTTTCGCCCTGCCCCGTTGGGTCATCGCCGTCGTGGCGCTGGGTGTCAGCTTCGCATCGATTCCGCAGGCGGCATTGCGGGCGGGGGCCGATGGTGTGACCGGAGACAGGCTTCGCTGGGGCGCCGATTCCGAAGGCGGCGCGCCGTACATTTTCAAGAACCCCGACGACCTGAGCAGGAACATGGGGTTCGAGGTCGATCTGGTCGAAGCGTTGTCGCGCGAAATGGGCGCTCAAATCGATTTTCACCAGTACGGTTTCGAGAACCTGCTGCTGGGCCTGCAGCGCGGCGACTTGGATATCGCCTTGAATGGGTTGGAAGTAACGCCGGAGCGGATGGAGAACTTCCGCCTTACGCGACCCTATTACGTCTATCGACTGCAGTTGGTAACACGCGCCGACGACGATCGGATCGCCACGCTGCAGGACTGCAAGGCAATCGCGGCAAAAGTCGGCACGCTGGGGGAAACGGCTGCCTCCCGGCTGCTCGAGCAGATGGGAATCGAAGCCAAGGTCTACGACGGACAGATGGAACCGTACCGTGACTTGGAAGTCGGAAACGTTGACGCGGTGTTGCTTGACTTGCCGATCGCCCAGTATTGCGCCAAGCCGAATTCGAAACTGAAGTTCGTCGGCGCTCCGGTGGGCAAGGGGTTGTACGCAGCCGCCGTTCGCAAGGACCGAGGCGAGCTCGCCGAACGCGTCGACACCGCGCTGCAACGACTGCTGGACTCCGGCGAATTGCGGCGGATCTACGAAAAATGGGAATTGTGGAACGACGACCAGCGCGAGCTGGGCAGCGCCGAGCTTGCTCGAGGTTCCGATTTTCTCACCGAGTCGAGGCAGAAATACACTTTCGATCGGTATTTTCCGCTGCTGTGTCATGGAGCCTGGGTGACATTGTTGATTTCGGTCGAGAGCATGGCCCTGGCAATGCTGCTGGGACTATTCGTTTCGCTGGCGCGGATGTACGGACCGGCGCCGTTGCGCTGGCTGGCGGTGGGTTATGTCGAGCTCTTCCGCGGCATTCCGGTTCTGTTGCTGCTCTACGTGCTGTACTACGGGCTGCCGACGCTGAGCGAAACGCTGCACCTCGGCTTTTCGCTGCACTTCGCCGATTGGACCGTCGCCGTGTTGACCTTCGGTTTGAATTACGGCGCGTATGAAGCCGAAATCTATCGCGGCGGGATCTCCTCGATTCCGCTCGGACAATGGGAAGCCGCCGCCTCGCTGGGAATGTCTCCCGCCAAGACGTTTTACCGCATCATTCTGCCGCAGGCGCTGCGCGTGATCATGCCCCCGGTGACCAACGACTTTGTGGCGCTGTTCAAAGATACCAGCCTGGTAAGCGGTATCGCGGTGGTCGAACTGACCAAGCAGTATCAGTTGCTGTCGAAATCGAGCCAGAAGTATTTTGAGATCGGATTGGTCACCGCCGTGATCTATCTCTGCATGTCGGTGCCGTTGAGCTGGCTGGCGCGGCGGTTGGAGAAGAAGTGGGGCAAAGGATAATCAGGCGCCGCATGTCGCACGCGATCCGCATCGACAATCTGACGAAGCGATTCCAGTCGCGGACAATCCTGGAGAAGGTAAGTCTCGAGATTCAGCCCGGAGAAACCGTCGCGCTGATCGGACCCAGCGGCGGTGGCAAGTCAACGCTGCTGCGCTGCATCAACGGCCTGAACCCGTTCGAGGAAGGGAGCGTGCAGGTTGGCGACTGGCGGTTGACTCCCCGAACTCCGGCACAGACCTTGGCGGGCGTACGACGCGTGGTAGGAATGATCTTCCAGGATTTCCAGCTGTTCCCCCACATGACCGCGCTGGAAAACGTGATGGAGGCTCCCCGGCAGGTACTGCGGCAATCGACCGCGGAGACCCGTCGGCGGGGACTGGAGCTGCTGCAGCGCGTCGGCCTTGAGCAGCGTGCCCACGATTATCCGCGGCAGCTTTCCGGCGGGCAGAAACAGCGCGTAGCGATCGCCCGGGCCCTGGCGATGGAACCGGAGTGCCTGCTTTGCGACGAAATCACCAGCGCGCTCGATCCCGAACTGAAAGCGGAAGTGCTGACGACTTTGGAACAGCTGCGAGCGGAAGGCATGACGCTGATCCTGGTCACGCACGAAATGCATTTTGCCCGGCGGGCTGCGGACCGCGTGTTCGTGCTCGCCGAAGGCCGGATCATCGAACACGGTCCGCCGCGGGAAGTGTTCGGCGCGCCGGCGGAAGAACGCACGAAGCGATTTCTGTCGCGCGTCATGGAATAGTAATTCGAAATGACGCGTGGCTCGAAACAAGTTTCGAGCTACGCTGGTCAGCGTGACTCGAGCAGCTCCGCCAGGTGCAGCACCTTGATATCGCGATTTTCGCGGTGCAACTTGCCGCCGATGTTCATCAGGCAGCCGGTGTCGGTGGAAACGAGCGTATCCGCGCCGCATTGGAGTATGCATCGCATCTTGTCGTCTACCATCGCACCCGAAACGTGCGGGTAGCGAACGGCGAAGGAGCCGCCAAATCCGCAGCATTGATCCAGCCGGGTCAGCGGCACGTAGATCAGTCCTTCCACTTTGGCCAGCAGGCTCTCGACCGTCGCGGGCAGCATCGCGAGCGCTCGCAGGTGGCAAGCATAATGATACGTAACGCGACCCAGATAGCGGGCACCCAACTCGGTGATCCCCAACTGATTGACGAGAAAATCACTCAGCTCAAACGTCCGCGCGGCCAGTTCGACGGCGCGAGGATACCAGGTGGGGTCATCGGCCAGCAGGTGCGGAAATTCCGTCTTGACCATCGCAGCGCAGGACCCGGAGGGCGTAACCACCGGGCCGTCGCCGGCAAAGACCCGGATGGTATGGCGCGCCTGATCACGAGCCAGTTCGGCGTATCCGCTGTTGAACAACGGCTGACCGCAACAGGTTTGCGCGGCGGGGAACGCGACCGAATGGCCCAGCCGGCGCAATAGCGAGACCGTCGCCTGGCCGGCCGAGGGCCGGATGACGTCCCCCAGGCATGTCACCATCAGTAGAATTTTCATCGGCTGCGCCGGGTAAGCGCTTGCTATTTTGTGGCCTTGTCGAAACCCGCCTTCAATAATTCCTCGTAGCCCGGCTTGAGAGCCCGCACGTCGTAGCCCTGCTTGATCAGTTGTTCGGCGGCGGTCAGCGCCCGCTTACCGGCCCGGCAGTGGCAGTAAATGACGGTGTCTTTCTTCAAATCCTTGACGGCATCTTTTAAATCAGTACCCGCCTGAATCTTGGACAGCGGCAGCAGGATCGCGTCTTTGAGGTGCCCTTCGTCCCATTCTTTCTGTTCGCGAACATCAAGAATGATCGCTTTTTTCTCTTGAATTCGCTGCTTGACTTCCGGCAGCGGATCCTTGGTGTGGTCGATCGCCCGGGCAGAGGCCGGGAACAGGACGGTTGCCAGCGCCAGACAAAACAAAAAAGAAGTTCGAACCATGGTGAATTTACCTCGCTCACGGAAAATTCGAAATTGCGGCCCCGCGGCAGCCAACGGGGAACAATCACTGTTCCAGTCCTGGCGATTTGACCGGCCGTGACTGCGGGACTTTGCCGACGGCGATCGAAATCAGCCTAGCGTACTTCGGGCCCGATCGCTACCCGCGGACCGCTCGATTGGGCCGCCACCGCAGCGACTCCCGGGATCGGCTCGCCAAGGCCAAAGCGCGTCACCGCGGCCTGATAGAGTTGATTCGCTTCGGGCATCAGCTTGATCAGCGCCTCGGCGCGATGTTCGTCATTGGGGTGTGTGGAGAGAAACTCCGCAGGCTGGGACCCGGCATGGCTTTGTCCGAAACGCGTCCAGAATCGAGGCGCCTCGCTCGGATCGTAGCCGGCTCGCGCCATCAGCAATAGACCGATATGATCGGCTTCCGATTCGTGCGATCGGCTGTAAGGAAGCACAATTCCATATTGGGTTCCCAGTCCATAAGCCTTCATGATCGCCGCATGTTGTTCGGGCCAACGTCCCTCAATGACGTACGAACCGAGCGACTGTGTGCCGTCGATCACATAACGCTGGCTCATTCGCTCCCCGCCATGCCGGGCGAGTGCATGGGCAACTTCGTGAGACATCACGACCGCCAGGCCGGCTTCATTCTGGCAGATTGGCAGTATCCCTTCGTAGACCGCGACTTTGCCTCCCGGCAGACAGAATGCATTCTGTTCCGGCGAAGCAAACAGTTTGAATTCCCATTGATAATCGGGGCGGCCGGATACCGCGGCAATTCGTTGACCAACCCGCTGAACCATCGCCGCAGCCTGGGTGTTGCTCGACGGTCGCTCGGTACGCTGCACTTCCTGGTACGCCGTGAGGCCCATCTGCAGTTCCGTAGGTTCGGAAATCACCAGCAATTGGCGACGTCCGGTGATCGGCGCCGTACGGCAGCCGGTCATACCGACGATTGCCAGAATCAAGATCAGGATGGTTTTCCCTGGGCAGCGTGTCATTTCCAGCCGTCTCCAACCGACGGTCGCTGTCGTCGACAGTGACCGGGGCCGATTGTGCACAACGGCGGGATGCTAAGCGAAAACGGGCGGGGAAATCCAGAGCAGTTTTCCGGGGAAATGCCGCGGTATTACTCGTGCCGCAATGCTTCGATCGGATCCATCCGAGCAGCGCGGATGGCCGGATAAATCCCGAACAGGACCCCGACCACGACCGAGACGCCAAAAGCCAAGGGAATCGAAAGCGGCACGATCTGCGGTTCTACCGACTTGGCAACGGAGGGCAACGAGTTCATTACGTCGGACCAGTGGGCAAACGCAAAATCCCTCGCCGATCCGACCATGTAGGGACAGAGCAAGCCGAATCCGATTCCCGTCGCGCCACCGACCACCGACAACGAAACCGTTTCGATAAGAAACTGTCGCACGATGTCCCTTCGTCGAGCCCCCAGAGCGCGGCGGATCCCGATTTCGCGAGTGCGCTCCGTGACGGTCGCCAGCATGATATTCATGATCCCGATGCCTCCGACCAGCAACGAAATGCCGGCGATGACACCCATCAAAACCATGAACATCAGCTTGGTGGTTCGTGCCTGTTCCAGAAGTTCCAGCGGCACGATCACCGCTACGTCCTGCTTGCGATCGTGCGATTTCAAAGTCTCTTTGATCAGATCGGCGGTACGCAGGACGTTTTCGATGCCATTCACGCGGAACGTGATCTGGTTCAGCTGCAGGATCTCGCCGTTGAACGTGCCGCTCCCTCGCGTGACGACGATGTCGCCGATTCGCTGGCGGCAAGTGGAGATCGGAATATACATGTCGTTGGAGAAATCCTGGGCGTCCAGCGATCCACCAATGGCGGCGGTCGCATTTTTCGGCTTCAACACGCCGATCACCACATAATAATCTGTGTGGTCAGCGAGATAGACGCGGCGTCCGATCGGATCCTCAAACGGAAACAGCTTCTCCGCAACGCGGGCCGCCAAAACACATACCGACTGCTTCCGATGGTTGTGATCGTCGGTCAGAAACATACCTCGGTCAATTTCCAGCCGTGTGACTTCCGCGTATTCTGGAGTGCAGCCGACGAGACGGCCGTCGATAAGTCGACCTTGGTAGCGAATCTGACGGCGCATTTCCCGGATCGGAATCGCGCTTTTGATCGTGGGAATCGTCTGCACCAGTGTGTCGAATTCGTCACGTGTCAGCCCGTACGGGACCGCGCCACGCTGGTTGGCAGTCGCTTCACTAGGAGGCTTGATCGATCGCACCAGGATGTTCTCGGCCCCGAGCCCCTCGATCTGCTTCTGTGCCTCGCGGCTGATCCCTTCGCCAAACGCCAGCAGCCAGATCACCGCGGCTACACCGATCAAGATGCCGAGCACCGTAAGCCCGGACCGCAGCGGGTGCAGCATCAGACTCTTGATACCCAGCGCCCAGGTTCGAAAAAAAACCATCATGCTCAGTTCCTCGTGTCCGACTGGATCAACCCGTCACGCAGCCGCACGATTCGCTTGGTATGACGAGCAACTTCATCTTCGTGCGTGACCAGAATGATCGTCTTGCCGTTCTTGTTGAGCTCGGCGAACAAAGTGAGGATTTCCAATGTGGTGCTGGAATCGAGATTCCCGGTCGGCTCGTCCGCGAGGATAAAATAGGGGTCGTTGACGAGACTCCTGGCAATTGCCACGCGCTGTTGTTGACCGCCCGACAGCTGAGTTGGCCTGTGGCCGAGCCGTTCCCCCAATCCGACCATTTCGGCCAGATATTTACACCGTTTGCGGCTGGCCGATGATACGCGACCCTGATAGTACAAGGGAACTTCAATGTTCTCGACGACCGTCAGCTGCTGGATCAGATTGTACGACTGGAATACGAACCCGATGCGGGTCGCCCGGATATTAGACAACTGGTCGTCGTTCATCTTGGCGACATCTTTGTCGCCGAGAAAGAGGTTTCCGCGCGTCGGTCGGTCGAGGCACCCCAGTAAGTTCAAAAGGGTACTTTTCCCCGAGCCGGACGGACCCATGATGGCCACATAGTCGCCTTCGGGAACATCGAACGAAACCCCGCGTAATGCTCGGACGGTTTCGCCCTTCAGCACGTATTCCTTCGTTAGCTCATTAGCCTTGCAAGCAATGTTCACGGACCGGCCCCTCCGGCGCCCGGCGGGCCGCCTCCGCCGCCGCCACGAGAAAACTGTGCCATTCCCTGGGTAAATTCGTCCTTCGAGATGGCGCCGTCGCCATCCGTGTCCATCCGCAACATCCCCGCGCGAAACTGTTCCGGGATCGCTTCCAATTCGTCCGAAGTCAACTTTCCGTCACCGTTGGTATCTCGAGCTGCAAACATCTGATCCGGGCTGAAACCACCTCGCTTGCCGCGTCCTCCGCCACCTCCTCCCGGGCCACCCGCACCTGGGCCACCTGCACCCGGGCCACCCGCACCTGGGCCGCCCGCACCTGGGCCGCCCGCACCTGGGCCACCCGCACCTGGGCCACCCGCACCTGGGCCACCCGCACCTGGGCCGCCCGCACCTGGGCCACCCGCACCTGGGCCGCCGGCGACCGCACCGGGGGTCGGACTTGAACCCTGAGTTC
>Ga0233425_10001362_pt1 | contig 55626 bp, 43 predicted proteins | sample Watercolumn_Towu_2_FD_181712 | JGI IMG/M metagenome (GOLD analysis project Ga0233425, IMG submission 181712) | Freshwater microbial communities from Lake Towuti, South Sulawesi, Indonesia - Watercolumn_Towuti2014_140_MG | ecosystem: Environmental > Aquatic > Freshwater > Lake | place... | reverse complement strand
ACCTGCCCCTGCCAGCGCCGACGCCGTCGGGGAACATCGTCATCAACGCTCGCTGCACCGTGCGGACCGAGGACGAGCTCCGCGTCGTGGTGGTCGCGGGGTTTCGACTGCACCACTACAACATCAACGACGCCGTCGCGGAGGCCTACGCGATGGTCTCGCTGGTCGACGCGGGCTACGCCACCCAGGAGGAGGTTGCACGAGCCTTCGGGTGCTCGGAGCGGACCGTGCGTCGGCATCAGGACCGCTACCGCGATGGGGGCATGACCGCGCTCGCAACGCGCCCAGGGTGGCGTGCGGGGCGTCGGCGCATTCCCAACATGCGCAGGCGGATCATCGAGGGGCTCAAAGCCGACGGCGTTGGCAACCGGGAGATCGCACGGCGGCTCGGCCTGACCGAGAACGCGATCCGAAAGCAGGTCGGCCCGTCGGAGCGACCGTCGAAGCAACAATGCCTGCCCTTGGACGAGGCCGCCGAGAGCACGAGCCCGGTCGCTCTGGCCCCAGTGGCGCCGTCGTCGACCGAGCAGACGGAGCAGACGCCGACGAGCACCGAGGGTCACCCATCGCCGTCGGCGTCATCCCGCGACGAGGCGAGCATCGGACCAATGCCTGTTCCGATGAGCCTCGATGTCGCCCCGGGCAATCGCGCCTGGGACCGGCTGCTCGCTCGCTTCGGGGATCTCGACGACGCGGCCCCGGTCTTCGGCTCGGCCACAGCCGTGCCTGGCGCGGCCGTGCTCTGCGCCGTCCCGGCGTTGGTCCACAGCGGAGTGTTCGTCATCGCGCACACGGTCTACGGCGAGATCGGCCCGGCGTTCTACGGCCTGCGCACCACGCTGCTGGTCCTGCTGCTCATGGCGCTCTGGCGCATCAAGCGCCCCGAGGCCCTCAAGGAGCACGACCCACAGCAACTCGGTCGCGTGCTGGGGCTCGACCGCGCTCCCGAGGTCAAGACCATCCGACGAAAGCTCACCCGCCTCGCAAGCTACGGGAAGGCCGAGCGACTCGGGGCGGAGCTGGCGCGGCTGCGCGTCCAACGGCGCGGCCAGCTCATGGGCTTCCTCTACGTCGATGGCCACGTGCGCGTCTACCACGGCAAGCGCGCGCTGCCCAAGGCGCACGTCGCGCGCATGCGGCTGTCGATGCCGGCGACCACCGACTACTGGGTCAACGACCAGTCCGGCGACCCGCTCTTCGTCGTGACCGCGTTGGCCAACGCCAGCCTGGTCAAGATGCTGCCCAAGGTGCTGGCCGAGGTGCGCACGCTCGTCGGCGATCGCCGGGTGACCATCGTGTTCGACCGTGGGGGCTGGAGCCCGAAGCTGTTCAAGACGCTGGTGGACGAGGGCTTCGACATCTTGACGTATCGCAAGGGCCGCTGCCGCCGCGTCGGCGACCATCGGTTCGTGCTGCGCTGTGCCGAGCTCGATGGCCGCGTCGTCGAGTACCGGCTGCACGACCAGGCTGTTCGCTTCCTCAGAGGCAAGCTGCGGCTGCGGCAGGTGACGCGCCTGACCGACGACGGCCACCAGACCCAGGTGCTCACCAGTCGCTGGGACCTGCCCGACATCGAGGTCGCCTACCGGATGTTCGAGCGATGGCGCCAGGAGAACTTCTTCAAGTACCTGCGAGAGGAGTTCCTGCTCGACGCACTCGTCGATTACCAGGTCGAAGAAGACGACCCGACCCGCACCGTGCCCAACCCAGAGCGCCGCGCGCTGGACAAGGAGGTGAAGGCGGCTCGTGCCGAGCTCTCCAAGCTCGAACAAGCCTACGGCGCGGCGGCGATGGACAACCCCGAGGGGCGCCGCCCGACCATGCGCGGCTTCAAGATCGCCCATGGAAAGCTCGGCGCGAAGCTCCGCGCCGCGCGGGCGCGACTCGATGAGCTCCTCGCTCGACGACGCGAGGTGCCGCAGCGAGTCGATGTCCGTGATGTCAGCGACGGCGCGGTGATCAAGCTGGCTACGGAGCGCAAGCACCTGACCAACATCGTCAAGCAGCTCGCCTACCAGGCCGAGAGCGATCTGCTGTCGGCGCTCGCACCCCACTATGCTCGGACCGACGACGAGGGACGCACGCTGCTGCACGAGCTGTTTCGTGCGGCGGCAGACATCGAGGTCACGGGGAGCGAGCTCCGCATCACCATCTGCCCACTGAGCTCACCCCATCGCACCCTCGCCGTGAAATCGCTGTGCGCGACGCTCAACGAGACCGAGACGCTCTTCCCCGGCTCCCACCTCACGATGCGCTTCGCCCTCCGGGAGCGGCCCAGGATCGGGTTGGCGTTCCCAGGGGCACGGCGCATGCCGCAGTCGCTCGACGCGTCCCCTCCCGCCACCTGAAACCGGACACCGCGCTCGGGGCGTATGTCAGGAGGTCCGGATTCCCACCGTGATCTGATACTCGCCGTAGACGGCATGGAAATGTGGCGGCGGGTGGTCCCTCGGGAAGATGCCGATGACGATCCCGAGGAACCTGCTGATCTCGGGCATGTCTCGACGGTACTCTCGATACCGTCCACGTTCAACAGCGGTAAATCCGCTTGCCACGCCGCCCGCCCCCCGATACCGTCGGCGCTCGGGGAGATATCCCACCAACGAGAAAGGCATTGGAGAGAAATGTCGGACTGCAAGGGACGGTTCCTGTGGTACGAGCTCATGACCACCGACGTGGACGCCGCGCGGACGTTCTACTCGGAAGTGATCGGCTGGAGCACGAGCCAGTGGCCCGAGGCCGAGACCCCGTACACCATGTGGATGAACGGCGAGACGGCGATCGGCGGCCTGATGCTCCTCCCGGAGGAGGCGAAGGCCATGGGCGCGCCGCCCCACTGGATGGCGTACATCGGGGTCGATGACGTGGACGCGACCGTGAAGCAGGCCACGAAGCTCGGCGCGGCCCTGCTCAACGGCCCGTTCGACGTGCCGAAAGTCGGCCGGATCGCGATCCTCAGGGACCCGCAGGGAGCAGCGTTCTCGATCTACACCCCGGTGGAGACGTGCGGCGGCAACGAGCCGCAGCGCAAGGTCGGCGAGGTCTCCTGGAACGAGCTCAACACCCGCGGCTCCGACGACGCGTGGACGTTCTACTCCGCGCTCTTCGGCTGGAAGGTCGTCCAGGAGATGCCGCTCCCGCCAGAGATGGGCGGCGGCATGTACCGGATCTACGGCAGCGGACAGCTCGCGTACGGCGGCATCACGAACGGCATGCCCGACGTCCCGCCGTCGTGGATGTACTACATCCGGGTGTCCGACATCGACGCCACGGTCGCGCGAGCCACGGCCCTTGGCGCGAGGTTGCTCAACGGACCGATGGAGGTCCCGGACGGCGACCGTGTCGCCCAGCTCATGGACCCGCAGGGCGCGGCCTTCGCGCTCCACTGGATGAAGAACCCCCGGTAACCGCGACCCGACAACGGTACGACGCGCTGACGCCGGACGCCGTTGCCCTCCGGCCGCATCGGCCTTACTGAGTCGGACATGGCAGTCACGAAGGTCGACCTCCCGGTCATCGGCATGCACTGCGCGAGCTGCGCGGCCAACGTGGAGCGCGCCCTCGGCCAGCGCGTCCCGGGCGTGTCGAGCGCGTCGGTGAACCTGGCGACCGAGACGGCGACGGTGGAGTACGACCCGGCCGTCGCCCGACTCGAGGCCATGGCCCGCGCGGTCGGGGACATCGGTTTCCGTATCATCCTCCCGGCCGAGGGCGGCGAGCGGTCCAACGCCGAGCAGGAGGCGCGCGCTGCCGAGCTCGGCCGCCAGAGGCGCGCCCTCTTCGTCGGTCTTGTCTTCACGGTCCCGCTGTTCGTTCTGAGCATGGGGCGCGACGCGGGCCTGTTCGGCGGCCACGTCGGGACGGCCGCGCCGTGGTTCGACTGGCTGCTCCTCGCCCTTTCCGCCCCGGTCCAGCTCTACTCTGGCTGGAGCTTCTACACTGGCGCCGTCGGCAGCCTGCGGCAGCGGAGCGCGAACATGGACGTGCTCGTGGCGCTCGGCTCGACCGTGGCTTTCGTCTACTCGCTGGTCGTCCTGCTCGTGCCCGGGGCGGGTCATCACGTCTACTTCGAGACCTCGGCCATGATCATCACGCTGATCCGCGTCGGCAAGATGCTCGAGGCGCGGGCCAGGGCGCGGGCCGTCGCGGCTCTGAGCGCGCTCGCGGAGATCCGGCCGAAGGAGGCGCACCTCAAGACCGACCGGGTCGCGTCGCGGCCCGTCCCGGTCGAGCGGCTCGGCCCAGGTGACGTCGTCGTCGTCCTGCCTGGCGAGCGAGTGCCGGCCGACGGCCGGGTCCTCGCCGGCGCGTCGTCCGTGGACGAGAGCATGCTCACCGGCGAGCCGATCCCCATTGACAAGGGCGTGGGCGACGAGGTCATCGGCGGCACGGTCAACGTCCAGGGGCGGCTGGAGGTCGAGGTGACGGGCGTCGGCGAGGCCACGGTCCTGGCCGGGATCATCCGGCTGGTGCGCGAGGCGCAGGGCAGCAAGGCGCCCATCCAGCGGCTCGCCGACCGCGTGAGCGGGGTGTTCGTGCCGGCCATCGTCGTCGTCGCGGCGGCGACCTTCGGGCTGTGGTGGACCATCGGAGGCGAGCTCGTGCCGGCGATGATGCGGCTCGTCGCGGTGCTCGTGATCGCGTGCCCGTGCGCCCTTGGGCTCGCCACGCCCACCGCGATCATGGTCGGCATGGGGCGCGGCGCGCGGCTCGGCATCCTCTTCAGGAACGCCGAGGCGCTCGAGACCGCACACCAACTCACGGCGGTCGTGCTCGACAAGACCGGGACCGTGACCGAGGGGAAGCCGCGCCTCACCGACTGGATACCGGTCGATCCCGGGCGAGGCGACGAGTGTCTGTCGCTCGTCGCGAGCGCCGAATCGGCCACCACGCACCCCCTCGGGACGGCCATCGTGGACGCCGCGCGGGCGAGGGGCCTCGTCGTCGAGCCGCCCCGGGAGCTCGTCGCCCACTCGGGACGGGGCATCGAGGCCGATGTGAAGGGCCACGCCGTGAAGGTCGGCCGGCCCGACTGGCGTGACCTGGGCTCGGCGCTCGACGAGCGCGTCCGGGGGCTCGTCGACGACCTCTCGAGGCAGGGGAAGACCGTGATGGTCGCCGCCATCGACGGCCAGCACGCTGGAACCCTCGCCGTGGCGGATCGACCCAAGGAGGGCGCGGCCGACGCGGTCGCGGCGCTCGGACGCCTCGGCCTCGAGACCGTCCTGGTCACCGGGGACAACGAGCGGGCGGCCCGGAGCGTGGCCGAGGACGTCGGCATCGCCAGGGTCGTGGCTGGCGTGCTCCCCGAGGAGAAGGAAGCGGAGGTCCGGCGCCTCCAGGAGATCGGGCACGTCGTCGGGGTGGTCGGCGACGGGGTCAACGACGCCCCGGCGCTCGCCCGCGCCGATGTCGGGATCGCGATCGGCACGGGCACCGACGTGGCGGTCGAGGCGTCGGACGTGACCCTGATCGGCGGCGAGCTGGGCGGCGTGGCCAGGGCCATCGCCCTGTCGCGGGCCACGATGTCCACCATCCGGCAGAACCTGTTCTGGGCCTTCTTTTACAACGTCGCCCTGATCCCCGTGGCGGCCGGCGCGCTCCACGCCGTGGGTTGGCTCCCGCGCGTCGTGGCGGACCTCCACCCGGCCATGGCTGCTGGCGCCATGGCGCTCTCGAGCGTCACGGTGGTGCTCAACTCGTTGAGGCTCGGCCGCCGGAAGATCTGAAGGAGACCGTCACTCGTCGCCGGGCTCTTCCTCCTCATTCTCCTCGTCTTCCTCCTCCTCGTCTTCTTCCTCCTCCTCGTCGTCTTCCTCCTCGTCGTCTTCCTGTTCCGCGTCGGCGGGTCGTCGCGCGGGGGGTCTCGTCGTCCGGCCCCGGGGCCGTGGCGGGCCGTGGTGCCGGGTGGCCCGGGACGGGGTGCCGAAGAAGAAGGTCGCCCCGAAGTGGGCGTGCAGCGAGAACCGCGCTTCAACGTCCCAGTCGCCGCACTCGTTCACGTCCTCCGGGTCAGGACGGTCGCAGTCGGGACCGAACGAGGGCCCGATGCCTACTCGGAAAAACAGCGCGACGTTCCTGGCGACCGAGAATTCGACACCCCCGTGGAACTGGACCTGGGCGAAGACCCTGGCATCGGCGTCATCCTCGTCCGGCACGAGGATGAAGATGTAGATGGGGATCCTCAACCCGAAGAAGATGCTCAACGATGACACGGGCCGCACCGACGCGACGAGCCCGAAGCCCAGGTTGGGGCCGATGAAGAAGACCTCGTCGTCCCGCCACCAGAAATCTTCGTACCAGTCCTCGGTGAACCCCATGAAGAGCCCCGCGTCGAGGAGCAGCGCCAGGTTCCAGCGGTCGCGGTCGAGCAGCTCGATGCGCATGGGCACCTCGGCGGCGAAGCCCAGCCCGACATCGAACCCCCACACGGGCATCATGTAGAGGAAATCGCCCCGGACGCCGATGCCGAACCTCCCGGAGGCCGGGAAGTCGTACTGGGCATAGACCGAGGGCAGGCCGGCGCCTGTCGAGAGCGCTCCGCCCCGCGGCAGGTCCACGCCGCCGCCGTGGACCGAGCCCGCGAGCGGCGGAGGCCGTCCGCCCAGCTCCGCCAGAGCCTCGCGCCCGCCGCTGCCCAGCGCCAGCGCGACCACCACGGCAACGATGCGCCCGCGTCGAACCTGCTCGCTCGTCAAGGGTCCCTCCGTTCGGCGGGAGTACTATACCGCTCGGTGTTGGACATGTTCTCACCGATTTCCTATAGACTCGGGAAATCGAGCGATGAAGACCGACCACATCCAGGGCTTCGAGACCGTACGCGTGATCGGTGAGGGCTCCTTCGGACGCGTGCTCGAGGCCGTGGACCCGAAGCATCCCGACCAGCACGTGGCCATCAAGGTCCTCCATCCGGACCTGGCCAAGGACCCCGAGGTGTCCTCCCGCTTCCTCCAGGAAGGGCTCATCCTGGCGCGCCTCGATCACCCCGCCATCCCGAGAGTGCAGCAGGTCAGCCCCTGGAAGGAGAGCTTCTTCATCGTGATGGACCTCGTCGAAGGCATCTCGCTGGCCGACTCGATCGCTGAGCTTCCGCTCGAGATCCCCCCCGCGCTCGACCAGCTCGATCAGCTCCTCGACGCGCTCGAGTACGCCCACCGGCGAGGGGTCCTTCACCGGGACCTGAAGCCTTCGAACATCGTCATCACCGACCACGGGTTGAAGATCCTCGACTTCGGCATCTCCAAGCTCGTGGGAGCGATGAGCCTCACGCCTCCACATTCGTTTCTCGGGACCGTGATCTACGCCTCGCCGGAACAGATGGCCGGAGGCGAGCTCGACGGCCGGGCGGACCTGTTCTCCCTCGGCATCATGCTCCACGAGATGATCACCGGACACCTGCCGCACGAGCCGGGGAAGTCGGAGCGATGGCAGGCCCTGGCCAAGCAGTTCGAGTGGGTGCACTCTGGACCGCGCGACACCTTGCGCACGCACCTCCCCGACGTGCCGGAGTGGCTCGAGCATTTCTTCGCGAAGCTGACCGCGCCCGACCGGGACGACCGCTTCCCCGACGCGAGGGCTGCTCGGCTCGCGCTGCGCGAGGGGCGCCGGAGCCAGCGGATCGAGCTGTCGAAGAGCGACTTCAAGGGAGTGGACCTCCGAGGGAGAGCTCTGGCCGGGGCCGACCTCGGCTGGGCCGACCTCCGCGGGGCGAACCTCGCCGGGATGGACCTGACCGAGACCGACCTCCGCGGCGCGCGCCTGGCCGACGCCGTCATGACCGGCGCGAAGCTCGCGGGCGCCAACCTCGACGGGGCGGACCTCACGGACGCCTCGCTCATGGGCGCCGACCTCGTGGGCGCGACGATCACGGCGACCACCCGCTTCTACCGCACCAGGCTCGTGGGCGCGCGGCTCGATCCGGGTGTCCTCGCCGGGCGAGACATCAGCGGCTCGGCGCCGCCCGACGGCGACGGCGTCTCCCCCGTCGTGTTCACCGCGTCGCACGTGCTGGCCCTGGCCTTCTCGCCCGAGGGGACCCTCCTGTGCACAGGGCACAGGGATGGCACGGTCCGCCTCTGGGACCCGATCGCCCGCCGGGGCATCCGCCATTGCCACGGACATCGGGGGCAGGTCTTCACGGTGGCTTTCAGCCCTGATGGAGAGCTCGTGGCCAGTGGCTCGGCGGACCAGACCGCGAGGGTCTGGCATGTGGATTCCGGAGCGAACAAGCTCATCTTCGACCAGCACGACGGACGCGTCGACGGAGTGGTCTTCAGCCCGGACGGGCGCCTCCTGGTCACCGCGTCGCACGACCGCCTCGTGCGGGTGTGGGACCTGCCCGAGGGCCGGTTGCGTCACTCACTCGCGGGGCACGAGCGCTTCGTGGCCTGCGTGGCATTCAGCCCCGACGGCCGGCTCCTGGCCAGCGCGTCGGGCGACGGCACCGTGGCGCTCTGGAGCCTCGAGACGGGCGAGCGGATCGCCGTGCTCGCCGGGCACGAGCGCTCCGTGGACAGCGTGAGCTTCAGCCCGGACGGCCGACTTCTGGCCAGCGCATCGGGCGACAAGAGAATCCACATCTGGGACGTGGAGAGGAAGCAGCGGACCCGCGTGCTGGAAGGCCACGAGTCGATGGTCCAATCCGTGGCGTTCAACGTCCGCGGGACGGCCCTCGTGAGCGCATCGCCCGGGTCCGCGATCCTCTGGTCCGTGGTGTCGGGGACGCCGCGCGCCGTGCTCTCGGGTCGAGGCCGGCTCGGCCGCGGGAGCGCGGCCTTCAGCCCCGACGGATACATGGTGGCGGTCGGCAGGAGTGACCAGGTCGTGCTCGAGAACGCGACGGGCGACAGGGAGCTCGGCACCCTGTCCGGACGGGCCCGCGAGGTCACGAGCGTGATCGCGCACGGCGACCGGATCATCGCGGCAACCGACACAGGGAGTCTGTGGATATGGGACGCGGCCACTGGCCGCGCGCTCCACCGGCTCCCGGGGCACACGGACAAGGTGACGTGCCTGACGTCGAGCCCCGACGCCTCGGTCCTGGCCAGCGCCTCGAAGGACACGACCGTGCGCCTCTGGCACGCGGAGACGGGCGATCCGTCACACGTCCTGACGGGCCACCTGTTCCCCGTGACGTGCGCGGCATTCAGCCCCGACGGCTCGGTCCTGGCCACGGGATCGAACGACAAGACACTGCGCGTGTGGGATCCCGTGACCAGGAGCGTCCGCCACGTGCTCGAGGGGCATGCCAGCCCCATCAAGGCGGTCTGCTTCGAGCCGTCGGAGCCGGCGTTGGTCAGCGTGGCGGCCGATCATTCGGTCCGGTACTGGAACCCCGAGACCGGCGCGCTCCTCCAGGAACGCCGTGCGCCGGGCCGGAAACCGACCTGCGTGGTCCCGAGCCCGGACGGCCGGTACACCGCGAGCGGCTTCGCCGACGGCGCGATCGAGCTGTGGCGGACCGTATCGACACGGCCCGTCGTCCGGCTCGAGGGGCGCGGCTCACCCGTCACGGCGCTGGCCTTCGGCCCGAGCGGCTCCGTCCTGGCAAGCGGGTGCGCCGGCCAGCCCATCCGGCTCTGGAAGGTACCCGCGGGCGAGCCGCTCCGTGAGATCCCCGGGCAGTGGCAAGACGTGATCGCGCTGGCATTCGACGGGAGCGGGACACACCTCGTGAGCAGCGCCGGGGACGGTGCGGCCCGCGTCTGGGACACGGCGTCGGGCGCCACGCTGATCAGCCTGGTCCATTTCGAGGACGGCTGGGCGGCGCTCGCTCCGGACGGCCGTTACAAGCACGGGGGCAATCTCGGAGCCAGCCTGTGGTGGGTCATCGGGCTGTGCCGATTCGAGCCCGGAGAGCTCGATCTCCACCTCGACCACATCTGCCGTGTCCCCGACCAGGATGTCATCGTCTGACGAGGGCCGGATGGAGTGCTTGATCGCCTCCCGCGTCACGGATACGCTCTTTCTCTACGGGCGGTGCGGGGCCCCCGTCGAGCGTGATGGTCAGCAGTGACGAACCACACCGACAGGTCTGGTGAGGTCCTCGACGGACGGTACCGGCTGGACAGGCTCCTCGGCGAGGGAGGGATCGGCCAGGTCTACGAAGGCAAGCACCTGATCACGGGGCGGCGCGTGGCCGTCAAGTTCCTCCTCGACGAAGTCGCCAACAACGCGCAGGTCGTCGGGCGGTTCTATCGCGAGGCCCGGGCCGCGGCCGCGATCGGCAGCGAGCACATCTGCGAGGTCCTCGACATGCGCCCGCCCGAGCAGGGCCGGCCCTTCCTCGTCATGGAGTTCCTCGATGGCGAGGACCTCAGGACCATCCTGGACCGCAAGATCCGCCTGAGCCTCCAGGACGTCATCGAGATCTTCAGCCAGGTGCTCGACGGACTCGCCGCGGCGCACGACGCGGGCATCGTTCACCGAGACATCAAGCCGGAGAACATCTTCCTGGTCAGGCAGGCCGCCGGGGCTCCGCTGGTCAAGCTCCTCGATTTCGGAGTTTCGAAGTACGACTCGGGCCTCGAGGACGGGAAGCTCACGATGGTCGGCACGATCCTCGGGAGCCCGAGCTACATGTCGCCCGAGCAGGCCAGCGGCGCGGTCGACCTCGGCCCGGCCGCGGACCTCTACTCGGTGGGAGTCGTGCTGTACGAGGTGCTGACCGGCGAGGTCCCGTTCGACGCCCCGACCTTCACGGCCCTCGTCATCAAGATCGCCACCGAGCCGTCGCCCGACCCGTGCGAGGGACGAGACTGGGTCCCGCGCGAGCTAGGAGACGTCGTGCTCAAGGCGATGTCGCGAGAGCCGGAGTGGCGATATCCCTCCGCGCGAGCGATGCGCGCGGCCCTGCTCCGGGCCATCGTCCCCGACGCCGACGACGACGAGGAGGATGTCCAGCCGACCCTTGTGGTGGCGCCCGAGCCGCAGGACCGCGGTGGCGAGAGGGAGCAACCGTCGCCGCACCCGCTCCCTCCGGATACCCCGGAGGAGAGGGCCGAGCCCCCGGCGACCGGCCCGACCCGTCCCAGCGCACCGATCCCCTCGTTCGCACTGCCGGCGGAGGGACTGCCCGTCCCGTCGTTCTCGGACGACTCGTACTATGGCGGCGACGACGACGATCTCGACGACGGCGGGGAGGCCACCGAGATCGCGCCGATGCTCGAGTTCGAGGAGAAGCCCCGGCTCACGGATCGGCCGGAGGCCGAGCAGTCCTGGCTCAGCGAGGTCGCCATCCCCGAGCCGAAGAGGCCGCCGCCCCCACCGGACCTCCCGGAGCCGGCCATCCCCCCGGCCACGATGGTGCTCATCAAAGAGGAGACAGCGCCCGTCGCGCCGGCGCCGTCCTCGCGCAGGGCCACACCTCGGCCTGTCGATGGCACTGGGCTCGGTACCGGCCTGATCACCGACGAGGCCCCGGCCAAGCCGCTGCCGGCCGCGGCCATCCCGCGCGTGGTCTCCACCGGGGCGGAGCCGGCCAGGCCCACGAGGTCGCTCCCTCTCTGGGCGATCGTCGTCCCGGTCGCGCTGCTCGTCTTCGTGGGCGTGTTCGTCATCGCGCTGCTCGGCGTCCGGTCGCTCCTGACGAGCGGGGCCGGCGGCTCGGGCCCGGACGAGCAACCGGTCGTTGGAGTGGCTGCACCGGCACCGGTCCCGGTCGAGACACCGGTGCCCGCTCCTCCGCAGGACCCGGCCCAGGCCGTGGTCGCTCCTCCCGTGCCTCCACCGACACCGCAAGCAGTCGACGCCGGCGCGGCGACGGTCGCCGAGGCCGGTGTAGCGTCGCCTCCGACGAGCGACGGCGGGGTCGAGCCCTCCCCTGCCCCCGGCGACGCGGGCGGCGGCGACGACTGGACGATGACGGACGAGGCCGCCGCCGCGCTCCAGGAGCCCGCGCCTCCCGGCATGGTCAGGGTCGTGATCCGGGTGACTCCGCCCGAGGCCACCATTTACGTGGACGGGAGGCAGCTCCCGCGCAACCCGGCGATCCTCACGCTTCCAAACGATGGACACAGCCGCGCGATCCGCGCCTGGGCCAGGGGGTACAGACCCCAGGAGACGCGCTTCACGGCCTTCTGGAACCGCGAGATCGCCCTGACACTGGAGCAGATCTCCCCGGCACCTCGGGGTCCCTGAGCCGGCCCGTTCACCCCAGCCCGTACTCCTTGAGCTTCTCGTACAGGGTCCGCAGGCCGATGCCGAGCCGCTCCGCCGTCTTCTTCCGATGGCCTCCAGTGGCGGCGAGCGCCTGCCGGATCGCCTCGCGCTCGAGGTCCCTGAGCGTGCCCTGGAACGCGGGAGCGGGAACGGGAGCGGGAGCGGGAGCGGAGCCGAGGTTCAGCAGCGCGCCGGTGATCACGGGGCCCTCCGCGAGGATGGCGGCGCGCTCCAGGACATTGGCCAGCTCGCGGACGTTCCCGGGCCAGCGGTGGGCGAAGAGCGCGGCCCTGGCGGTCTCGTCGAGGAAGAGCTGCCCCGTCTTGATCTGGCGCGCGATGCGCCCGAGGAGGTGCGCGGCGAGCGGAAGGACGTCGCCGGGCCGCTCGCGCAGCGGCGGCAGGCGGATCGGGAACACGGCGAGGCGGTGGTACAGGTCCTCGCGGAGCCTGCCGCCGGCCAGCTCGGCCGTCAGGTCTCGGTTCGTCGCCGCCACGAGCCGGATGTCCACCTCGATCACGCGCGAGCCGCCGACCCGCTCGAAGCTCCGCTCCTCGAGCACGCGCAGGAGCTTGGCCTGGAGGCCGGGCCGGAGCTCGGCCACCTCGTCGAGGAAGAGCGTCCCGCCGTCGGCGAGCTCGAACCGGCCTCGCCGGGTCTCCGTGGCGCCCGTGAAGGCGCCCTTCTCGTGCCCGAACATCTCGCTCTCGATCAGGTGCTCCGAGAGGACGGCGCAGTTGACCGCGACGAACGGGCCGTCGGCCCGCGTGCTCAGGCCGTGGATCGCGCGCGCCGCGACCTCCTTGCCCGTCCCGCTCTCGCCGAGGAGCAGCACCGTGGCGTCGGTGCGCGCGACCTTCCGGACCTGGGCGACGACGTCGCGCATGACGGGGTCCTCGGCGACCATGCCGCCGAGCTCCTCGTGGTGGGCCGCGAGCCGCTGCCCCGTGTCCCTGAGCGCCCGCCGCTCCAACGCCCGCGCGGCGACGACCCGGAGCTCGTCCGGGCCGGAGAGCGGCTTGGTGAGGTAGTCGAAGGCGCCGAGCTTCATCGCCTCCACCGCGGACTGGAGCGTCCCGTGGGCGGTCAGCACCACGACCTCCATCTCCGGCTGCGACGCGCTCACCAGCCTGAGCAGTCCCATGCCGTCGAGCCGGGGCATCTTCAGGTCTGTGATCATGAGGTGGAAGCTCTCGCGCTCGAGGAGGTCCGCGGCCTCGCGGCCGTCGGCGGCGAGGGTCACCTTGTACCCTTCGCCCTCGAGGACCGCGGCGACGAAGGTGCGGATGCCTTCCTCGTCATCGACGACCAGGACTCGCTTCACGGTGCCTCCGGGTCTTCAAGGCGCACAAGCGTATCACGGCGCTCACGCTCACGCTCACGCTCACGCTCACGCTCACGTGCCCGGGGATGAATCCCCGGGCTATGCGACCAAAGCCCTGCGGGCTGAGGCCGCTCACGCTCACGCTCACGTGCCCGGGGATGAATCCCCGGGCTATGCGACCAAAGCCCTGCGGGCTGAGGCCGCTCCCGATCACGGTGCTTCACTCGGGGAAGTCGTGGCGCAGGTCGAGGCCGACGGCGATGGACGACAGGGGGGCTCCCGACACGGTCGTGACACGCCTGGTGAGTCATCCTTCGGCTATCGATCGAGTCGGAGCGCGTCTGGTGTGTCACCTGACGGCTTCCGAGTCGGTTGGGATGCGCCTGCGATCTTCCTCTACGGCTTCCGGGCGGGTTGGACCAGACCTGGTGGCTCACCACACGGGTCCCGACCGGGCCGGAACGCGCCCAAACCGTCACCACACGCGATCCGACGGAGTGTTTTCGGGGGGTTAGGCGTCGATCACGAGGTCTCGCGCTCGGAAGGGCCGATCATCCGTTACGCGTGCCGTCGGCGTTCTCGTCTCCGGAGGCGCTGTCGGCGGGAGGCTGCTCGGTCTCGACCTCGCTCTCCTCGACATCGGCGAGTATTCCTGGCCTGCGGATCGAGGGACGGACGCGGCTGGCGAGATCGGTGGCACCGGCGAGCTCGAAGGTCCCCACGATCCACTTCGTCCCGCGGCTGAAAGCGGTGTCGTTCTCGCTCATGGCCTTCCACTTGGCGGAGAGCGTGGTCTCGGCCTCGCGCTCCTCGCGCTGTACCGTCTCGATCGATTCCGCGAGGGACTTCGAGACCTTCTCGAGCTCTTTGGCGAGCTCCGAACGATTGAGCGTGATGCCGGGGAGTCGCGGTTTCGGGAGGTTCACCTTCGGATCGCGGAGCTTCGCTGCCACGCGCTCGGCGAGCTTGCACAGGTCCTCGGGGGCATCCGGGGTCTTGCCCTCGAGCCCGAGCGTCTTGAGTGCGAGCGGTCCGAGCACGCGTTCGACCATCCCCCGGAAGTCAATCATGACCACGCGGAGCTCTTCCTGACGAGTGTCTCGATCGGACCTGGGCCCTGCGTCGTCGGTCAGCTCCCGTTCGTGCGCATCGCTGGCCTTGGTCAACTGTTTGCTTGCGCTCGCCATGTACCTGGAGACGAGGGTGAGCGTGAGCTCGAAGTCGGGTTCCTTTTCACCCCTCTCGAGGAAAGGCGAGAGCAGGTCTCCGATCGACTTCCCGACTGCCGCGGAGTGCGTCTCCACGGCCTTCCCGACGGCCCCGGTCGATTTCGCACGAGCGCGTACTTGTTTGTCAGCCATCTCTCCTCCTCTTCATCATCAATCCATGAATGCACATCGTCTTGGCTCGCAGCTCCATGATAAAAGGTAGTATCTTCCGAGTCTGAGATGTCCTTTCCATTTCGTGATGCACTCCCCTGAAGACACCCATGGGTAACAACGAAGTCGACTAGAACCCCTCTGGGAGCCATGATCGCCGTGCTCTTGGTGGCAACTCAGGGGTCGAACAACTCAACCTTCACAGCGACTCTTGGTGTCGACCTGATCCTGAGAGACTGACGCTCCGGCTCGCGGATCGGTGACCGATCCCGTCCCCGGGGCCTGACATGGAAGGGGGGGCCTTGGTCATTAAGCCAGCCACTCTGGGTCAGATCCGAAGCCAAAGGCGGGGAATAGCTCAATGGTTTGAAGTCCCCTCTCCCCCGGGGAGAGGGACAGGGTGAGGGGAGTTGCCGGAACGACGATCAAGGCCGTCGGAACCTGCGCCGGCGAGCCCCAGCAGCCATCCCAGTGTATAGTATTGGGGACAATGGAGGGTGCACTGTGAGGGACCTGTGGCTGAGGCTCAGGGCTGTGGCGTTGGCGGCTTGTTGCCTCGTCCTCTCGGGGTCATGTGCCAATGAGGATGTGGAGCGCGAGGGTGACGACCCAGGAGAGTGCGACGACGGTGCGGACAACGACTCAGACGGCCTGTTCGACTGCGACGACGATGACTGCGCTGGTGCGCCTGTCTGCGGGGGAGGAGACGCGGACGGCGACTCGGATAGCGACGGCGATGGCGACTCGGATGGAGACTCTGACGGCGATGGCGACTCGGATGGAGACTCTGACGGCGATGGCGACTCGGATAGCGACGGCGACGGCGACGCGGATGGAGACGTACCTGGTGAGTGGGTGACCGTCCGAGCGGGCACGTTCACGATGGGCTCACCGACGGATGAGTGGGAGCGATCCGGCGACGAGACACCTCATGAGGTCACATTGACCAATGATTTCGCGATGCAGACGACGGAGGTGACGCAGGCGCAGTTCGAGGAGGTGATGTGGTACAACCCGTCATACTTCTCGCGCTGCTCTGACTGCCCGTTGGAGTCCGTGAGCTGGTACGAGGCGGCGGCGTACTGCAACGCGCTATCTGACCTCGCTGGTCTTGATCGATGCTACGACTGCACGGGGGGCGGCGAGTCTGTTGTGTGTCGACCGAGCGAGTCGTACTCGTCGCCGTACGATTGTCCAGGCTTCCGTCTGCCCACGGAGGCGGAGTGGGAGTATGCGGCTCGAGCTGGAACGACAACGGCGACCTACAACGGGGCCCTCGCTGGCGATCCATATGAGTGTTATCCGGACTCGGTGTTGAATTCAATCGCGTGGTACCACTGCAACAGCGACCACGGGACCCACGAGGTGGGAACACGCGACGCGAACGGTTGGGGACTATACGACATGCTGGGCAACGTGGAGGAATGGTGCCACGATTGGGCTGAACGTTACCCCGTTGGCTCAGCGACGGATCCGTGGGGTCCTGAGACGGGTTTGCACCGGATCGAACGCGGCGGCTCCTGGGTCTACGATGCCCTGTTCATCCGGGCGGCGGCCCGGCCCAGGTTCACGCCCGGCCTCAGCCGCCACGACATTGGGTTCCGCCCGGCGAAGTCTCTCGAGCTCTGACGCACAATGTCATGCGCAGCACACATAACATTGGTGCAGCAGCGTTCGCGAGCACGCTCTGCGCCCGCTTCAGAGCCACACCCAACCACTGTTACCAGTGGTTTGCTCACTTTGGGTATTTGACTCAAACCAGGCAAGAGGAGATGCCACATGAGTATGGAAATCAAAACCGTCAAAGACTATGGTGCCTGGGGCGACGGTGACTCGCGTCATGCTGACGAGGATACCAGAGCATTTCGACTTGCACTTGAACAACTAGAAGAAGAAGGCGAAAATCCAGCTCGATGGATTAGTATCCCGGCCGGGACATATTACATCAACGAAACACTTGTTTATAGAACAGATGAGCAAGAAGCGCCTGGGCTTACACTATTCGGCGCAGGCATGTACAATACCATACTTGTCAATCGAGTTTTTAATGGGCCTTTGTTGAGGCTAGAAGGAGGGAGAAATACCAGTCAAACACAGAAAGGAGGCAGGATAGCTGACTTCTCGATTGTTAGAACGCCTTTGAGTATGGCTATCCCATCGATTGTCGAAAATCAAAGGCCGAGGATTGTTGTCCCATCGACTGTAGAGAGTCACAGGATACCTGGCCCCTCGATCGCAATATCCCCAAAGTGTGGTATCGAGTTTCGAAGCGTATGGCACTGCGATGTAGAAAGGATCCGAATAGAAGGTCTTGAAGGCTCAGGGATTCAAGTTGGTAGTTATGCCGACGCTAGAAGGAGGGAGGGGGGCGATAGCGATTCGAGCGCCTATCTCCGTTTCAAGAATTGCATATTCAAGCAAAACGGATATGGGATGAACTTCATTTCGGCGCCAAGAACTTTAGGAATTGCACAAGTTTCTATTGAAGATAGCGATATCACTGGAAATGCCTCGGGAGGAATCAGGGGAGATGGGGTGGGTATATTCACAGTGCGAGGTTGTGATATTTATACCAATGGAAGGACACATGACGACCATGGTGGGATTCATATCTGTTATAACGGCGAAAATTCACAAGTCGTAATAGTAGAAAACTGTAATTTAGGTAAAAGCAATTATCCAGCTTCAATATGGCTGGAGACATCTATCTGTGGAGAAATCAGCCGCAATCGATTTGTAAGAGGAGAGTCCGATCGTGATACAAAAGGAGTTTATATCGGACCTCCCGCCAGTCCCGACGGTAATGGGTTTGTTTATGAGTTCGCCTGCCGACAGAACTGGTTTGACGTTGAATTCCGAAGCAATCACGATGAATATGTGATTGGCAATATTTACAATGCCTTCCACATTGAAGATATTATACGAAATTTCTATATTGAGAAAACCCGATTTAGCAATATATTTTCTAGTAGACCTTCAAAAAGAATAGAAAAATTGTTAGTAGGAGATGGTGTTAATTCAACTTGGTACGATTTTGATGACAGATCTCGGTTTATTGATGAGTAAACGGCAAGAGTGAAATTGAAATGAGATGCAACACCGCACGCCTCCCGTCATCCCAGCTCGAAGGCGTACAGCGACCTGTCGTCGAGCTCCAGCAGCCATCCCAGTGTATAGTATCGATGGCGATGAAGGATGCACGATGAGGGACATGTGGCTGAGGCTTAGAGCTGTGGCGTTGGCGGCTTGTTGCCTCGTCCTCTCGGGGTCATGTGCCGATGAGGATGTGGAGCGAGAGGGTGACGACCCTGGAGAGTGCGACGACGGTGCGGACAACGATTCAGACGGCCTGTTCGACTGCGACGACGATGACTGTGCTGATGCGCCTGTCTGCGGGTTAGGAGACGCGGACAACGACGGAGGCGCCGATGGTGATGTCGACTCGGACGTTCCGGGAGAGTGGATCAGGATCACAGCGGGACGGTTCACAATGGGCTCACCAGAGAGCGAGGCGGGGCGATTTGGAGTCGAGACGCAGCACGAGGTGACGTTGACAGGCAACTACGAGCTGCAGACAACGGAGGTGACCCAGGCGCAGTTCGAGGAGGTGATGTGGTACAACCCGTCGTACTTCTCGGGCTGCTCGGACTGCCCGGTGGAGTCCTTGAGCTGGTACGAGGCGGTGGCGTACTGCAACGCGCTATCGGACCTCGCGGGTCTTGATCTCTGTTACGACTGCTCGGGGAGCGGCGCGTCCGTGTTGTGTCGACCAAGCGGGTCGTACTCATCACCGTACGATTGTCCAGGCTACCGTCTGCCGACGGAGGCGGAGTGGGAGTACGCGGCTCGTGCTGGAACGACGACGGCGACGTATAACGGCGACTTGCACGACATTGATGGCGCGAGTGCGGTGTTGGATCCTATTGCGTGGTACTACTGGAATAGCGGCCCTGAGACCCACCAGGTGGGAACGCGCAACGCAAGCGACTGGGGACAGTACGACATGCTGGGCAACGTGTGGGAGTGGTGCCACGACTGGTATGCCGAGTACCCTGGAGGTTCAGTGACCGATCCGTCCGGTCCCGAGGCGGGCTCGCACCGGGTCGAGCGCGGCGGCTCCTGGCTCAGCGACCCCAGGTTCGTACGAGCGGCGGCCCGGGGCAGTTTCATTCCCGGACTCCGCTACCGCGACAGCCTTGGGTTCCGTCCGGCGCGCTCACTCGAACCTTGACGCACGATGTAATGCGCAGCACACAAAACATTGTTGCAGCAGGGTTCGCGTGCGCGCTCCGCGCCCGCTTCAGAGTCACGCCGAACCAGTGTTGCCAGTGTCTTATCAGCGCTGGATATTCGATTCAACCCAAGGGGAGATGACACATGACTATGGAAATCATCAGTGTTAGTGATTATGGTGTCATTGGTGAAGGTGATCCAGATCAAGATACTCTTGTATTCAAATTGGCATTTGATGATGCAAAAAGACATCCATCTCGATGGATAGGAATCCCGGCTGGGGAATATCACATCAACGAAACACTTTTATATAGAACAACAGATAGGGAAGCACCCGGGCTTACTTTATTCGGAGCAGGTATGTACAACACAATCCTTGTCAATTGTGTTGGTGATGGGCCTTTGTTGAGGTTGCGAGGAGGTGTACACAGCTTCAATAAACAGTATGGAAGCAGAATAGCTGACTTCTCGATTGTAAGCCCCGCCACAGCCGCAGCAAAAGTCTCGTCAAAAAGGATGGTTGATAAGAAGATAACTCCCTTATCGAATAGAGGAACCGGCACGGCAAGGAACAGGTTTAAGAGCATAGGAACTGACTCGCCTCAGAATCGCAGTGATATGCTCAGCGAAACTCAACTAGAACCCCCCTCAATATTCCCCGACCCGTCCGCCAGACGAGCTGGTATTGAGTTTCAATGCGCATGGCATTGCGATATGGAAAGGGTCCGAGTACAGGGTCTTGATCGCAATGGGATTCTCGTTGTGAGTGATGCCGGAGATGGAGCGGGTGAAGAAGACTCCAGTGCATATCTCCGTTTCAAGAACTGTATCATTAAACACAATGCAGGACATGGGATGAACTTTAGCTCAGCGTCAGGTACCCTGGGAATCGAACATGTTTCTATTGTAAATTGCGATATCACTGGTAATGCCTTGGGGGGAATCAGAGGAGTTGGAGTGGGTACATTCGCAGTGCAGGGTTGTGGAATTGGGGCCAATGGAGGAGGAGAAGGTGGCACTGGTGGGATTTATATCGGTTATGATGGGATCGACTCACATCACATAACAATAAAAGGATGCGAAATGGGTAACAACACTTCCCCAGCTTCAATATGGCTGGAAACATCTGTCTGTGGAGAAATTAGCCACAGTCGATTTGTCAAAACATATTTCGAAAACGATGAAAAAGGAGTTGTTGTTGGACCTCTTCCAGGTAACCCTAATCATGGGTCGGTTAGAGAATTCGCCTGTCGACAAAACTGGTTCGCTATTGATTACGAAGAGGTCGGGGAAAACACGGGTGTGTATATTGTTGATACTCCTTATACTGCCTTGAACATTTCATCAATTGTACGAAATTTCTATATTGAGAAAAACAGATTCGCTCATTTCTTTCTAAACCCGGCCTATGAAGCCATGGTAAAAAAGTTGGAAGTGGCAGGTGATGTTGATCCAAATTGGTACGTTTTTGATGACAAGTCTGATCGCATTGGTTTCTAGTCGTCTATCGTGAAATATCAATGTGTTGCACAACGGCACTCCTCCTGCCATCCCAGCTCGAAGGTGTACAGCGGCCTGCTGGCGAGCCCCAGCAGCCATTCCAGTGTATCCCGCTCCCGCTGCTTCACTCCGGGAAGTCGTAGCGCAGGTCGAGGCCGACGGCGATGGACGACAGGGGGGCCTCGCTGCCGACCTCGTCCCGGAGCTGAGGGAGCACGCCGCGGTAGGCGCGCGCGAAGATTCCCGGCGTGAGCGTCCCGCGCCCGCAGGAGAGCCGGAACCGATACGGGGTGACGCCGAGGTCCACGGCGATCCCGAACGACGCGGGTTCGATCGAGATGTCGATCCAGGAGCCCGAGAGGGTCGCCGCGTCGTCGGTCAGCTCTCGTTCAGGGGTCAGGTTTTTCAGACGTGCTATGCTCGAGGATATGAAGAGCGAAGCAAAACGCATCGCCCCCGGGCCGTTCAAGGTGGAGCAACTCAAGCCCGGCGACCGCTACGAGCTGTCCGAGGGGCACGCGTACTACTGTGCCCCCACCAGCGGCGACGGAGCGAGCAGCACCGTGGCGGGCGGCCAGGTGCTCGATACGGACCCCGACGTGGAGTCGTCCGGCTTCGACGCCGGCTTCACCCAGGGCCCCGGCACGCTCTGGGCTCCCGACATCGCCGTCGGCAACGTGCCCGACCGGCCGGGCTGGATCGCCGGAGCGCCGCTGCTGGGTGTCGAGTACGCCGGTGTGGGTCAGGACGAGGAGAAGCTGCTCCGGAAGATCGCGGACCTCTTCGCGGCAGGGACCCGCTGGATCTGGGTGGTCCGGCTGGTCGGCCCGCGCAGGGTCGAGGTCCACTCGCCCGGCGAGCCGGTGCGGAGCGTGGGCCCCGGCGAAGAGCTGACCGCACCAGGTGTGCTGCGCAACCCGGTGCCGGTGGAGGCGCTCTACGACCGAGCCACCGCTCACGAGGTGACCTTCCGCAACCTTCTTCAACGCAAGGGGTACGACGGGCTGGAGGAGGTCCGGGAGGAGGGACGGGAAGAGGGACGCGAGGCGGGACGGGAGGAAGGGCAGCGCCAGGTCCTGATCACACAGATCCGACACCGCTTCGGGGAGCTGTCGGTGGCCCACTCCGCCCGCCTGGCCTCGGCAGGCGTCGAGACCCTCGGACTCTGGGCCGAGCGTATCCTGACCGCGTCGTCGATAGATGACCTCTTCGGCGACGAATAGGCCCAAGGTCACGGGTGCACGATGAGGGGTCGTTCGGTTCACTCGGGGAAGTCGTAGCGCAGGTCGAGGCCGACGGCGATGGACGACAGGGGGGCCTCGCTGCCGACCTCGTCCCGGAGCTGTGGGAGCAGGCCGCGGTAGGCGCGCGCGAAGATACCCGGCGTGAGCGTCCCCCGTCCGCCGGAGAGCCGGAACCGATACGGCGTGACGCCGAGGTCCACGGCGATCCCGAACGAAGCGGGCTCGATCGAGATGTCGATCCAGGAGCCCGACAGGGTCGCCGCGTCGTAGAAGGTCAGCTCCAGGTACCCGCCGAAACCGAAGGTGACGAGCGGCGCGCCCCGGACCCGGAGCAGCGTCAGCCGGGCGAGGACGATGACCCTGAGCCCGGCGACGTCCATCGAGGCGCGCCCGAGCTCGTAGTCGAGGTCGAACCGGTAGTGGATGTACTCCAGGCCGAGCACGAGCGCGCCCGTGTCCGGCCGTTGCAGGTGGACGTGGACCCCGCCGCCGTGCGCGACCCGCGAGGCCGTGGTGATCGCGTCGATCGACGCGCCCGTGACGGCATCGGGGTTTGTGCTCGCCATGTGCGAGCGCAGCGGCCCGCCCATGAAGCTCACGCCCTCGCCGAGCGACAGCCCGAGGTGGAGCTCCGCGAAGGCCGCGGCCGCGACGGTGCACACGACCCCGGCCGAGGCAAGCGCCACCGCGGTCCGGCTCCGCGTCCAGCGGCGACGACGTGGTTTCCCGCGCTCCGGCATCGGGACGTTATCTTACTCCTTCTCGTGCTACCATCACGACCCATCGCACGGAGAGGGGAGTCATGCAGCTCGAGCTCCACGTCGTCGCATTCGAGAAGCCGGAGGACGTCAACCTCGTCTTCGGGATGTCCCACTTCATCAAGACCGTCGAGGACGTCCATGAAGCCCTGGTCACCAGCGCGCCGGGCATCGCGTTCGGCGTCGCCTTCTGCGAGGCATCGGGCGACCGGCTGATCCGCCGGAGCGGCAACGACGAGGCCCTGACCCGGCTCGCCGTGGACAACATCCGGCGGGTCGGCGCCGGGCACACGTTCCTCGTCATGATGCGCGGCGCGTTCCCGATCAACGTGATGCACGCCGTCCGCGCGGTCCCGGAGGTGTGCCAGGTCTTCTGCGCCACGGCGAACACGGTGGAGGTGATCGTGGCCGAGACCGCGCTCGGGCGCGGCGTGCTCGGCGTCGTGGACGGGCAGCCGCCGCTCGGCGTCGAGGACGACGAGGGCGCCGCGTGGCGCAAGGGGTTCCTCCGAAAGATCGGATACAAACTCTGAGGTGACCCCGGGCGCTTCCGTGATAGAGTGTGGGCTCCAAGGAGGAGCCCATGAACATCTCGAGATCGCTCACCGTCGCAGGGTTCGTCGCCGTTGTCGCCGCGATCGTCGTCGGTGGGCGCATCGCCGGCGCCCAGGGCCTCATGCCCTACACCTATGCTCCGGGCGGCTACACCATCTCGTTCCCGATCGGCTGGGAGCAGCGCGTGCTGGCAACGGGCCCGATCGCGCTCTCGCAGCCGCAGTTCCCCGGCGACACCTTCCGCGAGAACGTGAACGTGGTCCACGAGCAGCTCCCGTCGATGATGAACTCCATGCAGTACGCCATGGCCAGCCTCCCCGCCATGACCACGCAGCTCCAGGCGTTCGCCATCATCGAGCAAGGGCAGGTCATCCCGGGCAACCCGACGTCGGGCTACTACATCGTGTACCAGCACACGATGAACCAGCGTCTCCAGGCAATCGCCTACTTCCAGACGGGCGTGACCCGCGGCTACGTGGTCACCTGCACGGCCCTGCCGCACACCTTCGAGCAGTTCCGCGCGATCTTTGCGCAGGTCGCGATGACCTTCATGTACAACCGCGGATTGTAGCGAGCAACCGTTCGATCCCGGCGGCCACGTCGGCGCCCAGGTGGACGTCGACGATCCTGCGCCCCGCGCCCGCCAGCGCCTCGCGGTCGCCCCTGGCCTGGGCGGCCTTGAGGACGCCGAACGACAACGTGCTCGCCGTCGAGCCGAGGTCGTCCGGGATCGAGACGTCGTGCGGGTCGTCGGCGGTGAGCTGCAGGAACCTGCCGTGGCCCGCGTCGCCCTTGTGGAGCTGACCGGTGGAATGCAGGAAGCGAGGGCCGAACCCGACGGTCACCGCGACGCGCAGGCGGTCGCGGAGCAGGACCTGGAGCTGGCGCAGCGCGCGGCCCGTGGCCTCGGTGGGCTCGAGGAACGCCTGGACCGCGACGTACCCGGGCGGGGCGATCCCGCCGAGGAACGCGCCGAGCGCGTCGTGGAGCGTCCCGCCCTCGACCCGGCCGAAGACCGACAGCGCCCCGTCCCGCAGCGCCGGCTCCTCCGGCGGCAGGGCTCCGCGCTCGGTGAAGGCCGCGACCACGCGGCGCGCGGCGACCTTGGCCGCCTCGACGTCCGGCTGATCGAACGGGTTCAGCCCGAGCCGGGCTCCGATCACGGCCGTTGCCAGCTCCCACAGGAACATCTGCCCCCCGAGGTCGTACGCGTCGTCCACGACGAGCACGATCACCGGGTGGCCGGCCGCGGCCAGTGTTGCCAGCGCCGCCTCGTGGGCGTCGTCGCCGCGCAGCTCGAGGTGCACGAAGACCCGGTCGGAGCCGTAGACCTCGGGCGGGCCGAGGGGCTCGCCCACGACCGGGAGGATGCCCTTGCCGTGCTTGCCCGTGCTCTCGGCCACGAGCTGCTCCACCCAGTCGCCGAAGCCCCGGTCCAGGGCCGGCGATACGACGAGCGTCAGCTTGTCCCGGCCCGCGAGGGCCAGCTCGGCGAGGGCCGTGCCCAGGACCGCGGCCGGGTTCTCCCGGACCGGAACCTCGGCCCCGCACCGCGCCGCCATGTCCACGGCCCGGCCGAGCAGCCTGTCGAGGTCCATGCCGAGGAGCGCCGCGGGCACGAGCCCGAAGGGCGAGAGCGCCGAGAACCGCCCGCCCACGTCCGGATCGCCGAGCACGGTGGCCCTGAACCCGGCGTCGCGCGCCTGGCGCGCGAGAGTGCTGCCCGGGTCGGTGATCGCCACGAAGTGTGTGCCGGCCTCGTCCCGGCCGAGGGCCTCGCAGGCCAGGCGATGGAAGGTCTTCATCTGCGACAGGGTCTCGACGGTCCCGCCCGACTTCGAAGCGACCACCCACAGGGTCGTGGCGGGGTCCGCCGCCCCGGCCAGGCCGAGCAGCGCGGCCGGGTCCGTGGTGTCCACGACGGCGAGGTCGAGGAACCCCGGCGCCACGCCGAAGGTCGCGCGGAAGAGCTCCGGCGCGAGGCTCGAGCCGCCCATGCCGAGGAGCAGCGCCCGCCGGAGCCCCGCGGCTCGCGCGTCCCCGGCGAGCCCGGTGAACCGGGACACGTCGGTGGCCATGCGTCCGGCCACGTCGAGCCACCCCAGGCGGTTCGAGACCTCCCGCGGGTCCGGCTGCCACACGGTGTGGTCGCGCGCCCAGATGCGATCGATCGTGCGATCGCGTTCGAGCGCATCGAGGCCACTTTCGACGACGGCTCGCGCCGTTCCGAGCTGGGCTGACGGCATGTCCTTCATGGAGGTCCTCCAGGCTCTCTCATCGTGAGGAGCCGTCATCGTATATGATGCTTTCGTCGTGGATCAATCGGCGGCCGAGATCATCTTCCTCGCCGGCCTCGGAGCCTTCGCGCTCGCCGGGTGGCTCGCGTTCCACTTCCAGCGGCGCAGGGACCACGTCAACCGGGTGTGGCGGGGGTTCGCGAAGAGGTTCGGCGCGCGGTTCGTCCCGCCCGACCGGACGAGGTTCGGCGAGACGCCGCTCCGCCTCCTGACCCGCACAGGTGGCGCCAACGTGACGATCGAGGTCGCCGGACTCCACCAGCCCACGGGCGCGTCGACGACCGTCTCCGCCCAGGTGCCGGGCAGCGACGGCTTCCAGCTCTACGTCTCGCCGGAAGGCGCAGCGACGGCGGTCAGCCGGCTGCTCGGCTTCCCGGACATCGAGCTCGGCGATCCGGCATTCGACGAGCGCTTCGAGGTCCAGGCGAACAACCCGGACCTCGCCTCGGCCTGGGTCGGCGATGAGGTCCGCCGCAAGATGCTGGGGTGCCAGGGGTACTCCTTCACGATCGTGGGGGGCGAGGCTCGCGCCGTCCGGCAGGGGATCGAGCTGTCGCCGTTCCAGCTCGAGAAGGCGATCGAGGTCGTCCTGTGCCTCACGCGGGGCGGCTTGGACCTCCTGCGCGGAGTCCGGGTGCTCGCGGCTCACATCGGCGGCGTCGTGTCGGCCCGGAGCGAGCACTGGGAGCCCGAGGGCAAGGTGCTGACCGTGCTCGAGCGACAGGGCGTGCAGATCCTGATCGATGCGGTGGTCCGCTCCCAGAAGCAGCCCCGGACGTCGCGGGTCTGGACCAGGCTCAGGGCCAGGACCCTCGAGCCGGTCGAGGTCGAGTACGTGGTCCACGGCCACAAGGATGTCGAGCCGCCGCCCGAGCTCGCGCGGCTCCCGGTGGTCGACATCGGTGACACGACCTTCACCCGCGGCTACACACCCATGTGCGCGGACGAGGCTGGCATGCGGGAGGTGGTCCCCGCCACGGTCCGGAGCCGCATCCTGGGCCTCCGGCCCGCGCTCATCGTGAACGACGGCAAGGAGGTCACGCTCCTGCTGTCCGGCATCGTGCTCGAGGGCGCGACGATCGTCGCCGCGGTGGACCTGGCCGCCGACCTGGCCTCGATCCGCGCCAGGGGCCCCTACCGCTAGAACACAACGACCCGCTCAAGAGCAAAAGCACCGGCCGCTGTAACCGTGAGCGTGAGCGTGAGCGTGAGCGTGAGCGTGAGCGACCCCTCGATTCGCCGCGGCCGGGGCATAGAAATTCACTCGGGCGACCAGGACCAGATCCGGGGTGAACACGCCGAAATGCCGCTCACGCTCACGCTCACGCTCACGAAGAAAATATCTGAAGTCTTTTGGGGAGGGGGCTCGGGGGAGGACCTTTTCTCCAGAAAAGGTCCTCCTCCGTGAACCGTGAACTCCTACCCCGGCGGGCCGATGACGGCGTGCTCCGGGGGCACGAGGAAGTAGACCACCCGGTGGTCGAGGACCGTGTCGGCCGTGCCGAGGACCTGGACCTCGGCGCGGAACATCTGCGGCTCCTCGGTAGCCGCGACGGTGGTGTTTTCGCGTGCGACGATGTCGAAGCAGACGATCGTGCCGGGGAGCACGTCGCGAAACCTGTCGGGGTGACCGTCGCGGTCGTCGTCGGCCGTGGTCAGGCCGCCGACGCAGATCCGCTCGGGGTCCCGCGGGTCGGCCACGCCGCCGGCCACGTTCGGCTCGAGGCGCTCGATGAAGACCGTGGCGTCCACCAGGTCCGTTGGGCCTTCATCGACGTCAACCGCCACGGCCCGGATGTCCATCGGGACCTCCGCGGCGAGGAGATCGATTGCATCGACGACCTGGTCCCCGAGCCCGGTCCCGTCGCCTGGGATCTCGTAGGCCAGGGGCGCGCCCGAGACGTCCACCGAGCGCGTGGCCTCGCAGGTGTCCACGAACCCCTCGAGCGTGTCGCCCGAGTCGATGCCGACGAACCGCGCGCCGATCTCGTTCAGCTCGTCCACGGCTTGATCGAAGGAGGGGCCGCCGCCGGAGTCGGGCTGGCACCCCGAGCGGTAGCTCTGATCGTAGAAGTCCTCGTCGCCGAACATGACGATGATGGGCACGGCGCCAGGCCGGAAGCAGGGGTACCCGATGGTCTCGGCCGGGCAGTCGCGCGGCGCCACGCGCTCGGGCGGCCAGCCGAAGACCGACGGGTCGCCGTTGGCGAGCAGCCACAGCGTGCCCACGTACGGCTCGTTCGCGCCGTTGCATGTGTCCGAGATGGAGTCGAGCGCGGCCTGGGTCAGCGCCGGGTCCTCGGCGATGCTCTGGAAGCTCCGGATCCAGACGGGGGTCCCGCTCGACGAGCAGTCCTCTCGCTGCGGGCACTGGTCGAAGAACCCCGCGCCGAACCAGACGTCGTCGATGGCCTCGCCGACGCGCGGGACGATGGTCGTGCGCAGCGTGGCGCGCAGGTTGGCGAGCTCCGCGCGCATCGATGCGCTGCGGTCGAGCACGAAGTACACGTCGGCCGACTGGATCTTCGTGCCGAACACGAGCGTGTCGCGCTCGGGCACGGGCGGCTCTTCGTACGGCACGACGAACACGAAGTCGCCCCGCGCTCGAGGGTTGTCGGCGCTGTCGAGCGGGTCGGTGCCGCTCACCGACTCGACGAGGTCCGAGACCCCGTCGCCGTCGGTGTCCACGAGAGTCGGGTCCGTGCCCGCCGCCAGTTCCTCCGCGTCGCCGATGCCGTCGTCGTCGGAGTCGAGATCGAGGTAATCGGGCGTCCCGTCCGCGTCGGTGTCCTGGGGGTACGTCCGGGGGTCGTCGTCGCCCGCCTCGGTCGAGTCGGGCAGCCCGTCGCCGTCGGAGTCCTCGTCCTCGTTGTTGGGCAGCCCGTCGCCGTCCGGGTCGCCCGTCCCCTCGTGGAAATCCGTGATCGTGTCGCCGTCGCTGTCGGTGAGCTCGTCGAAGTCCGAGTCCACGTCGGTGTCCGAGTCCACGTCGACATCGACGTCGCCGTCGGAGCCGGCGTCCGTGCTCGAGTCGCTCTCGACGTCGCCGTCACCGATGGTCCACTGGTTCGTGTCGCACCCGCCGAGAGTCAGGCCTGCCGCGACGACCAGGACCAGGCTCCGCACAGCGCCGCTCGGGATCTTCATGCGTCACCTCTGGCCACGCCTCGATCCTACACGGCATCGGCCGCGGGTGGGTGCGCTTTCTTGGCTCAGAGGTCGAGCATCTCGTTCCAGAACGCGACGACGTCGATGCTTCCGGAGCCCTCGTTGTACACGGGCGGCGAGTCCGCGGAGTAGGTGGTGTTGGGCTCGTTCATGTCGGCGCCGTTGACCCTGGTCCACGGCGACATCCCTCTCCCCCCGTACGCGTCGTCCGTGGCGTTGTTGATCATCAGGATGCAGTGCAGGTTGTCGGGCTGCACGTGGTCGCGGACGTTCTGGAGGCGCAGGTACGGCACCTGGACCCGCATGATGAAGCTCGCAGCCTCGCGCTCGGCCCACCACGCGTCGTCGTCGCAGTCGTGCGTGATGTGGCCCGTGTCGGACGCGTCGCAGTGGCCCGTGTCGTTCCGGTCCGCCGGGCCCTCGAAGTCCACGAGGAAGCGAACCGGCAGAGCGGGGTAGCGGGCGAGCACGCCGCTCCCCATGGTGATGCCGTACGACCCCGTGTTGACGCCGATCCGCTCGCGGTCCACGTAGGGCAGCGCCGCCACCGCGTCGATGACCGCGCGGAGCCCGTCCTGGTGCGTGTGGCCGCAGTAGTCCTCGGTGCCCGGGGTGTGTCCCCGCCCGTCGGCGTCGAAGGCCACGGCGACCCACCCGCGCGCGGCGTAATTGGCCGGGCTCCTGCCCGGGGTGCTCTCCATCTCGCTCCCGGCGCCCGATCCGCCCGGGACGAGGACGATGGCGGGGTACCGTCGGTCCGGCCCGGCGTCGCGCGGGAAGTATGCCTTGACCCACCAGACGTTCCCGCTCGTCGGGTTGGTCACGTCGAGCTCCTCGCTGTCGGTCTCGACCGGGGCGCCCGGCGTGCACAGGCCGGTCTCCTCGTCGCATACGGGCACCCAGGGCGGACAGCCGGCGACCCGGCAGTCCGGTACGCAGCGCCCGAGGTCTGGGTGGCACACCATTTCCTCCGGACACTCACCGCACGGACCCGGGATGTCGTGGTCCGAATCGCGGTCCGAGTCGCCGTCCACGTCGGTGTCCGTGTCCCCGTCCGTGTCAACATCGCCGTCGCCGTCTCCATCTCCATCGCCATCCACGTCGCCGTCTGTGTCCGCATCACCGTCGCCATCCACATCGCCGTCGCCGTCGGCGTCCGCATCGCCGTCACTGTCCACGTCGGCATCGCCGTCGGTGCCTTCACCGTCATCGCACGCCGTCAGCGCACACGACGCGGCGATCGCCACAGCACAGAGGATCAGGGCTCGATTCATGTCATCCCTCGCTTTCGTTCCGGAGACTCGAAAGCAATCTCCGGTCCAGGCGATCCTCGCGCGCAAGCCAGTGGTTTTCAACTGGTTGCGTTCACGACCGATGACTCGAAGCTACAGCTCGCCTTCGGTATGTAGACTCGAAGCTACAGCTCGCCTTCGGTATGTAGACTCGAGGCGACAGCGCCGCCATCGACGGCAGCTACCGGATCTTCTGATCGGCGAGGACCCGCGCGACGAGCGCCGGCCAGTCCACGCCGGCGGCCAGGCGCCCCTCGGCGTGGTCGGGCCGACCTCCGCCGCGGCCGCCAGCGGCCGCCGCGAGCGCCCTGACGAGTGCGCCGCAATCGATGTCGCACGCATCGCCCCGCGATGCGAGCACGTGCGTCGCGTCGGACGTCACGGCCGCGAGCAGCGCCGCTCGTTCCGGATGCGCGGCCACGGCCTTGCCCACGGCGCGCAGGAGGTCGATGTCCGCGCCGGGGAGCTCGCCGGTCACGATGGCGGCCGGCGCAGCGGCAACGAGGGCCCGCGCCGTCTGCTCGGCGAGCCGGTCGCGGACCGTCCCGAGCGCCTGCGTGCTCGCCAGGAGCCCGCGCCTGAGAGCATCGATCGCCAGGGGCACGTCGAGAGGGGCGCAGGAGAAGTCGCGGCCCAGCGCGGCGAGGGTCCTCGAGCGGACGCCGAGCAACGCTCGGGCGCGGGCGCCGGCCACGAATGTCACCCTGGTCTTCCCCCTGTGGCGCTCGGCTCCCAGGATCGAGAGCACGCCGACCTGGCTCGTATGCGTGCAGTGGGTCCCTCCGCAGGGGGTGATGTCGAAGCCGCCGATGTCCACGACTCTCACATCGCGGTCGACCTTGGGGCGCCGGCGCAACCGGAGCCGGGCCAGCTCGTCGGGCAACGGGACGTAAACGCGGACCTCGAGGTCGTCATCGATCCTGGAGCTCACGAGCGCCTCGGCCTCGAGGAGGTCGCGCTCCGCCACGGCCGACACGTCCACGTCCACGGTGCAGACGGTCTCGCCCAGCCGCGACGAGACCGTCCTGGCGCCGGATACGACGAGCAGCGCCTGCGAGAGCATGTGCTGGCCGGTGTGGTGGGACATGGCGTCGCGCCGGCGGGCGACGTCGAGCTCGCCCGTGATCACCGAGCCAACATCCGGCGGTGCGTCGCCCGGGGCGAGGACGTGGCGCACGGCGCCGTCCGCGCCGACCTGCACGTCGACCACGCGCGCGCCTCCGAGCACGCTGTGATCGGGCATCTGGCCCCCCGCCTCGGGGTAGAAAGCGGTCCGATCGAGCGTCACCGCGACCGCGCCGCGCCACGGACCGTGTCCGGACACACGGGCCGTGAACCGCGTCAGCAGCGGGTCTCCCAGGTAGAGGAGTGTCGTCGTGATCACGGCTGGCACGATCGAGCTCCGTCACGGCAAACGGCGGTGGCGATCACGGGCCGGTGAGCAACTCGTCCACGACCCTCACGATCTCGGCCGCGCCGGCCTCGCTGAAGTCGGCGTGATCGAAGCGGGTCACCATCGTGCCCTCGCCGTTCACGATCACCAGGGCGTCGTACGCCCCGAGGACGCTCCAGAACGTGCCGTCGTCGTCGTCCTGGACCACGGGGAAGCTGACGTGAGGCCGTGTGTCCTCGGCGGAGCGGGCGTCCGAGCAGTGCGAGAGCACGGCCAGCGCGCCGGCCTCGTTGACGAACACCCCTCGGACCGCATCGCCCCAGGTCGCGGAATTGGCTGCGATCAGGTCGTCCAGGGCGGCACCCTGCCGCCGACAGGCCCCTCACCCGCACGTCCCGAGGTAGGCGATCCAGACGACCTCTCGCAGCGTGTCCCTCGACACGACGTCTTGATAGCTCGACGAGACCGAGTTCAGGTCGTGGCACAGGAACCCGGGGACGGGAGCGGGCGGTACGACCAGGTCCGAGGACTCCACGGTGCACACGAGGCAGTCGAGGTATCCGTCCCCGTCGAGATCGACGTCAGGGGTGCCGCAACCGCACGTGCCCGGCTCGGTCTTGGCCGGGTCCTCCGGGCAGGTATCGAGGCAGTCCGGCGTGTCGTCGCCGTCGGTATCGACCCTGTCGTCCGCGCCGTCGCACCGGTCGCAACCATCGGGTACGCGATCGCGGTCCGCGTCCGGCCGATCGTCGAAGCCGGGGCACCGGTCGCACGCGTCGGGCGTGCCGTCCTCGTCGGTATCGACGGCGTCGTCACCTTCGGGGCAGATGTCGCAGTCGTCGGGCACGCCGTCGAGGTCGCCGTCGTCCGGGCTCGTGCAGTCGTCGCAGGCGTTGGGCACGCCGTCGCCGTCGGTGTCCAGGGAGTCGTCACCGCCGGGGCACACGTCGCAGGGATCGGGGATGCCGTCGCCGTCAGTGTCCTCGCCGTCGTTGCCGTCGGGGCAGTCGTCGCAGGCGTTGGGCACTCCGTCGCCGTCGTTGTCGAGCGCGTCGTCGCCCTCGGGGCAGATGTCGTCGGACGTGCAGACGCCGTCACCGTCGGGGTCGTCGGGGCTGTCGTGTGGGCAGACGTCGCAGTCGTCGGGAGCGCCGTCGCCGTCGGTGTCCAGGGTATCGTCGCCGTCCGGGCACACATCGTCGGTGTCGCAGACCCCGTCGCCGTCCGAGTCGTCGGGGTTGTCGTCCGGGCAGGGGTCGCACGCGTCGGGCACGCCGTCGCCGTCGCCGTCTTCGTCGTCGTCTCCGTCGGCGCAGATGTCATCGGAGGTGCAGACCCCGTCGCCGTCCGGGTCGTCGGGGTCGTCGCGCGGGCAGGGGTCGCACGCGTCGGGCACGCCGTCGTGGTCGTGATCCACCCGGTCAGGCCCGTCCGGGCAGACGTCGATGTCGTCGCAGACCCCGTCGCGGTCGGTGTCGTCGCAGGGCGCGGGGTCCGAGCAGCCCGACGCCAGGGCCAGCGCGAGGGCCGCCAGGACGCGCCACGCGTTGGCCCGGATCGCGCCACATCGACCGGGTCTCAAGGATTTCTTCGGGTCACGCATTCCATCACCACTGCACCAGTGTTGTATCACACCATGGGCGACTCTGGTTGACACCCCGGCACGACAGAGCTCCTGGCGACCGGGGCCCCGTGATGCTCAGCCGGGAGGAACGCGGCACCCGGTCGACCCGCGCGCCTCCACGCTTGCGAATGACTGAACCTCGGGGAGTTTGACTCTCGTTTTCATGGAGCCTATTACTTTGGTGGGCTTTATGTTCCATTCTTGTAACTAACGCTTGCCGGGTGACCTTCGAGTCAGTAAGATGCCCCATCATCGCGCGAGCTTCGACCTGGAGCGCGCGAGGAATGTGTGACTCGAATTCCGATGACCGGACGCTCATCAAGATTCTCAGGGCGCAGGGCGCAGAAAGGAGATCCCCGGAGAATCGACGAGAAGTTCGAAGGATCGAGTCTGGAAATGCGCTCGTAAGTCGAGACGACGAGTCAGGCGAATCCGGCGTGCAGAGCATGCCGGGGTTGAACGTTGTGCAGGAGTGAAACAATGGAAGTGTATCTGTATCTATTGGTTTATGTTTCAGTGCTCGTATTCCTGGCCGCTGTGGCCGCGCGGGCATCCCGCATCAGAAACTACCCACTCAACGTCAGATGGGAGCTCTACCCCGTGCCGCACGAGGGGAAACGTGCCCTGCACGGCGGCTCGAAGATGGAGGAGGTGGACTGGCACAAGAAGGAGCACCCGAAGGACAAGGTGATGGAGCTCCGGTTCATGCTCGCGGAGATGATCTTCATCAAGGCGCTCAAGGAGCACAACCCGAAGCTCTGGCGGTTCTCGTTCCCCTTCCACTTCGGTCTGTACATGTCCGCGGCGTTCGCGGCGCTCGTCGTCCTGCTCGCCGTCCTCGGCCTGCTGGGCGTCGAGGTCGGCGATCCGGCGCCGATGGCCGTCGCGCTCCTCGGCGTGATCGCCTTCGGCCTGGTCCTCGTCGGGTGTCTCGGGCTCCTGGTCCTGCGCCTCACCGACACGGAGATGACGCCGTACACCCACGCGTCGCACGTCTTCAACCTCCTCTTCATCGGAGCCACGGTCGGGCTGCTGCTCGCGGTCGTCGTCAACGCCGGCCTGGACGTGGGCCCGTTCACCGCGTTCGTGACGGGGCTCCTGACGTTCCGGGCCCAGGCCGCTCCGCCCGAGCCGCTCGTCACCGCTTCGATCGTCTCCGCCGCGGTCCTGCTGGCGTACATCCCGCTGACCCACATGTCCCATTTCTTCGTGAAGTGGTTCACGTGGCATCACATCCGCTGGGACGACGAGCACAACGTCCGCGGCGGACGGATCGAGAAGATGATCGAGCAGGCGCTCCAGTACCCGGTGAGCTGGTCGGCCGACCACATCGGGGGCGACGGCAAGAAGACGTGGGCGGACGTCGCGACGGAAGAGGTGAAGTCGAAATGAACGCCAAGGATGGGAACTTCAGGATCGAGGACGTCAGCAGGGAGAGCGAGCGCTGGGAGCACGTCGATCCAGGCGACGTGATGCCGCTGCCCAAGCCGCTCGACGACGCGTCGGAGGAGCCCGAGTGGGAGCCGCTCTCGGACGACGTCCGGAAGAAGTATGCGGCGACGCTGGACGACACGCTCCTGCTCAACATCCCGAGGCCGAAGGACGAGAAGGAGGAGCAGGAGCTCGTCAGGAAGTTCCTGTCGGGCCTCGAGAAGCTCTTCAGCGTGCCGGACAACTGGCCGTTCCTGCGCCCGTTGATGCTGACGATCGAGAACTGCGCGAACTGCCAGACGTGCTCCGACGCGTGCCACATCTTCGAGGCCAGCGGGCGCAACCCGATCTACCGTCCGACGTGCCGCTCCGAGGTGCTCAGGCGCATCTACTACAAGTACCTCAAGCCGGGCGGCCGGTTCTTCGGGGCGTGGCGCCACGGCGACATCGACCTCAACTGGGTCACGGTGACGCGCCTCGCGGAGCTCGCGTACCGGTGCAACCTCTGCCGCCGGTGCGCCCAGCCCTGCCCCATCGGCGCGGACAACGGGCTCGTCGCGCGGGAGCTCCGCAAGCTCTTCAGCCAGGAGCTCGGGATCCACACGCCCGAGCTCCACGACAACGGGACCGTGCTCCAGCTCAGGGTCGGCTCGTCCACCGGCATGAACGCGCTCGTCGTCAAGGACAACATCGAGTTCGTTGACGAGGACATGGAGGACAGGACCGGAATCAAGGTCGAGACCCACTGGGACGTCGAGGGCGCCGACGTCCTGCTGATGCACAACGCGGGCGAGGTGATGTCGTGGCCGGAGAACCCGGGTGCGTTCGCCCTCATCCTCGAGAAGGCCGGCGTGAGCTGGACCCTGTCGAGCGAGGCTCTCGGCTACGACTCCGTCAACTACGGCCTCTTCTACGACGACTTCATGCTCTCGAAGATCCTCATCAAGCACGCCCTCGCGGCGAAGAAGCTCGGCGTGAAGAAGATCGTCTACGGCGAGTGCGGCCACGCCCACAAGGCGATGACGATCATCGCGGACCGCGTGCTCACGGGAGACCTGAACATCCCGCGCGAGAGCGCGCTCCCACTGCTCCGGGACATCGTGATGAGCGGAAAGCTCAAGCTCGACCCCTCGCGCAACGACTTCCCGGTGACGCTACACGACCCGTGCAACGTGGTCCGGCTCATGGGCATCGTCGAGCCGCAGCGCGAGATACTCCGCAAGATCTGCCCGCAGTTCCGGGAGATGGAGCCGCACGGGGTGGACAACTACTGCTGCGGCGGCGGCAGCGGCTTCGCCATCCACAGCAAGCACAACTTCGAGCACTGGCGCTTCAAGGTCTCGGGGCGCAAGAAGATGCAGCAGATCCTGAACGCGTTCTCCGACAGCATGGACCCGGAGACGAGGAAGTACGTCTGCGCGCCGTGCAGCAACTGCAAGGGACAGATCCGCGACATGCTCGGCTACTACGGCCTGACCGAGAGCTCCAACATCCGCTACGGGGGTCTGGTCGAGTTGATCGTCAACGCCATGGAAGACGCGAAGCCCGGCTTCATCGAGTGGGAGGAGTGAGCTACCGCCGCTTCTTCTCGCGTCCTGTCAGGTAGAACCAGAAGGGGATGAACCCGAGCATGGCGATCGCGGCCACGATGTAGCCCGCGCCCTTGATCCATGCCGTGAAGTCCTGCGCCACGCCTTCCATGTGATCCTCCGTCAGGCTCGCTGATCCGAGTGCTCCTCGTGCGAATGCGCGTAGTCCCGGTGGTCGTGGAGGATGGCGAACCGCTCCGACACGAGCTTGAAGATCGTCAGGCCCAGCGTGATCAGGAAGACGACCACGACGTACTCCTGGAAGCTGGGGACGTACCGCTCGGCCGGCGGGAGCTCGTAGTTGAACGCGACGATCGAGATGTCGAGCCGGTTCAGGATGACCCCGAAGACGGCGACGCCGGCGGTGATCCGGATCACCGACGGCCGCCGCTCGCGCGCGCCGTACGCGAAGAGCAGGCAGGGCACGAGCACGAAGCCGAGCACCTCGACCAGGAACAGGACGCCGTAGGGCCACGTCGGGAGGAGATACCACTCGTCGGCGATCGCGACGTCCACGAGCTTGACGAGGAAGTACACGAGCAGCGCGATGGCCCCGCCCTTGCCGAGGCCGACGGTCAGCTCGTCGAGCTTCTCGCACGACAGGGCGAACGCGCCGCCGTAGACCCGCTTGCACACGAGCCCGATCAGGATGACCATCGAGATCCCGCCGCACGCGCTCGAGATGAAGAAGTGCAGCGGCGTGTAGGGCGAGTACCACAGGGGGAACACCTTGAGCGGGACGGTGAGGAACAGCGCGCCGAGCGTGGACTGGTGCAGGCACGACAGGAGCAAGCCGAAGATCGTCATGCCGACCGCCGCCGCCACCGCGACCTTGCGCCAGCGCCGCCAGCGGAGCCACTCGAACCCGACCGGCGTCAGCTCGAGGAACTGGGTCGTGTAGTACAGCCCGACGCAGAGCGCGATCTCGAAGAGCGCCGACGTCGTGCCGGGCCAGATGAAGCAGTACGGCATGCGCCACGGCCGGCCGAGGTCGAACATCAGGATCAGGATGAAGCAGGAGTAGCCGAGGAAGCCGGCGAGCACCGCCGGCCGGACGAGCGCGTGGTACTCGTGCATGCCGAAGATGTACACGGCGGTGGTCAGCGTGTAGCCGCTCGCGGCCAGGGCGACGAAGACCAGCTTGAAGCCGGTCCAGAGCCCCCACGTGGTCGCGTGGGTCAGGTTGGTGGCGTAGTCCAGCCCGTTGATGAAGCGCAGCGCGACGACGATCGCGCCGAAGACCAGGACGATCGCCGCGGCCACGTTGAAGGGCGTCAGGAGCGGGACCTTCGCTTCGCTGCTCATTTCGACGCCTCCTTCCCTGCGGGGGTACCGAGGGTGCGCAAGGCTTCGCGGACGGCTCGGTCCACGGCGATCTCAGTGTCGCGCGCCGCCTCGGACGCCGCGTCGTGCAGCCGCCGATCAAGCTCCGCGCGCGCCTCGGCGCGGGCCGCCGCGACCAGCGCCTTGAGCTCGTCCTCGTGCAGCCGCTCCTTGCGCTTCGTGAAGGCGTAGAACCCGGCGAGCAGCCCGGGGAAGATCGCCGCCACGAGCGGGGCCAGGGTCAGGAAGCTCGTCGTGAGGTCGGGGAGCGGCTGGTGCGACAGGTCCGCCAGGAGCCCCACCTGGGCAGGGGGCAGGCCGACCAGGGTGAGCCAGCTCGTGCCGGCCAGGTCCCACTCGCCGAAGATCTCGGGCTGGTACCGGCCGGGAGACCGCGCCATCCGGTCGCGGGCGACCTGGAGCAGCTCGGCCCGGTCGCCGAACAGGATCGCGCCGGTGGGGCAGGCGTGTGCGCAGCGCGGGTCCGCCCGCCGGGTCGCGTGGTCGTAGCACATCGTGCACCGGACCACCCTCGGGGTGAGGGGCCGGTCGTACTCGTACGCGAGGGCGTAGTAGGGGCACGCGAAGACGCAGTAGCGGCACCCCACGCAGAGGCTCGCGTCGTAGTACACGGGGCCTTCGCGCGTCTTCGTGAATGCTCCGACGAAGCAGACCGAGGCGCAGCAGGGCTCGTTGCAGTGCATGCACTGGTGCTTGCGGAACACCGCGGGTCGGCCGGCCTCCGCGCCGCGGTACCGGTTGACCACCGTGTACAGGCGGTCGCTCACGCCCCGCCTGACGTCGAAGACGCGGGCGTCGCCGAGGGCCGGCTCGGGCGGGGGCTGGCCGTTGGCCTGAGTGCAGGCGAGCTCGCATGACCTGCACCCCACGCAGAGGGTCGAGTCGTGGAGAAGCCCCTTGCGGCCCGGGTGGCCCGTGAAGCGCGAGATGCCCCCCGCGGCCAGGGCGGTGCCCGCGGCGGACCCGGCGGCCAGCGTCCCGACGGCGAGGCCCTTGAGGAACCCTCTTCGTCCGATGCTCATCGCTCCACCCCTCGCGGCGCGTGCTCGTGGCAGTCCGTGCAGCCGGTCGCGTCGATCCCCATCCGCTGGTGGCAGCCGATGCACTGGCGGTGGTACGCCGCTTCGAGCGCCGGGACGTCCGCGGTCGGGTGGGCCGCGTCGGCGTGACAGGCGCGACACGGCGGGGGTCGCGTGCCGCCCGGGCTGTTGTGGTGGCACCCGCTGCAAGGGACCGGGTGACCGCCGTGGGACCTCACGGCGAGCGCGCTCGGGCGCACGGCCCTGGCCATGGCCTCCACGATCTCGCGGTGGGGCAGCTTCGACGGGCCGAACTGGTCGGCCAGGACGTCGATGACCACCTCGGAGGGGAAGTCGCGGGACGGCTCGGGGAGCGGCCGGGGCGAGAGCGCGAGCGCCGTCTCCGCCGCCATCTCGGCCGCGAGCTCCGGCGTGGGGCCGTTGTGGCAGACCCTACAGGAGACCTCCGTCGGCGGCTGACCCAGCGCGTGGTGGCAGCTCATGCACTCACCGTCGCGCTCGATCCGCCGCTGGTGGCAGCCCACGCAGCTCCGCGCCGAGCCCGGCGCGTGGAACGCCTGCTCCAGCGTCACCCCGGCGCCGAGCTCGCCTCCGTTCAAGGTGTGGCAGTCGCCGCACGCCTTGAGCGCGTGGTGGTGGCACGACGAGCAGGACCGCGAAACTCGCGGCGACTCGTGGAGCTTGTGGTCGTAGGCGACGAGGTGCGACGTCGCGCCTTCGGTCCTGATCCAGCGGAGGTCGGGCTGTGCCCGCTTGAGGCGCGGCATATCGTCCAGCCGCTCGATCTGCGCCTGGGACCTCGCGTCATGGCAGCCGGTGCACGTCTCGGGGCCGCTCTCGCGCCCGCGGGACCTCCGGTCCCGGTGGCAGTTGATGCACGTCCGGTGCGAGACCGCGTCGAGCGAGCGCCCTCGCTCGGCCTCGTGCTCGCCGTGGCAATCGGCGCAGGACTCCTCGGCCCCGGCGCGGTGGACCAGCCGCTTGCTCGCCTGGTCGTAGACGTGGTGGCACGTCTCGCAGCGGTCGCCCTCGGCCTCGGAGTGCCGCTGGTGCAGCGAGTAGTCGAAGCGCATGGGCTCCCGCTCGGGCTCGGCCTCGCCGCTGCGGCGCACGTGGCATTCTCCGCACGCGATGGGGCCGGTCTCCCGGCCTGATCCGATTCCATCCTCGTGACACCCGATGCACAGGCCGTGGGCCGCCTCCATCAGCTCGTCGATGTCCTGGACGGAGCCCGCGGCCTCGATCTCCGTCGAGACGCCCGTACCCTGCGCGGTCCCCAGCGCGGGGTCGAGGTCGACGGTCGCGTGGCATTCGAGGCAGCTCTCGCCGCCGAGGGCGTTGGTGTGCACGTCGTGATCGAACTCGACGAGCGGACGGTCCGGCTCTCCGAGGGTCTCCGGCACCTCGAGCACGATGGTCGCCGCGCCCACGGCACGCGCCTCGTGCTCGTGGACGTGGCCGTGAGCCGTCTCGTGGCAGCTCGTCGAGAGCGACGCGAGGAGCCCGGCGGCGCCGAGCGCGAGGACCCCGCCGGCTGTCGTTCTGCTATTGGCCATGCTACCTCTTCACGTACCGGTCCTTGTACGCGTCCTGGATCAGGCTGCGCCGGGTCTGGTTCTCCCAGTCCCTCGTGGGGCGGACCTTTGTGATCAGATGGAGCCGGTCCTGCTTCTTGAGCCGGTGGTAGATCTCGAACCAGGCGCAGGGCACGTTCGCATCGACCTCGCAGGTCCCCTCGCGACGCGTCCCGCCGCAGGGTCCGTTGAACAGGCTCTTGGCGCAGCGGGAGACGGGGCAGATGCCGCCCGTGTCGCCGAGCACGCAATCGCCACACGTCCGGCAGTTCTCCTCGTACCAGCCGACGTCGCGGTCCACACCGACGAACGTCGTGTCCAGGGCGGGCACGACGGGGACCTCGGGGTAGCGGTCGGCGAGGAACTGGACCCCGGCGCCGCAGGCCATCGAGAGCACGGCGTCGTAGTCCTTCACCATCGCGTCGAGGTCCCGGAAGAACGTCGCGTTGCACTGGCGCTCGATGGTGTGCTCGTGCAGCAGGACCGCGTCGGCCCGCCCCGCGTCGGCGAAGTGGCGCCGGATCTCGTCGCCGAGGAGGCTCACCTCGCGCTGGCCGCCGGCCAGGCAGATGGACGTGCAGCCGCCGCACCCGACGTCGAGGACCCGCGCGAACCCGCCGATCATCTCGAGGATGGCTTCGAGAGGTTTCCGTTTGCCGATGATCACCGCTCTCCTCCTCGGCTCGGCTAGAGCCAGCTCTCCATCGTGCCGTCGTCGTCGAAGTCGGGGACCACGTCCTGCGATCGGCAGATGCTCCTGGCGAAGGCGATCATCGATGGCACGTCCACGCCGATCGGGCAGTAGCAGCGCGTGCACAGCACGCAGCTCCGCCAGACTATTTCCTTGATTTTCTCGAGGAACGCGCGATCGACGTCGCCTTTTTTCTTGTACAACGCCCCCAGCGAGTTGATGACCTTGTACGACGGCATGTACCTGGGGTCCCCGTCGTGCGTCCTGAACAGGAAGCAGCTCTCGGCGCACAGCGAGCAGTGGACGCAGTGCGACAGCATGAGCCGCATCTGGTCCTTGCGACTGTCGAGGAGCCGCTTGATCACCTGTCGATCGACGGGCCGGTCGTCACATTCGGACATCCCTCACCTCCGCCCTGGCGCTACCAGGCCCTGGTCCCCTGGCCGAAGCTGTACTCGCTGCCGACGAGGAAGCGGTACAGGAAGAAGAAGAGCGCGTGCCCCAGCCGGGTGAAGGGGACGAGGATCAGCATCAGCTCGCCGGTGACGACGTGGAGCGTCACCATGGTCAGGTAGTGACCGACCTGGTGGTAGGCCAGGAACCCCGTGACGAACGGCGCGGCCGTCACGGCGAGCACGACGTAGTCGTACGCCGTCGTGATGACCCGGACCCTCCGCAGGGCGACGCGCCGGACGAGGAACACCACGGCACAGAGGATCACGACGAAGGTCAGGAAGTCGGAGAACCCTTCCGGCACGCTCGGGAGATGGAACACGATGCTCTCCTCGAGCATGGTGTTGTGCGCGACCAGGAAGATGGGAGTGGCGAAGAGCAGGACGTGGAACAGCACCGTGACGACCGTCATCACCGGATGAGAGCCCGCGATCGAGCGGCGGACCTCGTCCACGGAGCGGTCGTACGTCGCCACGCCGAGCTCGGTCCAGCCCGCGAGAGTCCGAGGCCACGGTCTCCGGGGCGGCGGCTTGGGCATGAAGAGCTGCTGTTTCTTCCGGGTGATCTTGAAGAACCGGAACGTCTGCACGACGAGGCCCCCGAAGAACAGGGCGAAGGCGATCCAGACCATGGGGCCGCTGACGAAGGCGTACACCCTGGCCACGAGCGACTCGTCCATCACGCCTCCTTGGCCCCGGACGCGGGCTCGCCCGCGGGCGGCTCGCCGCTCCCGCCGCTCAGCTCGACGACCTTCACATCGGGCCTGGGGAGCAACCCGGCCGCCTCCACGATCTCGGGGACCTTGTGCTCCCACTCGATCGCCATGAGGTGGACGCCGGCGACGCCCTTCATCTCCTTGAACTCCTGGATCTGCTCGACAGCGATCTTGATCCCCTCCTTGTCACGCTTCTTCTTCTCGACCCCCTCGATGCGCTTGATGAACGACTGGGGCACGTCCATGCCGGGCACGTTGCTGGCCATGTACTTGGCCATGGGGAGGCTCTTGAGCGGCGTGACGCCGGCGAGGATGTGCACCTTCTCGGTCAGGCCCATGTCGTTGGCCTGATCGATCCACTTCTGGAAGCGCGCCATGTTGTAGATGCACTGGGTCTGGATGAAGTCGCAACCGGCCGCGACCTTCTTGGCGAGCCTGAGGGCGCGCCACTCGACGGGCTCGCCGAAGGGGTTCGCCGCGGCGCCGATGAAGAGCCGGGGCGGCGTGTCGATCGCCTCGCCGCTCAGGAACTTCCCTTCGTCCCGCATCTGCTTGACCATGGCAACGAGCTGGATGGAATCGAGGTCGAAGACGCCCTTGGCCTTGGGGTGATCGCCGAACGACTGGTGGTCGCCAGACAGGCACAGCATGTTGTGGACGCCATGGGCGGAGACGCCCAGGACGTCGGCCTGCATGGCGAGCCTGTTGCGATCCCGGCAGACCATCTGGAAGTTCGGCTCCAGCCCTTCCTGGATCACGAACAGCGACGTCGCCCAGCTCGACAGGCGCACCATCGCGGTCTGGTTGTCGGTGATGTTGACCGCATCCACCATGCCCTTGAGGTGTTTCGCTTTCTCTCTGACGGCCGCGGCGTTCGCCCCGCGCGGCGGGCCGAGCTCACCAGTGATGGCAAAGTGGCCCGCCGTCAGGACTGCTTCGAGATTCCCACTTGATTTCATTCGGCTTTCCTCTGATGGCAATGCGCTTGAAATCGTCCGTGTTCCCGCTCGACGCGCTCGTGCTGTAGTGGATTCGGCTTCTTAGTCCCCATTAACCATGAAGTCAACGTCATCAGATCTTTTGGGCATTCCCACCCCACGGCCACGACATCGGGACTTCGCAAGGACAATGGCACAGGACGCGGGGTGTGTGAGACACTGAACCGCGACATGTCCGAGACCGGAGCCACCGATCGGGCCGCAGAGGGCGAGCTCCTCGACCTGGCGGATTGGACGGGGCTGGTGGACCAGCTCGAGGCGAAGGTCCTGCTGGTCCGCTCGGACTTCGGCATCGTGTTCGCGAACCAGGCGGCGACCGCGGTGCTCGGCCCGCACATCGTGGGACGCAAGTGCTACGAGCTCTTCCGCGGCTCCGCGGCCAAGTGCACGCTCTGCCCCGTCTTCAGCGTCCTGGCGGAGGGTGACGAGCCGCGAGCCAACCTGTGGATCCCCTGTCTCGACTGCCGTGCGATCGTCATGCCGCGGGGGACGAATCGATCGCGCGTCCTGGCCTTCGAGCTCGTCGGCGAATGGGACGACCCTCGGCACGCGGGGCAGCCGGCCTCGTGGCTCTCCGAGGCTCTCAAGGAGCTCGGGAGCAGACCGGGCACGGACTCCGACGGCGCAAAGATGATGCAGTCGCTCATCCGGCGCGTGCTCAACCGGGCCGACGCGTTCTTGTGGAACCTGATCCAGAGCTCCGTGGACGCGATCATCGCCACCGACATGAGGGGCAACATCTTCATCTTCAACAGCGAGGCGACGCGCATCCTCGGCTACACCGCCGAGGAGGTCATCGGCCGGATTCACATCACCGACCTCTACCCCATCGAGACGGCGCGCGACATCATGGAGAAGCTGCGGTCCGAGGATCACGGGGGGAGGAACCGCCTGGTGGGCTACGAGATGGAGGGGTTCTCGAAGGACGGAAAGCGCATCCCGGTCCGGGTGAACGCCTCGCTCGTGCTCGTCAACGGGAAGGAGTTCGGCTCCGTCGGGTTCTTCCAGGACCAGCGGGAGCGCCTGAAGATGGAAGAGGCGCTGAGCAAGGCGCAGGCGCAGCTCCTCCAGGCGGAGAAGATGGGCTCGCTCGGACGGCTCGCCGCCGGCATCGCGCACCAGATCAACAACCCGCTGTCCGGGATCGTGCTGTTCTCGAACCTGCTGCTCGAAGACCCTGCGATCGCCGGCATTCCCGAGTGGGCATCCGACCTGCGGCGCGTGGTGGAGGACGCGGAGCGGTGTCGCGCCATCGTGAAGGAGCTGCTCGAGTTCGCGCGCCAGACCCAGCAGCGCCTCCAGCCCGTTGACCTCAACGAGGCTCTGCAGCACAAGATGCTCCTTCTCGAGGACCAGGTCCTCTTCCAGAACGTCACCTTCGTGACGGAGCTCGGGTCCGACCTCCCCATCATCCACATCGATCCTCAACAGCTCGACCACGTGTTCATCAACCTCATGATCAACGCGGCGCAAGCCATGGACGGCAGGGGGACGCTGACGCTGCGGACCCGGGTGCTCGAGGGCGGTGCGTTCGCCGAGTTCCAGGTGAGCGACACGGGGATGGGCATCCCCGCGGAGATCCAGACGAGGATCTTCGAGCCGTTCTTCACCACCAAGGCGATCGGCGTGGGGACGGGGCTCGGGCTCAGCATGGTCTACGGCATCGTGGAGCGCCACGGAGGCTCGATCCGGGTGGACAGCGAGGTCGGCCTCGGCACCACGTTCACCGTGCGGCTCCCGGTGGAGGGCCCGGCGAGCAACAGGCTGTGAGCGGCACGCGGTGTCCGTTCGCGGGGCTCTCACACGAGGGTCGAGCACCGTGCCCAGGACGACGGGTGGGAGGAGTGTAGACGCCCCATTCCTGGCGTGTTATCCATGCAATATGGCAAAGGGTGCCATCGAAATGCATTGTTACTTGCCGCGGATGGCCGAGACCCAGGTCATGAAAGGGTTACGGCGCTTTCCGGCGGTCGCGATCCTCGGTCCGAGGCAGTGCGGCAAGTCCACCCTGGCCCGGCACGCGCTCGCGGGCATGGACGCCGTGGTCCTCGACCTCCAGGACCGCGGAGACCGCAGCAAGCTGAACGAGCCCGAGCTGTTCCTCGAGCGCCATCGCGGGCGGCTCGTGTGCCTCGATGAGATTCAGCGCACGCCGGATCTGTTCCCGGTCCTACGTTCCGAGATCGATCGCGATCGCAGGCCCGGGCGCTTCCTCATCTTGGGATCCGCGTCGCGGGATCTCATCCGACAATCGAGCGAGACCCTGGCCGGGAGGATACACTACATCGAGCTCACCCCGTTCCTCGTGCCCGAGGCGAGAGGCGCCCTCGATTGGAGGACCCACTGGCTGCGCGGAGGTTTTCCGCCGAGCGCGCTCGCCGAGAACGACGACGCCAGCTTCGACTGGCGTGTGGACTTCGTCCGCACGTTCCTGGAGCGCGACGTCCCGACGCTCGGGTTCTCGATCCCAGCCCCGGTCATGGAGCGCCTGTGGCGCCTCCTCGCACACTTCCATGGGCAACTCGTGAACTTGAGCAAGATCGCCGAGGCTGCGGAGCTCTCCGTTCCGACGCTGAAGAAGCACCTCGCCCTGCTGGAGCAGACCTACATGATCCGCCTGCTCCCGCCGCGCGAGTCCAACGCGAAGAAGCGCTTCGTGAAGTCGTCGAAGGTGTACCTGCGTGATCACGGCATCCTGCACTCCCTCCTCGATATCGAGACCTACGACCGGCTCCTCGCACACCCGCAGTGCGGCGCCTCGTGGGAGGGCCGTGGCATCGAGAGCATCGTGGCCGCAATGCCGCGCTACAGGCCCTCGTTCGCGAGGACGTCGAACGGCGCCGAGTTGGATCTGGTGATGGAGCGCGGCGGTGAGGTGGAGGTGTTCGAGTTCAAGCTCTCGAGGTCACCCAAGCCGTCACGAGGCTTCTTCGAGCTCGTCCGCGACATCTCGCCTGTTCGCGCCTGGATCATCGCCCCGGTGGACGAGCCCTACGGCTACGCCGAGGGCGTGGAGGTCGCGAGCCCCGAGCATGCCCTGTCGCGCGCGGGCCGTGAGAGTGGGTGAGCGGAAAGAGTTTCACGGCGGGGCACACGGCCCCGACCTCCAGAAAAGGCGAGCCGCAAAGCAGGATTGAACGGTCCCGGCGGTCAGCGGCGCATCTGGCCGCGCATCCCGGTGTGGACCCACTGTCCGCGGGGCCAGTGGCGGTAGTACTCGCACCGCAGGAGCGGACCGCCCTCGGCGTCGTACTCGCCCGTGACGGAGCAGTAGACCCGCAGCAGGCTCCCGGCCGCGACGCGGTTGCGCCCGTGCTGGTCCACGTCCGTGAGCTGGATGACCGCGGTGAACGAGCCGCTCGATGCCTGCGCCACGGTGACGCGGCAGGTCTGGCGCTCCGCCTCCTCGCAGAGGTGCCGTTCCTGGTGCGCGCGGAAGCCCATCCTGACCTGCTGGCCGCCGCCCTCCGCCGGCGCGACGGACTCCACCTCACCGAACCAGCTCACGACCTGCCCCTGGAAGTCCGCGGGGTCGGAGCGGACGTCGTTGTAGACCGCCTCCTGGGCGCGTTCCAGGTACGCCCGCTCCGGTCGCAGGGGGGCGTAGACGCGGTCGTACCCGTACGGGCCGGCGTTGTAGCAGCCGCAGGCCAGCGCCAGGACGATCGCTCCTCGACACGTCTTCGTCATGGCTTCCCTCCTCGACTCCTCACGGGTACTCGACACGGCGGTTCCTGGCAAGTGCCGGCTACTCGTCCGATCGGCTCAGCCGGAGGAAGTGGACCACCGGGTCCGCGCCGTCCGTCTCCTCGTCGCGCCAGACCAGCGCGAACTCGCCCTGGCCGAGGAGCGAGCCCCCCGACCACCCGAACAGGCCGTAGCTCACCCCGCCGATCTCGTCGGTGACCGACGCGTAGGTGATCGCGGGGTTGGTCCCGCTCCCGCTCGCGCCGTGGTCCGTGATCATGACGGGGCCGTCGCGCACCGTGCCAGCTGGGTCGAGGAAGGCGAACGCGACCTCGTCGTTACCGCTCTGCCGGTCGTACCACGTGACACCGTACCCGTCGTCGGCCCAGGCCATGTCGGGGTGGCGCTGGAACTCGCGGTCGCTCGTGATCCGCACAGGCGGGCCGAGCGGGTCGCCGTAGACCGTGGTCCGGATGAAGTAGATGTCCTGGTTGTCCGCCGGCGGGCTCGTCGCCTGGTAGGCGATCCCGAGCTCGCCGTCGACCGGGTTCCAGGCGATCGCCGGACGCCAGGCCGCGACGTTGCCGTCGTCGGTGAGCTGCCGGGGCGAGGTCCGCCGTCCGCCCCAGGGGCTCACGAGCGCGTACCAGAGGTTGCTGTCGTCGGCGCCGACCCACACGACGCCGAACCCGTATGGCGACCACGCGACGTCGGGGTTGATCGCCCCGCCCGGGTTGTCGCTCACGCGGTACGCCACGCCGAAGGGCGCCCACCACGACCAGTAGCCCTGGATGTTCTGGAAGTAGACCTGGACCTCGTCGTCGTCTTCACGCTGGTACACGAGGCCGTAGCTCGAGCCGAGGAAGTAGTAGTACGGGCTCCAGGCCAGCCTCGGGTAGAGGTGGTCCGCGTCGTCCCGCGTCACCTGCTGCGACCAGCCGGGCAGCGATCCGTACTGTCCGATGGCGGAGAAGCGGATCTGGGCGCGGCCCCGGCCGTCGCTCCACACGAGGCCGTACCCGAGCCCGCCCGCGGGCGCCAGGCAGGGGATGGTGTCCTCGCCCTCGAGGACGTCCACGAAGGTCGTGCCGTACCACGTCCGCGCCCGGTATGGAGAGAGGAACGAGTCGACGTCCGGCGCGACCTCACCACGCGGGTCGATGGGCGAGGACACGAAGTGCCGGCCCGTGAAGAGCAGCACCCCGCGGTCGTCGATGCGCTGGACCCAGGCGATCCCGTAGTCCAGCTCCCAGAAGAAGTACTGGTGCCAGTACTGGAACCAGTCACCGCTGTGCCGCTCCCACCAGGAGAACCAGGAGTTGACCCGCATCCAGTTCCACGCCACGTCGGGGTGGTTCGCCGGCCCGGGCTCGCCGTCCAGCGCCACCTCGCCCTCGTCCGGGTCCGGCTCGAACCCGGCCACGGAGTCGGTGCACCGTCCCACCACGCAGCGCTCGTCCTCGCCGCACGACGTGTCGCAGCTCCCGCAGTGCCCGGGGTCGCTCGTGAGCCAGACGCACCTGCCGACGCCCTCGCAGCACTGGCTGCCGAAGGGGCACCAGTCGTGCCGCACGCGCCGCGCCTCGCGGCAGTCTGGGTTCACCCAGTCGCCGCCGGTCCGGTCGCAGCAGTCGCACTGGACCGTCCCGTCGGCCATCACGTCGCAGCAATCGCAGTCGGGGTTGAGCGACGCGCCGTCGGGGCCGAGCTGGCACAGGTCCATGGCCCCGGGGGAGACCAGTGGGTCGGTGTCGTCGCAGTCCGGGCCGTAGCGGTCGGTCCCGCAGGTGGTGAACCCGTCGCCGTCGGCGTCGAACCCCTCGTCCGTACGACCGTCGCAGTCGTTGTCGCGGCCGTCGCAGGTCTCGGGGCTCGCGGGCCCGATCCCGGGATCGCGGTCGTCGCAGTCGTCCGGGAGGCCGTCGCCGTCGAGGTCGCCGACGGCGTGGCCGTCGCCGTCGCCGTCGAACGAGGGGTCCACGCACTGCTGGACCGGCTCGTCGTCGCCGCTGGCGACCCACGCGCAGACCTGGCCCGGCGGGCACGGGGCGTCGCCGCACGTGCACCGGTCGTCGATGCACAGCTCGCCCGGCGCGCAGATCGCGTCGCCGCACTCGACGCCCTCGACGCACCCGAGGCCCTCGACGCAGTGGAACCCCGGGGGGCAACCGCCACGCGACTCGATGAGCTCGCAGGGGGAGAGCCCGCCGGGATCGACGCACTCGCCGCCGTTCACGACCCCGCCGTCGGGGCACTCGGGCCAGTCCGAGGCGGCCCCGTCGAGCTCGAGCGGCGTCGAGCTGCACCCGGCGACGAGCGTCATCACGATCCCCAGGCCCGCGACGTTGATCCTCATACCCGCGAGAGTACAGCGCACGGCGGGTGCGAGACAAACTCGAAGGGGTGGAGGGGACCTCGTGGACGCGGTGGACGAGGTGGACGGAGTGGACGTCGTGGACGATGTGGACGATCGGAACGGTTGGCGGTCCACTCAGTCCACTGAGTCCACACCGTCCACCCCTCTCGGGGGAACCGCGGCCGCTCTTGCGAAGGGTGCCTGGTCAGCTCTGGATGAAGGGGCGGAGGTGCTCGGACCTCGAGGGATGGCGGAGCTTCCGGAGGGCTTTGGCCTCGATCTGCCGGATGCGCTCGCGCGTCACCTTGAAGTCGCGGCCGACCTCCTCGAGCGTGTGGTCCGAGCTCTCGCCGATCCCGAACCTCAGGCAGAGCACGCGCTCCTCGCGCGGTGTGAGCGTCTTGAGCAACCGCCTGGTCTGCTCTCCGAGGTTCTGGCTGATCAGCGCGTCCTGCGGGCTCGAGATCCCCCGGTCCTCGATCAGGTCGCCGAGTTGGCTGTCCCCGTCCTCGCCGACGGGCGTCTCGAGGCTGATGGGCTCACGGGCGATCTTGAGCACCTCGCGCACTCGCGAGACCGGGAGGTCCATCTTCCGGGCGATCTCCTCGGGCGTGGGCTCGCGGCCGAGCTCCTGTACGAGGTACCGGGACGTGCGGGTGAGCTTGTTGATGTTCTCGATCATGTGCACCGGCACGCGGATGGTCCTCGCCTGGTCCGCGATGGCCCTCGTGATCGCCTGCCGCACCCACCACGTGGCGTAGGTCGAGAACTTGTACCCCCGGCGGTACTCGAACTTGTCCACGGCCTTCATCAGGCCGATGTTGCCCTCCTGGATGAGGTCGAGGAACTGGAGGCCGCGGTTCGGGTACTTCTTGGCGATGGAGACGACGAGGCGCAGGTTGGCCTCGATGAGCTCCGCCTTCGCCCGCTTGGTGATGTGCTCGCCGTGGGCGATGTTCTTGAGCGACTCCTTCAGCTCCGCCGAGCTCTGTCCCACGGCTCTCTCGACGTCGGCGATGACGGTCCGGGCTTCGTCGAGCGAACAGAGCAGCGCGAGCTGCCTGCGCGTGGCCTTCCTGCCCGCGGCCTTGACCGCGCGCCGGAGGACGTCGTGGGACGAGCGCGCGCTCTTCTCGCAGCGGGCGATCTCGGCCTCGGCGCGCGCGATCCGCCGGTTCTCCTCGCGCAACCGGTCGGCGATCCGGCACATGACCTCGCGATCCAGCCTGACCTGAGCGAGCAGCCGCGCCGCTTCCTGGCGCTTCTTCTCGAGCCGGTCGGTCGCCACTCGCGCCTTCTTGCGGTCCCTCGGCGAGCGGCACGCGTTCGCCTGCTCGAGCAGCCGCTGCATGTCTCGCTCGATGCGGCGGAGCCGGTCCACGAGGCGGACGAGGCGCTGGGTCGCCACCTCCTCGTCGTACTCGTTCTCCGAGGTATCGACCGTCTCGGGCACCTCGCGGGCTCGCAGCTCGCCTTTCCTCAGGCGCTCGCCCAGGTTGATCACCTCGCGCACCGCGATGGGCGAGCTGAACAGCTCGCCCAGCACGAGCTGCTCACCCGCCTCGATGCGGCGGGCGATCTCGACCTCGCCCTCGCGGGTCAGGAGCGGGACCGACCCCATCTTCCGCAGGTAGCTGCGAACCGGGTCGTCGTACCGGCGCCTCGAGCCCTGCTCGCCGGGATCGCCGTCCTGCTCGTCGCCGAACGGCTCCTCCGAGAGCTGGAGCGCGAGGCAGGGCACACCCACCTCGCCGTCCTCCGTGGAGATATCGATGCGAGCGCCCCCCCCGGGGCGCAGGAGGTCGTTGAGGCTGGGCGAGGTGTCGGCTTCGATCAAGAACGTGCCGCACGCGACACCGTGATCGGATGCGTCGGTCTGTCTTCCGAAGGTGAAGGGCCGGCGAACCTGACCTGCCTGTTTTTCCGCCATCGTTCCAACCTCTCCCCCTCTGCGATCCGAAGCGGCGAAGCGTACCAGACATTCCGCATCCCCAAAAAAAACGATCAGTTTCAACTCATCTTCACAGCCTCACGTCGGCAAATGAGCCGGAAGGCTATAGCACAAAAAAAAATTGGATCAATCCACGATTGGTACACTGCCGGGCGAATCGTCCACGACGAGCCCCGGGCCGGTCTGATCCACGGTCGCCGGAGCGCCCTCCCCGCTCCCCCGCTCCGCGGGGCGATCGACGCTCTCGACGTCGTGACCCGGAGCCGCTCCGAGGCCCGGCTCCGCGCCCGGGGAGGTGTCGCCCGGCTCGAGCTCGGCGCGGGCCGACGCTCTCGCGGTCGCCGGGGGGGGACGGCCGGGCACGACGCCTGGCCTGTTCCCCGCCGGACGGTCCGCCGGCCTCTCGATCGGTGGCTCGTCCGGCGCGGACGCGAGCCGGACGAGGTCGGCGTGGACGGTCGTCGAGCCGCCGGCGAGGACGGCCCGGACCGTCGCATCCCGGAACCCGTCCCGCTGGAACACGAACTCGCGTTCCTCCCGCGCAGCGTCTATCTCGATGACGATCTCGAGCGGGGTCCGGCCGAGCTCGTGGCCGAGGTGCGAGACGAGAGATCCCTCCGGCTCGGAAGAGAAAGCCACCGTGGTCCGCGTGGGCTCGGGGGCGGCTGGACTCTCGGGCGGCGGAGCCGGGGTCGAGACGGGCTCGGCTCCCTCGGTCGACACGTTCGCCCTGGTCCTCCAGAGCCACACCGCGCCGCCACCGATCAGGAGGAGCAGCACGAGCGCGACGACGGCGAGCACGCGCACGAGCGTGCTCCGGCCGTCCGCCTCCTCGAACGGCGGCGCGACGGGCTGAAGTCTCGCCGCAGGCGGGAAAAGGGGCGGCTCCATCAACGGCGGCGGCACGATCGCGGCGGGCGGCGGCGGCGTGGGCCTCACCGGAAGTGGCGGCGGCCCGGCGGGAGCGGGCGGCGGCGGCGTGGGCCTCACCGGAAGTGGCGGCGGCCCGGCGGGAGCGGACGGCGGCGGCGTGGGCCTCACCGGAAGTGGCGGCGGCGTGGGCCTCACCGGAAGTGGCGGCGGCCCGGACAGAGAGGGCCGCACGATCTCGAGCGTGGACCCGGGGTCCAGGCTGTCGTCGGCGATCAGCCGGTACGCGCTCCGCAGGTCGATCAGGACGTCGTCCATGGACTGGTATCGCTCGTCCGGGTCCTTGCGCATGCAGCGCCCGATGACCGCGTCGAGGACCTCGGCGACGTCCGGCGCGACCACCGGGGCTCCGTCCGGGCTCACGGCCGGGTCGTTGACGCGCGGGACGCCGCTTTCGATGTGCTGGTGGAGGATCTCGAGCGTCGTCCCGAGGAACGGCGGCCGTCCCACGACCATGGAGAAGAGCAGGACACCGAGCGAGTAGACGTCGACCCGGGCGTCGGTGTGCTCGCACTGGATCTGCTCGGGCGCCATGTAGCGCGGCGAGCCGAGGATCATCTCGGCGTGCGTCAGGTCGCGCTCGAGCGAGAGGTCCTGCTGCTCCTGGAAGACCTTGACGAGGCCGAAGTCGAGGACCTTGACGATGTCACGGCTCGCGTCCTCCCGGTTGGCGAGCAGCATGATGTTGCCGGGCTTGAGGTCGCGGTGCGCAACGCCCTGCCGGTGCGCCGCGCGCAGCGCCCGGCAGATCTCCGCCGTGACCTGGAACGCGCGGGCGGGGTGGAGCCGGCCACCCTCGCGCAGGGCGTCCAGCAGGGTGACGCCGTCGAGGTACTCCATCACCATGAAAAGGCTCCCGTCGGGAGCCTCGCCGTAGTCGTAAACGACCACGATGTTGGGATGGGAGAGCCGCGCGAGGACCGACGCCTCGAGGAAGAACCTTCGGCGGAAGCCCTCGTTCATGACCGGCGTGACGAGCAGCTTGAGCGCCACCCGGCGTTCGAGGGGGTGCTGGGTGGCGAGGTAGACGCGGCCCATGCCGCCGGTGGCGATCAGCCGCTCGAGCCGGTACCGCTCGTTCAGCATGCGGGGGAGCGGGGGCTCGCTCCGTGGGTCGGCCGCGGGGGTCCGTGGCTCAGCGTGGTCGTCGAGCGCGATGACCCCGGCCCGTGCTTTCGCGTCTGCGCCCTGTCCCATGTGTTCGTTCTCGAGGGTTAAGAACAAAATCAAGCCTATCCCCGGCCTCCGGGGCGGTCAAGGAAGCCGACGGCGCGGTTCCCGGAAATGGGAGCACTGAGCCACAGAGCTCGTGAGCGTGAGCGTGAGCGTGAGCGTGAGCGGCTGACGCCACCTGCATCTCACGGGTTCCTCCAGGCTCCTCCATTTGGAGCTCTCATCTGTTGGGGAGCAAGGCGGTCCGATGAGATGAGCTTTGACGCTGTTTCGCTCACGCTCACGCTCACGCTCACGCTCACGTTGGAGTGGTCACCGTTCCACGGAACCGTACACCCTGCGGCGACGCCGGAGCCATCATGCGGCGCGGGCGAGGAACCCCTCGCGGCGGGCGTAGCCCTCGAGCTTCGACCTGAGCAGGCGGCGGCCACGGAACAGCCGGGACTGGACCGTCCCGAGAGGCTGGTGTGTGATGGTCGCCGCCTCCTGGTAGCTCTTCTCTTGGAGATCGACGAGCACGACGAGGGCGCGGTATCGCGACGGGACCGAGTCGAGCGCCTGCGCGACCTCGTCACCGAGCCCTTCTCTCGTTTCGTGACCGGGGATGCAGGTCGGATCCTCCGGGGCCAGCCAGGGGGCGCGGTCCAGGCATGTCCCCGGGTCGAGCGACACGCGCTCGCGCCTCGCGCGCCGCCACTCGCTGATGAAGGTGTTGCGCAGGATGGTCGAGAGCCACGGCCGCACGTCGGAGCCGGGCCGGAGCCTGGCGAACGCGCGATATGCCTTGATCAGGGTCTCCTGGACAAGGTCCTCGGCGTCCGCCCTCGAACCGGTGAACGCCAGCGCGCTCCTCATCAGCGAGCTTCGGTGGGGGAGCACGGTCTCGTCGAAGTCCATCGGCTTCCTCCTGTCTTTCTTCGTAGCTCGCCCTCGTTGCATCCCCGAGTCGGGGCCTGGGAATTCGGTTGAATACATGGTGCAGAACTTGTGCAACTCACGCGTGAGCGTGAGCGTGAGCGTGAGAGCCTGGTGGACAGTGTGGACCTGGTGGACCGAGTGGACCGAGTGGACAGGGAACCGCGCCCCGAGATGCTGCAAGGAGTTGATCGGGCACCGCCCGGCATGTTTTCCTCGTGCGGGATGACGATGGAGCTCGACGGGATGCGACTGTTCGTGGCGCTTGCAGGTGTCGTGGTCGCGCTGGGCGGCTGCGAGGTCGACGTGGAACCGCCGTGCTCGGGCGTGGACTGCTCGGGCCACGGGGAGTGCGTGGTCCGCCAGGAGAGCGACGGCGCCAGGCCGTGGTGCCGGTGCGACGAGGGGTACATGACCACGCCCGACGGGCTCGAGTGCTACCGCCCGGGCGGCCCGCCGCCCGACGCCGACACCGGCCGGTAGCGCGACCATGGCCACCTGGACGCACGCGCACGGCCGGCGCACCGCCATGCTCCCTCGCGACGGGCAGCTCATGGTCAGCACGGACCTCCACGGCAACCTGGAGGACTTCGAGGCGCTCCGCGACCGCTTCCTCGCCCGGGTGGAACGGGGCGAGGACGTCCACTGGGCGCTGCTCGGAGACCTGGTCCACGGCCCCGACGACCAGGCGCGCTGCGACGAGCCCGCGCTCTATGACTTCGACGACCGGTCGTGGGAGGTCGTCGAGGGCGTGATCGGCCTGCGCGAGGCGTGGCCCGGCCGGGTCCACCTCGTGCTCGGGAACCACGACCACGGACACGTCGGAGGCCCGGTCCTGACCAAGTTCCACGCCGACGAGGCGCTCCACCTCGAGGGGCTCCTCGACGACCGGCGGATCGACTCCATGGCGCGGCTCTTCCGATCGGCCCTCCTCCTCCTGCTCGCGCCCTGCGGCGTGGCGCTCTGCCACGGCTCGCCGGACGACTCGCTCCGGGACCCGGCGCAGCTCGACCGGCTATCGCTCGACCCGGCTCGGAACGACGCCCCGGGCAACGCGCTCCTCCGGTCGATCCTCACGAGCTACGGCCAGCCGCGGGACGTGACCGAGCGGGTCTTGCGCAACCTGTCGCGCGCGACCGGGCTCGACCTGGGCCTCATCGTCCACGGACACGACCGCGACCTGCACGGCTGGTTCGTGGAGGGCGGCAACCAGCTCTGCCCCGTGGTCTTCGGGGCGCTGCGCGAGCACAAGCGCTTCCTGCTCCTCGACCTGGCCGCGACCTACCGGGCTGCTGCCGACATCCGCGAGGGACGGGAGCTGCTGTGGCTCCACGGCCCGCGCGCGGCCGGGGGGTGAACATATCGCGTGCCGATGCGCCGGGGATGGATAAGATGCCCCGAGGAGGACGGCCATGCGTCCATCGTCGTTCGTGCCTGCTGACCTCGATCCCGCCGACCTCGCGCAGACAGAGCCTCTCTATGAAAAGCTCGCCGGCGCCGCGATCTCATCGGTCGCCGAGCTCGAGCAGTGGCTCCAGGACGCGTCGGACCTCGAGGCGGCGATCGATGAGCTCCACTCACGGCGGTACATCGCGCACACCTGCCACACCGACGACGCCGGGATCGAGCGGTCCTACCTCCAGTTCATCGAGGAGATCGAGCCGCGGCTCAAGCCGTTGGGCTTCGAGATGAAGAGGAAGCTGGTCCGCGACCCCCACGCCGAGACGCTCGATCGGGCGCGGTTCGGGATGCTCGTCCGGAGCTGGGCCAACGCGGTCGACCTCTACCGCGAGCAGAACATCCCGCTCGAGACGCAGGAGACCAGGCTCTTCGCGGAGTACGGCAAGATCTCC